>Ga0209227_1000322_pt1 | contig 42033 bp, 32 predicted proteins | sample YNPBryantNP2012_FD_185815 | JGI IMG/M metagenome (GOLD analysis project Ga0209227, IMG submission 185815) | Anoxygenic and chlorotrophic microbial mat microbial communities from Yellowstone National Park, USA - YNP Bryant NP 2012 (SPAdes)... ...
CTCCCCCCAGCGGGGGGAGGGCTGGGGAGGGGGGCCGTCACCGTGCCCGCGGAGACGCGACGAGGGCGGGCCGCCCGCGCTCCCAGGCGATGTTCATCGAGCGTGGTGCGGCGCAGCCGCACGGACGGCTAACGTGAACATAAGCCCTCGGCGAGGGGTGTGGGGAAACCCGGTTTCCCCATCCCCCCACCCGGTGGGAGGGTGTGGGAGGGCGCAGCCCTCCCAGGAAGAAGGTATTGACTTTCCAGGGAGAATTATGGGCGAAATGCAACCCATCGAAGCCGATGTCCTCGTCATCGGCGGCGGCGCCACCGGCCTGGGCTGCGCCCTGGATCTGGCCCTGCGCGGCATGCGCGCCATCCTCGTCGAGAAGGGCGACCTGACCCACGGCACCACCGGGCGCTACCACGGCTTGCTGCACTCCGGGGGCCGCTATGTGACGAAGGACCCCCAATCCGCCAGCGAGTGCGCCCGCGAGAACGCCATTCTGCGCCGGATCATGCCCCACTGCATCGAGGACACCTCGGGCTTCTTCGTCGCCACACCCTGGGATGACCCGGCCTACGGGGACGTGTTCGTCGCCAATTGTCACCGCGCTGGCGTGCCGGTGGCCGAGATCGGCCTCGCCGAGATGCTGCGCCGCGAGCCGCTGCTCAATCCGCGCATTTCGCGGGTCTTCGAGGTGGCCGACGCTGCCGCCGACTCCTTCCTGGCGGCCCGCTCGGTGGCCCTCGCCGCCCGCGAGGCTGGCGCGGAGATCCTGACCTACCACCACGTCGTGGACCTGATCCGCGTGGGCGATCGGGTCGTCGGCGCCGTGGTGGAGGACCTGCGCGATGGCACGCTCAAGCGGATCGCCTGCGCCTGCGTGCTGAACGCCACGGGCGCCTGGGCGGGCGCGATCGCGCGCCTGGCCGGCCTCACGGTGACGGTGGTGGCCGGCAAGGGTACGATGGTGGCGATGAACCACCGCATGGTTAACACGGTGATGAATCGCTGCAAACTGCCCGACGATGGCGACATCCTGGTCCCCATTCACACTGTTGCGGTGATCGGCACCACCGATGTGCTCGTGCCCGACCCCGACGTGTACCGTATCGAGCCTGAAGAAGTGCACCTCTTGCTCGATGAGGGCGAGAAACTCGTGCCGGGGTTCAAAACGTATCGCGCCCTGCGGGCCTGGGCCGGGGTGCGCCCGCTCTACCGGGAGAGCGAGGCGGTGCGCGACCGCGACATTCCGCGCACCTTCAAGCTGCTCGACCACGAAACCCGCGATGGGGTGGCCGGTATCGTGTCGATTGTCGGCGGCAAATGGACCACCTACCGCCTCATGGCCGAGGAGACGGTCAATCTGATCGCCCGCCGCCTCGGCAATACCCGGCCCTGTCGCACGGCCACCGAGACGCTGCCGGTTCCGCCCTTCGAGCATCATGGTCCTCCTGCCGCCGGCGGTACGCGCCACTACTGGCTCGGCAAGTCCCTGGCCACGGTGGAGGCCGGGCATGCCTACGGCGAGCTGATCTGCGAGTGTGAACTGGTGACCCGCGAGCGGCTGCTGGCGGCGATTGACAGCGGCGCGAAGAATCTGGACGATCTGCGCCGCGACGTGCGCCTGGGCATGGGGCCGTGCCAGGGCGGCTGGTGCGTGTATCGCGCCGCGGCCCTGCTCTACGAGCGGCGCCACGCCGCCGGGCTGAGCCATGCCCATGCCAATCAGGCTGTGCTGCACATGCTCCAGGCCCGCTGGAAGGGCCTGCTCCCCGTGCTCTGGGGCGATCAGGTGCGCCAGGCGCGCCTCGATGAACTGATCTACCTCGGCGTGCTCGGGGTGCAGCACCTTGAGCCATTCGCCGCACCCGGCGGCGGCCTGGTGACGGAGCATCCCGCCGTGGCGACCGAGTGAGGCGGCGGAAACGATATACCGAATATGCGCTACGACACCATCGTGATCGGCGCCGGTCTGGCCGGGCTGATGGCCGCCCTCGGGCGCGCCGGGCAAGGCGAGCGCGTGCTGTTGCTGGCCAGAGGGCATGGCGCGACCCACTGGGCCTCGGGCCAGATCGATCTCCTGGCCGGCGCAGCCAACCCGCTGGCCGCGGTGGAACGCCTGGCGGTCGAGCGCCCGGAGCATCCCTACGCCCGCGCCGGGGTGCTGGCGCTGGAAGCGGGCGTCGCGCGCCTGCGGGCGCTCTGCGCCGATGCGGCCTACCCTCTGGCGGGCAACCTCCACCAGCGCCTGCTGCTGCCCACGGCCCTGGGCGCGCTGCGACCCACCACCCTGGCCCCGGCCACCATGGTCGCCGGCGAGTCGCGGCAACTCGCCGATGGCCGCCCGACGCTGATCGCCGGCTTCCCCGAACTGCGCGACTTCTTCCCGCCGCTGGCAGCGGCCAACCTGCGCGCCCAGGGCTTCCCCGCCGATGACCGTTACCTCACTCTGCCGCCGGCGGGCCGCCAGCAGGGCTTCGACCCGCTGGTCCTGGCGCGGCTGTTTGAACGGGCGGAGTTTCGGACCGAGGTGGGCCGGCAACTGGCCGCGGAGGTGCGGCGCGGCGGCTACGCGCGGGTAGGGCTGCCCGCCGTCCTGGGCCTGCGCCACGCCACCGCGGTGGTGCGCGACCTCCAGGCGCATGCGGGAGCGCTGATCTTCGAGATCCCCACGCTGCCTCCCTCCGTGCCGGGCATGCGTCTCTACTATGCGCTGGAAGAAGCCCTGCTGCGCCTGGGCGGGCGCGTCCAGTTAGGGGCCTTCGTGCGGCGGGGCGAGGGGCGCGACGCAACGCTGGAGGCGGTGTACTCCGAGGCGGCGGCCCGCGAGCAGCGCCACACTGCGTGGCGCTGGGTGCTGGCGACGGGGGGCCTGGCCGGCGGCGGTCTGCGCGCCACCCCCGAGGGCGAACTGCGCGAGACGGCCCTGGGCCTGCCGGTGCGCGGCCCCGATCGGCGCGCCGACTGGTTCGCCCGGCGCTTCCTCGACCCGGCAGGCCACCCCGTCTTCGGCGCCGGCATCGCCGTTGACGCCGCGCTGCGGCCCCTCGACGCCGCCGGGCGCGTGGTCTACGCCAATGTCGCCGTGGCGGGCAGCGCCATCGCCGGCTTCGACCCCATCCGCGAGGGCTGCCTGGAGGGCGTGGCGATTGCGACCGGCTATGCCGCCGGTAGTCTTTCGCGCTAGAGTTTGCGGGTCCGCCGGGCAGGGGCATGGGGAAACCTGGTTTCCCCGCTCGTCCCACCGGCGCGGAAACGCCTGCCGCCAGTCCGCCGGGCAGGGGCATGGGGAAACCTGGTTTCCCCACGGCTAACCAATGCACCTGGAAAGCAATCCATGGATCACATCGAAGGCTCTCTCGAACAATCTCTCGACCACTGCATCAAATGCAACATCTGCACGGCGGCCTGCCCGGTGGCCGCGGTGACCGACCGCTTCCCCGGGCCGAAGTACGTGGGGCCTCAGGCGCAGCGCTTTCGCCACGAGCGGCAGCCGGCCCCCGATGCCTCGGTGGACTACTGCTCGGGGTGCCGGGTATGTAACGAGGTGTGCCCGACGGGGGTGCGCATCGCCGAGTTGAACGCGCGGGCGCGGGCGCGCATCGTGGCCGAGCGGGGCCTGCCCTTCCGCAACTGGCTGATCGCCCGCTCCGAACTGGTGGGCCGTCTGAGCTGCGGCCCCCACGCGCCGCTGGTGAACGCCGGGTTGCGTTTCGGCCCCGCGCGCTGGCTGGTGGACCGGCTGCTCGGCATCCACCGCGCCGCGCCTCTGCCCACGGCCAGCACGCACAGCTTCCGGGCCTGGTTCAGGCGGCGCCGCCGGCGCGCGGCCAACCCGGCGACCGGCGCCGGGCGGCGGGTGGTCTACTTCCATGGCTGCGCGACCAACTACTACGAGCCATGGGTGGGCCAGGCAGCGGTGGCGGTGCTGGAGCGCAACGGCTTCGAGGTCATCCTGGCGCCACAGAACTGCTGTGGCCTGCCGCTGATCTCCAACGGCGACTTCGCGGCAGCGCGCGCCGCCCATGCGGCCAATGTGCGCAAGCTGCTCCCCTATGTGCGCCAGGGCATTCCGGTGGTTGGGACGAGCACCAGTTGCACCCTCACGCTCAAAGAAGAGGCCCCCGACATCCTCGGCATGCACGAAGACGAGGCGCGCGCGGTCGCCCAGGGAACCTACGACATCTTCGAGTTCCTGCGCCACCTGGCCGGGCGCGGCGAACTCGACACCGCCTTTACCTCCATTGCCCAGACGCTGCCCTACCATGCCCCCTGCCAGTACCGCGCCCATCGCCTGGGCACGCCATCGCTGGACGTGCTCGGTCTCGTCCCGGGGCTGACCCTCATCCCCAGCCGGGCCGCGTGCTGCGGCATCGCCGGCACCTACGGCCTCAAGCGCGAGAAGTACCAGATCGGGATGGACGTGGGCGCCCCGCTCTTCGCCTTCGTGCGCGGCTGCGCTTCCGACCTGGCCCTCTGCGACAGCGAGACCTGCCGCTGGCAGATTACCCACGCGACCGGGGTGGCGTGCAAGCACCCCATTGAGATCCTGGCGCAGGCGTACGGGTTTTGTTAGCGCGAATACCTGTTGGGTTACCCCGGGAGCGCGGGCGGCCCGCCCGCCGGGTCCTGAGCGGTCAAGCGGCCCGCGCTCCCGCGCCGCGCGGCTTGACCCGGGACGTATTCGCGCTAACCGGGTTTTTTAGGTTTCATGTAACGTCCTGGCGATCCACACCGCGAAGACTCCTGCCAGGCGCGATTACGGGCCTGACCCGATCACGATCGCCGCCAGCAACAGGAGCACGTTCACCGGCCCCCAGAGCAGCCGTTCCCCCCGGCTTGGCGTGGCCAGGTTGGCAATCGAACCCAGCACGAAAAAGCCCGCTACGAACCAGATGGCCACGCGGCTGAAAGGGTAGAGCACCTCGAAGCCCAGACCCGCTCGGGCCAGGACGATCGCCGCGAACAGCAGCAGCACCAGTATCTGCGCCAGCGCGGCCAGGCGCATCATGGGCGGCAACTGTCCAGGAAAGCGGCCTCCAAGGGTGTAGGCACCCCAGGGCGCCCCCAGGGCCAGGGCCAGTTGGAAGAGGACGGCGACGGACGTCAGAAGCAGATACAGGGCGATGGGCAGTGTCACGATCACCCTCCGGCCCCCACACCTGTGCTCGCGCCCCGCAGGGGCGCTCAGGCCGGGGAACGCTACACCCTCCAGCCCTCCCCCGTCGGGGGCGGGAGTGCGGCTTCTCACCCCCAGTGAAGGGAGGCTGAAGCACCGCATTCGTTCTAGCGCGCCAGTTCCTGCAGATCCAGGTTCAGCAGCCGGGCGATCTCGCGGAGCGGGTTGTAGTAACTGTCTACGCTCGGCAGGTTCAGCGCAGGCGGCGGCAGATCGTACCAGGAGCGCAGCCCCGCGACCAGGTCGGGGTGCTCCTTCACTTCGAGCAGCAGACTGGTCATCGCCGCTTTGAACGACGCCGGCAACTGGCTGTTGACCGCGAAGGGAGCGTTGGGAATGGGGTCGGTGAAGCCAAGAATGGCCAGGCGCCCCTCCGGACAACTCTCAAACACCGCGCGGATCTCCTCGTCCGTGCGCACCACACTGCTCAGTTGGTCGGGAAAGCCGCAGAACTCGACCTGTCCCTCCCGTTGCAGGCGGTAGAGGTTGGCCTCGAACGTGGCCGCCGCCTGTGTGCGCCCGTTCCACACCGCCAGCACCGCAGTCGGGTGCGAGCCGGCAAACACCGTGCGCATCTCCGTGTCAGGGTTGATGCCGGCCTTGATCAACCCGGCGCGCGGCGCCAGGTGGCCCGAGGTCGAGGCCGGATCAACAAAGGCAAAGCTGGCGCCCCGGAGATCTTCGAGGCGATTGATCCCCGAGCCTTTGCGCGTCACGTAGACGCTGTAGTAAAAGCTGGGCGCCGCCGGGTCGTAGACCGGGTCGGCCTCGTTCTGCGGGTACACCGCTACCGCCAGCGCCTCGGCCCCGGCCTCCTGCACCGCCAGCACGTAGGCGAAGGGACCGATCTCCATCGCATCCACCCGCCCGGCGCGCATGGCTTCGATCACCGCGCTGTAGCTGGCGCCGGTCTGGATCTCGACGGGGATGCCCAGACGCGCCTCGAGCAGCGCGCGGAACGGTTCGGCGGTGCGCAGCACCGCGTTGGGGTCATCGCCCCCGAAGAGGCCGATGCGGAAGCGCGCCGGCCAGCCGGCGCGGTCCGCCACGATAGTAGGGGCCGGTGTGGGCGTTACCTGCGCGACCGGGGCCGCGCCGCAGGCCGCCAGCAGGGCCACCAGCCCCGTGAGGATAAGGTTCGTCGTAAGCCTGGCCATGGTGGTGAGACTCCTTGCTCCTCGTGATCATGGGAGGGCTACGCCCTCCCACCTCCTCCCCCTCGTTTGTGATTGACATAACGTGCCAGCAGTGGCGCGGTCGCTTCCCGGCGGGTAAAATCTAAGGTCAATACCTTGCACATAAGGCGCTGGGCGCGACACTGCCCCCCTCCCAACCTCCCCCCGCCGGGGAGAGGCACCCGGTTCCCTCCCCCAGCGGGGCAGGGTTGGGGTGGGGGGCGAAGAGCTGTTTCAAAACCGTAAGTGTTCACATTTCTCCTGGGAGCGCGGGCATCTTGCCCGCAGAGACGCGACGGGGGCGAAACGCCCTCGCTCGCAGGCGCGAGAATTACCCCAGGTGTGAACAGTTACTCAAAACCTGCGGTTTGCGCTTGACAGTCTGGCGCGGAGGCGTGGAGGTGCCAGGCCCCTTCACAACCACCCCTGTGGTCCTGTGTCGCGGCGAACTGGCACGTGCGTTTGAACCATGCCTAAAATCTAAAATCCAAAATAACATCAAATCATCCGCCTCCTTACCTGGCCGCTCAGCCAGTCGATCACTGTCACCATCATGATAACCAGGATCAGCGCGCCAATCAGTTCGCGGTACTGGAACAGGCTGATATAGGTGGTCAGAATGAATCCGACGCCCCCCGCGCCGACCAGGCCCAGAATGGTCGCCGAGCGGACGTTGTGCTCGAAGAGCAGCAGGGAGTAGGAGGCCATGAGCGGCAGGGCCTGGGGCAACACGCCGTAGACGAAGGTCTGCAGCCGGGTGGCGCCGGTGGCCCGCACGGCCAGCGCCGGCCCCGGGTCGATCGCTTCGATTGCCTCGGCGTAGAGTTTGCCCAGCGCGCCAATCGCGCCTACCCCCAGGGCCAGCACGCCGGCGAAGGGCCCCAACCCCACGGCCGCGACGAAGATCAGCGCAAAGAGAATGTCGGGAATGGCCCGGTTGATGTTCAACACCAGGCGCGTGCCATGGTAGATCAGGGGGTGCGGGGCTAGATTGCGCGCGGCCAGCAAGCCGAAGGGGAAGGAGAGGATGACCCCGAGGAGCGTGCCAATCACTGCCATGTGCAGCGTCTCGATGATGTACGGCACGACCCGGGGCAGCGGGACGACCAGCCGCGCTTCCGGCGCGCCGGGAACGGCCAGGGTCACCGGTTGCGCGTCCCAGCGGGGCGGGAAGATGCGCCGCAGGAAGTCGAGCATGGTGGGCGCGCCTTCCACCAGCGCGCCCAGGCTCGCGCCCGTGCCGTGCAGCGACCAGATCAGCACGACCAGGACGACCGCTGCGGCCAGGGCCTGGCGCAGGGTCGGGCGCGGCCAGGGGTCGAGCAGGCGCTCGCGTTGGACCGGCGGGGGGCGCGGCGGGGTGTCAGCGGCCATAGGACGTTGCTGCGTCGCGTTCCACCGCCTCCGCCGCGCAAGGCGCGGGGCGGTCGAAGCGATAGATCCGGTCCAGAACCGGCGTATCCAGACCCTGCGGCGACCCGTCGTAGACCACCTCGCCGCGGGCGATGCCCACCACCCGGTCGGCGAAGGCGCGGGCCAGGGCCACCTGGTGCAGGTTCATAATGGTCAGCACCCCGTCCTCACGGGCGATGCGGCTCAGATCGCCGAGCACCTGGGCGGCCAGTTCGGGGTCGAGACTGGCGACCGGCTCGTCGGCCAGGAGCAGCACCGGCTCCTGGGCCAGGGCGCGGGCGATGGCCACGCGCTGCTTCTCGCCCCCCGAGAGACGGTCGGCGCGCTGCCGGGCCTTCTCCAACAACCCGACGCGCTCCAGTTGCCGCGCGGCGATGGCGCGGTGGCGCCGGTTGAAGTACCCCAGCAGGCTGGCCGGACCGGGGTTGTGCCCCAGACGCCCGATCAGCACATTGGCGAAGGCCGAGAGCCGTTCGACCAGATGGTACTCCTGCCAGATGAACCCCACGCGACGATGGATGGCCCGCAGCCGCGCTGGCCCGGCTGTGGCAATCTCCTCGCCCTCCAGGCGGATTGCGCCCGCGGTGGGGCGTTGCAACCCGGCAATGCAGCGCAGCAGGGTAGACTTGCCCGCGCCGGAGCGCCCGATCACGGCGATGATCTCGCCCGCTCCGGCGCGCAGCGATACCGAGCGCAGGGCCTCGTGCCCGTTGGGGTAGACCACGCGCAGCCCTTCGATTTCGAGCAGGCTCACTCTCCAAACCCTCCCACCGGGTGAGGGGATGGGGAAACCCGGTTTCCCCATGCCCCTGCGTGAGGGCGAGACCCTCCCCCGCCGGGGGCGGGCACCCGGCTCCTCCCCCCAGCGGGGGGAGGCTGGGAGGGGGGCAGAACGCTGCGAACGGTTTTCACGTTAGCCGTCCATGCGGCTCCGCTGCGGACCGACGGGATGAACATCCTTCTTGGGAGGGCTGCGCCCTCCCAAACCCTCCCAGGGGGCGGGGGCATGGGGAAACCCGGTTTCCCCATGCCCCTGCGGGGCGGGGGCGTGGGGAAACCAGGTTTCCCCCTACCCCTGCTTGAGGGCGTAGCCCTCCCAAACCCTCCTGCGGGCGGGGGTATGGGGGAACCTGGTTCCCCCATATTCACATCAGCCGTCCATGCGGCTCCGCTGCGGACCGACGGGATGAACATCCTTCCTGGGAGGGCGCAGCCCTGCCAAACCCTCCCAGGGGCCGGGGCCTGGGTGCGCGGGCCGGAGGCCCGCGTCCGCTGAGGGATGGGGAAACCCGGTTTCCCCACCCCCCTCGCTGAGGGCGTATGTTCACGTTAGGAAGCCCTTCCCAGAAACGGTTCATCATCATCGAGGGAAATGCGGCTGTTCGCCACCTCACTGGCCTGCACATAGCGGCTGGGCATCAGCAGGCTGCCCCAGCCGCCCGCGTCGCGCAGGGCGAAGGGGTCGCTCTTCGCCCGGGCGGCGCGGGTGGCCCAGGTGTGGCGCAGGTCGTGGGGCGAGAGGCCGGTGATGCCGATGCGCTCGCCCAGGATGGCCACGCGCTCGCGGATGGCGCGCGCCGACATGGCCCCCCACAGCTCACCGTTCTTGCGCGAGCCCCGTAGCAAGGGGCCGGAGGGGAGGGCATCGGCGGCCAGGTAGACCCGGGCGGCCTCCAGGGCGTCGCGGCTGAGTTGATGGGTCTGGGTGGCATGGACCTTTTCGCGGTAGAAGGTCAGCGTGCCGCGAGCAGGGTCGAGCGCGCCGACCTCGAGGCTGGCGAGTTCACCCACGCGCAGGCCGAGATCGGCCAGGAGGCAGATGATCAGCGCGTCGCGCCGGCCCTGGGGGGTGTCGGGTTGCTGCTTGAGGGCGCGCACCTGCGCCGGGGTAAGCACGATCGGCGCGGGCTTCTTGGCGCCGACGCGGGTAGGCGTGGCGGCGCGGCGGCGCTGGGCATCAATCGCCCGCGCCTGGCGCCCGCTGTAGCCGCGCACGGTGCGGATGAGCGCCAGCGCGTCGGCGGAGAGCACCCCGGCGGCGTGGGCCAGGGTGCAGTGGCGCCGCACGGTGGCCAGGCGCACATTGATCGAGCCGATAGCGTAGCCTTCTTGAAGCTGCCAGCGGAGGAAGGCGCTCACCAGGCCGTGGGTGACATTGGCCCAGGCGTGGGGATCGTAGGCCAGGCGCGCCCCGAAGGCGGGGGCCTGGGCCGGGGGAATGGCCTGGACCTGGCCGAGAAAAAAGGCGAAGAGAGCCAGATCGGCCTCCTGCCGGCGCAGCGTATCCGGGTCCAGGCGGCTGCGATACTCATCGAAGACCGTGGCCACGCTGGCGGCATCGGCGGCGGCGGCGGCGCGGGGGTCAATGGTCAGGGGTGGCGCCAGCGCCTCTGGCGCGGCCCGGGACGCCTCATCGGGGTCATACGCTGCCGGCATAGCGGGTCCTCCAGCGCTCGCGCCGGGCGGGAGGGCGAAGCACTCCTGGAAACATCCCGTAGTTATGAGGAAGTATACCAGAATCTAGCCTCGACACCTTTATCTTTCAACCCCCACCCGCGAGAGGGATTGAGCGGGCGCAGCCCGCACGCAGGGGGATGGGGAAACCGGGTTTCCCCATCTTCGCACCTGGTGGGAGGGGTTGGGCAGGCACAGCCCTCCCAGGAAGGACCTTGCCCAGGCCGGCGCATAACTTCCGATTAGTAGCAGTAATCGGTAGATAGTTTGCCCCACCCGCCCGCCGCGCCAACCCTCGGCGATACGAAAGGACCCCACGCCCGCCTCGCGTCTCCGCGGGCACGCTGCCCCCCGCGCCCGGGAAATTCAGGTGCGCCCTTACCCCGAATCGGGTTACCCCTCCACCGGCCAGATCCGGACCTGGCTCAGACCGATATCCACCAGCCAGCGCCCGTCCGGGCTGAACATGAGCCCGTGAAGCCGGATCGGACTGCCGCTGAGGACGGGCTCCCGTTTGCCGGTGGCAAGGTCGCGTAATGCGATGGGGTGGCGCGGTGGTTCGCCGCCTAGGGTCAGGCTGTCGTGCGGCGGATAGCGATCCGGGGTCGCCAACCAGCGCCCATCCGGACTGATGGCGACCACCATGCCCCGGGCGCGGATCAGGTCATAATCAGGATCCGGGACGCTCATGGCGCTGTGAAGCGCGCCTGACATCTCAAGCGGGAAGTCTGGTATGATAGGCGGCAGAAGCCGCATGAGTCCGGATGTTCTGTCCGCCCTTAAACTTCCCCCTCCGGGGAGAGGAGGCGGACGCTCTCCGCCAACGGGTTTAAGGCATGATCCCCACTGATGCCGCCGCTACCCTGCTCGCCGCCCAGGAGCACATCACGTTCGCCCTGCTCTTCGGCTCGTTCGCCAGAGGGCAGGCCGACCCGTTGAGCGACGTGGATATCGGCATCTACGTGTCGCGCCCGCTCGACCTGCTGGAGATCGGCCGGTTGACGGCGGAACTGGAGCGCATCCTGGGGCGGCAGGTGGACCTGCTCGTCCTCAATGACGCCTTGCAACACAACCCGGCCCTGGCGTACCATGCCGTCGCCGAGGGTGTGGTGCTCTTCTGCCGCGATCAGGAGGCCTGGGTGGATTTCAAAACCCGGGTCTTCCTGGCCTATCTCGATACCGCGTTCCTGCGGACGCTGGTTGCCCGCGTCTTCCGGGAACGCCTGGAGGCGGGGCGATCAGGACAGGGGGAGACATAGGATGCGCGAGCGGTTGGTCCGTCTGGACGCCTGCGTCGGCGAACTCCGGCGCTTTGGGGAGCGCTTCGCCAGCGACGATGTGCGCCGTGACCGGCATCTGGAGTGGGCGCTGCGGTATGGCCTGTTTGAGGCGATCCAGATCGTCATTGATCTGAGTTGCCACTTCCGCCGGTTTATCGCACAGGTTCAACGTTATGTCTAGTCAAGAGGAGCGGTAGGGGCGAAGCCTTCCATATCCCTCCCCATTCAAACAGGGCGCGGGGCACCCTCGGTGCCCCGCGCCCTCGCGCTTACTTCTCCCAGCCGGCCCCGGGCACCCAGCGGGTCGCGCCGGCCCCCTCGGGGTCGAGAGCGAAGAGCCGCAGCCAGCCGTTCTCGACCAGGTCGCGCACGACAGCGTGGTGCTGCATCACCGCCTCGATGCGTTCGCGCGGGGCCTCGACCACCACCTGCAGGCGCAGCGGCTCGTGGTACCAGCGCCCATCCGGCCCTTGCACCGACTGCAGCGCCAGACCCGTCCGCAGGTCGCCGCCGTTGCCCAGCACCACGCCCAGCGTCCCCACCCGGTTGTGGATGGTCTTGGTCCCGCAGCCGAAGTGGGCGTTGTCCACGGTGGAGCCGAAGTACTGCAGGTTGATCCACGAGGCCACCACCACCGGCGCAGTGAGGATCAGGGTCAGGATGGAATTATCGGGGTCGGTGGTCCAGTCATACTCGTGGAGGAAGGCGCGGCCCTCCAGACACACGCCGCGGGTGCGGGCGCGCCGCGCCGCGACGAACGCGGCGTTGCGCGCCAGGGCCCACTCGGGGCGCACCTCCGACCAGTCGCGGGCGCGGCGGCGGATGCGGCGGCTGATCAGCTCCGGGTCGCCCTGGCCGATGCCGAGAGCCTGGGCGCGTTCCAGGCGCGTGGCGACTGCCGCCGCGCTCAGCCAGGCGCGCAACTGCTTCAGGTCGGCCTGGTGGCTGGCGGGGAGGCTGCCCCTGTCGAGCAGTCGCACCTCGTCGGTGCTGGTATCATGGACGCCGGCGACGAAGTACGTGTCCTCCGGCACGGCGAAGCCGCGCTCCGGCAACCGCGCCCGCACCTGGGGGTCGTTCAGCACGGCGGCGGCGATGCGGGCGTTGAGCGCCCCGCCGTGCCCGCCGCAGGCTCCGCAGTCCAGACCGGCCTGGTGGGGGTTGTTCTCGCTGCAGCCTTCGTGACCGGCCAGAAGGACGAGACGGCCGTAGCGCTGGCGCAGGCCCATGTTCTTGAGGATCAGCGCCGCCATGTCGCAGCGTTGCTCCACGGTGAGGCCGCTCACCCCATCGGGGTCGAGGATGAAGGCAATCTGCCCCTCGTCCTCGCGCGGCGCGGTCAGCCGGGTAAGGGCGTCGCCGACCAGGCCCAGGGCGTAGCCCAGGCCCAGCGTCTCGACGAAGGCGAACGCCGAGGACGGAGCGGTGGTCAGTTTCTTCAGCGCGCCGCGGCCTTCCCAGGCCGGCGCGGGCGACTGGGCGCGAATGTGCACAGCCGGCTTGAGCAGCACCGGGCAGCGGGCGCTCGACCCGGCGGGGGTCTGCCAGTCGAGGAAGACGGCGAAGAAGCCGGCGAAGCCGAGGGTTTCGATGGCGGGCGATTGCGCCTCCAGGTGGCGGCGCAGGATCTCCGAGCGCACATCAATGCAGAAGACCGCCTGTACCGCCGGGCGCGCGGCGGGCGGCACCGGCGGGGGCTGCAGGGCGCCCAGCATGCGCCGGGCATAGCCGTTCTCCAGGGCCTCCTGGAAGATCGCCCGCACCGATTCATCCTCGATGCTCGGGGCATCGGCGGGAGCGATGGCATGATCAGCCGTGCGTGGCTCCATCCGCGCCAGCGCCCCATCGGTGCAGACGCGGATGGCCAGCAGGTCGAGCAACGGCCCGGCCTCGCTGTCGCCGGCGGCCCAGACCTCACGGCGCAGGTAGGAGGCCCAGCCGAAGATGCCGCCCAGCAGCCGGTAGAGGTAGGCCTGGCGCTCCTCGGGGCTGACCTGCAGATCGGCCAGCACGCTCTCGATGGCCGCCAGGGGCTCGGCAGGCAACTGGGCCACCCAGGCGCGCCAGCCGCGCAAGCCACGGATCTCCAGCGAGCGATCCGCGCGGGCCGCCTCGCGCCAGGAGGCGTACAGCCCCACCGGCTGCGGGGCGCGCCCCCAGGTTGGCCCGTCGGCGGGGATCTGCGCCGCGCACCAGGTCGCGGCGTAGCGCATGGCGCGCTCGTTCCAGTGCGTGCCATGCGCCCGGTCGTACCGCTCGGCGAAGGTCAGCACCACCCCCGCCCGGCGCATCGGCGGCGGCGCCGTGCCCTCAAGGATCGCCGCGAGCAGCGCGGGGTCCTGATCGGCTCGTCGCGCGGCCAGTTCCAGATCGGCCCTGGTGAAGGCCCCGGCGCGCCAGCGCTCGCGGTAATAGGCGATGTCCGGCAGCACCCGCGCTCCCAACCCGTCGCGGATCTGGCGAGCGGCCTCGTCAATCGGCTGCCCGGCAAAACCCAGGAAGGGGTTCACGGCCACGTAATTCTCCAGATCCCACAGCGGCGGAATGCGCCGGCACACGGTCAGCACGTCCTCCAGCACCGACGGCGCGACGTAATCAATCTGCGCGGTATCAACCAGCTTCAGCACACGCGGCTCCTTTCAAGTTCAAGTGATGAGCGATGCGCACAGGTCTGTCCGGCCGCTGCGGCATTACATCTGCCGGGCATCAGGCCACGCCGGAGCGCCCCAGACCCGCTCGACCAGGCGATCGGCAATGGCGCCGAGGTAGAAGCCGTGCAGGGCGTGGACATAGAAGGCCCGTCCGGCAGCCGTCCGGCCCAGGGCCGGCAGCAGCCCGTAGACGATCCCCAGGATGAGGAAAACCGCCACCGGAATGACCGCCGCGATCCAGGCCAGGGGGCCGGCAGGCGTAGGCAGGTCGCCGAAGACGGGAGCAAAGAACTGCGCTGCGCCTTCGTAGAGGCCGAAGGCAAGCGCGGCTGCCGCCAGCGTTCCGGCCAGGGCCGCCAGGGCCGGCGCGAGAGGGCCGGCAGCCGGCGAGCGCGGGGCCTGGAAGCAGGCCACCCAGAGCTGGCCGATCGCCAGGGCCAGGATAGCCGCGAGGGCCAGTTTGCCGGACGACTGGAAGGGGTCGAAGCCGGTGATGATACTGGCCAGAGCCAGGGCGGGAACGGCGGCCAGCGTGCCGATCACCGCCAGCAGCACCGCCTGGCCGGGAGCCAGTTTGGGCGCGGGCGCCGCGCGCCGGGGCAGATCGCCGGTGCGGAGGAACGACCAGGCCTTGTAACACCCATGCCCGACCAGGTGGAGGATCGCCGCGGGGAAGGCCGCCAGCCCGATCTGCACCATCATAAAGCCCATCTGACCAACGGTGGACCAGGCCAGGGTGCGCTTCACATTGGTCTGGGCCCACATCGCCAGCATGCCCAGGGCCGCGGTCAGCGTTCCCACCACCACCAGGTTGAGCAGGGCCAGCGGCGACTGGACGATCAACGGCGCGAAGTGGAGCAGCAGCACGCCCCCGCCGTTGATGATCCCCGCGTGCATCAGCGCCGAGACCGGCGTGGGCGCCTCCATCGTCTCGGGGAGCCAGCTATGGAAGGGGAACTGGGCCGACTTGGTGAGCGCCCCGGTCACCACGAGCACGGCGACCACATCGAGGGCCAGGGGCCAGGCCACCGGGTCGCTGAGGCGCGCCAGGAACACGTTCAGGTCGAGGGTGCCCCACTGCCAGAAAATGATCGCGATGGCGGCGATGAGGGCCACATCGCCGAGCCGGCTGATCAGGAACTTCTTCCGCGCGGGAGGGATAGCCTCGTACCGGTCACGGTAGTAGGTCAGGAGTTGATGCAGGCCCAGGCTGGTAAGCAGCCAGGCGACGAACAGCGCGATCAGGTGCGTGGCAAAGACGAAGGTATAGGCCACCAGCACTGTGAAAGCCAGCCAGCGGAGGAAGCTCCGCTGCCGGGGTTCGCCATCGAGGTAGCGCAGGGCGAAGCGGTAGACCACCACGCCCACCATGGCCACGAGCATACCAAGCGTGGCGCTCAGGCGGTCGAGGGTCAGTCCGGCGAAGGTCTGCGGCTGCGGGTTGAGCGCCTGGACGACGAACATCGCCGCGGAGAGGGCAGCCAGCGCGGTGAGCAGCGGCAGGAGCGCGCGCTCCAGCCATCCAGCCTGTCGATCGTGCATACGGGTCTCCTTACGTGAACGGCAGCGGCTTGTCCTGTATGCGTTAATTATATCACGAATGATATTTCGTATATCCTCTGGAACAGGTAGTCCTGGAGGCGCCGAAGGGACGGGCAGGCCTACCCGTATGGGGAGAACAGGGCCAGGGGAAGGGGGTGGGGAAACCCGGTTTCCCCACTCCCCGCCCGCGGGCGGGTTTGGGGTCCCAGCCCTCCCAGGAAGAACCGGGGGCACGGGGCGGAGAGCGGAATAGTTCTTCAAAGACCATCCGACCTCCCCCGCCGGGGAGAGGCGCGCGGTTCCCTCCCCCAGCGGGGAAGCGTCAGGGAGGGGGCGGAGCAGGACGCGCCGCTGCCGGACGCACCGCGATACACGAAGGTGCTATAATCTGAACCGTTAGACGCAGCGCGCAAGACATGATGCCGACCGAACACGTCATCGAGACCGAGGACCTCACCAGACGCTACGGCCCGCGCGTGGCCGTGGACCGGTTGAGCCTGCGCGTGGCGCGGGGGGAGATCTTCGGCCTCCTGGGTCCCAACGGCGCGGGCAAGACGACCACCATCGCCATGCTGCTGGGCCTGGTGCGACCGAGCGCCGGGCGAGCGCTGGTGCTGGGGCGCGACGTGCAGGCCGACCCGGTGGCCGCCCTGCGCCGCGTCGGGGCAATGATCGAGACCCCGGCGTTCTATCCCTACCTCAGCGGGTATGACAATCTGCGGGTGCTGGCCCTTGCGGGCGGGCTGCCCGAGGCGCGCATCGCGGCGACGCTGGAGGCAGTGGAACTGACCGACCGCGCCCGCGACCGGGTGCGGGTCTACTCCCAGGGCATGCGCCAGCGGCTGGCCATCGCCGCCGCGCTGCTCCCCGATCCCGAACTGATCATCCTCGACGAGCCGACCAACGGCCTCGACCCCGCCGGCACCGCGGAGATCCGCGCCCTGATCCGCAGCCTGGCCGCGGGAGGACGGACCATCGTCCTGTGTTCACACCTTCTGTCAGAGGTGGAGCAACTCTGCGGGCGGGTGGCTATTCTGAAGGCGGGCCGGCTGGTGGCCGAAGGCGCGGTCGCCGAACTGCTGCGGCGCGAGCGCGGCCTGCGCCTGCGGGTGGAGGGCGACCCGGACCGGGCCGCGGCCCTGCTGGCGGCGCTGCCCTGGGTGCGCGCCGTCGAGCGCGACAACGGAGCCTTGCTGGTGGACGCGCCGGCAGAGCGGGCGGCCGAACTCAACGCCTACCTGACCCGCGCCGGGGTGCCGGTGGCCGAGATCGGGGTCCACACCAGCAATCTGGAGCAGTTCTTCCTCGAGGTGACCGGTGATAGGTAGCGCCTATCCGCATCCCCAGGGTAGCCGCGGGCCAGCCATCCATGCGGCTCGCGCCGCGCACCGACGGGATGAACATCCTTCTTGGGAGGGCGTAGCTCTCCCAAACCCTCCCACCGGGTGGGGGGATGGGGAAACCCGGTTTCCCCGTGTTCACGTGAGACGGTCATACGCATGGCGCACCACGCCGCGATGACCATGCCCTGGGAGCGCGGGCGTCCCGCCCGCGGCGCGGCTCCGCGGGCACGGTGACGGCCCCCTCCCCAGCCCGCCCCCGCTGGGGGCGGGAGTCCGGCGCCTCCCCCCAGCGGGGGGGAGGCTGGGAGGGGGGCTGAACCCTGCGCACGATGGTCACCTCAGAGGGTGGGAAACGCGGAACTGGACGAGACGATGTTGCGCAACCTGTTTGCCGCTGAATGGCTAAAGCTCCGCAAGCGCCCGCTCGCCTGGGCGCTGCTGGCGGCCTTTCTGGCCCTGCTGACACTCTACCTGGGGCTATGGGCGCTGGTGATCGCCCTGCAAGAGGGCGCCCTCAGTGGCGGCGCCCTGCGCGTCGAGGTGCTGAGCGCCGCGCAGACGGCGCAGATCAAGCGCCAGTTGAGCTTTCCGGGGGTCTTCGGGGCCGTGCTGGGCCAGGTGAACAGTGTCGGCGGCATCCTGGCGGTGATCCTGGCGGCGGGCGCGCTGGGCAGCGACTTCGGCTGGGGCACCCTGCGCGCGCAACTCATCCGCGCCCCGGCGCGGGGCCAGTATCTGCTGGCCAAGCTGCTCGCGCTGCTGCTGGCCCTGCTCTGCGGCGTCCTGGCGGGCCTGGCCGTGGGGTGCCTCATCGCCCTGATCGCCGGCGCGGCCCTGGGGCTGCCCTCCAGCCTGAACGGGGCCGACCTGCTGGCCCTGGGGGCAGGAATGCTCCGCAGCCTGTACGTGATCCTGCCCTACCTCCTGGCGACCTTCATCTGCGCGGCCTTTGGGCGCTCGGCGCTGGCCGGCGCGGGGGGCGGGCTGATCTTCCTGGCCCTCGACGTAGGCGCAGGATCGCTCGGCTCCCTGGGCATGGTCAGCGACGCGGTGCGGTTCGTGGTAAACCTGATGCTCCAACCGAACATCAACCGCCTGGTCGTAGCGAACGCGGCGCTGTTCGGGTTGGACCCCACGGTGCTGGCCAGCGGGCTGGACCTGGCGACGCTGCCCTCCCTCACCCAGGCGATGCTGGTGGTCGCAGTCTACTGCGCCATGTTCGGCTACGGCGCCTGGCGTTTGCTCACGCGCCGGGACATCACCGGGGCGGGATGAGGGGAAATGCTCCAGGCCCGAGACGTTTCAAATAACAGAACGTACGCGGTGGAGGGGTGCGGAGAGGCTGCGCCTCCCCACATACCCCTGTTCCCGCCCACGGCGGCCAGGCGGCCTGGCGCAACCCCCACGGCCCTCCCGCTTCCCCACCCCCCTGCGTGAGGGCCAGGCTCTCCTGCGGGCAAGGGCGTGGGGAAACCCGGTTTCCCCACACCCCTGCGGCCTGGTTTCACGTTCGTGGGGGAAGATGTCGAAGCGCCGCATGCGCTTATTTTGAAGCGTCGCATTCGCTTATTGGAAACGTATTCGCTCTCTGGAGACGTTCCAACTCCTGGCGCAACTCGATTACCTGGCGGCGCATCTGGAGAATGACCTCGACGCCGGCCAGGTTCACCCCCAGGTCATCAACCAGGCGCTTGATGAAACGGATCTGTTCAACATCGGCGTCGCTATACCGGCGGATATTGCCCTTGCTGCGGGCGGGGCGCACCAGCCCCCGGCGTTCGTACATTCGCAGGCTCTGTTCGTGCATACCCGTGAGTCGCGCCGCCACTTTAATCGTGTAGGTGCGCTCAGCGTTGCTCATACCGGTTGACCCTCCGTGATACGCCGCAGTTCCTCGAAGAGCGCCCGTTCGCGCGGGCTCAGGCGGGTCGGCAGCACCGCATTGACGGTCACGTAGAGATCGCCGCGCTGGTGGGCATGGTGCATACGGGGCATGCCCTGGCCGCTGAGGCGAAAGGTGCGCCCGTTCTGGGTCTGTTCGGGGATGCTGAGATTGATCGTCTTGCCCGCGAGGGTGGGCACGGCCACCTGGCCGCCGAGCAGCAGCGTATAGAGCGGGACCTCGACGCGGGTGTAGAGATCGGCGCCCTTGCGCTCGAAGCGCGGGTGGGGATGGACGCGGACGACCAGGTAGAGGTCGCCGCGTTTGCCGCCCTGCATCCCCGGCGCGCCCTCGCCGGGCACGCGCACGCGGTTGCCGGTATCGATGCCGGCGGGGATCTTCACCGTAATGGTGCGCGGCGTCCCATTGGGATTGGAGAATTGCAGGGTGCGCTGGGCGCCGGTGAAGGCCTCATCGAGGGTGATCTCGACCGGCTGCTCGATATCCTGCCCGTCCATGCGCATATTGAAGCCACCCACGCGCCCGGCGCGCCCGCCGAAGAGCGTCTCGAAAATATCGGCGAAATCAGCGCTGCTAAAATCAACCCCCGGGCCGGCCTGTTCGTAGCGTCGCCAGTCGCTGCCGAAGCGATCATACTTCTCACGCTTCTCTTTATCCGAGAGGACCTCGTAGGCCTCGTTGATCTCTTTGAAGCGGGCCTCAGCCTTCTTGTCGCCGGGGTTAATATCGGGATGGTACATCCGGGCGAGCCTGCGGTAGGCCTGCTTGATCTCCTGATCGCTGGCGTTGCGGCTGACCCCGAGCACCTGGTAGTAGTCTTTCATGGCTTTCTCATGGCGTGGAACGGATACCAACACGCGCGTCGCAGCGCGCGCGCTTGCTGCTTCCGATTGTAGAGACTTGACAGGAGCGTTGTCAAGGTTTCGGTGTTAGAGCTATGTTAGACCTCCAGGCAGCATCAAAACTCAGGAGGATTTGCGCTACCGTGAACATGCGCTCTCGGCGAGGGGTGTGGGGAAACCCGGTTTCCCCATCCCCTCACCCGGTGGGAGGGTCTGGGAGGGCGTAGCGCGCCCAGGAAGGATGTTCATCCCGTCGGTGTGCGGCTCGCGCCGCATGGATATGGATGGGGCTTATGTAAGAAGGATGGGGAAACCGGGTTTCCCCAGACCCCTGGCGCTCAGGAGGATTGGGAGAGGGTCGTTATCTTATTGGGCCTGAGACATGGGTGCAGCAGGGCTATGCGGTATGCTCCCGTCTTGTGCCGAACCGCCCCCTCCCTCGCCCTCACCCCCTGGGAGAGGGAACCGGGCGCCTCACCCCGGCGGGGGGAGACTGGGAGGGGGCAGAACGCCGCGAACGGTCCATCCCCTACGAACCATCCATGTCTAAGCCACCTGAACGTCCCACTGTGGTGAGCGGCGGTAGGGCGCATAGCTGGCGAGCTGGCGCATGAACTGTTGCAATTGTTCACGCTCCAGGGGATCATCGTAGTTGCGCACCAGGCGCCGAATCACCTCGACCAGTTCATCGCGGGGGGCATAGCGATAGACCGGCTCGCCGTGGGCCGTGGCTGCCCGCAGCAAGATTCCGTCTTCCCACAGTTCGTGCAGGGCCTGTGAAACGCTCCAGATGTCACGACACAATCGGTCGGTGATAGCCCCGGGCGTGGCTTCCATCCGCGGGTTCTCGTGAAACAGCAAGAGCAGATGCAGTTTCACGGGCGTGTCAATTGCCTGCTCCAACAGCCGTTGAACCTCTGGGTCTATCATCGACCTGCCTCCTTCCACGTCCGATTGGCCTCGATCACCGCTGGGCGACGGAATTACACCTTGCGCGCGCGCAGGCGTTATGCCGTCTGCTCCGGCAGAGCCTGCGGCGTGGGAGCACCTAGCCGGGGGGATAGGTAACGTGCAAGACCATTGCAGAGAGGTGACAACTTAATGAAGATTATACCCGATCGCTCCGCGCTCTGCCAAGGGGGGGGTTGCTTAATGTTTAGCACGCTACGGTTGTTTATTATCCACAGTTTAAGCAGGTTAAGCCCGGAGGCGCGCGGCCCGGGTCGGGGTCGCGCGACGCCGTTTCGCCGTCGCGCGAGCATCACGTATAATAGACAATAAGGGGGCTGGAGAAACCGGGTTTCCCCAGCCCCCTGCTCCACATCAACGGGATGAAAGTGGGTGGGCGGCGCCCGCCCACACCCTTCTACCGGGTCGCAGGCTAGGGAAACCCGGTTTCCCCAGCCCCCTGATCGAGGGCGGCGCCTGCCCACACCCTCCTGCGGGCGCGGGTATGGGGAAACCCGGTTTCCCCACGCCCCTGGGGCCTATGTTCACGTCAGACGGTCGTGCGCATAGCGCACCACACCGCGATGCACATAACCTGGGAGCGCGGGCGTCTCGTCCGCGCCACGACGCCGCGGGCACGGTGACTGCCCCCCTCCCCAGCCCTCCCCCCGCTGGGGGGAGGGAGTCCGGCTCCTCACCCGAGCGGGGGGAGGCTGGGAGGGGGGCTGAACCCTGCGCACGATGGTTACGTCAGCTCTCCATGCGGCTCCGCCGCACACTGACGGGATGAAAACAGGTTCTTCCTGGGAGGGCTGCGCCCTCCCAGACCCTCCCACCGGGCGAGGGTAGGGGGCAACCAGGTTCCCCCATTCCCCTGCGTAAGGGCCAGGCCCTCCCGCGGGCGGGGGCGTGGGGAAACCCAGTTTCCCCACACCCCTGGGGCCTATGTTCACCTTAGGAAGGAGAAGCAGACCATGAAGGTTCGCGTCGCGGTGCTGGGCGCCACGGGGACGGTAGGACAGCGCTTCATTCAGTTGCTCGATGAGCACCCCTGGTTCGAGGTGACGGCGCTCACCGGCAGCGAGCGTAGCGCCGGACGGCCCTATGCCGAGGTTACGCGCTGGATGCTCGATACGCCCATCCCCGAACGGCTGCGGGCCATGCCTGTGTTGAGCGAAGACGCGGCCCTGGACACGCCGCTGGTCTTCTCGGCGCTCCCGGGCAAAACGGCGCGCCCGATCGAGGAGCGCCTGGCCGCCGCCGGGCACGTGGTCTGCACCAATGCCTCGGATCTGCGCATGGATCCCGACGTGCCGCTCCTCATCCCCGAGGTCAACCCCGACCATCTGGATCTGATCGGCGTGCAACGACGGCGCCGGGGATGGAGCGGGGCGATCATCGCCAATCCGAACTGCACCGCGACCGGCCCCACCATGACCTTGCGCCCCCTGCTCGACGCCTTTGGGGTAACGAAAGTGTTGCTGGTGAGCATGCAGGCCCTCTCGGGCGCGGGCTACCCGGGGGTGCCCTCCTATGACCTGATGGAGAACATCATCCCCTACATCGGCGGCGAAGAGCCGAAGGTCGAGACCGAGCCGCAGAAGATGCTGGGCACGCTCCGCGACGGGGCGGTAGAGGCGGCGCCATTCGTCGTCTCGGCCCACTGTAACCGCGTGCCGGTGCTGGAGGGGCACCTGGAGTGCCTCTCGATCGCCTTCGCGCGCCGGCCAGCCCTTGAGGAGGTGATCGCCGCGCTGCGCGACTTCCGGGCGCTGCCTCAGGAACTCAACCTGCCCTCGGCGCCGCCGCAGCCCATCATCGTGCGCGACGAGCCGGACCGGCCCCAGCCGCGGCGCGACCGCGACGCCGGGCGGGGCATGAGCACGGTCGTCGGGCGCGTCCGCCCCTGCCCGGTGCTGGACTACAAGTTACTCTGTCTGAGCCACAATACCATCCGTGGCGCGGCGGGCGGTTCGGTGTTGAATGCCGAGTTGATGTACGCCCAGGGCCTTCTAACATGAACATGGGGGAACCTGGTTCCCCCATCCCCCCGCCGGCCGGAGGGTTTGGGAGGGCCACGTCCTCACGCAGGGGGATGGGGAAACCGGGTTCCCCCATCCCCCCGCCCGCGGGAGGGTTCGGGAGGGCGCAGCCCTCCCAAGAAGAACCTTTAACATTGAACATGGGGGAACCCGGTTCCCCCATACCCCCGCTTGCATACGTCCTGTCAGACAAGGTATTCTTCTGGTATGTACGCTACCATTGCCGACCTCACCGGCGACGCGGTGATCTACCGCGACCTGGAGCCGTGCGACCCGGCGCTGCCGCGCCTGGCCGAGCTACGCGCCCGTCTGGGCCTGCCCGCCGGTCCGCCACCGCGCAAGCGCGACGCCGCCTATGCCCGCATCGTGCGGGCCCTCGCCGACACGCTGCAGGCCGCGCGCGGCAGCGGGCCGCTCACCGCCATAGCGGTCATCGGCGACACCGACAACGACCGCCTGCTGGCCGAGCATCTGCGGCAGAGCGGCCCGCTGCCCGCCTACGCCTTCATCGGCGAGGACCGCCCCGTCGCCGCCGAGAGCCTGGTCTGGCACGGCGACACCGCCAACGCCACCCGCTGGCATCTCATCCATGCCTGGGCCGCCGAGCTTGACTGGCGCGGGGCGGACTGGGCGCGCACCGCCGTGCTGATTGACATTGACAAAACCCTGCTCGGCCCGCGAGGGCGCTCGGATGGGGCGATTGACGACGCGCGCGCCGAAGGCGCCCTTGCCGTTGCCGCGCGTCTGGTTCCCGATCTCGACGTTGCGCTGTTCCGGCGTATCTACGCCGAGTTGTGCCGGCGCGAATGGCACCCCTTCACCCTCGACAACCAGGACTACGTCGTGGCTACCGCCCTGCTGATCGCCACGGGGGCCACGACCCTCGAGACATTGCGCGAGCGCATCGAGAACGGCAGCCTGGAGGGGTTCGCCCCCTTCCTCGCCTTTGTCGAACCGGGCGTGCATCCCGCCCTGGCCCCGCTGCACGCCGAACTGCGTACGCTGGTCGCCCAGGGCGATCCCACGCCCTTCAAAGCCTTTCGTCGAGCCGAACTGACGGCCACCCTCGCGCGCATGGCCGACGGGCGGCTGACCCTCTGCGGCGACGTCTACCACCTCTGCTGGAACCTGGCGCAGCGGGGGGCATTGCTGCTGGCCGCTTCCGACAAGCCAGCCGAGTCGGCCATGCCTACCCCTGAGCAACTGGCCGCGGGCCTGCAACCTCTCCACCGCACGCCGACCCGGGTGGATTGAGGGGGCAGCCGGGGCCGCGCGCTCCCGGGCGCGGATGTCTCCTGGGAGCGCGGGCGTCCCGCCCGCAGAGACGCGACGAGAGCGTCCCGCCCGCGCTCCCAGGCATGTGAATTGCCGCTCCATGCAACCGGAAGCGCTTATGGAGATTGAGAATGTAATCCGCTATCCCGCGCTAGCCGTCGGGCTAATGGTCTTTGAGAAATTCATCCGGTATGCCACTCTAGCCGTCGGGCTAAAGCCCTCGGCTACGGGATGCGAAGCCCGCCTGCCCGGGCTAGAGCGGATTATTTTTTCAAAGACCATACGCCCTCGGCTACGGGATGCGAAGCCCGCCTGCGCGGGCGAGAGCGGATGATGTATGCAAAGACCATCAGCGCGCACCAGCTTGCGGCGTCTCTGTAACGCCTGGGTATCAATCCTCCCGCTCGGCGCCAGCCTCTCCCCCGAAGGTGGCGATCAGGCCGGCGATGAACTGCTGTTGCTCGGCAGGCGAGAGCCGCGCCTCGGGATGCAACGGCAGATAGAACCATGGTGGCATCTCCCCGTTCTGCACCAGCTTCGCCGCGTCATCACCCTCGTTGTCGGCGCGCCCCCACTCGGAGATATTAAACTCCGCGCGGCCTTCACGCACATCGCGGGCGATCAACCACGAGGCCGGAGCAATCGCGCTGTACCAGGGCCACCTGGTCTGATTGCTATGGCAGTCGCCGCAGGCGCGCATAAAGGTGGCGCGCGTCTGGGGACTATCCCAGGCCGGCTCGGCCACGACCGGGGGGTTGGCGCGATCGCGACCGATGGGCAGGAACTGGATGGCGACGAACACGACGAGCAGCGTGCCGAGCGCCCAGACGCCGATACTACGGGGGGACCAGCGGCGGGCGTCCGTTGACGGAAGCGGTCTGGCAGCCATGACGGATCCTTTCGTGAGATCACGAGCCACGTACCTGCCTCCAGCATACCGCGGCTGGATTGGAAACCTCTTGGAAAAAAGATTATGTAAAATGATGCGGGCGCCTTCCGGCGGGGAGGAGTGGAGAGCCGCAGGAACCTTCCACGACCCGCGGCGGGGGGCTGTCGGTGGTTCGCCAGACCTCCCTTGGCCGCCGCGGGCACAGAAGCGGGGCATGCGGCGGGGAGGCGCAGCCTCCCCGCACCCTCCACTGCGCAGATACTGACAGAACTCTTACCCCAACACTTCCGCCACCGCCACCGCGCCGGACGGCGCGCCGTCGAGGATCAGCGGAACCTGCGCCCCTATCCCATAGTCCTGGCGCTGCGCGTAGCCCGGTACGCCGGCGAGCTGGCCGGGTTGAGTGTAGACCTCGATCTGCCGCTCCGCCAGATGAACGATCCAGTAGCAGGAGATGCCGGCTGCCGCATACAGCCGTTGTTTGACGCCCCGATCCCGTTGCAACGTCGTGTCGGCAACTTCGACAACCAGACCCACGTCCTCCGGTCCAGGATGCCGCTCCCGGTACTGGCGGCGCTCGCCACGGACGACCACCACATCAGGTTCCGGCTCACTGTCGGCAGTGGTGATCGGTTCCTGGGCATCAACGAACCAGCCGGCTGGCGCCAGCCGCGCCAGCGCCTCACGGAGGAGTTGCGTGGTCAGACGATGCGCCGGGTTCTTCGGCATCCTGGTTACCAGCCAGCCTTCAAGCAACTCCACGGGGTCATCGTCGGTGAGGATCCCGCGCCTGACCATCTCGTGATACTGGGCTACGCTCAGGCGCCAGATGGGCGTGTCGGGGATGACAAGACTGGCCTGCAACCGTTCGGCGACGTGCTGATCCATGGTCATGGGGGGTTCTCTCTACGGTATAAGCCATGGCTCACGCCTACGTTCCCGTCAGGCTCCATGCGGCTGCGCCGCACACTAAAAGGTTATTCCTGGGAGGGCGCAGCCCTCCCAAACCCTCCCGCGAGGTGCGCGTCTCATTGTACCAGATCGGCGCCGCCATCCCCCCGCTTGAGGGCTGCGCCCTCCCAGACCCTCCTGCGAGCGGGGGGATGGGGGAACCTGGTTCCCCCATGTTCACGTCAGGATCCACCCTTAGCGCCCCATTACCGGCAGCCAGAGGTCGGTCTGCACCGTCCACCCGATCAGGGGCTGGAAGCGCGGCGAGGCCGCCGGCCCTTCGGTGACCCCGCCCGGCCCGACGCCCAGGGTCTCGCGCAGGTAGGTCCGCAGCATCCCTGCCCATGCGCCGGTGTTCGGCGCGTCGCCCCGGGGGCCATAGAGGTAGCCAGCGGCCAGCGCCGGCTGCCCGCCGAGCCGGTCGCCGCTTGGAAACAGCACCGCCAGGCCCGCGGCGCGCTCCAGGCTGACCGCGGCGCCACTGCTCCCCTGGCCCGAGCGCTGGACGGCAGCGACCAGCGGCGAGGTCGCCCGCTCGTCCAGCAGGGCGATAATCTGCGCCGCTGCCGCCTGGACGCCGGCGTCGATCCCCACGCTGTCGCGCAGGCGCAGGGCCAGGTCGCGCAGGTCCACCAGGGCGTCCTCTTCAACCGGCACGACCTGGCCGTCCAGGGTGATCAACTGGTCGTGACGCCCGTTGCCCGAGGCGTCGTAGACCTGGGCCGCCGCGCGGGCCGCAACGGTCAGGGGGCGCGTGCGCTCCCGGTCGGTCACGAGCGCGCTGCTGAGGGCGGTGGCCAGGGCGTCCACCCGCTGGCCCAGCGCTTCGACGCGGCTCAGGTCGTAGGCCGCCAGGCTGCGGGCCAGCCCGGCGCGGTAGGCGTCAATGGTGGCGCTGTAGGCCGCGACGGTGTTGCTGGCCGCCGTCGCAGGGTCGCCAGCGCCGCTGAGGGCAGGCAGGAGCCGGTCGTAGGGGCCGAGTTGCCAGATCGGCCCGGGCGAGCCGACGGCGAAACGCGCGTAGGGGGCGCTGGCTTGCAGGGCATCGAGCGTGCCCATAGAGGGGGCCTGGTAGATCACCAGGTCGAGTTGCTGGCTGCCGCCCAGCCCCGCGGCGGCGTAGGCCGCGCGCAGGTCGGGGAGGCTCATCACCGTCCCACTATCGCTTTCATCGAGGGCCAGCAGGCCGGTTGCCTGGGCCGGGGCGACGATCAGCAGGGCGGTGCGGGCGGCGGGGTAGCGCTCGCACCCGAAGCGAATGAAACCGGCCAGGGTCGCCGGGTCGGCGCTGTTGGTCTCGGGGCGCAGCCGGCAATCCGGCGCGCCGCCAGCGGGGTAGAAGCACAGCCGCAGCCCGCCAGGGCCGTACTCGTCAACCAGGCTGGCGACGCGCACGTTGGGGTGGGCCGCCGCCAGCGCCGGCAGCCGCGCGAGCTGGGTGGCCGGCAGGGCGCTGCGCGGCGCCCGCTGCGCGTCGCCGAGCGCGTTGTCGGCGGCGACGTAGATCAGCAGCGTCCAGGCCGCGCCGGGGGCGCCCGCCGCCGGGTCGCCCGGGGTAGACGCGGGCGGCTCGGCGGGCGCGGGCAACGGAGCAGGCAACAGGCGCACGGCGCGTTCAAAGTGGCTGAACCCGTACTGGTAATTCGGATCGGCCCGCGGGTCGCGGTCGTAGACGACCACGTACCAGCGGTACTCGCGCCCGTAGGCGAACGAGAAGCCGGGGGCGCTGGCGAAGCTCCCCGGCCCCAGGGTGAAGCGCAACGGATCGCGGGCCGGATCGAGCAGCGGGCCGCAGAGTTGCGCCGGCAGGCCCGTGGCTCGATCGGCCCACTGCGGGTCGTAGAGGCAAAACCGGTGACGCTCGCCCGCGCCGGCCCGTTCACTGCGCCAGGCGAAGGTTGCCGGCTGAGCGTCGGTGGCAACCACGGCGGCGAAGGGATCGGGTGTCTCCAATTGCACGTTGGCCACCTCGAAGGGCGGGAAGGTGGCATTGTCCCCGGCCCCCAGACTGGCGAGTTGCGGGCCGGCCCAGAGACCCAGACGCGCGCGTTCCAGGGCCGGCGCCGCCAGATTGGGGTGGAACCAGACCTGGTAGCGCGTCTCGGGGGGTAACGCCGGGACCGAGGCAAAGCGGTAGCCGCCGTCCATGCCCGTCGTGGCGCGGGCCACGATGGCGGCGCCGGACGCGGCAACGCGGGTGAGCAGAACATCCGCCCCGGGCGCGCCGGCGCCCAGCAGTTGCACCTGGCCCCCCACGCTCGCCGCCGGTTCGCAGACGCTGGCATTGACATCGTCGAGCCAGAGGCGTGGCGTCGCGCCATTGGAAGGGTTCAGCGCGGTGACGAGCAGCGCGGCCCGCCCCAGGGAGCGCAGGCGGGCAATGGCTGCCGGAGCGGTCACCTCCCATTCGAAGAGCCGCCAGTTGCCGTCGCCGGCGCCGGCGGTGTCGAGTTCTACGCGGGTGATCAGGCCGGCGGGATCAATGCGGTTGATCTCATACAACTCCACCTGCAACCGCTCGCCCGGACCGGTGGTGCCGGAAGCGTAGCGGTAGCTGAGTGTGCCGTAGAGTTCGGCGAGCGCGGCAGGGATGGTGATCTCCTGGCCCACCGAGGCGCCGGGAGGCGTGGCGTCGCCCGCAGCCCCGAAGAACAGCGCCCGGGGCGGCGAAACGAACACATCGGTAGCGAAGGTCCATCCCTCGCGAAAGACGCGCCAGGGGGAACTGGCCGGCGCGACGTTCACCTGCGGGTCGGCCAGGGCCGGAACGCAGCGCAGGCTGGTCTGAGCCAGCGAGGGGCGCTCCGGCGCATTGAACTGGAAAGCCGGCGGCGAAGGCGCGGGCAACTCGGGGTCGAAGAGGGTCGGCCCCTCCTGCGCCCGCGCGCGCGGCAGGCCGCTGATGAGCAGGACGCCAAGGACGAGGGTGAAGAGCAGGAAGTGTTTCATCATGGAGAACATAGTTAAGATCAAGAATATAAATCGGTATTCGCCCTCGCGCCGTGGGGCTTATGGTCTTTGAGAAATTAATCCGGTATGCCGGGCTGGCCGTGGGGCTAAAGCCCTCGACTACGGAATGCGAAGCCCGCCTGCGCGGGCTAGAGCGGAGTATGTATTCAAAGACCATAAGCCCTCGGCTATACGGGGCAAAGCCCGCCTGCGCGGGCTATACCGGATTTAATTCTGAAAACTCATATGAGAGGCGTTCGAAGGCCGCTGCCCTCCCGGAAAGCAGAGGTACCCGTTGGGATAAACGCTGCCGGGGGCCGTTCTGGTACGGATGGAGGCAGGGGCGCGGGGAAACCTGCTTTTCTCATACCCCTGCCGTGTATCCTCAGGAGACCCGAAACAGCCGCCGGAGGCGCTGCCACCAGCGCGGGGGGGTGATCCGCACCGGGATGGTCAGTGTCAGGGGGAGCGCCCCGGCCGCCAGGTGCAGGGCGATCTCCTGGGGGCCGTGGAGGCCCTCCGGGGGCAGCAGCCGCAGCGCGATGCGCCCGGTGGAGCGCGACTCGAGGGTGGCAGGCGCGGCGGCCACCTCAACCCAGGGGGTGTGGCTCCGACAGACGAAGGGCGCCTCGGGCGCGGCCAGGTTGTCAACCTCGATCAGGGCATAGGTCGGCTCCCCGGCAATGAGTGGGCGCGCTGCCGTCTCGTGCAGGCCGCGCACCTGGAGGATCGGGAAGCGGTCGGGCGCGAGGGTGTGGAGCAGGCGCCCCACCAGCAGGCGCCGTTGGAGCGCGTCGGAAGCGAGGGGGCTTTCAAGCTCGCGGGCCAGATCGCGCCGCTTGATGGCCCGCAGCCAGCGCGCGAGCACACCCTGCGCCAGCAAGGCTTCCAGTTCCTGCGCCAGGTCGGGATGCCGCAGGTCGAGATCCTCCAGTCGCGCCACGTGCCGGCCGACCACCGGCACCCCCGCCTGCGCCTGCGCTTCCCACGGGATGCTCCAGCGATGCTGGCCGCAGCGGAGGCGCAGCGCCCCGGAACGCGCCCCCGCCTTGCCCATGGCCACCACCTCCAGGCGCACCTGCGTCCCCGCGGTGATCACCCCGGCGGCCCGGCGCTGCGCCTTGCCGGCAACGCGCACCCGCACGTCGGCATCGGGATGCGCCGGGCACTCCAGTTCCCAGGACAGCGGCGTCAGCGCGGCGTTGTGCAGCGTCAGGGCCCGCGGCTGGCTCCAGACGCGCCAGGAACGCAGGGGGATGACCCCCAGATCCAGATGGTTCGGCATGACCCGCAATAACCCGCTGCCCTCGGGCGGCGCCAGCGCCGTGAGCAACACCTCGAGGGGAGGGGTGCGCGGCGGCGCCGTGAGGCGGGCCAGGCGCAGGCGGTAGCGCAGCGCCCCCAGGCCGTCGTCGGGATGGGCCGCACACCAGCCCTCCAGATGACCATCCGCCACCGCTCCGGCCAGGGCCTGGGGGGCGCGTTGCAGCGCCGTCTCCAGGTCGCGCTGGTCGCCCAGCTCCGGCCCGCCCGCGAGGAACAGGCGTCGGGGCGGCGCGGGCGCGCCCAGCCGCGAGCGCAGGGCCGCCGCGGTGGGGCAGCGTTCAGCCAGATCGAAGGCCAGGCCCGCGCGCAGCCCGTCGGCAAGCAGCGGCGCGACCCGCTCCAGACGCTCGAAGTCGAATTGCAGCGGGGCCGCCGCCGGGTCAAGGCCGGTGAGCAGTTCGTAGCAGGTGACGGCGAGGGCGAAGACATCGGCGCGTTCGTCGAAACTGCGCCCCCCAAGTTGCTCGGGGGGCGCATAGCCGGGCGTGCCATGGCGTGGGCACGACGCGCGCGGCGGGCGCCGCGTGAGCGTGTGCGCCGCCCCAAGGTCAATCAGCGCCAGGCTGCCATCGGGGCGCCGCACCAGATTGGCCGGCTTGAGATCGCCGACCACCACCGGCGGCTCGCGCGTGTGCAGGTAGGTCAACAGGTCGCACAGATGGGCCGCCCAGACCTGCACCTGGCGCCAGGGCCAGGGTCCCTGACGAGCCAGAACGCTGAGCGGCTCGCCGGGGACCAGTTCGCGGGCGAGCCAGACGCGCTGCGGCTCCCGCCCGAAGCCGTACAGGCGCGGCAGAGCGGGGTGGCCCAGCCGCCGCAGCAGCCCGGCCTCCCGGCGCAGCACCTCCTCGGCTTCGCGCCGCGCATCGGCCCCCAGGTCCTGGCGGGCGATCTTCACCGCCACCGGCGCTTCGCCGCGACGCAGATCGAGCGCCTGAAAGACCACCGCCTGGCCGCCCTGGCCGATCCGCGCCTCGAGGCGAAAACGCGCCCCCAGCACCGCGCCGGTGGTCAGTTCGCCCTGATCGAGGTGGATGTTCTGGTGCACATGAGCCATCGCCGCCTTCCCCGCCCGTGGTAGCCCTTGCACGGTGCGTGCTCGCATTGCTTTTGGGAGCGCGGGCAGCTTGCTCTCGCAGACGTGACGCGGGCGAGACGCCCGCGCTCCCAGCGCATGGGTTACCCCCCAGGGGTGAACAAGTACCTCGCGCGAACGATTGTGCCACAGAGCGCCGTCCGGCGCAAGCGCCTGCCGCCCCCGCAGGGCTGCGTGAACATAGGGAAACCGGGTTTCCCCACACCCCCGCCCGCGGGAAGGTGCGGGCGCAGCCCGTGCGCAGGGGGATGGGGACACCGGGTTTCCCCACCCCCTGCCCGCGGGAAGGTGCGGGCGCAGCCCGTGCGCAGGGGGATGGGGACACCGGGTTTCCCCACGCCCCGGCCCTCAGGTACACCTCCACGCCTTGCCGGATCCCCCCGACTTCAATGTACCTCGCACCGATATAATGACGGCGTATTCTACTCGCCCGAGCGCGCGCGCGGCAATGTCGCCCGCGCCGCCCCTCTTGCGCTCTCCGGAGGGTGAGAGGAAGACGAGGAGACCCATGCTTACACCTGGCGACGTCAAGCGCGCCTTACAACACTATGACCTCGGAACGGTCCGCTCGGTACATCCGGCATCGCATGGCGTGGTCAACGAAACCGCCTTCGTCGAAACGAGCAGCGGGCGCTATGTGGTGCGCCGGAACCAGCGGGCTACGGGATGGGGCAAGATCGAGCTGCGGCACCAGCTCCTGAACTGGCTGCGCGCCCGCGCCTTTCCCAGCCCGCGCCTGATCCCCGCGCGCAATGGCGACAACGCCGTCGAAGTAGACGGCCGCGTCTTCGAGGTCTTCACCTTTATTGACGGCGACGAGTTCAACATTGACCGCCCGGCGCACATCAGCGGCACGGGCAGTATCCTTGCCCGCTACCATCGCACCGTCGAGGACTTTCCCTACCTGCCCCCGCCCGAAGCGCCACGCTATAATCCCGGCTCGCTCCTTGGCCTGATCGAGCGCCTGATGCAGCGTGATATCATGGGCGAACTGGCCGAACCCCTGAACTGGTACGACCGCCGCGCCGCGTATCTGCGGAGCGTGCTTCCCACCGAGGCCTATGCCGCGCTGCCACACGTGCTCATCCACGGCGATATGCACCGTGATAATGTCATCTTTCGCGGCGACAGCGTGGCTGCCTTGATCGACTTTGACCAGGTTACGGTAGATGCGCGGATCGTGGACCTGGCCGACGCGCTGGTGGATTTTACCGTCGGCGCCACCCCGCCCGACTGGTTCCCCTGGGGCGTCTACGCCGGTCCCCTCGACCCGCGGCGCGCCGCGCTGCTCCTGGAAGGGTATCATACCATCGTGCCCCTGACCGACGCCGAGTGCAAGGCCCTGCCCGTGCTCGTCGAGGTGATCTGGCTCCAGGGCAACCTGCGCCGTGTGCTCGGCACCTCCGACGCCGAACCTGATTACCATCTGGAGGTGCTCCACCAGGGCCGCCGGCTGTCCCTCTGGCTCCAGGAGCATCCCGACCTCCTCGTGGTCGAGGAATGCGCATAACCGCCGTCCGTGCGGCTCTGCCGCACACCGACGGGATGAACAACGTTGTCCTGGGAGGGCGCAGCCCTTCCAGACCCTCCCACCGGGTGGGGGTGTGGGGAAACCAGGTTTCCCCATCCCCCTGCGTGAGGGCCAGGCCCTCCCGCGGGCGGGGGGATGGGGAAACCCGGTTTCCCCATCCCCCTGCGCACGGGCTGCGCCCTCCCAAACCCTCCTGCGGGTTGGGGCCCGGGTGCGCGAGCCTCCGGCCCGCGTCCACAATGGGAGACAAAGGTTGTTCCTGGGAGGGCTTTGTCCTCCCAGACCCTCCCGCGGGTCGGGGCGCGGGGAGGCGCAATCTCCCCACGCCCCGCCAGACAGGAACATAACCCAAGGAGAAGGCGTATGTCCGAGCGACAGGAGTATACCAACGAGGAATGGGCGACCCTTATCGGCGCGCCCATCGCGGTGATCGCCGCGGTGATCGGCGCCAGTCCCAGCGGGCCGATCGGCATTTCTCAGGAGGTGGCCGCCGCCGTGCGCGCCTTCGAAGACGCCGCTGAAACCCGCCGCTCCAATCCACTCATCGCCGACATGCTGGTCACCCTCCGCGATCGCTTCAGCGCCTACGTGGGCAAACACGCCGACGATCCCGCAGTCGCACAGATTGACATCTTCGCCCTGGGGCGCGATCCTGCCCGTGCCATCGCCGCTTGCCGCAAGGCCGGCGAGCTCCTGGCGCGCAAGACCCCGCCCGACGTGAGCGCCGAGGTGCGCGCATGGCTGATTGACCTTAGCAGCAAGGTGGCCCACGCCGCCATCGAGGGCGGTTTCATGGGCATGGGCGGCGAACGGGTCAACGAGCGCGAACGCGCCATCCTCGCGGAGATCGCCGCGGCCCTGGGCGCCGATGCGTGAGCGTCCCGGAGGGCCGCGCCCGCCCGGGAACATCCCCACCGCAGGGCAACCGCCTTGCCCCACGCCTCTGCCGGGTGCGACGTAACAAGATCTTTCGCCACACCCGCCCCGGCCCACAGTGAGGGGCCGGGCGGGCTATGCCTGCCCGCGAACAGCCTGCCTTCCTCCCGGCAGGCGGCGCAGCCACGGAGATACCTGGTACAATACAAGGGCTGGATCGCATCCGCCACGCGCGCGGACGCAACCGCGCCAACCGGCGCGCGCTCCATATGGACTCCGTTCCTGCCCACCGAAAGCGAGTACGCCCATGACCCACGGCTTTGAGTTGCTGCGCGATGAGTACATCGCCGAATTGAACACCCGCGCGCGGTTGTACCGCCATGCCAAAACCGGCGCCCAACTCCTCTCGCTTGAAAATGATGACGAAAATAAGAGCTTTGGCATTACCTTTCGCACCCCGCCTGCCGATAGCACCGGCATCGCCCATATCCTTGAACACTGCGTGCTCTGCGGCTCGCGCAAGTACCCGGTCAAAAAACCTTTCTTTGAACTGGTCAAGAGTTCGGTCAAGACCTTCCTCAATGCCATGACCTACCCGGATAAGACCGTCTATCCGGTCGCCTCCACCAATCTGACCGATTTCTACAACCTGGTTGATGTGTACCTCGACGCGGTTTTCTTTCCGCGCCTGACGCCCGAGGTGCTGAAGCAGGAGGGCTGGCGTTACGAACTGCCCCAACCCGACGCCCCCCTGGTCTTTCAGGGGGTGGTGTACAATGAGATGAAGGGCGCCTATTCGTCGCCCGATAGTCTGCTCTCCCGCTACAGCCAGCAGGCGCTCTTCCCCGACACCACCTACGGCGTTTCGTCGGGCGGCGATCCGCGGCACATTCCCGACCTTACCTACGAGCAGTTCAAACGCTTCCACGAAACCCTCTACCACCCCTCCAATGCGCGCATCTTCTTCTACGGCGACGATGACCCCGAACGCCGCCTGCAGGTGCTCGACGCCTACCTGAGCCAGTTCGAGCCGCTGGAGAGTCCCTCGCAGATCGCCCTGCAGCCGCGCTTCGAGACCCCTCGCGTCGTCGAGCAGACCTATGCCGCCCCGAGCGAGGAGAGCGGCAAAAAGGGCATGGTCACCGTAAGCTGGATGCTCGGCGAGGAAACCGATATGGCCCGCGTGCTGGCCCTCGATGTGCTGAGCTACATCCTGGTCGGCACCCCCGCCGCTCCGCTCCACAAGGCGCTGATGGACTCGCGCCTGGGTGAGAGTCTCACCGGCAGCGGCTACTACGATGGGCTGCGCCAGCACACCTTCTCGGTGGGGCTGAAGGGGATCGACCCCGCCGATGCGGCAAAGGTTGAGGACCTGGCGCTCCGGACCCTCGAGCGCCTGGCCAATGAGGGCATCGACCCCGACCAGGTGGCCGCGGCCCTCAACACGGTCGAGTTCGCCCTCCGCGAGAACAATACCGGGTCCTTCCCCCGCGGCCTGAGCCTGATGCTCCGCGCCCTGCACACCTGGCTCTACGACGGCGATCCCCTCGCCGCGCTGCGCTTCGAGGCGCCCCTGGAGGCGATCAAGGCCGCCGTGGCCCGCGGTGAGCCGCTCTTCGAACGCCTCATCCGCGAAACATTGCTCGATAATCCCCACCGCGTGCGCGTGGTGCTGCGCCCCGACCCCGCCCAGGCCGAACGCGACGCCGCCGCGGAGCGCGCTCGCCTCGAGGCCGCCCGCGCCGCCATGAGCGCGGCCGATCTCGAACGCCTGGTGGTTGAGACGGCCGAACTGCGCCGGCGTCAGGAGGAACCCGACCGCCCCGAGGATCTCGCCCGCATCCCCACCCTCACCATCGCCGACCTCGACCGCCACGGCAAGACCATTCCCACCGACGAGCTGCGCGTGGGCGGCGCGCCGTTGCTCTTCCACGACCTCTTCACCAACGGCGTGGTCTACCTGGACCTGGCGTTCGACCTGCGGGCGCTGCCGCCCGAGTTGCTGCCCTTCGTGCCCCTCTTCGCCCGCGCCCTCACCGAGATGGGCACCACAAAGGAAGATTTCGTGCGCCTGGTGCAGCGCATCGGCCGTGAGACCGGCGGCATCGGCGCCTCGGCCATCACCGCCACCCATGTGATCACCGGCGAGCCGGTGGGCCGGCTGCTGGTGCGCGGCAAGAGCACCCTGGCCCAGGCCGGGGCCATGCTGGCGATTATGCGGGACATGCTGCTCGAGACGCGCCTGGATGAACCGGAACGCTTCCGCCAGATCGTCACCCGCGCCAAGGCCGGGCGCGAGTCGTCGCTGGTCCCCAGTGGTAATGCCTACGCCCGCAAGCGCCTGGCGGCGCGCTTCGATGCCGCCGACTGGGCCGACGAGCAGATGAGCGGCATCAGCGGGCTGTTCTTCGTGCGCGAGCTGGAGCGCCGCGTCGCCGAGGACTGGCCCGGCGTCCTGGCGCGCCTCGAGGCGCTGCGCCGCTCCCTCGTCAATCGCGCGGCGCTGGTAGTCAATGTGACCGTTGACCGGCGCGGCTTCAACGCCATCGAACCGGCCCTCGACGACGTTCTCGCCGAGTTGCCCACCGCGCCCTACGCGCCGGCCGCCTGGCGCGTGGCCGAGGATGGCCCGAATGAGGGCCTGATCATCCCCGCCCAGGTCAACTATGTCGCCAAGGGCGCCAACCTCAAGGCCCTGGGCGTCAATGTCGGCGGGGCGGCGAGCGCGGTCACCCGCTTCCTCTACAACGCCTACCTGCTGGAAAAGATCCGCGTCCAGGGCGGCGCCTACGGCGCCAGCAGCAGTTACGACCGCAGCACCGGGATATTCGCCTGGACATCGTACCGCGATCCCCACCTGCTGCGCACCCTGGATGTCTATGATGGCACCGCCGCCTTCCTGCGGAGCGTCGAACTGGATCGCCTGACGGTCGAACGCAGCATCATCGGCACGATTGGCGACCTGGACGCCTATCAGTTGCCCGACGCGCGAGGCTATACCGCCCTGGTGCGCCACCTGACCGGCGTCAGCGACGCGTACCGCCAGAGCATCCGCGAGCAGATCCTCGACGCTACCGCCGCCGACTTCCGCGCCTTCGCCGATGCGGCAGAGGCCGCCAGCGCCCACGGCGCCATCGCCGTCCTCGGTTCAGCCGAGGCCATCGCCGCCACCAACCGCGAACGCCCGGGTCTGTTGCAGCCGGTGCAGGTCTTGTAAGATACGCGTGCACTGCGCGGCCTTTTGCGTACTTGCATCTGCAATGAGATACAAAAGGTTGTCCCGGGAGGGCTACGCCCTCCCAGACCCTCCTCCGGGCAGGGGTGCGGGGAACTCTGCTTTCTCCCCTCCCCCGGTGGCGGAGGGTGAGGGAGGGGGCGGTGGTAGTGGGCGGGCGCTGCCCGTCCACTACCTCCCGCGGGCGGGGGCCTGGGTGCGCGGGCCTCTGGCCCGCATTCGCACGGCTATGCAAACGAAGCGTCGTCATCGAAACAGGAGCGCCTCAGCTTGGCTCGCGAACAGGACCATTCGTATCCTACCGACGTGTTCGGGCTGCCCGAGGGCCTGCTCGCCGCCATCGTCGCCGCGCTGCTGCTGGTCGGTGCCTTCGCGCTGCACGTGTTCGCCACCCCCATGCCTCCCGCCGAGCGCTGGGGCAGCCTGACCGCCTTTAGCGTTCTGGCCCTGGGGCTGACCCTGCCTGGCTGCGCGGCGCTGTACGACGGGCTGGGGCGCGTGGTGCGGCGCGACCGGCGCGCCCTGGCCGCGCTGCTGGCCGTGGCGCCCACCCTCTACGCGGCCTACGCCCTCGCGGTGCGCGAACTGACCGCCGTGGGGCTGCTCTCGGCGATCCTCCTCACCGTGGTGCCGGCCCTGGCCTTCGGCCTGGCCCGCGAGCGCCGGCAACCCGCCCTCGCCGACGCCGTGGCGCTGACCTACCTCGGCCTGACCCTGGGCCTGCGCCTCGTTCCACCGCTCACTCTGCCGCAGCAGGGCGGGCTGGTGGGCTTCTTTTCCCTGGCTACGGCCCCGCTGCTCCTGATCCTCTTCGCGGCCAGGGGATGGCCCGGCCTGGGCTTCACCTGGCGCCTCAGCGGGCGCGAGCTGCGCGACGCCCTGGCCGCGGGCCTGCTGGCCACCGTTCTGGCCCTGGGCGCCAATACACTGCTGTATGGAATCCGGCCCGCTGGCGGCCTGCCCAGCGCCAGCTCATTCATTATGTCAATTATCAACGGCTACTTCTTCGTGGCCCTGCCCGCCGAACTGCTCCTGCGCGGCGGCGCGCAGAACGGCCTGGCCCGGGCCCTGGCGGGCCGCGCCGGCCCCCGCGCGCCGTGGCTGGCCCTTGCCGCAGCCACGGCCCTCTCGGCGCTGGCCGGCATCGCGCCGGGCGGGTGGCCGCTGGGGCCGGTCGCCGGGGGTATTGCCGGCCTCGCCGCCGGCTGGAGCTACATCCGCACCGGCAAACTCACTGCCTCCGCCCTCGCCAGCGGGCTGGTGGTCCTGGGAGTGAGTCTGACGTGAACATAGGCTGCTGGAGCAGGGGCGTGGGGAAACCCGGTTCCCCCATACCCCCGCCCGCAGGAGGGTTTGGGCGGGCGCAGCCCGTGCGCAGGGTGTGGGGAAACCGGGTTTCCCCACGCCCCCGCCCGCGGGAGGGCCTGGCCCGCTGGGGGAGGGAGTCCGGCTCCTCCCCCCAGCGGGGGGAGGGGGGGAGGGGGGCTACGGCGCCGTATGCGCTTATTTGAAACCCCTTCCACCGGGTACATCTAAAACCGCGCAGCGAAACCATGCCTGAGAGCGAGAAGGAGACCCCGTATGACCGTCGCGGCCACGTCGCCGATTGACGACCGTCGTGAACTGATCGGCTGGTACTTCTACGACTGGGCCAACTCGGCCTTCTCGACCACCGTCGTCACCGTCTTTCTTGGGCCGTTTCTCACCTCCATCACCGAGGCCGCCGCCGACGAGCGCGGTCTGGTCTATCCCCTCGGCATCCCCGTCGCCGCCGGCGCTTTTTTCCCCTACATGGTCTCGCTGTCGGTTCTGCTCCAGGTCTTCTTTCTGCCGGTCCTGGGGGCCATCGCCGATTATTCCCACGCCAAGAAAGGCATGCTGGCAACCTTCGCCTACATCGGCGCGGTTGCGACGATGCTGATGTACTTCCTGGACGGCAACCGCTACTTCCTCGGCGGGCTGCTGTTCCTGATCGCCAACCTCTCCTTCGGCGCCTCCATCGTCTTCTACAACGCCTTTCTGCCCGAAATCTCCAGCCCCGACCGGCGCGACGCCGTCTCGTCGCGGGGCTGGGCCATGGGCTACCTGGGCGGTGGCTTGCTTTTGCTGGCCAATCTGGTGTTGTTCAGCAACCGCGAGGCGCTGGGCCTGCCGACCGACCTGGCCGTGCGCATCAGTCTGGCCTCGGCGGGGACGTGGTGGGCCATCTTCACCGTCATTCCGCTGCTCACCCTGCGGCGCCGCGAGCCGTTGAAGCGGCTCCCGCCAGGAGAGCAGTACCTGACCATCGGCTTCAAACAACTGGCGCGCACCTTCGGCGAGATGCGTCACTACCCGCAGACACTGCTGTTCCTGGGGGCCTACCTGCTCTACAACGACGGCATCCAGGCCGTCATCGCCCTGGCCTCGCAGTTCGGGGCGCAGGAACTCGGCCTGGATCAGGGGATTCTGATCCAGGCGATCCTGATGGTACAGTTCGTGGCCTTCTTCGGGGCCCTGGCCTTTGGCTGGCTGGCGCAGCGCATCGGCTCGAAGCGCGCCATTCTCCTCAGCCTGGTCATCTGGGGCGGCGTGGTGATCTACGGCTATTTCATGCCCGCGGGGGTGCCGGCGCAGTTCTTCCTGCTGGCGGCGATCATCGCCGTGGTGCTGGGGGGCAGCCAGGCCATCAGCCGCTCGGTCTTCTCGCTGATGATTCCGAAGGGCCAGGAAGCGGAGTACTTTGGCATCTACGAGGTGAGCGAGCGGGGCACGAGCTGGCTGGCGCCCTTTCTCTTCGGGCTGGCCTACCAGTTCACCGACAGCTACCGCGTCGCGATCATCTCGCTGATCATCTTCTTCGTGGCGGGGTTCGCCCTGCTGCTCTTCGTGGACGTGCGGCGCGCCGCCGCAGCGGCGGGCAACGTGGCCCCCGCGCATGGGTAACGCCGGCCCGGGGCATTTACCGTCGCGGCGGAGATCGGCGGCGCCTACCGGCGCCGCGCTCGACCATGGTCTGCCAGGCGGCATCGGGATCGGGGGGACGGGCGAGCATCTGGTCGCTCACGCGGTGGGCCTGGGCATCGTTGAGCATGGCCAGTTCCCGTTCGCGCTCCTCGGTTTCGGGGCTGAGCTGAGCATACTCGCGCCAGACGCGCCAGAGCAGGACGATCAGGCCGACCAGCGCCAGGGCGGCCAGGCCAAAGAGCAGGTAGAGCGTCATCGACGCCCCTCCTGGCGCTGCTTGAAGAAGATCCCCGCCGCCTCGGTGCGGTTGCTCACCCCGAGTTTCTGGTAGATATTCTGGAGGTGGAACTTGACCGTATTCTCGCTGACGTTGAGGCGCTGGGCGATCTGGGTATTGGTCAACCCCTGGGCCACCAGCGAGAGCACCTCGGCCTCGCGCTCGGAGAGATCGGCGGCCGGGCCGGGGCGCTGCCGTTGCTGGCGCAACCAGCGCCGGGCAGCCTGCGGAAAGACCAGTTGCCCCTGGTAGACCTGGCGGATGCAGGCCACCGTCTGTTGGGGCGGCTCGGTCTTCAGGGCAAAGCCATCGGCTTCGGCTTCGAGGGCCGATTGGATGGTGTCGCCATCGTAGAACGCCGAGAGCACCAGCACCTTGGCCGGCAAGCCCTCGGCGCGAATGCGCTGCAGGCACTCCAGACCGCTGACCGTGGGCATCTGCAAATCGAGCACCACCACATCGGGCCGCAAGGCGCGCACCGCCTCGAGCACCTGGTCGCCGTCGCCAGCGGTGCCGACCACCTCGATATCGCCCTCGGCCTCGATCAGCGAGCGCAGCCCTTCCAGCACCAGCGCGTGGTCATCGGCAAGAAAAACTCTAATCATTTCTTCCGTAGGGCACCTCAACCCGCACCCGCGTACCCGACCCGGGGGTGCTCTCGATGCTAAAGCTTCCGCCGAGCAGATGCACCCGCTCGCGCATCCCCTCCAGACCGAAGTGCCCGGCCAGGGGTCGCTGCATCACCGCGGCGACATCGAACCCCTGGCCATCATCGCACACCTGCATCGTGATCCGGCGCCCGTCACAACTCAAGGTCACCCGATGGCGCCGGGCCTGCCCGTGACGCGCGGCATTCGAGAGGGCCTCTTGCAGAATCCGGTAGAGTGAGATTTTCACCGGCAGCGGCACGCCTGGCAACTCGCCCAGGATCTCCAGGCTGACGGGATTGCCGGTCAACTCTTCGTGCTGGATCACCAGACCTTCGAGGATGGAAACCAGATCGCGGCGCTCGAACTCGGGCGGGCGGAACGCGCCCATGAAATTGCGGATCTCGTTGAGCGCATGCTCCAGTAACCCGATGCTGCGCTTGATACGCAGCAACTCGTCATCGAGCGGCGGCTGCTGCTGCGCCAGGCGTCGTTGCACCACGTACAGTTGCGACAACGCGGCGAAAATATTCTGAACCGGACCATCGTGAATGTCAAGGATGATCCGGCCCACTTCGCGCTCAGCAATCTCCAGGAACCGCCCGGAGGTTTCTGTGTTCCCGTTGTCCGGTTGCATGCTTGTCATGGCTGCGCCGCCTTTCCAGACATGTGTACATATTATACACTGCACCGGAATGCGGCAACACCGGCCCCCACGATCCCCCTGGGTAATGATTTCTTAACTTTAGAGTGAGGCATGGTTTCGCTGCGCGGCCCGGTCCGTCCCCGTTGGAACGAGGTGGGGCAACCGGGTTTCCCCAGACCCCTCCCTGGAACTTTTCTCACTCCTCACTCCTCTATCCTCCTCCTGGTTTTTCGCCCATGCCGTGCTATCATGCCTCACAGCCAGTTCGGCATACCGGACTAATTTCTCAATAACTATCAGCCGTCCATGCGGCTCGCGCCGCACACCGCCGGGTGGTGTGGGGAAACCCGGTTTCCCCACACCCCTGCGCACGGGCTACGCCCTCCCAAACCCTCCCGGGGGCGGGGGGATGGGGGAACCTGGTTCCCCCATGGTCACGTTCGGCCCCACGCGCGGGGCGCACACTGCCCGATGCACATAGCCTGGGATCGCGGGCGGCCCGCCCGCGGCGCGGCTCCGTGGGCACGGTGCCGGCCCCCTCCCTGACCCGCCCCCGCCGGGGGCGGGAACCCGGCACCTCCCCCCAGCGGGGGGAGGCTGGGAGGGGGGCTGTACGCGGTGAACGATGG
>Ga0209227_1000332_pt1 | contig 41654 bp, 25 predicted proteins | sample YNPBryantNP2012_FD_185815 | JGI IMG/M metagenome (GOLD analysis project Ga0209227, IMG submission 185815) | Anoxygenic and chlorotrophic microbial mat microbial communities from Yellowstone National Park, USA - YNP Bryant NP 2012 (SPAdes)... ...
ACTCTGTTTCGCAAGCTTTTCGGGTGGTCGCCTTTGCCTCCTCGGGCGGAGCCAATGAGCGTCTTGTTGCCTCGCAAGATGTGCCCAGCTTAGGAGCGAACGCGACAACCGACATCGTCATGCCGGCGCGTCTGCGCGGCGGCGATTCACGCGTGCGCATCGTGGTGGACTACTACAACTGGGTAAATGAGGTCAGCGAGTCCAACAACGCGCAGGTGCTGGAGTTCGTTCCTGTGCCTGCTCCGGACCTGGTTGTCTCTAGTGTGCGTATTCAGCCCGATGCTGGTCTCGTGGATGGACAGCGGGCGGAAGCTGTGGTGACGGTGACCAATAACGGCGCGGACACGCTGAGTGATTTCCGCGTCAGCCTGTTGCCCGGTGTAAACGGTAGTCCTATGCCGGTCAACGCCAACGCGCGGATCAATGGTGGTCTGGCTTCGGGGGCAAGCATCGAGGTGGCTATCCCCTTCGAAGTGCGTGCGGGGTCGAATCAGACTATTGGGGCACAGGCAGATGACTTGAACGAGGTCGGCGAGAGCGATGAGAACAACAACGGTATCCGCTCGAGCGACCCTACGGTACAGCAGAACGCGGAAGCGCGCATTCCAGACATCGCGGCGCCCGACTTGGTGGTGGAGGCTCTGTCTCATGTACCGTCGTCAGACATCGCCTACGGGCAATCCGTACGTCTACAGGCGGTGGTTCGTAATGCGGGCGGTGCCACATTGCGTCCCATTACAGTGCAGTTCCTCATTGACGATAGCTCTGTCGCTCTGCTCGATCTCAACGGCATAGCAGAAGGAGCCTCGCAGCCTCTGTCTGCCGAGTGGACGGCAACTACTGGTACACATACCTTGCACGTGGTGGCGGACCCCAACTTCCGGGTTCCCGATCCCAACGCCGACAACAACCGCGCCTCGCTGCAGCTACCGGAGATTATACCACCTGACCTGGAGGTAGCGAGTCTTACCTATTCACCGGACAGCTTTGCGTTCAGGCAGCGCGTGAGCGTGGCGGTAGAGGTACGTAACGCGGGACAGGGGCGCATCAATGCCGCCGTGCCAGTGCAGTTCCGGATTGACGATACTCCTCTGCAGACGGTGAATCTGGTACCGCCGCTACCGCCCGGCTCCAGCCAGATTGTCCGCGTCGACTACACGGCGCAAGCCGGGCAGCATCGTCTACAGGTGATTGTCGACCCCAACCGTACGCTGGGTGAAGCAAACCTTGCGAATAACGTGCGTGAGGTGACTCTACCGGATGTGCCTGCCCCCGATGTGACGGTTTCTGATATCGAGCTCCTGCCAACAAACCCTCAAGTCGGACAGGAGTTCGTAACAACGGTGCGCGTACGCAATTTGGGCGGACAAATGGTAGGAGGCACCCGGTTGATTCTGGAGCAGCTGAGCGCAGACGGACAAGTACTAGCGACCGCTACCGCCAGTATCGCCTCTCTTGCGGCAGGGCTGGACCAGCGCATCAACATCTCCAGCAGCCGCCCGATGGGTGCCGCTCGCCTGCGCGTGCGTGTACCTCCAGACGAGATTGGTGATGCTCAGCCGGACAACAACGCCTTGGAAACCGACCTGCCGACGGTTCCTCCGCCCGATTTTGTGCTCTCGCAGCTCTCAGCGCAGATACCGGGGGACCTGCGCTTCGGCAGCTCCGTGCGGTTCAACGTGCAAATCCGCAATGATGGGGGCAATTTCCGCTTGCCTATCGGCTATCCGCAGGGCATCCCTGTGCGCCTTTACATCAATGGGCAAAGTGTCGCACAGGCGTTGGTTGGCGGGCTTGATTCCGGCGTGACCACCGAAGTCACTATTAACTGGAATGTGGACCGTCCGCTGGACAACCCAGTAGTGCGGGTGGTGGTAGACCCCGAGAATGTGGTCTCCGAGGGCGATGAGACGAACAACGCCTCCGAGCAGCAGTGTGCGATGCGTGTGGAGCCGGTGGACTTCACTGTAGCCGCTATTGACATCCAGCCGGTGGGCAAAGTGGCAGGCGATACAGCCAATGTGGTGGTCACTGTGCGCAGCTCGGGGGCATACGTAGGTAGGCTACAAGTGGCAGCTGAAGTGGATGGTAACCGGCTGGCCCCAGTGGAAGCGAACGTGAATATCCCTGAAGGTGGAACGACGCAAGTGAGTTTGCGCTGGCCGGTGACGCCAGGTGACAGCCGGGCTATTCGTGCAGAAGTAGACCCGAGCAACCTGGTCGCTGAGACCGATGATAACAATAATGTGCTCAATCATGTGGTGAATTATCCCGTCGGCGCCCCGGATTTAGTGTTTGGAGAACTGCAGTATGCACCGACCGAAGGATTGCGGCAGGGCGACACCGTACGGCTCCAGCTCCAGATACAAAACAACGGTGGAGCTTATGCAGGCAACGTGCCGGTACGTGTCAGCATCGGAAGCGGCTTCCTGCGCACATACTCCATCGCCGTGCCTCCACCCGGAGAGAGCAGAACGCTCCTTGTGGACTGGCCTGCATTGCAGGGAAACAACCACCCCTTGACCGCCGTCATTGACCCCGATAACGTAGTGCCGGAGAGCAATGAGGACAATAACTCCCTCGCGCGGTTGCTGGCCTTGAATGTCGCACCGCGACCAGCGCTGGAATTGGCGCAGGTGACTGAGCCACCAGTGCCCATTGCACCAGGGCAGACGGTGGATATCGACATCGTACTGGCTAACAATGGGCAGGTGGAGCTCATGCCGGTGCTGGAGGTTACAGGGCTTCCCGAAGGCTGGGGCGACCTGAACACGCTGAGTCTGCGCCTCACACCTGGACAGCAAGTGGGGCAGCGGTTGCGCATTCAGGTGCCCCCCAACGTTACCAGCCGCGATGTGGTGTTTGCGATTATTGCTACCGCCAGTGCATACGGTCTGCAGGTGTCCCAGCAGCGCACTCTGCGAATCATCGCCGAGCCGATTATTACCGTTCTGACGCCGCCGAACGGAGCGACCGTCGGTACAACGGACCTGACGGTTCGCTGGGATACCCATGTAGCGGCGAGCACGGAAGTGCTGTACAAGAGCACCGCGGATGCCGAATGGAGTACCGCGATGGGCGAGCCCGGTACCCAGCACAGCGTCACCATCCGCAACTTGCGGCGCAATGCTCGCTACGTGTTTGTGGCTCGGAGTACCAACGCCTACGGCACTTCCCAAAGTGAAGAACGCACCATCACGGTCACCAAGGGAATCGCGTTCTCCGAGGCGCGGATGCAGTTCGAAGCACGTAAAGATTATGACCAGCGGTTCGTTGTGTCCATACGTAACAACGATAGCCGCCCCCATCAGGTGCAAGTAAGTGTGCTGAACAGCTACCCCGATGCTCCCGCCGGCTTCATCGGCGAAGGAAGCTTTGATGAACCCATTATCATCCAGCCAAACAGCGTGGCGCACCTGACCTTCGCCTGCCATTTCCAGGACGCCCGGAGCAGCACATACACGTGGCGATTTGTCGCGCGGACGGTCGGGGGAACAGAGCAGATGCAGGACGAGGCGGAAGCCAGCGTACGTGTGCGTCCTTCGCAGGCGCAGCTGGCAGTTGACCTGATGAACGAAGACCCCGTCACGCGTGTGCAAACCTACCGTATCCGCAACATCGGCTCGGACCCGGCTACTGATGTCAACGTCGCTCCGGACAGTGCCGTAAGCGGACAGGTAGGTATTGAGCCGCAAATCAGTCACGCTCTGCTAGCGCCCGGGCAGGAGATTGTGTTCAAGGTGTTCCCGCTCTATTCGGCGCAGGGCGTGGGAGGGATGCAGTTCGAGAACATTACAGCAGCGATGCTGGAATTCGAAAACCAGGTGCCGCCCGGCTCCAACGTGGTTCCGTTCGACCTGTACATCTACATGAATGGTGTGGAGATTGGAGCGTTGCAGAACCAGGTGCCACTGGGGATACGGGTGTTCAACGTCCCAACAAGGGTATTTCCGATGGTTGCTCGCTCTGCCCGAGTTCCCCCTGGCACTGCGCGCCGTTTAACTCCCGAGGAGGTGGCGGTTATCCGGGCATCCTCCCGGGCACAGGGTAACCTGCGCATCTGGGAGGGTAATCAGCCGCCGCTGCATATCGTGGTGAACACCGACTGTCCGCCGGAGGAAAACAGGGACCTGTACGAGGTAAACCTCGGTCCCCGGGTGCTCGTCCGTCGCTTGGTGTCCACCCACTGTGCGAATCAACCGGAAATCTGGATCACTATCGATTCTCCGCCCGGCGGGGAGATCCGCATCCGCAAGAGCAACTTCAATGATGGGCATTTCTCCAACATTTCCAATATCAAATTGAAGTTGTGCATGCGCGATGTGATTGTGACCGTATGTGCACGCAGCGCAGAGGAGGCTCTCGCTATCGCGGAGGCGCGACTGCAGGAGCTGTACCAGCAAGTGCCGCGAAACTTGAGCATCGGCAGCGTGGAACTGCTGAACGTGTCCGGCATGGGTTTCGAGCCGGTGCAGGAGCCTTTCAACATCCCCTGGAGCGGCAACATCCGTGTGCAGATAAGCGGTAGCGGCAATCTCAGCGAGGCGCTGGTGAAGGTCGATTTTGACAACGGCGACCCCACCGTAGTACTGAAGCCGCTGGGAAGCACCGGCGTGTTTGTGGGGGGCGTCAGGCTGAGTAATACCCCCCGCACCGCCACTACGACCCCAGAAGGCGACCTCTTGGGGGTCATTCGCGCCACCGTGACAGCTATTGGTTGCGAAGGACCAGTTACTGCTTCACGCAACCTGCATGTGAAAACCGCACCTCTTATCATCCGTTTCACCAACCCGCCAATGACCGAAACGGGACAGTTTGTCGAACCCATCCGGGTTCCCTTTAAGGGTACAGCAACGGTGATGATCAAGGGCGTCGTGCTGGATGCAGAGCGGCAGGAACCGGTGAGTAACGCGATCGTGAGGCTCACTGGTAGCCTGCGGAAACTGCTACCAAGCACTTTCTCACCCACTGTACGGTACAGCGAGGACTGGCGCCGGGTGGGGCAAAACGGACAGTTTGTCTTCGTGCTGCTGATAGAGGAGCCCGGCGAGCTGGAGGCGACAGTGGAGGCGCGCTACGAGTCGGTATTGACAGCCCCCGGTACCAGCGCGGACCCGTTCCTGCAAACAGCGAGCAAAGGCTTCCACGCCCTGGCGGTTACCACACTGCGCTATCACGTAGAGGCGCAAAACTACCGGCAAATAGAACCAGAGGGAGATGTGGAAGTGGAGCTGCGTCAGGGGTTGAAGGAGCTGCGCGGAACGGTGACGGCCTGGCAGTTACAGGATGACCAGACCTTGCAGCTTAAGCCTTTGCGCAATGCAAGCATTGTCATTGAAAACGGAGGCACCATTCGCACCGATGGCAATGGCAACTACTCTTTCACCGTGGACAGCCGGGGAACTGACACCGAGGTGCGTGACTTCAAACTACTGCCTGAAGACCTGCGTCTGCACGTTTATGCGATACCCGAAAGCATGATTGGACGTTCGGACTTCACCGGCGTGGTTGGCGCGGCACTCGGCAAGGAACTGCAGGTTCGCCTTCGCCAGCAAACCGGCTTGCCTGCGGTGGAGACAGGCACCATCGTACGTGGGCGACGATTCCGTATCGAGGTAAGCGCCGGCAACCTAGGCGAGCAGGCTCAGGAGCTGCCTCTGGCGATCTACTATAACCCGCCACAGAACTTTGATGACCCATTCATGAGGGTGGAAGTGACCGCGACTGATGAGGAGATACCGCAGTTTACCGAAACCAGACGCTTCCTCGTATACAAGAACGCCTTCCTGCGTTACAGCAAGATTGGTTTTGTGGATGTCAGTGCCTTGCTTCCTGTGGGCAACGGACCCGTCGCGCAGGTTCCGGCAGCCGTACGGGGTAGTGTGAAAGAACGACAATTCAACACAGTCCCCGCCCCCATTGCGGATGTGAACGTGCGCGCGGTGCTTCAGGACAACGATACGGACCCGCGAACGCATGCCGACGCGCAAGGGTTGTTCCGGCTGGATATTCTCTCACCGCCCGAACCAGTGAACGATCTGAACGACCAGTTCATGCAGTTCGACGAGACTGTCCGTCAGCTGTTCGCTACCGTCGCCCCCATGGAAGAGAAGTTCCGAATGGGGTTTTCACCAGAAAGGGGCTTTTCGGATTTTCCGCTTACCGACTACCTCATGGAGTGGGCACAGCAAAGCAGCGAGGACCAGCAGAAACTGCGAAGTCTGCTCAGCGCAGCCGCGCGTCTGGAAGCAGCGATGCCTGCCCTGAAAGAGTTCTACGATGCCAAGAAGCAGTACGGCGAAGAGCATATCAAGGCGGCAATCGATATCCTCTTGTTCTTTGCCAGCGAGCTGAAGCTGTTTGAGAAAGCAACCGAATCCTTCACGGTGGTGAAAGGATGGAAGTTAAACTCCAAACTGGCAACTGGCGCGTTAGACGAAGTTGTTCAGGGTAGTACCGAAATCGCAGATGTGTTCGCCAGAAACCCCGGACTGCGCGAGGAGATTGCTGACATTCTCAAAGCGGGCATGAGTGACAGCAATATCGAGACGGCAAAGCTCACACTCAAAACAATGATTGATCCCAAGGACCCCAAGCGGGACCTAATCGTGGAAACCTTTGGAAAGGGACTACTGCGGGAGCGCACGCGCATACAGGCATCGCTGGAGGCTCTGGTTTCCACCGTGCGCGGGGAAGTTACCGGGCTGATCCGCAAAATGGCGCAGCGGTTTGGTCCGCCGCAGACAGCAGAGGGCACTTTGAAAACCGGCAACGAATTGGCGGACCGGGTCATAGACGGCGTTTTTAGCGCCATTGACGGGGCTATTCAGACGGCGTTACAATCGAACTTCCAGGTTTCCATCACCACGATTTACGATAGCGTTGTTTCCGCTGCCGTCTGGCCCTTTGTTGAAAGCTCGTGGACGGAGAACAAGGCAATTACCAGAAACCAACTACGGGCGCTGGATCAGACTATCCGCAGCGGCAACAGGCTATCCGGAGACGATGCCATGCAGCGAAGCCGCATCATAGAGGTGCGGGATACCATCCAGAATGACCGGCAATGGCGTCAGGCAATGGGACAGCCTTTCGGTCTGCTTGCCGGATGGTTGAACGATACGTTACGTAGTTCACGGGACGTCATCCTGGGTAACACGCCGTGGTGGGCACATGTGCTGAACTTCATCGGCTCGATAGGGGACGGGCTGCTCCCGATTGGTAAGGTGGCGCAGGCAGCCACTACGCAGCTTGTCTGGGCGCGAGCAGAAGGCGCGCATCTGCTAATCTGGAACTACGCCTTGTTTGGGGAACCTGAACCCGCTCCCCTGCAGTACTTCGTGGGGCGGAACCTGTTGAATGAGCTAAACAGCTGGCTGACGGGCACTGGTGGACGTGGTGTCTACGGTGGGCGCACACGCCAGTCAGCGCAGTTTGAGGCAGCAGCCCGGCGCCTCGCGACCCTCTTAAGCAGCGAGCAGGTGACACCGCTTCATCTTCAGCAGGCGGTCACCGATTTAGTGGCGGCTGCCAACACGGTGAACGAGCGGATCCGCGCACGCGAGCAGGTGCTGAACGAAACCTGGCTGGAAGGCTCAGCGAAGGACTCCAATTTCGCCGCGCAGGCAGGAGCAGTAGCGGACACTGTGGATCGGGGAAGCGCACGGCGAATGCAACTACTTGCAGCAGCCGCGGGCTTTGTGGAGTCTTCCGACCCCACCGAGGCGGCGAACGCCGTACAGACCTATAACAACCTTCTGGAAGAGACGATAGCCCTGACCGCCGGCTCGGAGACGGAGCTGGAGCAGGCATTGCAGCGGGTTCAAACATTGGGTGTGCAGTTACCGGCTGTGCTTTACGTCACCGGAACAGCTACACCACAGTCTGACGGCACGCAACAGGTGCAGGTGCTGGTACGTAACGAGGGTAGAGCGGCATCTTCGCCTGTGAATGTGCAGGTACAGGTCTCCGGAGCGTTTGATATCTTGTCTGCAGGGGCATCGACGGTCCCATCTCTGGCTCCAGGGCAAGAGTTCACCTTCACTGTTGTTGTGCATCCTGTGCCCGCGCGTGGTTCCACAGGCATCATAACGGTCAACCTGCAGAGCGATACACTGGCGTCCTCAGGCTGGATCCCGCTCTCCAGCGTGGATACCATCGCGCCACAGATAATCGCGCTTTCACCGGCGGCAGGCGAGACGGTTCGCTCGGCTCAGCCGTTGGTTGCGGCGCAGGTGCTGGATAGCGGCGGCATCGCTCCTGCCAGTGTGAGGATGACCATCGACGGCGGCGAGGTGCAGGCAGTATACGACATGCAAACCGCGATCCTGCGCTATCAGCCAGCCACCTCTCTGGCGACGGGTGAGCATCGAGTGCAGGTCTCCGCGTCTGACCTTTCAGGCAATGTGGGCAGTGCGGAGTGGACCTTCGTCGTGAACCCGGATGCACCGGCAGAGGTGAAGGAACTGACAGTCGCCCCTGACCCCTTCAGCCCGAATGGGGATAATCTGGACGATGCGGTTCGCGTGCGCTTCCGTCTGACCGGTGAGGCGCCGGTGGAAGTGGTGGTGCTGAACAGTAACGGTCAGGTGGTGCGCACTTTGCACGCACTGGCTCCGCTGAGCGCACAGGCACATGAATTCATGTGGGATGGCAAAGACGATGCTCAGCAGCCGTTGTCGGCGGGTCGCTATGTGGTGCGCGTGCGCATCCCCGCTGATGGAACGCAAACGGAACAGATCGCCGAAAAAACGGTGCGGCTGGTGGAAGGCGCGTTGACCATCACGGGCGTGTCGTTGTCGCAGGAGAGCTTCAAGATTGGTCGGGAAGCGACAACCCTGCGATTTAACCTCTCTCAGCCTGCGGATGTGGTGGTGCGGGTATTCCGGGCCGCCGATACCACGGATGAGGGCGCGGTGGTGCGACAATTCCGTCTGGGCACGAAGAGCGGTGCGCAGAGTATCACCTGGGACGGTACGGGCGATAACCGCGTTTATACCGCCAAAGGGGTACACACCTTCCAAATAGTAGCGGATGCGGGCACGGAATTGGTGAAACTGGATGCCGCACAGATCAATGCAATTGGCTTGCCCAACCTGATGCCGATGCAGCTCAGTGCCGCAGAGGAAGAGGGTAGGACCCGCCTGAGCGTGGTGGTACGCAATGGGGGCGAAGAGCCTGCGGAGAACATTGCAGTGCGCCTGATGTATGGCTCTCAGAACATCGGGGATGTTACCGTCGCTGCACTGTCACCCAGACAGCAACAGACGGTCTCCCTACTGTGGGATGCCCACCGCGGATTGCTCACGCGCGACATCACTGTCGTCGTCGATCCAGATAACACCATCGAGGAGATGAACGAGTACGATAACACACTGTTACAGAGCGTGGACGTGGCTCCGCTGCGGCTAACGAATGATTTTCCCGCTGGCTTGTCGCTCATCTCGGTGCCGATGTTGCCTTTGGAGGCTAATCCGGCAGCTGTGCTGGGCATTGACCCGACTCAACTGCGCATTGCCTGGTGGGACCCGGTAGCAGGTACGTACCGCGTCGGTAACGATATCACCGCACTGGAAGCCGGCAAGGCGTACTGGGTGCGACTGCCTGCGCCGGCGCAGAGGCTGCTGGCAGGAGTAAGGGCTTCGCGCATGGTGCACCTGCAGCCTGGTTGGAATCTATTCGGAATCACCACAGAGTCGCCCGTCGTCTGGGACGTGCAGCGGATTCAGGTGCGGGCAAACAATCAGGTGCTGTCACTGGCGCAGGCGCAGCAGGCTGGCTGGATTGAGGACTATGCATGGGGCTGGCAACAGGACCCTGCCGACCCCAACCGCGGCAACTACGTGCTGATTTACGACGCCAGCCTCATCCCCGGCATCGGTAATCAGCTGGAGCCGTGGAAAGGCTATTGGATTAAGGCGAATGTGGAGTGCGACCTGATACTGCCTTAGGGAGGAGCGCAATGCGAAAACGTCTGCTGGGCTTACTGATGGTGCTGGCGACCGCTGTCGGCTTGACTGGGTGTGGCGGGATGTTCCTGTCGGGAGCACAACCCATGACCCCGCCGTCCATTAGCAATCTGCAGTTGGAACCGACGCGCTTGCGCTTCACGGGAGGGCAGGTAACGGTCAGCGTGCAGGTGCGCGATGATAACGGTGTGCGCGCTGTCACGTTGCTGGTGGTCGCACCGGATGGCGCTCGCTCGTCAGTAGCGATGGACAGTGAGGGACAGGATATCTTTCGAGCAACCCTCAATCTATCGCCGAACATCGGTACGAATGTGCAGAGGTATCAGCTCACGGTGGAAGCGGAGGACATCTTCGGCATACGCGCTCAAAGCAGCCCCCTCATGCTAGAGGTCGAGGGGCTTGAATTGCCGCCCGGCGAGCCGCCCATTTAGTGGGCGAGAATATCTTCTGCAAAAGGCGGGCAGGCATTCTCTCCGTCAGCGGTGTATCATAACAGGCGAGGAGAAATCGGATGACGAGGCAATCCTGTAGTGGACGAGGAAAGAGAACCGCTGAGTTTTGAGGAGATATGCACTCGCTGGGGGGAGGAGCCTGAACGCTATCTGGGCTCGGTGGTGCCGCCCATCTTTCAGAACAGCCTGTTCACCGCTCCCAGCGTGGGAGCGCGCTCGCGCAGGGCGGGCCGCTACATTTACACCCGCGAGTCCAACCCGACCACCGACATCCTGAACGCCAAGCTCGCCGCACTAGAGGGGGCAGAGGACGCACGGTGCTTTGCGTCCGGTATGGCGGCTATCAGTGCGGCGCTGATGTCCCAGCTGCGCAGTGGCGACCATGTGGTGTGCGTCAAGCACGCCTACTATCCTGCCCGTGCCCTGCTCCAGGATTACCTGAGCCGGTTCGGGGTGGAGGTGACCTTCGTACGCGGCGACCGGGTGGAGGATTTCGAGCAGGCGCTTCGCCCCAATACGCGCGTGTTTTACCTGGAAAGTCCCACCAGCATCAACCTGTGGCTGCAACCGCTGGAACAGGTCTGTTCACTCGCCCGGTCGCATGGCATTACCACGATTATCGACAACACGTGGGCAACGCCTATCTTCCAGCGACCGATGCAGCTGGGGGTGGATATCGTGGTGCATTCGGCAAGCAAGTATCTGGGCGGACACAGCGATGTGATTGCAGGAGTGGTGTGTACCTCACGCCAGCACGTCGAAGCGATTCACCGCGAGATGACGCTGGTTGGCGGTATTCTGGACCCCTTTGCCGCGTGGCTTATCCTGCGCGGGCTGCGCACACTGCCCACGCGCCTGCACCAGCACCAGCAGAACGCTCTGAAAGTAGCGCAATGGCTGGAGCAGCACTCGGCAGTGCATCGCGTACTGTACCCGGGGCTGCCGTCTCACCCGCAACACGAGCTAGCACGACGCCAGATGAGCGGTTTCAGTGGACTGTTTTCGTTCACGCTGAAGCAGAACTGGCGCGAGGCGGCGGTGGGCGTGGTAGATGCACTGCGGATGTTCCATGTCGGCGTGAGCTGGGGTGGATACGAAAGCCTTGCCCTGCCAATGCTCATCGATGACTACGACGGGGAACAGCGGTGGGGCTTGCGGGTACACATCGGGCTGGAACCACCGGAGAGGCTGATTGCAGACATGGAGCAGGCATTACGCCATGCGGAGGATAAGGGACGTTAGCCTTTCTCGCCCTTCAGTCCGCTGATGAACTTCTCGAAGAAGCTCTTCTCTTCTTCGGGCACGTCGGTAAAGCGCTCGCCGCAGGCGGCGGCAAACTGGCGCAGAAGCCCGCGCTGTACCTCGTTCAGGTGGGTTGGGACGTGGATGTTCACGTGTACCAGCAGGTCACCTCGTCCCTGTCGGCGGTTGGGCAGACCCTTGCCTGACAGGCGGAACACACTGCCCGGCTGGGTGCCCGGCGGGATTTCCAGTTCGATATCTTCGTCCAGTCCGCGCACTTTCACCGTCGCACCCAGCGCAGCCTGCGCAAAGGAGATGGTCAGTTTGGTGTGCAGGTTGGAGCCTTCCCGCTCGAAGCGGTCGTGCGGGCGCACGTGGAACACCACGTAGAGGTCGCCGTTATCGCCGCCGCGTCTGCCAGAGTCGCCCTCGCCGAGGAACTGCACGGCTGTGCCGTCCTCCACACCGAGGGGCACCCGGATGGTGCGTTCCACCACATTGCGTACGCGCCCCTCGCCACGACACTGGGTGCACGGACGCGAAATCACCTTCCCTTCGCCATGGCAGTTGGGACAGGTCACCACGGTGGAGATGGTTCCCAGCAGGGTATGCTGCGTATGACGTACGCGTCCACTGCCCCGGCAGGTAGAGCAGGTGCTTGGCGTTTCGCCGGGCTCCGCACCGCTGCCCTCACAGCGTGTACACGTCTGGAAACGGGCATACTGGATGGTTTTGGGCGCGCCAGAGGCCACCTCTTCCAGGGTAATTTCCACATCCACGCGCAGGTCGTTACCACGTTGCGCACGCGGTGTCTCGGTGCGCGCACCGCCCGTGCCGAAGAACAGGTCGAACAGGTCGCCGATGTTGCCGAAATCACCGAAACCAAAGTCGGGTTCAGCAGTACCACCTCTGACGCCGGCGCGCCCGAACAGGTCGTACGCGCGGCGTTTTTCCGGGTCGCTCAGCACCTCGTACGCTTCGTTAATCGCTTTGAACTTCTCCTCGGCCTGCTTGTCGCCGGGGTTCACGTCGGGGTGGTACTGGCGGGCGAGCCGTCGGTAGGCGCGCTTAATCTCCTCCAGCGTCGCGTCCCTGCTGACTCCCAGCGTTTCGTAATAATCCACCTCGCCCGGCATGGAAACACCTCGCGCTACCGCTACTCTGCGTCTTCACCTTCGCTGTGTAGACCCTCGTCGAAAAGGCTCTGCTGGTTGCTTTCTTCCGGCGGAATATCTTCCTCGTCCAGGTCAAGCACCTCGTCTAACTCCTCAGAGATAGACATGTCCTCCTCTTCCAGTACCAGATCCTCTTCCTCCGTTTCCTCTGCTTCTTCCTCAACCTCAGCCGCCACTGCGGTATCTCCATGACCATTATCGGAACCTGCAATCTCTGCCTCGACCGCCATCGCCACCTTTGCCATCGCTTCTTCGAACTCTTCAGCGGTCAACAAGGCTTCAGGGGCTTCCGGTTCCATCAACTCGGGCAGGGGTTCAGGGTTAAAGCTGGGAATCAACCGCCCCGCCGCGATCTCCTCCAGCGCAATGGTCAGTGGGTTGCTGGAAGAGCTCTTCACCAGCGAGCGACGGGCGATACCCTGCTCTTGTAGATGCTTGGCGCGTTTTGCCGCCAGTATCACCAGCGCATACTTATTGAATCGGTTCAACCTGTCGGGGTTAGGTAGAATCATGGTTGCGCAACCTCTTCTCTGTGTTCACACGCATGAATTATACCGCCTTTGTAGCCAATCGTCAACGCACAGACGGGGGTGTTCGATAACACACAGAATGTAGCCGGTTGTTCGGGCAGGCTGTTCATGTTATACTCTCTCCTGAACAGCGAAGAAGGAGACAGAGCACCATGCGACGCGAGCAGTCTGTGCCGGAGATACAGCGCGAATATCGTGGCATGTGGGTAGCAACCGTTGCCAATATCGACTGGCCCTCCCGACCCGGATTACCGTCCGATGTGCAAAAGACCGAGCTGCTGGCAATCCTCGACAGGGCGGCGGAACTGAAGTTGAACGTGATTGTATTGCAGGTGCGCCCGGCGTGTTCGGTGCTGTACGATTCCAGTATCGAGCCGTGGTCCGAGGTGCTCAGCGGCACGATGGGCAAGCCCCCCGAGCCTTACTACGACCCTCTCGCCTTCGCCGTGGAAGAGGCACACAGGCGATGCATGGAGCTCCATGCCTGGTTCAATCCCTATCGGGCGCGACATCCTTCCGAGAAATCGGAGATACATCCCCAGCACATCAGCAAGCGACGTCCCGAACTGGTCAAACAGTACGGAAACTACCTCTGGCTGGACCCCGGTGAACCCGATGTGGTGGAGCACTCCCTATCGGTGATGCTGGAGGTGGTGAAGCGGTATGACGTGGACGGTGTGCATATCGACGACTACTTCTACCCCTACAAGGAGCGCGATGAGAAGGGCAACATCCTCGATTTCCCCGATGAGCCCAGCTGGCAACGCTATCGCCGTTCCGGCGGCAGGCTGAGCCGCGACGACTGGCGCAGGCAGAACGTGGACCGCTTCGTGGAAAGGGTCTATCGCGAGATTAAGAGCACCAAACGCTGGGTGAAGTTCGGCATCAGCCCCTTTGGGTTGTGGCGTCCGGGCTACCCTCCGGGCACGCGCGGATTCGACGCCTATGCGGAACTCTATGCCGACTCGCGCAAGTGGCTGCAGCAGGGATGGTGCGACTACTACGTACCACAACTCTATTTTAAGATAGACAATCCGAACCTCCGTTATCCCGCGTTACTGCAATGGTGGGTGGAGCAGAACACGCAGGGCAGGCACATGCTTGCGGGCAATTTCACCAGCAAGGTGGCGGACGGCAGCAACACTGCATGGGACGCGGCGGAAGTCGCCGAGCAGGTACGCCTGACCCGCAAGCAAAAAGGGGCTGTGGGCAACATCCATTTCAGCGCACGGGCGTTCATGCAGGACAGGGGTGGTATCTGCAAACTGATACGGGAACTGTACGAACAACCCGCCCTCGTTCCTGCTGCGCCGTGGCTGAGCCGCTCCGTCCCGCCCTCGCCCGCCGTGCGTACGGTGTACCTCGCGGATGGAGGGGTGCGCCTGACGTGGGAGGCTCGGGGTAAACACCCCATTGCTTGCTGGGTGGTGGCATACCGTTCCAACGGGGAGTGGTGCACGCAGGTATTACCCGCCGGCGCGAGCAGCTACACACTGCCGCCTTCGGCGAAGCTCGCCTTCGTCAGTGTCGTCGACCGCTACGGCAACCAGAGCGAGTGGGTCGGCGCGGGGACAGGGTAGCCCACGCGGGTTTATGGCCCGGCAGGAGCCTCGCCCGCTGGACAGCGTCGAGTGCCCCTTGCAGTTGACGCTTGCGCCTGCCTCCCGATTACAGGGTGAGGTGATTTTGTATGTGGACATATTCCCCCGAGCACGTCCTGCAGGCAGCATATCGATGGTGGAACTGGACACCTCACCCTGCCCAGTGTGAATGGATGATGGATACTCACCCGGTGAAGGTGGCGGCATGTGGCAGGCGGTGGGGCAAAACGGAGTCGCTGGCGGTAGAGACCGCTGCCCTCGCCCTGCTGCAACCCGGCATCCGACAGGTCATCGTCGCCCCCACGCTGGACCAGGCAAGTATCCTTTTTGACCGCACGCTGGAGCTCCTTCAGGACTGGGCAGAACAGACGGGCGCGAAACTGCATGTTCGCGTGACACCCTATCCCCGCGTGCACGTCAACGGCGGCGAAATCACCGCCCGCAGCGCATATCGTCAGGCGCGTTCGCTACGAGGCAGAAGCGCGCACCGCATCGTGGTGGATGAAGCCGCCTACCTCACCGAAGAGGTCATCCCGCAGGTGCTGATGCCCATGCTAGCGGATACCGAAGGGCAGCTGGTGCTGCTGTCCACCCCTTTCGGCAGAAACCACTTCTGGCACTGGTATCAACGCGGACAGTCGGGCACGGTGTGCCGCAGCTTCCGCTTCCCCACCACCAGTAACCCGCGTATCTCTGCCGGCTTCCTGCAGATGCAAAAGCAGTTGCTGACCGAGCGGCAGTTCGCCATCGAGTATGGGGCGCAGTTCGTGGATGACGCTGGGGCGGTGTTCCCGCAGGTGGTTATCGAAGCGTGTATCCAGCCCAGCCTCGCAGACGCCAGACCCAACTCGACCCCAACCCTCGCCGGGCTGGACTGGGGACGCTACCGCGACTATACCGCGCTGGTGCTATTGCGCGAGTCCGGAACCCAGCTGCAGGCGGTGCATGTGGAACGTTTGCCCAGCACAGGATGGCAGAGACAGATCGAGCGGCTACTGCATCAGTTCGGCGAGTGGAGGGTGCGCACCGTCTATTGCGATGCCTCCGGCATCGGCGACCCGTTAGCGGAGATGCTGCAGCAAAGCCTCAGCCATCATCACCTGCATATCCGTGTAGAGCCAGTAGTTTTCACCGCCTCCACCAAGCGGACGATAATAGAAACCCTCGCGCTGGCGATGGAACAGCGTCGCGTGGCAATCCCTCCACACCCCGACCTCCTGCGTGAACTGCACGCCTTCACCGCCAGCCATAGCGGTAGCGGACATATCCGCCTGCAGGCGCGGGGCAGCGAACACGACGACTTGGTGATTGCGCTGGCGCTGGCGGTTCAGGCAGGGGGGAGAATGGTACCGGGCACGCCGTCCGTGCGCCTGCTCACCAGCGGCAAGAGACGAGAGGTATGCGGGGTATAATACAGGTGTCTATGTCCACCATCCCTTACGATAGCCTCACACTTGCGGCGGTGGTGCACGCACTGCAGCCTTTGCAGGGCGGGCGCATCCAGCACATCGCACAGCCTGCCGAGCATGACATCTTGCTGACCATTTACGTGCGCGGTATGGGCGAGGTGTACTGGCTCATCAGCTGCTCACCGCAATGGGCGCGCACGCACTTGCTCTCCCACCGTCTGCCCAACCCGCCCCAGCCGCCGCCCTTCTGCATGGCGCTGCGCAAGTACCTGCAGGGCGGCACTATCCTGACCCTCGCCCAGCGACGGTTTGACCGCGTGCTGGACGTGGAGGTGAAGGGACATGAGGGACATACCTATCTGCTCAGCGCGGAGCTGATGGGCAGGCACAGCAACATCATCCTTATCGCCCCTGACGAGCGCATCCTGCACGCCGCCAAGCTGGTCTCCTCACGCATCAGCCGGGTGCGCGAAGTATTGCCGGGCAGAGCCTATACGCCTCCTCCCGCTGAAGAGCGTCCTGACCCGCGCGCCGTTTCCGAATCGCAGTTCCTGCAGTGGTATCAGCAGGAACAGCCTTCCGATTTTGCCGCGTGGTTGCGGAGCCGTTTCGAGGGCATCGGCACCTTTTTGTCGGGCGAAATAGCCGTGCGAGCGCAACGGCTGGGCAATGGGAACAACCCTGATATCCTCTGGAGTGCGTTTCGTTCGGTGTTCGACGTGGCAAAGGCAGGGGACTGGGAGCCTGTGCTGGTGCGTGACGAAGCGCACCACCCCATCGGCGCGTACCCTATTCCGCTGGCTTCGCTGCCCAAACAACAGCAGCATCCGCGCAGTAACATCCATGTGGCGCTGGAGAACTACTACGCGGTAGCTATACCCCGCGCGGAGCTGGAACAGCAAAAGCGAAGCCTGCAGGGCATCCTGCAGAGGGTACTCAGTGCGCGGCGCAACGCCCTGCAGCAGCTGCAGCAGGGAGTAGAGGAGCGGGCACAGGCGGAGGTTTACCGCCGACGAGGTGAAACCCTTCTGGCGTTCCTGTCGCAGGTTCCCAAGGGTGCGCAGGAGGTTACCCTGCCGGACCTGTACGGCGCGGATGGAGCCACTCTCACCATCCCTTTAGACCCCACGCTGACACCGCAGGAGAACGCACAACGATACTTTGCGCGTGCGCGTCACGTGGAGCAGAACGCCGAAAGGCTGGAGGCAATGCGCCATCGTTTGATGACTGAAGAGATGCAGGTACGAGAGGCTTTGCAGAAACTGGAATCGATAAGCGACCTTTCCGCACTGGAAGCCTTACGGCAGGAGGTAGCGGCGCGGGGCTGGCTGAACCCCACCGCAGGCATTTCCGGCGAAGCCACCGCGAGAACGCAGGAAGATTTCGAGGGCAGGCGTATCCGCGTGCACGTTGCGCCGGGTGGCTGGCAGGTGCTGGTGGGCGAAAACGCTGAAGCGAACGACTACCTGGTCACACGTGTGGCACAGCCGAACGACTGGTGGCTGCACGTGCGAGCGGGGACGGGCGCGCACGTGGTCATACGCACCAATAACAATCCGCAGGCGGTTCCCCGACAGGTGCTGGAGTACGCCGCCCAGCTCGCCGCTGCCAACAGCCCGCAACGCCACTCTTCGGTAGTGCCGGTGGACTACACCCTGCGCAAGTATGTGCGCCGCCCGCGCGGCGCGCAACCGGGATTCGTTACCTACACGCACGAGAAGACGCTGCACGTGTCGCTCCAGGGGTGACCCATACCTTGACCCAATCCCCTCTCTGCGGTTACAATAAGGAGCAAAACTTTGGCGGGAGGAGCCTCAGGCATGAATCCGATACGACGCGCGCTGCTGAGCGTTTCCGATAAAACAGGCATTGTGTCCTTTGCCCGAGCGTTGAACGAAATGGGAGTTCAGATTATCTCTACGGGTGGAACCGCGCGTACCCTGCAAGAAGCGGGTATCCCCGTGACCCCGGTGGAACAGGTCACCGGCTTTCGCGAGATGATGGAGGGACGGGTGAAAACACTGCATCCCGCCATCCACGCGGGTATTCTCGCCGACCGACGCAAACCCGAACACCTGCAGGCGTTGCAGGCGGCGGGCATCGAGCCGATTGACCTGGTATGCGTCAACCTGTATCCGTTTGAAAGCACGGTCGCCCGCACGGACGTCACACTGGAAGAGGCGATAGAGAACATCGACATCGGCGGTCCCACGATGGTGCGCGCCGCCGCCAAGAACCACGACAGCGTGGCAATCGTGGTGGATTCCGCCGATTATGAAGCCATCATCGAGGAGATGCGGGCAAACGGCGGGGCAATCGGTCTGGAAACGCGCCGTCGGCTGGCAGCGAAGGCGTTTGCACACACCGCCTTCTATGATGCGCAAATCGCGGCATATCTGCGGGCACAGTTCACGCCCGAAACGCTTTTCCCGCAGGAGTTTACCGTTGCCCTGCGTAAAGCACAGGAACTGCGTTATGGTGAGAACCCCCACCAGAAGGCGGCGTTTTACCGAATACCCGGCTTTACCGAACCCAGCATCGCCACTGCACGGCAGCTGCACGGTAAAGAGCTGTCCTATAACAACCTGCTGGACTGTGACGCCGCGCTGGAGCTGGTCAAAGAGTTTGCCGAGGACCGCCCCGCCTGCGTTATCATCAAGCATACCAACCCCTGCGGGGTGGCGGTGGCGGATAGCCTGCCCGAAGCGGTAGAACGAGCCCGACTGGCAGACCCCGTTTCCGCCTTTGGTGGCATCATGGCACTGAACCGACCTGTGGACGCCGCGACTGCCGAAAAGATTACCGCGCCCAATACCTTCTTCGAGTGCCTTATCGCCCCTGCGTTCGCTGAAGACGCTCTGCCCATCCTCACCGAGAAGAAGAGATGGGGAGCGAACCTGCGTCTGCTCGAAGTGGGAAGGTTGACCTCGCCCCAGGAGGGGTGGATACTGCGCGGGCTGACGGGAAGTGTGCTGGTACAGACCCGTGATGTGCAGATGCTGCAGGAACAACCCGAGGCGGTTCGCGTGGTCACCCAACGTGTCCCAACCCCCGAAGAGATGGAGCAGCTGTTGTTCGCGTGGAAGGTGGTGAAGCACGTGAAGTCCAACGCCATCGTGCTGGCGAAGGACTGGGTGATTGTGGGAGTGGGGGCGGGGCAGATGAACCGCGTGCAGTCGGTGCGGCTGGCGGCGGAAGCAGCTGGCGAGCGAGCGAAAGGCGCGGTTCTGGCATCGGACGCCTTCTTCCCCTTCCCCGACAATGTCGAGGTGGCGGCTATCGCCGGAGTAACTGCCGTTATCCAGCCGGGCGGCTCAGTGAAGGACCAGGAAGTCATTGCCGCAGCGGACAGGCTGGGTCTGGCGATGGTCTTCACCGGTATACGCCACTTCCGGCACTGAGATGGAACCGCTGAGACTGCTTACCGTTTTCGCGACTTCGGTGGTGGCGGGCACACTGGGCGCGCTGCTGGGATTGGGCGGGGGCATCATTCTGGTGCCCGCACTGGTGCTTTTGCTGGCAGTGCCGGAGAAGACGGCGGTCGCGACCAGCCTGCTGGGCGTTATCGCCACGTCGGTCGTCGCCAGTACTTCACACCTGCGCCATCGTTACACCAATATCCCTCTGGCGATGTGGCTGGAGAGCGCAACCGTGCTGGGAGCGCTGATAGGCAGTATGTTGTTTCGGCTTCTGAATCCGCGCTGGCTCGCCTTGATGTTCGCTTTGCTGCAGGGATATGTAGCATGGACACTGGTCAGACGTCCTGCCGAACCGTCCACACGCGAGACCTTGGTAGAAGATACCAACGGGGCGAGCGCGTGTTATGTAGACCACGCGACGGGCAAAACAGTCTGCTATACTCCCACCCGCATGGCAGTCGGGTGGGGCTTCAGCCTGGTAGCAGGAGTACTTTCTGCCCTGCTGGGCGTGGGCGGTGGGTTGATCAAGGTTCCCGTGATGAACCTGCTGATGAACGTGCCTCTGAAGGCAGCGGCGGCGACCAGCTCGTTCATGATAGGTATTACGGGCAGTGTCAGTGCAGCGATATATCTGCTGCACGGCTATGTAGACCCTACGCTGGCGGCGCCGTCGGTGCTAGGCGTGATGGCGGGGGCGCATCTGGGTGCGTTTCTATCCAGACGACTGCGCTCGCGCGTGTTGCGCAACGTGCTGATTGCGCTGCTGGTGGTGAGCGCAATCCGGATGGCATGGAGGGTGTTTTAGACCAGTTGCGCAAATCTTGACCAAAGTGATATAATAACTCACAAATCAAAAAGGAGGTTTCGTGATGGCTTTCGGACCCAATGAGGCGGAACTGAAGTTCGATACGCTTGCCGTTCACGGGGGGCAACAACCCGACCCCACCACATTGGCACGTGCGGTGCCCATCTACCAGACCACATCCTACCTGTTCACCGACGCCGACCACGCGGCGCGGCTGTTCGCTCTGGAAGAGTTCGGCAACATCTATACCCGAATCATGAACCCCACCGTTGACGTCTTCGAGAAGCGCATGGCATTGCTGGAGGGCGGTGTAGGCGCGCTGGCGACCTCTTCAGGGCAGGCGGCAGAGACCCTGGCGATACTCACCATTCTCAAGGTGGGCGATGAGATGATTTCCGCCAACAGCCTGTACGGTGGAACCTATAATCTGTTCCGGCACACCCTGCCGAAGATGGGCATTAAAGTCCACTTCGTCGACCCGATAGACCCCAACAACTTCCGCAAGGCACTCACGCCCAAAACCAAACTCATCTACGCCGAGATGGTGGGCAACCCCAAGCTGGACACGCTGGACGTGGAGGCGGTCGCCAGCATCGCGCACGAGGCGGGCATCCCGCTGATGGTGGATAACACCATGCCAACCCCCGCGCTGATTCGGCCCATCCAATGGGGGGCAGACATCGTGGTGCATTCCACCACCAAGTTCATCGGCGGGCATGGCACGTCCATCGGTGGGGTCATCGTCGATTCGGGCAAGTTCGACTGGGGCAACGGTAATTTCCCTGACTTTACCTCGCCAGACCCCTCGTACCATGGTCTGGTGCTGTGGGATTTGCCGGAGCCGCTGAAGTCGATGAGCTTTATCCTGAAGGCGCGCCTGCAGATGATGCGCGACATCGGCGCGTGCATGAGCCCGTTCAATGCCTTCTTGTTCCTGCAGGGGCTGGAGACGCTGCACCTGCGCATGGAGCGTCACAGCGACAACGCCATGAAGGTCGCCCGTTTCCTGGAAGAGCATCCCTGTGTCAGCTGGGTGAGCTATCCGGGGCTGCCTTCGCATCCCACCCACGAAACCGCGAAGAAGTATCACAAGGGCGGGCGCTACGGTGCGATTATCGGCTTCGGCATTAAGGGCGGATATGAAGCAGGCAAGCAGTTCATCAACGAGCTGAAGCTGTTCTCCTTGCTGGCGAACATTGGTGACGCCAAGTCGCTGGTCATCCACCCGGCATCCACCACGCACCAGCAGCTCACTCCCGAAGAGCAGCTCGAAACCGGTGTCACGCCCGATTTCATCCGCCTGTCCATCGGTATCGAGGACGTAGAAGACATCATCGCCGATTTGGACCAGGCTTTGCACAAGGCGGCACGGGTATGAACCTTTGCCGTGTGGTCGCGTCTAATAGAATCGGAGAATCTTCTACGGGAGTTGCGCCGTTGAAAAACTGTTCGTCGGAGCCGATGGAGATGCTTCGCTTGCGCTCAGCGTGACAAAATGTCGCCGTGCACGGATGTCATTCTGAGCCAAGCGAAGAATCTCGAAGACCTTTCGCTGATGCTCAGGGCGACAGGAAGGCTGCGCAACTCCGCCAGAGTATCAAAGGAGGGACACAGGATGCGAACCGCATGGCAAAATCGTCTGGTATGGGCACTGGGTGTTGTGGTGTTGATTGCCTCCGTGCTGATGTTGTGGCAGAAGACGCAGGCGCAGCTGGAGATGCCCCCTGCGCCGGGCGACGTGGTAGCAATGCAACCGCCGGGGCAACCGGTACCGCCTCCACCCGGTCCAGGACAGCCGTTCCCGGGCCAACCGTTCCCCGGTATCGGTGAGCGACTTGCGCTGGGGCAGGTTGCGATCGCGGCGAACAGCGACTACGTGTACGTGGTGCGGGGCAATATGCTGTATCAGTTCTCTGCAAAGACGCTGGAGCTGGTCAAATCCACGGAGCTGCCTCGTCCGCAGATACGCCCGCGCGCCGCTGGAGCAGAAACGCAACCCCAGCCGCAGCAGCGCCAGCGGCGTCGGCTGCAGGACCAGGGGCAACCGCCCGCACAACCTTAGCAGTTACCGTAGTCTCATAAACTGAGCTCCCCCCTCTCCCGAAGCTTCGGGAGAGGGTTTGGGAGTGAGGGCAATTACGCACGCAGTGGCAGCATCCGGTAGAAGCTTCCTTCCCCCCACTTCGGCTCCAGAGCGAACGCTTCCGCAATGGTGGCAGCGATGTCGGCGAAAGTGCTGCGTGTGCCGAGGTCTACCCCCTGCTCCATGTCTGGACTATAACACAACAGCGGCACATACTCGCGCGAATGGTCGGTGCTGGGAGTAGTGGGGTCGTTGCCGTGATCGGCGGTGAGGATGAGCAGGTCACCCGCACGCAGTCGTTGCAGCACATCTCCCAACCCCGTGTCGAACTCCTCCAGTGCCCTCGCAAAGCCCAACGGGTCATTGCGATGTCCGTAGAGCATGTCGAAGTCCTCGAAGTTGGCGAAGATGAAGTCGGCGGGTTGCTCCATCGCCTGCAGGGTTGCTCGAAAGTGGTCGGGATTGTTGCCGGTGCGTACAGAGTGGGCGAATCCGCGTTCGGCGAACACCTGTCCAATCACGCCGATGCCATACACCTTGTGCCCTGCCTCTGCCAGCTGGTCTATCAGGTTGTAGGGTGGGGGCAGCGGGAAGTCGCGTCGATTCTCTGTGCGCCTGAACGAAGAAGCATCCTTACCGACGAACGGTCGGGCAATGACTCTCTGAACGTGATGGGGAGGTTTCAGTATCTCCCGGGCGATGAGGCACATCTCATACAGCCGTCGGAGCGGGATGACCTCTTCGTGTGCGGCTATCTGGAATACGCTGTCCGCCGAGGTGTACACAATCGGATAGCCCGTGCGCAGATGCTCTTCGCCCAGCTGTTTGATGATTTCGGTTCCGGAAGCGGGATAGTTGCCCAGTATTTTCGTGCCGATTGCCTGCTCGAACGCGGAGATGACCTCGGGCGGAAAGCCATGCGGGTAGGTGGGAAAGGGCTCTTCGGTAATCACTCCCATCATCTCCCAGTGCCCGGTCACCGTATCCTTGCCCGCCGAACGCTCTTGCATCTTTCCGTAAGCGGCGAGTGGCTGTTCAGCTGGAGGCACGGCCTCCAGCGGGAGGATGTTCCCTAACCCCAACTGTTGCAGGTTGGGCAGATGCAAGCCTTCCACCGCTTCCGCCAGATGTGCCAGGGTGTTGGGTTCGTTGACCCCGAAGTCGCCAAACTGCGCGGCATCGGGAGAGGCACCGACCCCGCAACCGTCCATCACCAACAGAATAGCCCGTCGCATCATACCTTCTCCCTCTTGTGCTTGACTATACCTGGAACGTGCTGTTTCGTGCAAGAGCCGAATAGCAGGTAAACGGACGGAAGAGAAGGAAACTAAAATAATAATAACATACCGTCTGGCAAAGGAGCCAGGCATCCGGCGAAGGAGGCGGAAAGTACCCTGACGTTTGGGTGCCTGAAGCGACTAACTATAGAGGGGAGGTATCCACGATGAAAGCAATCGTTATGGCAGGTGGAGAGGGAACCCGGCTGCGCCCGTTGACTTCCCGCCGTCCCAAACCGCTGGTGCCTGTGATGAACCGTCCCATTATGGAGCATATCATCCTGCTGCTAAAGCAGCATGGGATTACTGACATCGTGGTCACCCTGTACTACCTCGGCGACGAGATTTCAGGGTATTTCGGCAGAGGAGAAGACTGGGGAGTTCGTATCGAGTATGTGACCGAAGAGAGCCCGCTGGGCACAGCCGGTGCAGTACGCCAGGCGGCAGATATGTTACGTGATGAGCCTTTTCTCATCGTATCTGGAGATGCCCTCACCGATATCGATCTGGGTAAGTTCATCCGCTACCACCGCTCGAAAGGGGCAACAGCCACCCTTGCGCTGGCGCATGTGCCCAACCCCCGCGAGTTCGGCGTGGTGATTACCGACGAGGACGGACGCATTCAACGGTTCCTTGAAAAGCCCGACTGGAGTAACGTGTTCTCCGACACGGTGAACACGGGCCTGTATGTGATTGAACCCGAGGTGCTGGACCTGATGGAACCGAAGCGGGTTTACGACTGGAGCCAAGACATTTTCCCGCAGCTGCTGCGCGACGGCAAGCCTTTGTACGGATACATCATGGAGCCAGACGAGTACTGGTGTGATGTGGGCACTATCGAGCAGTACCGCGAGGCGCATGAGCAGGTGCTGGATCGGAAGGTGCACTTGCAGCTACCGGCGATCGAGTACGCGCCCGGTATCTGGGTGGAGGCAGGGGCGCAAATCAGCCCGGATGCCGAGGTGCACCAGCCCGTCTACATCGGCAGACATGCGACTATCAAACGTGGAGCGCGTGTGGGACCTTACAGCGTCATCGGTGATAACACTATCATCGAAGAGGGAGCGGTGGTCGAACGCAGCGTGCTGTGGGACTCGGTGTACGTGGGCACGAACGCTCACGTCGCTTCGGCTGTCGTAGGCAGCCACAGCACCATCAAAAGCGAGGTCAACCTTTTAGAAGGCGCAGTCGTTGGTGACCGCGTGACCATCGGTGAAGGGAGCACCGTGCGCCCTAACCTGAAAATCTGGCCTGACAAATTCATCGAACCCGGCTCCATCGTCACCATGAGCCTGATATGGGGAAAGAAGTGGCAGGGGTCGTTGTTCCGCAATCTGGGAGTAGCGGGCATCATCAACGTGGAGATTACTCCCGAATTCGCCACCAAGCTGGCGGCGGCGTACGGTGTGTTGCTGCGCAAGGGCGCAGCGGTTTTGCTCTCGCGCGACTCGCATAAATCTTCGCGTGCCATCAAACATGCCGTGATGAGCGGACTGCTGTCGGTGGGGGTGAACGTGTTCGACCTGCGCTCTATGCCCGTGCCGATTGCCCGTCATCACATCCGCGCCAGCGGTGCGGCGGGCGGCATGAACGTGCGCATCGCACCGTATAACCCGCGCCTCACGCTGATCGAGTTCTTCGATAAGAACGGCATCTACGTCTCCAAGAGCATGGAGCGCAAGATAGAGAGCGTCTTCTTCCGAGAGGACATCGTGCGCACGGACATCGAGGAGGTGGGCGAAATCGAGTTTGCCTCGCGCGCCATCGAGCAATACCAGTCGGACTTCTTCCAGCACGTGGACTCGCGCTGCCTGGGAGAGGCACGCTATCGGGTGGTGCTGGATTTCGCCTTCCATCGCATGGCATCTATCTTCCCCACGATTCTGGGAAAGATGAACTGCGAGGTAATTGCTCTCAACGCCTACGCCGACCCCGACCGCGCACCGCACACCGAAGAACAGGTGCAAGACCATCTGCGCAATCTCCAGCAGATTGTACAGAGCCTGCGAGCGGACGTGGGGGTTCTTTTCGAGAGCGATGGCGAGCGAATGCGTATTGTGGACGCACGCGGCAACATCCTCTCCGACCAGCGCCTGCTTATCTTGTATGCTCTCGCGGCTTCCATCGGGTATCGGCGCGCGCGCATTGCGGTACCGGTCACCGCCTCCAGCGTGATCGAGCCTCTGGTCACCCAGCATGGGGGAACGGTGGTGCGCACCAAGACCGACGTACGCTCTCTCATGGGCATCGCGGTCTCGGAGAGTGAGCCGGTGTTCATGGCTGGCGACGGTGAGGGCGGTTTCATCCTGCCGCAGTTCCAGCCCTCCTTCGACGCACTGTACGCCTTTGTCAAGTTGCTGGAACTGCTCTCCCGGGCAAAAACCACCCTGCACGAGCTGGCGGAGCGAATACCCGATTTCTTCCTGGTGAAGCGCACCGTACAATGCCCATGGGAGCTGAAAGGCACGGTGATGAGGGTGATGACCAAAGAGTGCCGCGACAGCGGGAAGGTAGAGCTCATCGATGGCATCAAGGTCTACCAGAACGGGCGATGGGCACTTATCTTGCCCGATGCTGCCGAGCCATCGTTCCATCTGTATGCGGAAGCAGAAAGCGTCGAGGCGGCAGAGACTCTGCTGGGGCAATACCTGCAGCGCATCGAGCAGATGAAGGAAAGGGGAACCGCCTAAGCGGCAGGTGAACGGCTTGCTCTACACGAAGTAATACTATCGGAACACATTCATTTGGAGGGAAGATGGATGGAACAAAGCAGGGGGAATGGCGTTCTGTACCTGCGCTTGTCTATCATGATGTTCTTGCAGTTTGCCGTGTGGGGGGCATGGGCGGTCGTCATCGGCGGGCACATGCAACATCTGGGCTTCACCGGCAAGCAGATTAGCTATGTGTTCGGCACTACCGCCTTTGGTTCTCTCATCTCGCCGCTCATTGCGGGATGGATTGCTGACCGCTTGATGCCTGCGCAAATCTTCACGGCGGTCTCTCACTTTGTCGGCGCGATTCTGCTGTTCATCGCGTGGCAGCAGACGGCGTTCTGGCCGTTGTGGACCTCCATTTTGCTTTACGCCGTGCTGTATATGCCTACCATTGCGCTGACCAACGCCATCGCCTTTCACCACATGAGGGACGCACAGAAGTTCGGCAACGTCCGCGTGTGGGGCACTATCGGCTGGATTGCGGTGCAATGGTTCATGGCGGCATACTTGCGCTTCTGGGAAGTGCGCACCCCTGGCGTTAGCCACACGGGCGACAGTCTGCTGGTGGCGGGCATTGTGTCCATCCTGATGGGGCTGTATTGCCTGACCCTGCCCAATACCCCGCCTGCCAAAGAGGCAAAGAACCCTTACGCCTTTCTGGAGGCGTTGCAGCTGCGCGTCAACCGCAACTTCGCGGTGCTGTTGACCATCTCGTTCATTGTAGCCATCGAGCTCCCGTTCTACTATAACCTGACCTTCCTCTTCCTGACGGAGCCGCGGCACCAGACCCTGCGTCTTGGGGGTGTTGGTTTGCCAGAGAGTACCGCACAGTTTGCCATGACGCTGGGGCAGGTTGGCGAGGTGTTATTGATGGTTTTGCTGTACCCCTCCATCCGCTATCTGGGCATGCGCACGACCATCTTTTTAGGAATCCTTGCCTGGCCCGTGCGCTATGCGATCTTCGCCATCGGGGAACCGACGTGGCTCGTTATCGCTGCACAGACCCTGCACGGCATCTGCTACTCCTTCTTCTTCGCGGGTGGCATGATTGCGGTAGAGCGTCTCAGCCCGAAAGACATCCGTGCCAGTGCGCAGGGGCTTCTGGTGTTTGCGACTAACGGCTTGGGGATGCTCATCGGACACTTCCTTTCAGGACGTGTCCACGATTACTTCCTGACCACGCAATCGGTGATGGTCAATGGCAAGCCGATACCATTGCATAACTGGACACTGATTTTTACGGTGCCCATCGCCATCACTGTGGTCGCGGGGTTAATGTTCCTGGCGCTGTTTAACGAAAAGCAGTTCCGGGAAGACTCAGAGGCTATCGAGCGGGGCGAAGTGGAGAAGGTGTATCCGAACATCGCAGGCGCACCCGCTTAGGTGTATCTCTCGTTGGTGGCGCGGCTCGGAAGGAGGTCGCGCCCTTCTTTCCCCCTATGCCTTCCCAGCCAACTCGAAAGAAAAATGGTGGAGCAGGGGGGATTCGAACCCCCGACCTCTACATTGCGATTGTAGCGCTCTCCCAGCTGAGCTACTGCCCCACACCGTCGCATAGTATACACTATTTTGGAAATGTTTGCAAGCTGGTTAATGAACCGTTTCCAGCATCTCCCGCGCATGGCGCAATGCGCTCTCTCCCGTGTCGCCCAGCATGCGCGCAATCTCGCGCACGCGAGCTTCGCCCTCCACAGGGGTGACGGCGGTCACGGTACGTCCTTCCGCTTCGCGCTTCTCGATGAGCAGATGCGCTCGGGCGCGACTGGCAATCTGGGGCAGGTGGGTGATGCACAGTATCTGCCGTTGCTGGCTAAGCGACTGCAGTTTCTGCCCCACGACGCCCGCGGTGCGCCCGCCGATGCCGATGTCAATCTCGTCGAACACCAGTGTGGGGACGTCTTCCACTCCAGCCAGCACACTTTTAATCGCCAGCATCACGCGCGACAGCTCGCCGCCGGATGCGATTTTGGAAAGAGGGCGAGGGGGTTCACCCGCGTTGGGGGCAATCAGAAACTCGACCGCGTCCACGCCGTCGCTGTCCAGTGGCTTGGGGGTCAGTTTCACTTCGAAGCGGGCGCGGGGCATCGCCAGTTCGCTCAGCTCCTGCGCCACCGCCTGCTCGAAACGGCGCGCCCCCTCGCGGCGCAGTCGGCTTAGCTCCTGTGCCAGATTCTGCGCCTTTTGCTCAGCTTGTCTGAGTGCGGTCATCAGCTCTTCCGCCCGTTCCTCCCCTCCCTGCAGTCGCTCCATCTTCTCGGTCACTTCGCGCAGGTAATCCAGCACCGCCTCCACCGTATCGCCGTACTTGCGCTTCAGTGTGCGGATAAGGTGCAGACGGTCCTGCACCTCGTTCAGGCGGTCGGGATTAAACTCCACCCGGTCGCGATAAGCACGCAGGTCGGCAGCCGCATCCTGCACGGCGTACAGAGCGTTTTGCAGGTTTTCCACCAGCGGCTGCAGGTCGGCGTCAATGGGCAGTATTTCCTCGAGGGTGCGCACCGCCTGAGCCAGCAGGTCGACCGCTGCGGGTTCGCCCGCGGTCAGCAGTTCGTAGGCGGTCTCTGCCGATGCGAACAGCTTCTCGGCGTGCGCGAGGCGGCGCTCCTCTGCGAGCAGTTCCTCCTCTTCGCCGGGCGTCAGGTGTGCCTGCTCGATCTCCTGCTTCTGGAAGGTGTAGAGGTCCAGCAGGTGTGCCCGCTCGCGAGCGTCCGCCTGCAGAGTGCTCAGCTCGCGTTGCAGAGTACGCACCTCCCGCACGCACTCGCCCAGTTCCGCCTTCAGGCGCAGCACCTCCTCGCCGCACCACTCGTCCAGAAAGCGCATCTGCTCGCTCGTGTGGAACAGGGACTGGTGCTGGTGCTGACCGTGTAGGTCCACCAGCAGGTCGCCCACCGCTTTCAGGGTGGCAACGGGCACCGGGCGACCGTTGATTCTCGCCTGCGAACGACCACCTGCGAACAGCTCGCGCGTCAGGTAGAGCAGACCCTCTTCAGGGACGACACCCAGCTCCTGCATTCGGGCGAGGAGACGAGGAGAGGCGGATACGTCGAACACGGCGGTGACCTGAGCGCGTTCTGCGCCTGCGCGAAGCATCTCTGCTTCCGCCCGCTCGCCCAGTGCGAGGCTGAGCGCATCAATCAGGATGGACTTGCCCGCGCCCGTCTCGCCGGTCAGCACGTTCAACCCCGGCTCGAAGCGCAGGTTCAACCGCTCAATAATGGCTATCTGTTCTACAGCGAGCTCGACCAGCATGGCTACACGTTGACCCTCTCTCCCCAGAGCAGGCGGTCGCGCAGTTTGGTGTAGAACTCGTCGGGGTCAAACACAATCAGGTGGGTGCGCTCCTGGGCACGGAAGACACGAACTGCATCGCCAGAACGCAGGCTCACCGCCTCTCCGCCATCTGCCTGCAGGTGGAACTCTCCGTCGTCAGCGGTGACCACCACCTTCACTTGTTTCTCCGCTGGCAGTATCAGCGGTCGTGCGCTGAGGGTGTGGGCGCAGATAGGCGTCAACAGCAGCACCTCGCAGGCGGGGTCCACAATAGCCCCTCCTGCCGAAAGCGAGTAGGCGGTGGAACCCGTCGGTGTGGACACCACCAGTCCGTCGGCAGAATAGGTGGCAAGGAAGGTGTCGTTGACATAGGTTTGCAGGGTAATCATGCGGGCTACAGCCCCTTTGGTCACCACCACCTCGTTGAGCGCGAGGGCATCACATATCGGCTCGCCTTCGCGGTAGGCAATCGCCCGCACCATCAGGCGTTTCTCGATGGTGTAGTCGCCCGCCTGTACCCTTGCGATGGCGGCGCGTAAATCCTGAGGCTTGACCTGCGCGATGAAGCCGAAACGCCCCAAATGCACCCCCAGGATGGGTATCGCACGTGGAGCGGCAAGGTGGCTGGCTCGCAAGATGGTTCCGTCGCCCCCCAGCGCGATGAGCAGGTCGCTCTGGCAAAGGGCAGATTCGTCACACTGGTATTCAGGCATGTCCAGCGCACGGGCGATTTCCGGCTCCAGAAGCACCTGCAGACCGTGCTGACTCAGCCACTCCACCGCCTCCCGGGTGAATCGCAGGGCGTCGGGCTTATCGGTGTGTACTATCAGACCCACGCGCTGTAACATCATCGTGCTCACGGAGTGGTAGTCCTGGTGAACCGCTGCAGGTTGTTGCGGGCGTCGGTATAGTTGGGATTGATGCTCAATGCCCGTCGGTAGCACTCAATGGCTTCGTTTTTCTTGCCCATCTTTTCGTACACCACGCCCAAGTTGTTATGGGCATAGGCGTAGTTGGGGTTTATCGCTATCGCTTGCTTCAGGTAGGTCTCCGCCTCTTGAAGCCTGCCCTGTCGGTCGCAAACCAGTCCCAGACCGTTAAGAGCCTCCACGTTGCGGGCATCCTGTTTCAGCACGAGCTTGTAGTGCTCCTCTGCTTCCGAGTCGCGGTTCAGTCGATATAGCAGGTTCGCCAGCGCGATGCGTCCTTTCAGGTGCTGGGGCGACAGCACCAGCAGCTTCTCCCAAGCCTGCACCGCTTCTTCGTTCTTGTTCTGCAGTACCAGCACCGCGCCCAGTTGCCACCAGCCTTCGGCATCTTTGGGATAGGCTTCCACCAGCGCACGGTAAGTGTTCTCTGCCTCCAGCAGGCGCTTGTCCTTTTGATAAAGCGAGGCGAGTGCCAGCAGGGTATCGCGGTGATTCGGCTGCAGTTCCAGCGCACGGCGCAGAGCCTTTTCCGCTTCGGCGGAGTTGTTGGCACGGGCATACAGTACGCCCAGATTATAGTGTGCCACAAACGAATCGGGTTGCATAGCGACAGCACGCTGGAAGAGCTGTATCGCTTTGGCGTCCTGCTTTTGGGAGGCATAGGTCTGCGCCAGACCAAGCACTGCCCCCAAGGAACGCGCATCGATTGCCAGAGCTTTCATAAAAGCCGCTTCCGCTTCGCGGAGGTTTCCTGCGGCGTGCAAAGCCAGCCCGAGGTTGGTCCATACCTGTGCGTTTTTCGGTTCCAGTGCCGCCGCTTTGCGATACGCTTCTATCGCTTCCTTCAGGCGGTTTGCCCCCATCAACGCCACGCCGAGGTTGTTCCAGATGTAGGGGTCCTGGGGAGCTAACCGTGCGGCAGTCTGGAAGGCGACTATGGCTTCGTTCATCTTGCCCTGCTTCATCAGGATATTTGCCATGTTGTAATGGGCGTCGGCGAAATCGGGCTTCAGCTTCAGCACGGTGCGATACTCCGCCAGCGCCTTGTCGGGTTGTCCCGTATGCAGATAGGCGTTACCCAGATTGTTATGCGCCTGTGCGTCGTTGGGCGCCAGCTGAACCAGCTGCTCCAGCACAGGTACAGCATCTGCCGCTCTGCCCACGCGCAGGTACAGGAACCCCAGCCACTGCAGTGTGCCCTTGTGGTTCGGAGACTTCTGCCGCGCACCCTCCAGCGTCTCTATCGCCTGCGTCACGTTGCCTGCCTGATACTGCTTTACCGCTCTGGCGACCAGGTCGTCTACCTCGTCTGCGAAGGCAACAAGCGCAGCGAGGGAAAGCAGAACCCACCACACGGAACGCCGAAGCATCATCCTCTTCCCTCCCCGGCTAGCGGTACGTTCTGATTATATCAGATAGCGCGCAGGAGAGGCAATTCTGCCCTGGGGTGTTCGGAAAAGAAACCGCCAGACTGATTTCTCCAGTTTCATTAGCCTGAGGTGTCAATTGCCCTCACCCCCTGCCCCTCTCCCGGAGCTTCGGGAGAGGGGGGTGTGCCCTCACTTGCTTCGCAGGGAAAGGGGCTGAGGGGCAAGTGGAAGCGGGCGATAAGAATCTCGTGCTCGCGAATGTGGCTCTTTGCACCAGCATACTCTTTTCTGGTACATTTATTCCGATAGGAGGAGAAAGCAGCTCATGGCATACCGTGATTTTCAGCATTTCCTGAGCGTTCTGGAGCAACAGGGAGAGCTCAAGCGCATCGCGTATCCGCTGGACCCCGTGCTTGAGGTTACCGAAGTGGCTGACCGCGTGATGAAGTCTGGCGGTCCTGCATTACTCATCGAGAAACCCAAGGGCTACGATATTCCTATCGCCATCAACACCTTCGGCTCGCGTAAGCGAATGAGTCTGGCGCTGGGAGTGAACGATTTCGAAGAGATTGCCCGCGAGATTGAAGACCTGTTAAAACCCGAAATCCCCGAACGGTTCATCGAGAAAATCGGCATGTTGCCCAAGCTGCTGCGGCTGGCGGATATGCCTCCCAAAAAGCGCAGCGGCGACGGCTTGTGCCAGCAGGTGGTTATCACAGGCGACGAAGTGGACATCGAAAAACTACCCCACCTGAAGTGCTGGCCTGAAGACGGAGGACGTTACATCACCCTCCCGCTGGTTTTCACGCACGACCCCAACACCGGCAAGCGCAACGTGGGCATGTACCGCATTCAGGTGCTGAACCGAAACACCACCGCCATGCACTGGCAGCTGCATAAGGTGGGCGCGGAGCATTACCGCATCGCGGAAGAGAAGCAACAGCCGATTCAGGTGGCGGTGGTGCTGGGCGGTGACCCTGCACTGACCTACTCGGCGACCGCACCGCTGCCGCCCGGTATCGACGAGATGATGTTCGCCGGCTTCCTGCGCCGTCAGCCCGTGGAACTGGTCAAATGCAAAACCGTCGACGTCTGGGTTCCCGCCGATGCCGAAATCGTGCTGGAGGGATATGTGAACCCCGGCGAGCGGGTGATGGAGGGTCCCTTTGGCGATCATACAGGCTACTACAGCCTCGCCGACCTGTACCCCGTCTTCCACGTGACCGCCGTCACGCACCGCAAGAACCCTGTCTATCCTGCCACCATCGTGGGGCGACCGCCGATGGAGGACGCCTGGCTGGGCAAAGCGACCGAACGCATCTTCCTGCCTCTGATTAAGCTGATGGTGCCTGAGATTGTGGACATCAACCTGCCGGTGGAGGCGTGCTTCCACAACCTGGCGATTGTCTCCATCAAGAAGCGGTATCCCGGGCACGCCTTCAAGGTGATGAACGCGCTATGGGGGCTGGGGCAGCTGATGTTCACCAAGATAATCATCGTGCTGGATGACGACGTGAACGTGCATGACATGTATGAGGTCATCTGGCGGTTCACCAACAACATTGACCCCGAGCGCGACATGCTGGTGACGCGCGGCCCGATTGACGTGTTAGACCATGCCTCGCGGATGCTGGGATACGGTTCCAAAATCGGCTTCGACGCCACGCGCAAGTGGCCCTCGGAAGGCTTCACCCGTGAGTGGCCCGAAGTCATCCAGATGTCGCCGGAGGTCAAGCAGCGCATCGACCAAATCTGGCAGCAGCTCGGGCTGGACTGATGGTGGAAGCAGACCGCGCCCTCTTCTTCTGGATTAACCGCGGATGGCACCACCCCTGGTTGAACGATTTTTTCTGGGCGATGACGTGGCTGGGGGTGGGTTGGGTGCAGGTTCTGCTCGCGTTGGCGGTGCTGGCGCTGGCGCGGCGGTATGGCGACCGACTTTGGGCATCCCTTTATCGGAGCGCCTTCGTCAGCCTTCTGGTGGCATGGCTGATGTCGGGTGTGCTGGCACAGGTGCTGAAGCGGGTGTGGGACCGCCCGCGCCCGTCCAATCTGGCAGGCGCGATAGTGGCAGCAGATGAGCGCATCTTCAGCAAGTCTTTCCCATCGGGACACTCCTGCACCACCGCGGCGATGGCGATGGTGCTGACCATCGTCTTCTGGAAGCGGTATCCGGGCGTGGTGTTGGGGGCATGGGTGGTGACGCTGCTGGTGATGTTGTCGCGCGTGTATCGCGGAGTGCATTACCCGTCGGATGTGGTGGCAGGCGCACTGATTGGGGCGGTGTGCGGGTACCTGGTGACTGCGTGGGTGGGCAGAAGAGGCAGGCATTCCCGCTGCTGACGAAACTCTGCTGAGCGACACGGATTTTTAGAAATTGGTGCGGACAGGCGTTTCTCGCTCCCAAACTCACACAGCCCATCATTTTAGTCATGGGTGGACGTCCCGCCGATAAAATGGCGAGACATGTTGTCAAAGTCTCCTGTTATGTACAATATAGCCGCACCCTTTGGGGTGCGCAACAATTGGCGCAGGCTAAAGCCTGAGGCTACAGATGTTCTGGTGCAGACAGGTGGCCTGGGCGGGGGAGCGATACGAGGGCGTGGTGAGCCATATAAGGGTTGCGCAGTTGGAAAACTGCTCGAAGGTTTGCGACATAAGGCGACATAAACTGTCATTCTGTCATAAAATGTCGTTCTGAGCAAGGCGAAGAATCTCTTTCAACACGCTGAGATGCTTCGCTTGTGCTCAGCATGGCAGGTAAGGGTCAGTATTCATGTCATTCTGAGCGGAGCGAAGAACCTCCGACTTCAACATGCAAAAGGCGATGGGGTGAGGCACTCATGAGATGGCTTTTAGTATCGCTGGTGTCACTGGGGATGGCTTTGCAGACAGGTGCGCAGACCCTGCAAAACCCTTTCTTTCAGGTGCAGGTTGATGGCGGATGGCTGCGCAGCCTGCAGGTAGACCCTTCTGGCAAGGGCAACTACCGTCCCTCGCGCTTCTTGGGGCTGGTGGCGGGCGATGACGCAGCTTTGAGCCTCCCGCCGACGGGTGAAGGACACGTCTTAGGTAATCGGCTGGTCTGGCGAGGAGCCACGTTGCTGGTTCCCCGCAAATCTCTTGCTTCGGCGGAGCGCAAGGAGGCGTTACGTCTGGAACCCGGACATACCCTGGCGCAGGAGTTTGAGGTCAACGAGCCGGGGTTGACCGTCGTGGAGGTCAACTGCCCGACGTGGTACACCTCCGGTAGCGGCATGACCCTCAGCCTCTGGAAACTGCAGAACGGCACGTGGCAGCAGATTGCCCGCCAGAAGTTCACCAACGTGCAGGATAACGGATGGGTTCGTCTGGTGGTTGCACCGCAGCCGGCTGGTCGCTACCGCGTGCAGATGAGCGAGCCAGCGGGCACCATCGGCTGGTGGAGCGCACCGGAGCGACGATTGCCTCAATCCATGCCTCTGCGCGATGGGCAACCTGTGCAGGAAGGAGAACGGTGCGTGCGCCTGGGGCTGTTCGATGTGCACCGGGTGGACGTTATCTACACGCTGACCCGCAACCGGCTGCAGATTGCCGTAAAGGGCGGCAAGATGGGGGAGTGGGTGTTGCTCACGTCGTGGAAGGCGGAGGGAACCGATACTACCGACCCCGAGCACATTCCCTTCCGTCGCTTCTTCTCCGATACCGGTAGGTACCTGCCGGTGGAGCAGCTCAAGCGTCGCGATGGGCTGGAGTGGGGCATGGACGCGAGCGACTGGCTGGAGATGACGGGCAACGGCACGGCAGACTACCGCTGGCGCAACCTGAACGGCGAATTGCGCTGGGCGATGACCGCCGACCAGATGCGACTGAGCCTGCACACCGGCGCGACACTCACGCTGGAAGTGTTGCCTCATGACGAACGACGTCTGCCCGCTTTCTATCCGCGTTTCTTCAGTTCTGACCCGCGTTTGGATGCTCTGCTCAACCGTTTCTACTACGAGCGCGCCTTTAGCTGGCCGTTGTCGCCCGGCCTTGCCGACTGGATGGAATGGCTGGCACGTACGCGCTACTGGGTGGCTTTGCCCGGTCTGCACGCGCGCGAACGGGCGCATCTGTTGCACTACAAGCTGGACGAAGACGGCTACGTCTACACCTGGGGCGACCGCAAGGAGTGGCCCTTCCCCGACAACGAGAAGTACGACGCCCGTCACTTCACCACCAACGCCAACTTCATTCTCGGGTGCTGGCGCTACTACTGCTGGACCGGCGATAGAGAGTTCCTGAGGCGCAACATCGCCCGCATTCGCCGCGCGATGGAATGGCAGCTGAACGAGTGCAAGGGCGCGGAAGGGCTGTTTGTGGACAACAGTCCCGACCACGACGGCACCACGAAAGGCTTGCACTCCAACTACTGGGATGACATTCCCTTCGGACACCTCTCCGCCTATGAGAACATCTACTTCTACGCCAGTTTGCACGCGATGGCGGAGATCGAGTCGGTGATGTCCCAGGAGAAGACGCCTGATGTCCCAGCTCCCCGCCCACCCGGCTACTATCGCCAGCTGGCACAGCAGGTGAAACGCCGCTACGAGGAGACGTTCTGGAACGAGGCAGCAGGACGGTACATCGGCTGTGTGGACATTTATGGCAACCGCCACGATTACGGATTCACTTACGTCAACACCGAAGCACTGGCATATGGTCTGGGCGATACCGAAAAGGCGAAGCGTATCTACCACTGGATGGAAAACGAGCCGACCGCCACCGGCAAGCCAGATACTTATTTCTTTGAGTTCGCGCCGCGCGTGAACACGCTGGACTGTTCCGGATGGTGGTATTTGGCAGGCAAGGCAGAGATACCCTCCCAGCCATTCGACACGCACTGCGAGAACGGCGGCGCGATTCTGTATACCTCTTTCTTTGACCTGATGGCACGGCACCGCTGGCTGGGTGCAGACAACGCTTGGCAGCGACTGTGGGGCATCCTGCGCCGTTACGACCAGCCCGACCGCCTCTGCGGCGGCAATCCCATGTATTTCGGCGGCAGGCCGTATATCAACGGCTGGGCAATCGGTACCGACATTCCCTTCCCGGAGAGCGGGCTGGTTCCCACCTTCTTCCTGTACGGCTTTCTGGGGGTAGAGGCACATGTGGACGGTTTGCACATCTCCCCCAAACTGCCCAAAGACTTGGCGTTCGCCGGGGTGCGCAACCTGTTCTATCGGGGATTGCTGTTCGACCTGCGGGTGCAAAGAGCGGGTACAGGCTATCTCATTACTCTCGCCTGCTCGCAACCGGGGCATCGCTTCCGTACACACCAGCGCGTGCGGGAAGGTGAAACGTGGGTATTTCGCCAGCCGCCTGCGCCGGTGCGTTTCCCGGATATTTCCAGAGTGGTTGGCATGGACTGGCTCGCGGAATGGATATGGTTGCCCGGGCAATGGGAAACGCCGAACATGACGGTATATGCCCGACGCGCCTTTGAACTTCCCGCCAAACCCACCGAAGCCACGCTGTCAATTACCGCTGATAACCGTTATCGCCTGTGGGTGAACGGTGTTTTCGTGGGCGAGGATGGCGACTTCCGCAGGGCGGAACGCTATGACGTCACGCGGTTGCTGAAGCCGGGCAGGAACCTGCTTGCCGTGCAGGCAGACAACGGAGACGGACCCGGCGGGTTATTGGTGGAAATGGGCGTTCGCCTGCCAAACGGGCAGACGGTGTGGGTGATTTCCGACCCCGGCTGGAAGGTGACCGACCACGCCCCTTCGGGGTGGTACACGCTCTCCTTTGAGGACAGCCGCTGGCTTCATGCCGAATCGCGTGGAAGAGCACCGGTGTTTCCGTGGGGCATGATTGAGCGCTAGTCCTTGTTCTCCTATGCACTCCACTGGTATCAGGCAGTCGGATGTGGTAAGATAAAATGCGTCATTTCTACTGGTAGATACTCGCGGGTGCCGGACTCTACACCCATTTTGCCAGAACCGGACTCGGCGGATGCTGACTCCGCCCGGGCGATGTTGCCTTCTGCTCTGCGTGCGCAGAAGGAGCCCTCGTGGCGAGACATCACACGCGACGTGTGGGACATCAGCATCCCTGCCGTCACGACGAACCTGTTGCAGACCACCAACGCTTTCCTGGACCGCATGTTTGTGGGGCGATTGGGGCGGGATGCGCTCGCTGCGGTGGGCGTGGCGGGGCAGGGCATGTTTTTGCTGATGGCTGTTTCGTTCATTGTGGGGACGGGAACAACCGCGCTGGTTGCCCGGTTCGTTGGTGGGCAGGTGCTGGACGATGCGCGTAAAGCGCTGCGACAATCCCTCACCCTGGCTGCACTCATGGGCACGGCGTGCATGGTCATCGGCTACCTGCTGGCGAAGCCTGCTTTCCACCTGATGGGGATGGAACCTTCCGCCGAGCGTGCTACCGTTGTTTTCTTCTCCATTGCTCTGTTAGGCATTGTGCCTCTGTTCATAGGGCAGGCTCTGGGGGCAGTTTTTCGCGGCATGGGCGATATGCGCACGCCGCTCAAGGTAATGGTATTCGTCAACATGGTGCATATCTCACTGGACTTTGCACTGATTTTCGGCATTGGTCCGTTTCCCCGCATGGGGCTGGCAGGCGCGGCAACCGCGTTGACCATCTCGCAGTGGTTCGGGTTTGCCATGTTCTGGCTGGCGCTGCGCAGGCATCCGGTGATGGGCAAAGCCGTGCAGTTCCAGCGACTGGACATGGCGTGGGCAAAGCGCATCGTGAACATCGGTGCTCCCGCATCGCTGCAGGCTCTGTTGCGTATCACCAGTATGCTGGGGTACACACGTATCCTCTCCGCGACACCGCAGGGAACCGCCGCCCTTGCCGCGTTGCCCATCGGCATGACCGCTGAATCCATTGCCTTCATGCCCGGGCTGGGCTACAGCATGGCGGCGACCGCACTGGTGGGGCAGAGTTTGGGTGCGAAACGCCCGGACGTCGCTTCCCGGTATGCGTGGATGTCCACCGCGCAAGCCGGCGTCATTATGGCCGTCATGGGCATCGTGTTCTATGTGTTTGCCTATGCTTTTGCTCACTGGTTCACCCGCGACCCGCTGGTGGTACAGGTCGCAGCCGATTACCTGCGCATCAACGCCTATGCCGAACCGTTTCTGGCGCTGGGGATGGTGCTTTCAGGGGCGTTTCAGGGGGCTGGCGATACACGCACGCCCACATGGATTACCTTTATCACCATGTGGCTGTTCCGTCTGCCGCTTGCCTATCTGCTGGCATTGACTTTGGGCTACGGCACTCACGGTGCCTGGTGGGCGATGGCGGCTTCGATGATGGTCTCTGGTTTGCTCACGGCTCTGTACTTCCAGCGTGGCGGCTGGAAACGGGTCAAGGTGTGACCTGGTGCTAACTGAACACCCTCAAAACCGCTTGACAACTCCCGCGGGAGGGTGTAGAATATTAACGTGAAGCGAGCGGGAGTAGTTCAGTGGCAGAACGCCAGCTTCCCAAGCTGGATGTCGCGGGTTCGAGTCCCGTCTCCCGCTCCATTTTTGCGTTTATCGCCCATTGGATAGCCGTGCCGGCTATCCAATCGTTTTTGACCAACCCTGTTGCCTCGGGCAACGGAAAGGAGGAAAGCGGCTTCCGCCGTTGACTGCCGCATGCCAGTAGTTGTTGTGGTCGGTGCCCAGTGGGGTGACGAGGCGAAAGGCAAAGTGGTGGACTGCCTGGCGCAGGATGCCGATATGGTGGTGCGCTATGGTGGTGGCAGTAACGCCGGTCATACCGTTCGCTTCGATGGGCATGAGTTCAAATTGCATCTGGTGCCCTCCGGCATTTTCCGCCCGCAGGTCATGAACATCATCGCCAGCGGGGTGGTGGTAGACCCGCAGGTGCTCGTGGAGGAAATACGCTCCCTGCAAGTACAAGGGGTGCCGGTGGATAACCTGCGAATCAGCGCAAGCGCGCATGTGGTGATGCCCTACCATCGGCTACTGGATGCGCTGGAGGAGAAACAGCGCGGCTCGGCGCAAATCGGAACTACCTGCAGGGGCATTGGTCCCGCATACGCCGATAAGGCGGCGCGAAAAGGTATCCGCATGGCGGACCTGCGCCAGCCCGAGCGATTTGCAGCGGCGTTGCGCCGCGCGCTGGAGGAGAAAAGCCGCTTGCTCGAAAGGGTATACGATACCCAGTGTCCCACTTTCGAAGACATCTGGCGTGAATATGAAGACTACCTACCGGTGCTTCGTCCGCTGATTGCGGATACCGACCCGCTGGTGTACACGGCGGTTCAAAAGGGTCAGCGAGTGGTCTTCGAGGGAGCGCAGGGCACGCTGCTGGACCTGGACCATGGTACATATCCGTATGTGACCTCTTCCCACCCAGTGGCGGGCGGGGCGTGTGTGGGAACCGGTATCGGTCCCACGCACATCGACGCAGTCATCGGGGTGGCGAAAGCATACACCACTCGCGTGGGAGCAGGTGCCTTCCCGACCGAACAGCCCAACGAAACCGGCAACTACCTGCGCGAACGGGGTAGAGAGTACGGCACAACGACGGGTAGACCACGCCGCTGTGGATGGCTGGACGCGGTGGTTTTGCGCTACGCGGCGCAGGTGAACAGCCTTACCGCCTTTGCCATGACCTTGCTGGATGTGCTGAGCGGACTGGAAACGGTTAAGATATGTCGCGCCTACCGGTTGCCCGATGGACAGGTTACAGAGCAGTTTCCCTCAGACAGCGCGGTACTGGAGCAATGTGAGCCGGTCTATGAGCAGCTTCCGGGCTGGAAAGAGGAAATCGCCGATGCAAGAAGCTGGGACGATCTGCCCGAAAATGCGCGCCGGTATGTTCAGAAGGTAGAGGAGCTGACCGGCGTGCCGGTGGCAATGGTGTCGGTGGGCCCACAGCGTCACCAGACCTTCTGGCGGCACGGCGTCTCTGCGGAACTGCCCGTGCGGACACTGCAAATGCTGGTACAGCGTCGGAGCCGGACGGACTAACGCGCTATCCTGCGCCGTATCGCGCGGCAAACTCTTGCTGAAACGCCTGCACGGTGGGCGCATCAAACAGCACAAGACGCACCTCTTTGACGCTGCTGCCGGGGTTTTGGGCGAAGTACGCCTGTATCGTCTCCAGCATCACCTTCGCGCAGCGGTCTTTCGGGAAGCCGTAGATGCCCGCGCTGATGGCGGGAAAGGCTATGGTGGCGATACCCAGCTCGTCTGCTCGCTGAAGGCTGCTGCGAACCGCACTCGCCAGCAGGCGGTCGGCTTCTTCAGGCGCGTAGTTGTTCCAGATGGGACCCACAGCGTGAATCACGTATCGCGCAGGGAGCCTGCCTGCACCTGTGACCGCAGCGCCACCCGTCGGCACGTGCCCGATACGGTTGCTTTCCTGCTGAATCACCTCACCACCAGCGCGCACAATCGCGCCCG
>Ga0209227_1000334_pt1 | contig 41566 bp, 39 predicted proteins | sample YNPBryantNP2012_FD_185815 | JGI IMG/M metagenome (GOLD analysis project Ga0209227, IMG submission 185815) | Anoxygenic and chlorotrophic microbial mat microbial communities from Yellowstone National Park, USA - YNP Bryant NP 2012 (SPAdes)... ...
GAGAGGAAGGGGGCTGGGGGGATGGTGAGGGATCTACTCCCCCTTCCTCGCCCACAGCGTGGGAGAGGAAGGGGGCTGGGGGGATGGTGAGGGATCTACTCCCCCTTCCTCGCCCACAGCGTGGGAGCGGAAGGAGGCTGGGGGGATGGTGAGGGATCTACTCCCCCTTCCTCGCCCACAGCGTGGGAGAGGAAGGGGGCTGGGGGGATGGTGAGGGGGGGCGCCATTTTCTATCCCCTATCCTTCCCCTCATCACTCCGTCCGCCACGTTTAGCAATCAAACGAATCTGATCGATCTGCATCGTTTTATCAACCGCTTTGCACATGTCATAGATGGTAAGCGCCGCAACGCTTACCGCCGTCAGTGCTTCCATCTCGACACCAGTCTGGCCCTGGCAGCGTACCGTTGCCTCAATCTCTAGGGCAGGGCCTGTCGGATCAGGGGTAAAGGTGATGCTGGCATGACTCAGATTGAGAATATGACACAGCGGAATGAGGTCTGCGGTTCGCTTCGCGGCCATGATCCCTGCTACTCGTGCAACTGCCAGTACATCACCCTTGGGAATACCACCACCGAGGATTAAATTGAGGGTTGTTGCCTGCATCACGACCCGACCTCGGGCAATCGCTTCACGGGCAGTAATCGGTTTGGCGCTGACATCAACCATGTGCGCATTCCCGGCAGCGTCAAGATGACTCAATTCACCCGAATCACTCATACATCCTCACTTTCTCTCGTAATTGCCTGTTATTCGCTCAAATATTCTACTCGATCTCTGATCCTGCGCGGAAAGACATCAATTTGTTATGTTTGTAGATACTTTTCTGGCTTGAAACAGTGGGTGGGGTAAGCTATAATGTGGCGGGAGGTGGGGTAAAGTGGGGAAAAGTGGAGAATACTCCCTCTCAAACCGTGAAGGATCACAGCGGTGTTTTTAGGGTCATACGAGCATGCTATCGATGAGAAGGGACGACTGGCAATCCCGGCTCGCTTTCGTGCCGATCTTGCTGGTGGGATGGTCTTGACCCGCGGCTTCGACCGCTGCTTGCTGATTTTTCCGTTGCCCTACTGGAGTGACCTTACCCGCCGGGTAAGTGCGCTATCGCTGGTTGACGAAGATGCTCGTATGCTGCGTCGGCTGCTCTTTGCCAGTGCTTCAGAACAAGAGATGGATCGTCAGGGGCGAATTTTGTTACCGCAGAACCTGCGTGAAGCCGGTGGATTGACCGATCAGGCATTGTTGGTTGGACTTGATGCGTTTATCGAGGTGTGGGCACCCGATCGCTGGCGTGAAGTGCAGCAGCGCCTTGAGACACAAGGGCCACACTTTGATGAACAGATGCGAAAGTTAGGGATTTGATGGTGGTGACCTTCCAGCACACACCGGTCCTCATGGCTGAGGTTGTAAACGCACTGGCTCCCCGTCCTGGCGGTTGCTATCTTGATGCAACGGTTGGTGGTGGTGGGCACGCACTGGCCGTCTTGCAGGCGGCACAGCCCGGTGGCAAATTACTGGGGATCGACGCTGATCCGGCTGCGCTGGCGGCAACCGCCGAGCGCTTAACGACCGCCGGATTACACGAGCAGGCGGTGCTGTGTCACGGCTCTTTTGCTGATCTGGTCACTATTGCAACGACTGCCGGATTTACTGCCTTCGATGGCATTCTGTTTGATCTGGGGGTATCATCGTACCAGCTCGATACACCAGAACGAGGCTTTTCGTTTGCGGCTGATGGACCACTCGATATGCGCCTTGATCCGACGCACGGGCCAACGGCTGCCGATCTGGTCAATCGGTTAAGCGAGCGTGAGCTGGCCGACATTATTTTTCAGTACGGTGAAGAGCACGCCGCACGGCGCATTGCGAGGGCGATTGTCGAACAGCGCCGAACGCAACCGTTCCGGCGTACCGCTGAGCTGGCCGAGGTTGTCGTGCGTGCGGTTGGCGGGCGTCACGGTCGGATTCATCCGGCCACCCGCACTTTCCAGGCCCTGCGGATTGCGGTGAATCAGGAGCTGGATCGGCTGAAGCTGGCACTTCCGCAGGCGGTAGCGTTGCTTGCCCCCGGCGGTCGGCTGGCAGTGATCAGTTTTCATTCACTGGAAGATCGCATTGTGAAGCAGTTTTTACGTGCAGAGGCAACCGGTGCCACACCACGGTTGACGATCCTGACGAAGAAGCCGGTGGTGCCTTCTGCAATAGAGGTTGCGCGTAACCCGCGAGCGCGCAGCGCGAAACTGCGGGTTGCCGCCCGTATCGCAGCATAGGGGTATTGCCAGGGGAGACGACGGTATGGCAGTGAGAATTGAACAGATTCCGGCAATTGTTGGTCGGGTGCGGTGGCGACAGATCGATTTCTCGCGCTACCTGCGCCTCGATGGCGCACGCTATGTCCTCCTATTGACGCTGATTGTTTGTCTGCTCAGCCTGGTGACCCTGGTTCAGAGCGGTCTGGTGACCCGTATGAACTACGACCTGGTTGCGTTGCGCCAGCAACAGGTGCAGCTTAATCGTGAATATTCGCGTCTGCAAGAGCAGCTTGCCCGTGTGCAGTCGGTTGAATCACGAATGAAGCGGGCCACAGACATGGGGTTCCGTCCGCCGACTCCTGAACAGATTCGCTATATGCGTATCCCGAATCTTCCTGAGCTTGATGAGTAATCGCCGATGGCCAGTACAACACGCCGGACAACCATTCCTGCCTCAGCCGAGACTACCGCAGCGGTTCCTCCGCTACGCGGGTTACCACGCTGGCGTTTGCAGGTGCTCTTGCTGAGCTGTGTCTTGATCACAACGATTATTGGGATTCGCTTGATTGATCTGCAAGCAGTGCGCAGCCAGGATTTGGCCCGTAAGGCCCGCCTTGAGATCGAGGCGCCAACGCTGCTGGCGCCACGTCGTGGTCAGATTACCGATGCTAGCGGCACGGTGCTGGCGATGGATGTTGAACGGCAAAGTCTGTTTGCTGTACCACCGCAGGTACCGGCTGAGCGCCAAGCCGAGATTGCGTTGTGGATCGCCAAACTGACCAATGCACCGGCAGAGCAGATTTTGTCGGCGTTGCGTTCCGATCGGCAGTGGGTGCGGTTGGCACGTTGGCTTGATCCTGACGTGGCAGCACAAGTTGCCGAGCTTAAGTTACCCGGTCTCCGGCTGGTGTATGAGCCGATGCGCTTTTATCCGCAAGGGATTACTGCTGCACAGATAGTCGGCGCACTGAACTTGAACGGTGAGGGGATAAGTGGCATTGAGGCCTATTACGATACCGCTCTACGTGGTACCGAGGGACGGATCGAAGGTGAATTCGACCCGGCTCGTAATCCCATGGCAACCAGCCTCGCACGAGTACTTCCACCCCAAGATGGTGCGAATTTGCAACTCACTATCGATCCGTTTATTCAGCAGATCGCCGAACGTGAGTTGCAGCAGGCAGTGCAAGAGCAGCAAGCCGACGGTGGGACAATTATTGTTCTCGATCCGCGCACCGGCGCGATCCTGGCGATGACGAGTTGGCCGTTCTTCGACCCGAATCGCTGGCAAGAGTACCCGCCCGAGGTTTACGGACGTAATCCGGCAATTGGTACCGTGTACGAACCGGGGAGTACGTTCAAGATCATCACTGCTGCGGCTGCACTCAGCTCTGGGGTGGTAACGACAACAACAACGGTTGATGATCCGGGCTGGGTGGTGCGGTATGGTCAACCATTACGTAATTTCGATGCAGCACCCCACGGCTCGCTAAACCTGGCCGGGATGCTCTACTATTCGAGCAATGTGGCGGCACTGCAATTTAATGAGCTGGTCGGACCAGAGTCATACTATCGTACCCTGACCCGCTTCGGTTTTGGGCAACCAACGGGGGTTGATCTGGCCGGCGAAGAGAGTGGTATTGTCAATTTTTATGGCAGTCCTAGCTATAATCCGCTCACATTTTTGATTAACGCCTACGGTCAGGGGGTTTCGGTGACGCCCCTTCAGTTGGTGCAGGCCGCCGCAGCGATTGCTAATGATGGCGTCATGATGCAACCGTATGTCGTGCAGCAGATGTGTCGTGGCAAGGAGTGTGTGCGAACCGAACCGCAGGTGGTGGGAAAACCCATCGAGGCATCGATTGCCCATACTGTGCGTGAAATGATGGTTGACGCGGCCAATCATTATGCACCGGTGATCTGGGGTCCGCGTACCGGGAACTGGCGCGACCAGTGGCTGATCCCCGGCTACCGCGTGGGAGCCAAAACCGGCACTGCCTCAATCCCTTTACCCGGTGGCGGGTACGATCCATCGTACACAATCGGTTCTGTATTGGGGATTGCACCGGTCGATGAGCCACAGTTTGTCGTGCTGGTGAAGATTGATCGCCCCAAGAAGGATACGCTCGGTGTGCTGACCGCAATACCGGTGTATTACAACCTGGTCGATCAGTTGCTGCGTTACGCGCATATCCCACCGGATCGTAGTCTGGTCAGTCCGGGACAGCCATAGGAGGGGAAGGGTGTGTTGATCAACGTACTCTCAGCTTTTTATCAGATAACCATCCCAGATGATAACAAGGCCGTTCTGGATGGTAATGCTATAATGGCCCTTACAAGCTGTCCGGTGCAGACGATGGCTTGGGGAGGGCAAATTGATCAGACTCGATCATTTATTGTACGGCGTTCAACCACGCACAACACGACAGGCAGTATCGCTGCCGACCGCATGGGCCGAACGCATGATTGGGCCGGTTGTAACCGATTCACGGGCAGTCGTGCCGGGTTCGCTCTTTGTCGCATTGACCGGCGAACGTACCGATGGACATCGTTTTTTGCCCGATGTGGTGGCAGGTGGTGCAGCCGCAGCACTGGTTTCGCCCTCAAAGCTGGCAGTACTGGCCCCCGATCTGAACGCTGTGGCTCGGCCATGGCATCTGATCGAGCCGACTCAGACTGTCTCTCTGGCGACAGTGCCGCCCGACGCCTGCCTCCTCATCGCTGTAGACGATCCACTCTTTGCATTGCAGCGAGTGGCCGTCTACCATCGACAGATGTTCACGCCGACGGTGATCGGGATCACCGGAAGTGTGGGCAAGACCTCAACCAAAGAGGTCGTCGCGGCTGTTGTTAGCCAGCGCTTCCGCACCTTAAAAAGTCAACGCAGTTTCAATAGTGAGGTGACGTTACCGGCAACCTTGCTCGAGCTGACTGCCGACCATCAAGTGGCAGTGCTCGAGATGGGAATGTGGGCGGCGGGTGAGATTCGCTTTCTGGCGACTCTCGCCCGTCCCCAGATTGGGATTGTGACCAATGTCGGACCTTCACACCTGGAACGACTGGGTAGCATCGAGGCCATTGCCAATGCAAAAGCAGAATTACCCGAGTCGCTACCTGCCGATGGTTGGTGTATCCTTAACGCTGATGATCCACGTGTGGTGGCGATGGCGAATCGTACCGCCGCCAGGGTGCTGACATACGGCTACGCCGATCAAGCCGATGTGCGTTTGCTAAAGGTAGAAAGCTATGGCTTGCACGGGATCGAGCTGACGGTCGAATACCACGGGCAACAACATCGGCTGCGGACACCGCTGATTGGGTGGCATCACGCCTACACGGCGCTGGCGGCCATCGCCGCTGCGCTGGTGCTCGGTATGGATTGGGATGCGATTGCAGCCGGATTGCGCGAACCTGGCGAACAGTTGCGTTTGCGTGTGGTTCGTGGTCGAAATGGGGTGACAATTATCGATGATACCTACAACGCTGCACCTCTCTCGACCATTGCCGCTCTTCAGGTGTTGGCCGAAACCGAGGGACGGCGCATTGCAGTCCTCGGTGAAATGCTTGAACTTGGGGCAGCCAGTGAGGAAGGTCATCGGCAGGTCGGCGCTGCTGCTGCAACAACTGCCGATCTGCTCATTGCTGTCGGTCGCCAGGCGCACATAGTGGCCGATGCCGCACGTCGGGCTGGAATGTCTGCCGCGCAGGTGAAGACATGTCCTGATAATGAAGCAGCTATCGAGCTGCTGAATCAGATCATTCAAGCCGGTGATTGTCTCCTGATTAAGGGGTCGCGCGGCGTGCAAATGGAGACTATCGTCGTTACGTTGACGCGCACTGAATCGTAGCTCGAATCATCAAAACGACAGGAGAAGTTGTGTGAGCGTCCTTCGTGCAGTACTGGTTCAAGATATGGCACGTGCGCTGTTGCTGGCAGCCGCAGCGTTTGTTCTAACCTTAATCATCGGTGGATGGTGGGTACGCTTTGCGCGCAAGCATAACCTGGGAAAGCGCATTCGTCCTGACGGTCCGCAAAGCCACTTGGTGAAAGTAGGCACACCAACGATGGGTGGAATTATGATTGTGAGTACCGTGTTGATATTAACGGTACTTTTCAATCTCGTTGATCGCTGGTCAATGCTGCTTCCCCTGGGTGTGATGGTCAGTTTCGCCGTCCTGGGTGCTATCGATGACTGGCTTTCCTTGACCGGTTCCCGTTCAAAAACCCACGGTTTTACGGTACGATTTAAGTTCTGGATCATGATGGCGGTGGCGTTTGTAGCTAGCCTGGCACTCTATCTACCACAACCCTACGGTCTCGAACACGAGGGGTTGGTCCAGATACCGTTTGTGGGTGAAGTGAATATCGGTCTCTGGTTTATTCCGATAGCAGTGTTGATCATTGTCTTCATCTCGAACGCCGTTAATATTACCGATGGTCTCGATAGCCTGGCCGGCTGGAATCTGACACTTTCGTTCGGTGCGTATGGGGTCATTACCTTTCTGGCCGAGCCACGTCTAACCAATTTGATGGCGTTTTGCTTTACCGTGGTGGGAGCGTGTGCAGCCTTTCTCTGGTACAACGCTTATCCGGCCCAGGTTTTTATGGGTGATCTCGGCGCCCTGTCTTTAGGGGCAACGCTGGCGGTGGTGGCGTTGCAGTCGCAGCAATGGCTGCTCTTACCGGTGATCGGGATTGTGTTTGTGATCGAAGCCCTCTCGACAATGATCCAGACTGCCTATTTCAAATGGACGAAGTGGCGCTACGGTGAGGGCCGCCGGATCTTTAAGATGGCTCCCTTGCATCACCATTTTGAGTTGCTCGGCTGGAGTCAGCCGCAAGTGACCCAGCGTTTTGTGTTGATTGGTACAGTGGCCGCAATGGTTGGTATTTCACTGGCATTGATTTTTGGGTCACCGCAGACGGGAGTCCAGGTTGACGTGCCTGCAATCACGGTTATTGAGGGTGATGGGGGGCGCTGATGGAGAGGTTGGCCGGGAAGCGGGTTGTTGTTATGGGTCTGGGTGTTCATGGTGGTGGCCTGGGAGTGGCCCGCTGGTTGTTGCGCCAGGGTGCTGAGATCATTGTCACTGACCATGCCTCACCAGAGGTACTGGCCGAGCCGATAGCTCGTCTCAATGCGTTTGCCACCGAGCTAGGGGTATCCGTTCGCTATACACTGGGTGAACATCGCGCCGAAGATATTCGCGCTGCTGAGATGTTGGTGGTGAACCCGGCAGTGCGCCCCGATTCACCCTGGCTGGCACTGGCTCGTTCGTATGGGGTAAAGATTGAAACCGAGATGACCCTCTTCTTCCGCGCCTGTCCTGCACCAATTCTGGGTGTGACCGGTACAAAGGGTAAGACAACGACCACGCTGTTGCTGGCTGCTATGATCCGGCAACGTTACCCCAATACCGTTGTAGCCGGTAATCTCCGTGTCTCGGCACTGGAAGCGATCACGCAGATTACGCCGCAAACGCCGGTTGTGCTGGAATTGAGCAGTTTTCAATTAGAACGCCTGGGCGAAGCCGGCTTAAGTCCACAGTACGCTCTGCTGACCAATCTAGGAATTGATCATCTCAACTGGCACGGTTCGCTGGCAGCTTATGCCAATGCCAAACGTCAGATTATGGCACACCAGGGAGAAAATGGTGTCGCGGTCTTGCCACCAGAGCAGGCGCAAGCCTGGGGCCATGGCCGTCAGGAGGTGATCAGTTTCAGTCTCACCGACCCAACAGCCGATGCTACGGTTGACGCCGCTGGCTATGCGCGCTACCGTGATGTGATCCTCTTTCATCGATCTGATCTACGGCTGCCTGGTGTCCACAATCTCGCCAATGCCCTGGCAGCAGCGACACTGGCGTATCGGTTTGGGATCGAACCAGAAGCGATCGCGACAGCACTGCACGAAATAACGGCGGTTGAACACCGGCTGGAATTGGTTGCGACGATTGATGACGTGCGGTACATCAACGATACAACCGCAACGAATCCGACCGCAACTGCGGCAGCGTTAGCCACCGTGGATGGGCCAATTGTCTTGATTACCGGTGGTGCAGATAAAGAACTCGATCTGGCCGCGCTGGCTGATACCATTGCCAACGGTGCTGCGGCAGTCGTGTTACTCGATGGAAGTGCAACACCGACATTACAAGCGTTATTGCGCGCCCGAAAGCCAGATTTACCACTCGCCGGCCCTTTTACCGATCTATCCGCCGCGGTAGCCACGGCGCGGTTGTTTGCACAGCCCGGTGGCGCGGTTTTGCTCTCACCTGGATGTGCCAGTTTTGGCATGTTTCGGAATGAATTTCATCGCGGTGAAGCATTTCGTCAGATTGTGCGTCAATTGGCTGCCGTGCGTGCCGGAGAGCAAATGTATGACTCATCCTCCTAATGAACCCGACGAGATCGAAGAATTCTTACGTCGGGCTGAACGTGAATTCGGTCGGCGTCCTGATTTACCAGAGGAACCGTCATCGCCACCGCCACGACCGTTGCCACCGCGTCCATTCGTCACCCAGAGTCTGTTGTGGGCGATTGGGATCGTGTACGTCTTGAGCTGTGTACTGAGTGGGTCGCTCTTTCAACCAGGATTGCCAGTACTCATTATGTTGGGGGCAAAGGTTAACGAGCGGATTGCCAATGGTGAGATGTGGCGTCTGTTCACTGCTGTGTTTCTCCACGCCAATCTTATTCACATTTTCTTCAATGGCTACGCCCTTTCGGTGCTTGGTCCCGAGACGGAGCGCTTTTACGGTCATGCCCGCTTCCTGGCCCTATATCTGCTGAGTGGGTTAGGCGGAAGTATCGCTTCGTATGCCCTCTCACCGGCGCCCGCAGTTGGCGCAAGCGGCGCCATTTTTGGCCTGATCGGAGGTCTCGGTATCTTCTACTACCTCAATCGACAGGCATTGGGTGAGTTTGGTCAGAATCAGGTGCGTAATATCGCGGCGATTGCCTTTATTAACCTGCTTATCGGTTTTGCCGCTCAGGGTGTCATTGATAATTGGGGGCATTTGGGCGGTTTACTGAGTGGGTTGGTGGTTGGGCTTGCCCTCTCTCCCCGCCTGATCATCGATCTGCGCTTCTTCCAGCCAATCCTGATCCGGAGTTTCCCCGCCCAGGGCTGGCTATGGACGCTGGCAATTGCGTTGGTGATGATGGTGTTGGTGCGTCTGATCACACCGGCATAGGTGCAGAACCTGAGTATATGGGTGCTACACGGTGAAAGAAGGAATGTATGCTCAAGCGTGATGAGCCACGTTCCACGGGATCGCTCTTCGACCGCACAACTCATCCGCCTGACCGCGTGTTGTTAGTGACGGTCATCGGCTTGACCGCCTTTGGGCTGGTGATGGTCTATAGCGCCAGCTTTGTTGATGCAGCGGTCTTTCACGGCAATCCATTCTACTATGTATTGCGGCAAACGATGGGGTCGCTGATCGGTTTAGGAGCGCTGTGGTTAATGCAGCAGATCGATCACCGCATCTGGCAGCGCTACTCGATCCATTTAATGGCGATTGCAATCATTCTTCTTGTCAGTGTCCTCCTGCTGCCGGCCAGTATCACCGAAGTCAATGGTTCGCGCTCGTGGATACGCTTCGGAGAGGGGTGGCTGGGTATCTTCAGTATTCAACCGGCAGAGTTTGTGAAGTTGGCGATCATTATCTACTTCGCCCACTGGCTCTCGCAGCGAGGTCAGCGATTAGGCAACGTAGCCTACGGGTTGGCGCCATTCGCCGTGATCCTTGGATTCATTTGTGGCCTGATCATGTTACAACCCGATCTGGGGACAACGATCATCATCCTCCTCATCGGTGGGGCGATCTTCTTTGCGGCTGGAGCCAATCTGTGGCAGGTTGCCGGTGCTGCACTGCTGGCAACCGTCGCTTTCTTCGCTCTGATCGTGACGTTCCGCAGTGGACGCTGGCAGGCCTTTCTCGATCCGTGGTCGCGGGCAAGCGCTGAAGGGTATCAGATTATTCACTCACTCTACGCATTCGGGAGCGGTGGTCTCTTTGGACAGGGGATCGGGATGAGTCGCCAAAAGCACCTCTGGCTGCCACAGCCCCATACCGATACAATTTACGCAATTATCGGCGAAGAGTGGGGTCTGCTCGGCACGCTAGCCGTGCTGGTTGCGTTTCTGATCATCGCAGTGCGTGGATATCGCATCGCTGCGCGTGCACCTTCACCGTTTGCTGCGTTGGTAGCTGTTGGTATTACGTCGTGGCTCGTGTTTCAGGCCTTTGTCAACATTAGCGTAACAGTGGCACTTATTCCGTTTACCGGCTTGACCTTGCCATTTCTGTCATACGGTAACTCATCGTTAATAAGCTGTCTGATGGCCACCGGTTTATTGTTGAATATCTCTCGCCATGTCGATCAGTCATCAACCGATAATTCAAAAACCACCGCCAGCTTCCGTACCGGCCAGGCTCCGTCTCATTCTTTCGGGTGGCGGCACTGGCGGTCACGTCTATCCGGCGCTGGCCGTCGCTCACGTACTGGCTGAACAGGCGCAGGTTGTGTATGTGGGCAGCGTTGGCGGGATGGAAGAGCGGATTGTAGTGCGTGAAAGCCAACTTCCGTTTCGTGCGTTGCCAGCAGCCGCTGTGCGTGGTCGTGGGCCGCTAGGGGCTGTGCGTGCATTCTTCACACTGGCTCGTGGAGTGATCGTGGCCGGACAATTGTTAGACCAAGAGCGACCAGCAGCAATCTTGGGAACCGGTGGTTATGTGTGTGTACCACTCTTTGTGGCGGCTAAGTTGCGGCGCATACCAACGATGATCTATTTGCCAGATGTCGTACCTGGATTAGCCGTGCGCCTGTTAAGTCGGATCGCCGATTTGACGGCGGTGAACGTCAGTGATGCGTTACCACGATTAGGGTTACACGAGGGTGATCGCCGGGCACTGGTAACTGGTTATCCGGTACGGTCTGAATTATTTACGGCCAACCGTGAGATGGCACGGGCTGCGTTTGGCATTCGCTCCGATCAGACCGTTCTGTTGGTCTATGGTGGTAGTCGAGGGGCACGCAGTATCAATCGGGCTATCGCTGCATTGTTGCCGACATTATTGCCCCTCTGTACTATCATTCATGTGTGTGGGCGGGAAGGCGATCAGGAATGGCTGGCGGAAACCGCAGCACGTCTTGAGCCGGCGTTACGTGAGCGTTATCTGCTCTTCCCTTACCTTGAAAGTGGGCAGACCCGTAGTATGACCGCCGCCCTGGCGGCTGCTGATGTGGCCGTGTGCCGCAGTGGCGCCTCAACGCTGGCTGAGCTACCGGCAGTCGGGCTACCAGCAGTGCTGGTACCGTACCCTTATGTGCATCAGGATGAAAATGCCGATTATCTGGTTCAACGGGGTGCAGCCCTGAAGGTAGCTGATGATGCGATGTTGGGTGATGGTGCACCGGAGGCCGGGCCGTTAGCGCAGGCAGTTCGACAATTGTTAATCGATCACGAGATGCGGAGGCAGATGGCAGTACGCAGCCGTGCGCTGGCTCGACCCGAAGCGGCGCAGACGCTAGCCGCGGCGCTGATGGAACTCGCCACAAGGAGTTCAACATGATGGAAGAGTGGATGGTCATTCCTTTAGCGCAGACGGTTATTACAGTTAATTTGAACGGTTTTGCTTTATTGCTCATTCTGATGGCATTGGGGGGCTATGTCGGCTACCAGCAGGGTCTGCGTAATCTCCTTACGCTTGCGCTCTGGACGATCATCGCCTACATCGTTTGTGTCCAGGGTGGTACATTTCTGGTAGGTGTTATCAATCGATTATGGATCAATGCACCTCGCTTTATCGCATTCTTGATTGGTAATGATCCGACACTGGTACCACCGCTTGATCCGCTTATCACACCGGAATTTCAGGTACCGCTCTTCTTTCGGATGATGGCATTTATCGCATTGATCCTCTTAGGAAGGTTTCTCGATAGTAAGGCTGCATGGAAGGGGCCGCCAAAAGAGCGTTTGGCTCGTCCGCTAGGGTTGTTTGTGGGAGCGTTTATTGTTCTGCTGTGGACCAACGCTGCGGTCGTGTTTTGGCGCGAATTTGTGAATAGCGGCGGTATCTTCGAAGGACCAATTGCGCTCTTTCTCAATACATTACCTGATGTCAGTATTATCTTACCATCGTTGATCGCCATCTTCTTTATGATTTTAGGGTTGCTTATTTTATTCAACTTTCCAAAGGTCTGGAAACCGTGAGTCACTATCACATCATTGGGATTGCCGGCGCTGGCATGAGCGCCATTGCGCATCTGTTAATGGATCAGGGCCATACGGTGAGCGGTTCGGACCTCACCGCCAATCGAGCTACCGCAGCACTCCAGGAACGCGGAGCACAGGTCTGGCAGGGTCACGATCCGGCGTATGTACGAGGGGCAGACTATGTGCTGGCAACGGCTGCTATTCGTGGCTCCCATCCTGAACTCGATGCTGCGGTAGCGCTGTCTATTCCGCTCCTGAGTCGGGCCGATCTGTGGCGGATGTGGTCAGCCCAACGACCGGTGATTGCGATTGCCGGAACCCACGGCAAGACGACAACCAGTGCGCTGACGGCATTGGCCCTGCGTGGCGCGGGGATCGAGTGTGGTTTTTTGGTCGGTGCCGAAGTTCCGGCGTTGGGTGGTAGTGCGCAATGGGGCGATCCAACAGCGCCACTGGTGATTGAGGCTGATGAGTACGATCGCGTTTTTCTGGCCCTGACACCGGCGATGGCGATTGTCACCAATGTTGAGTGGGATCATCCCGATATTTACCCAACTGCGGCTGAGTATATCGCTGCCTTTGCTGCCTTTGCCAGACAGGTACGCGACCCGCGCCGTCTTATTCTCTGCGCCGATGATCCTGGGACACTGGCCCTGGCCGAACACAGCGAAGCCTGTCTGTACGGGATCGATGAGCGCATCGCGACCGATCCGGTTTCCTGTCGGCTGGCCCCACTCGACTGGACGGCAAGTGGGGTGCGGGTGACGCCAGAGAGCCAACAGTTTGATCTCTGGTATTACGACCGTCGTACCTTCGGTCGGCGATTTGCCACAACGGTGCGCCTGGCGATTCCCGGTGACCATAATGTACGCAATGCAACGGCAGCCCTGGCCGCAACAGCGTTGTGGGGAGCTGATCTCGTCGCAGCAGCAACAGCACTGGCCAGCTATCACGGCAGTAGTCGGCGTTTTGAGTGGCGGGGTGAGATTGCCGGAATAACGCTGATCGACGATTATGCCCATCATCCGACCGAAGTGCAGGCTACGCTTGCTGCCGCGCATCAGCGTTACCCTGACCGTCGCCTGATCGTTTATTTGCAACCCCATACCTTTAGTCGCACACGCAGTCTGTGGACACAATGGCCGGCGGCGTGTCAGGCAGCGGCGATGGTGTTGGTTGGTGATGTCTACCCAGCGCGCGAACAGGGTGATCCGGTTGCCCTGGCGATGGCGCTGGTTGAACATCTGGTTGCACACGGGGTAACAGCACACTATGCCGGAAAACCGGCAGATGCGGCTCTGGTTCTGCATTCGCTGGCACAACCCGGCGACGTTATCTTGACGCTGGGGGCTGGGGATAGTGATCAGGTGTCGGCGTTGTTTATCGCACAACAACACGCCGCGCAACAGGAGGTGTAAGGTGCCCGCTCTGTTATCGATACCATTGCGCACCGCTGAGCCAATGGCGCGTCATACCTCGTGGCGAGTTGGTGGTTTGGCGCGTTATTATGCTGAACCGGCAACTCCCGCCGAGGCGATAGCGCTGGCAACCTGGGCCACCGATCAGCAGCTCCCGCTGATCTGGATCGGGCGCGGCACCAATCTGTTGGTGCGGGATGAAGGATTTGACGGTGTGATTGCCGTTTACCGTGGGCAGCGGTGGGAACTGCACGATCAGGGTGAGAGTGCCGAACTGTGGATCGAGGCAGGTGCGCCAATGGCCGGTACTGCCCGTCGGCTCGCAGCAATGGGATGGGCGGGCCTGGAATGGGCAGAGGGCCTTCCCGGAACAGTAGGCGGGGCAATTGTCGGTAATGCCGGATGCTACGGCGGCAATGTTGCTGGTCAGTTGATTGCAGCCGAGCTGTTGATGAATGGCTGCGAACGGGTAGAATGGTCGATTAACGATCTGGCGTATACCTATCGCGAGAGTATTCTGAAACAGATGCAGCATACGCCGCTGCCACCACTTGTGCTATCTGGCCGGTTTCGTCTGCGGCGGGCCGACCCAGCGGTGCTCACCGCACGTATGGCGGCCATCGCTGCGGAACGCAAACAGAAAACACCGGCGGGAAGTTCGTGTGGAAGTGTCTTCAAAAATCCACCAGGCGATTTTGCCGGGCGTCTGATTGAAGCGGTTGGTTTAAAGGGTACCCGTATTGGTGACGCCGAGATTAGTCCACTTCATGCAAACTATATCGTGAATCATGGTCAGGCCCGCGCAGCCGACATTCTGGCCCTTATCGACCTGGCCCGTGCAACTGTCGCCGAGCGATTTGGCATTACGCTTCAGCTTGAAGTGCGGATCATTTAAAAGATGGTGATGAAAAGCCAAAAAATGATCTTCATGAACGAAATCATTAGTAAAATTTTTTGAAACATCTCGTTTTTTCAGATAACGATCATCTTATTGATCGTTATTCAACACAGGGGAGGCGGCGAATGATCAAGCCGATCACGATAGCCGTCATATTCGGCGGACAGAGCGGCGAACATGAGGTGTCACTCGTATCGGCGCATGCGGTGATGAGCAATCTCGATCCACATCGCTATCGCATTGAAGCGATTGGTATTGGCAAAGATGGACGTTGGTGGCATGGGCCAGGAGCGTTGGCTAAGCTGATGGCCGAAGCCGATCCTGCCCGCTTGCCGGCCAGTGCAGCTCAGGTTGCAGCAGGGCCGGTTCGTGAGCTAGGACGAGTCGGAATGCCAGGTTGGGAATTGCCGGCGTGTGATGTTGTCTTTCCCGTCTTGCACGGGCCGTATGGCGAGGATGGTACCATCCAGGGCTTGTTAGAGCTGGCCGGTCGGCCTTATGTCGGCTGTAGGGTAGCCGCTAGTGCCGTAGGCATGGACAAAGGCTTGATGAAGGCTGCGTTTACCGCTGCCGGTTTACCGGTATTACCGTGGCTGCTGATCCGCCGCAGTGAACTTACCGATATAGCCAGCCTCTGCGAACGGATAGAAACGGTGCTGCATTTCCCGATGTTCGTCAAACCGGCCAACCTGGGGAGTAGCGTAGGAGTGAGTAAAGTTCGTCATCGCGCCGAGTTAATTGCCGGTCTGCAAGAGGCTGCTCGTTATGATCGACGGATCATTGTCGAGCAAGGCATTGCTGCCCGCGAAATTGAGATTTCAGTGTTGGGCAACGAACAGGTTGCGGCCAGTATTCCCGGCGAAATTATTCCTGCCGGTGAATGGTACGACTATCACGCCAAGTACATTGATGGCGGTTCGCAAACAATTGTTCCGGCTGATCTCAGTCAGGCCCAGATTGCCGAGGTGCAAGCATTAGCCATTCGTGCCTTTCAGGCAATTGACGGCGCTGGCCTAGCGCGGGTCGATTTTCTCCTCGACCGCGAGCAGGGAACCCTCTGGCTGAATGAGGTGAACACGATGCCGGGGTTTACGCCGATCAGTATGTACGCCAAAATGTGGGACGCCAGTGGCTTGCCGTATCCACAGTTGCTTGATCGACTGGTTGAGCTGGCCTTTGAATGGTCTGGAAGGGCTGACCGATAGCCCTAGATTGCAGGATGAGCACATGGAGTACAATCCGCCAGATACTCGTAAACGAATCGCTGCCCGCCGCCGACGCTTGAGTCAGCAGAGCACAGCCGCGGTTGTTCCCGGCTGGCGCTGGCGTCTGTACGATGGCTTGCGGAGTGGACGGATTGTGAGTGGCATTTTGTTTGTGATGAGTTGTATTCTGCTGTTCTATGTATTGTTTAGTGATCGGTTTCGCGTACAGACGGTTGAAGTGGTAGGGGCCGAATTGCTCAGCCCAGAGCGAATTGTTGCCGCAGTTCCGCTTAGAGGGTTGCCGATCTGGTTGATCAACGAGCAGCAAACGATTGCGCCATTGTTGCGGAGTCCATTCGTTGAACGCGCCGAACTGACGCTGAGTTTACCTGATCGCGCCCGTATCGTTATCGTCGAACGACAACCGGCTATGTACTGGCGTAGCAACGGGATTGATTATCTGGTAGATCGACATGGATATGTTATTGAAGCGGCTACCACACCGCCACCCGCCGACGCACTGGTCATTGTTGATACCTCAAACCTGCCTTTGGAACCGAACATGCGGCTCGATAGTGATGCCATCATGCTGGCTCGTGAATTGGCATGGATATTGCCGCATGACATCGGATTAGAGCCAGCCCAAATTGGTTGGGATTTTGGATTAGGGGTATTTGTGCGTACTGCGCAGGATCAGATGATTGTGTTTGGTCGTAGTGAACATCTGAAGCGCAAGTTGACAATTCTTGCCTATCTACTTACCGATGGTACAGCATTTACCTATCTTGATTTACGGCCAGTGAACCCATTTTATCAAAATCGCACCGATGGTCGTCCGTGAACCATAACCATCGGTGGCAGGCAGTGAGGATGATATGGCACGCACCATGGCACGCACCATTGTCGGAATAGATGTTGGCTCAAGTAAAATCTGTACGATTGTCGGCCAGGTTGGTGATGGCCGACGGCTAAACATTCTCGGTGTTGGGATGGTGCCCAGCCGTGGGATCGATAAAGGTGTGGTTGTCAATATCGATGATGCAGCGACAGCGATTGAGGCGAGTCTGGAAAAAGCCGAACGCGCCAGTGGTTGTCGCATCAACCAGGCCTTTGTCGGTGTGGCGGGCCGTCATATTTCGTCGCTTAACAGTCGGGGTGTGGCCGCTGTGCAGAATCCCGACGGGATTACCCGCCAGGACGTGGCACGGGCTATCGAAGCCGCGCAGTTGGTCGCCCTCCCAACACAACGCGAGATCATCCACGTTATTCCGCGCACGTATGTGATCGACGGCAACGATGGCATTCGCGACCCAATCGGGATGAGTGGTCTACGGCTTGAGGTGGAAACGCACATCATCACCGGCGAGGCGATGGCGATTCAAAATCTGATTCGCAGTGTTGAACGGGCTGGTGTGCAGATTGATGATCTGGTTTTACAGCCGCTTGCGGCAGCCGAGGCAGTCCTTAGCGACGACGATAAAGAGCGGGGGGTGATGCTCATTGATATTGGCGGAGCGACCACCGATCTCGCTATTTTTGCCCAGGGCGGGGTGTGGCATACCGGTGTGATTCCAGTTGGCGGTCAGCATTTTACCAACGACATCGTTTACGTTCTCCATACACCGCCGAATACTGCCGAATATCTGAAACTTCGTTATGGCAGTGCGATAGCCGGTCATCCACCCGCACCGGGTGATGAGAGCGATCTGATCGATGCCGAAACATTGACAGTCGGTGAAAAGCAGCAGATCAGTGCCCATTTGCTGAAACAAGTCTTGCAAGCACGGGCTGAGGAGTTAATCGAGCTGATCGTGGCCGAAGCCCGACGGAGCGGCTACGACGGGATGCTCCCCGCCGGGATCGTTTTAACCGGTGGTGGTGCTCAACTTCAGCGCTTCGATGAGCTACTGCGTGACGATTTAGGATTACCAGTACGGATCGGAATTCCGGGTGGCTTGGGGGGCTTAACCGATTCGCTCGACTCGCCGGCTTATGCAACTGCCGTTGGGCTTTTACGATGGGGAATACGCTACGGTGGGCGGCCACCTGAATCGTCCTCGTCTGATGATACGACTTCACTGTACGAGCGCTTCCGCCGCTGGTTGCGCGAATTACTACCATAATTCCCAATGTCAAGGAGGTTTTTCCATGGTTGATCGCAGCAGCAATGGATTCTCGCTAGAAGACTTCGCTCAGATCAAGGTGATCGGTGTCGGTGGCGGCGGCAGCAATGCAGTAGACCGCATGATTGCCGCCGGTGTCCAGGGGGTAGAGTTCATTACGGTGAATACCGATGTGCAAGCGCTGATGCACTCGCTGGCCCCAGTGCGGATTCGGATCGGTGATAAGCTCACACGCGGTCTCGGCAGCGGCGGGAATCCGGTTATTGGTCAGAAAGCTGCCGAAGAGAACCAAGAAGACATTTACGAGCAGTTGAAGGGTGCGGATATGGTGTTTGTGGCTGCCGGTATGGGTGGGGGTACCGGTACCGGCGCTTCACCTATCATCGCCGGCATTGCCCATGACCTTGGTGCATTGACTGTTGGCGTTGTCACGCGCCCCTTCACCTTTGAGGGAAATCACCGTCGCAAGGTCGCTGAGGCGGGTATCGAACAGTTGCGTCCGGTGGTTGATACCCTGATCGTTATTCCTAACGACCGTCTGTTGCAAACGGCCAGCAAGAACACAACGTTCCAACAGGCATTTCAGATGGCCGATGATGTGTTGCGGCAGGGTATTCAGGGTATCTCAGACCTGATCACACAGCGCGGCTTGATTAACGTTGACTTTGCCGATGTTAAGACCATTATGGCCCAGCAAGGGTCAGCGTTGATGGCGGTTGGCTACGGTAAGGGTGATACTCGCGCAATCGATGCAGTGAATCAGGCAATTGCCAGTCCCTTGCTCGAAGTAAGTATTGATGGCGCGAAGGGGGTGCTCTTCAATATCACCGGTGGTGAAGATTTAGGGATTATGGAAGTCTACGAAGCGGCAGATATTGTCGCCAAGCAAGTTGATCCTGATGCCAATATCATTATCGGTGCAGTGATCGATCCAAATTTCCCGCCCGGTGAGATCAAGATCACGCTCATCGCCACCGGCTTCGATGTCAATCGCACCTCGAACGTTCAACGCACCCGGTCGTATCCAACAGCAGCAACAAGCACCGGTCAGGCCACCGGTCAGATCGGCGGTCAGACCACCCAACGGCCGCGCCAGCCGACACCGGCGCCAACATCAGCGCCGACACCGCCAGTGCAGCCGGTACGTCCGACGATTAGCAATGATGATCTCGATATTCCGCCCTTCTTGCGTGGGCGCGATCGGAATCGTCAGCGTTAACGTACCGGTCAGGCGAGTATCAGTGCGTTCTCCCTCACCTTCCCCTCACCCCCGTTCTCTCCCTCCACAGGAGAGGACGGGGGAATACTATGCGCTACGCGGTGTTTCCGCTTTCAGACAGGGATGTACCTTGCTCGTGCAACCACACCCTCAACGCAACGTGAATCCTAGCATCAAAGCTAGGTCACGCACCATGGCTTGTGCAGCACTCACGTCGCGTCCCTCATGGGCAGCGTTGATAATCATACCGGCCATCGTATGCAATGTGGCCAGTACAGCCGGCGTATTCAGATCGTTGTTCATTTCGGCAATCATATCATCGCGGCCACGGCTCAGATCGAGTGGACTGAGGGTGCCACTCGGCAGACTCAAAGCATGACGGACATCGGCAGCGTATTGCTCGTAGCGTGCAAGGGCATCACGACGATAATCAAACTCTTCACGATAGTGTTCACTGAGTAAATACCAGCGAATGGCATCCGGGTGATGGATGCGCAGGACATCGCGGGCAAAGACCAGATTACCGAGTGATTTACTCATCTTCTCGCCATCGAGCCAGACCAGACCGACGTGCATCCAGAAGCGGGCAAACGGACGTTTGCCGGTAACCGATTCGCTCTGGGCAATTTCACACGAATGGTGAGGAAAGATAAGATCGGCGCCACCACCGTGAATATCAATCTGATCGCCGAGGTAGCGTTGCGACATTGCACTGCACTCAATATGCCAGCCCGGTCGGCCTAATCCCCACGGACTCTCCCACTTCGGTTCGTCGGGATTACCACGTTGCCAGAGCACAAAATCGAGCGGGTCACGCTTGTTGGGATCAGCAGGATTATTGCCGCGTTGATTGGCAATTGCCAAGAGTTCGTCGTACCCCATCCGCGCCATACGGCCAAAATCGGGATCGGTTTGAATACTGAAATAGACGTTACCATCAACTACGTAGGCATGACCGAGTTCGATCAGGCGCTCAATGATCGGAATCATGGCTCCTACTTCTTCGCTTACTCGCGGAAAGAAGGTTGGCGGCAAGATGTTCAGACCGGCACAGTCGGCGCGTAACTGTGCAATCTGGCGTTCGGCAAGTTCATCCCACCGCACACCGTCACGCCTGGCCCGCTCGAACAACGGATCATCAACATCGGTCACATTCTGACAGTAGCGTACCGTTGCTCCTTGCCACTGTAAATAGCGTACCAGTACATCAAAGACGATGAACGTCCGGGCGTGTCCCATATGGGTTGTATCATAGGGTGTCACCCCACAGACATAGAGGGTTACCGGGCGATCGGTCGGAATAGTAAAAGTTTCGCGTGTTCGTGATAATGTACTGAAAAGCTGCATAGGAGCTATCCTTTGCTGGTGCCATCAGGTGGCATAGTCAAATTTCATATACTATGGTATCACTGATCGCCGGAAGTTTTGCTATGTTGTCTTCAAAACACGAGTACGGGCACAGCGGCGCTGCGCCGCAACTGATCTTCTTCTGCGACAGGGTATTCCGGACAGGCTCTAAACAAGGCGCTATTTTCTTTTGACCGATTCCTGAGACGAGAGAAGCATGGCCTCACTTATTCGATCCAGTTACCTGAAACCAATTCTGGCTGTGCAAACTGTGCTGGTGCGCCGATCGTGTCCATCAACGCAACAGGAGGGGTGGGTTCAACCCCCGAAGTGCCCTTCGCCAGAATGAACAACAAACGTAGCCGGAGGCCCGTGATCTCAGTTGCTCCTCACCTCTGCGAGAGCTTACGGTTTACAAATCGGCCATTTGAGTAGTTCAGTGCTCCCAGTGCGGCCAGGTTCGCTCACCTTCCTCCGGCCCCCGTCCACTCCCATCGCAGGAGCGGACGGCGGAGTCTTGTGGTGACGGAATCTCGGTTGAGACGACCCCTTTTCCCCAAAAGTACCCTAATGGACGGGCGCGGCGGTGCTACGTCTTGATCTGACTGATGCCTGCCAATGCACAGGCGCAGCGCTGCTGCACCTCGACCGAATGGGTCGGATAGGCGCGCTGTGACCATCGGCTTGCATCCATCACCGAAGTGCATCCGTCGCGAAGTGATGATGGATGGATGATTCGGATTGGCGCTGAGCGACGAAGGATGATACCAGGCGCGGCACGCACCATGCGGGCCGGAGGCCCGCGAACCCAGGTGACAGAATCATCGTCTCACGGTCCAACGGATGCAACCCATCAATGGATCTACAGGCGTTGCGTTGCTGCACTCTGACCGATGTATGCCGATGTACAGGTGAAGATGATACCAGGCGCGGCACGCACCGTGCGGGCCGGAGGCCCGCGAACCCAGGTGACAGAATCATCGTCTCACGGTCCAACGGATGCAACCCATCAATGGATCTACAGGCGTTGCGTTGCTGCACCCTGGCCGATGGCAGTCACTGCGCCGCTCTTAAGTTGCGTTTTGCGTCAAATGATGACACCTTACGGTGCTACTACCGGTACGAGCACCGCTACCTCAGGAGTCACCTCAAGCACGGTTGCCGACATCCAACCACTCTGACCATCGCTGAGGCGCACCATGTACCAGTTGGCACGTTGCCCTTCCAGTACCACTTCCGTATTCGCCGGCAACACAGTAATGACCTGAAACGATGTTCCCGGCCCACGGCGGACATTCGCTTCTACCCGAACCCGACCGCGTAATGGGCTAACGGTTGGTATAGGGGTTGCTGATGGCCCCAACACGATGATCACCGGGCTGCGGACTGGTTCGGGAGTAATGGGTGTGACCGTAGGCAGACGAGGAATGGTGGGAAATGGAGTGGGTGTGGGCGGTAGAGCGGCAGCCAGATCGATACAACCCGCAAGCGCGAGCAAACATCCTAACCACAACCAGCAACTGACCAGAAAGAGTATTCGTGGCTTCATAGGCGTACTCACTATCAGCCTTTGTCGTACCTGTATCATAGCAGGTTCAACGTTGCCGTGCATGTGATCATTCGATTTGAATCAGGACAGTGATGCTCAGGTGGTATTCTGCTAAGAGCCTATCCGAATAATTGTCTCACCGTACAGCGGATGAAACCTGATAGATGTACGGGCGCAGCGGCGCTTCGCCCCAACCGAATCTTCTTCTGCGACAGGGTATTCCGGATAGGCACTAAGGGGTAATGAAGATCATCATGGGCTGTGCGACAACCTGATTTCAGCTCATGTCAGCAAACGACCGCACGTAGATTGGGTGCCGACCCCGACCAGTGGGTATAAAACTGGATGAGGGATGTCATCAACTACCAGCCATAACCTGCACGTACACAGGTTCTGACGACAGTAAAGAGCGTCTATGCAATTGCATAGACGCTCTTTTGCATTGGTCGGGGCGAGTGGATTTGAACCACCGACCTCCGCGACCCGAACGCGGCGCTCTACCAGGCTGAGCCACGCCCCGCTATTGTTGAGTGGTGCCGAAGGTGGGACTTGAACCCACACGGGGGTTGATCCCCAACGGTTTTTGAGACCGTCGCGTCTGCCATTCCGCCACTTCGGCATGACAAGGCAGATTATAGCAGTCAATGGGTAGTTCGTCAAGGCGCATAGCGCTTGCGCAGGGGATGCGCCAACCGATACCTTCCGGTCGCATACCACTCGCACACGCAGGTGTTCGCCCTCTGCTGTAGTATCTCTCAAAGCTGAAAGCGCAAGGGTTGTTCAATATTTTCTCCACCTGCTGACACCAATCCTCACACCCCTCTGCCAGTAGAAAAAGAACGTTGAACACCTCTGTTCTGATACACATCGCTCTTGTGCAGTGTAGTATAATTGCTCTGGTATCAGAAATTAGCAGCGACATGCCATGCTTATGCTCGACCGGCTGCCAGACAATCTGACCATCCAGGGAACGACTGATGCGTATACAGTGCTCAACCTCATTGGTCGTGGTGGCATGGGGGCCGTTTACCGTGTTCGCCGGACGAGCGACGGTAGTATCTGGGCTTTGAAGGAGATGCGCCCGCTCGATGAAACGAACACAGAAGAGCTGGCCGAAGCACGTCAACTCTTTCTGCAAGAAGCTGAACTTCTGCGCTCACTCTCCTTTCCCAATTTGCCGGTCGTCATTGATCTCTTTGTATACGAAGGTCGCCCGACGATGATCATGGAATTCGTGCCCGGTAAGACACTCGAAGCCATGATCCGTGATGCCAACGCCCCAATGCTCGAACAGCAGGTGATCGGCTACGGCATTCAGCTTTGTCGGGTGTTGCACTATTTGCATACTCGCCAGCCTCCGATCATTTATCGCGATATGAAGCCATCGAACGTTATTGTAACGCCAGATGGCGTTCTGAAACTTATTGATTTCGGTGTGGCACGCAGACATAAAATTGGGAAAACAAAAGATACCATCGCGATGGGATCGGCTGGCTATGCGCCACCTGAGCAGTATGGTCGTGGTCAAACTGATGCGCGTTCAGATATTTATGCACTCGGTGCGACAATGTTCCATCTACTAACAGCAGTTCCGCCGGTACCGCTACAGCCACCACAGCGCGGTGATATTACGCGCATCAATCGGTCGGTAACGCCCGAGACCGAAGCGATTATTATTAAGGCAATGAGTCTGGAACGCGAAAAACGGTTCGTCAGTTGTCTAGAATTAGAACAGGCATTGCATAAGCGATTGACGACGGCGTATGTTGATCCGACGCTGCGGATGGCCCCGCTGCCACCATCGCAGCCACCTGCGCCGTCACCACCACCTCCGGCGCCTCAAGCTGCCCATCCGTCGCCGTTACCGATTGCTGAGCGTGGTGTCGTTTGTGAACAATGTGGTCGTTTGAACAAACCGCAAGCACGGTTTTGTGCTGGTTGTGGTACGGCGTTACCCACCGCTACACCGGCAGCACTTCCTCAGAAGCCCCCGGCACGCTTGATCGTGCGCTCGCCTTATCGGACGTGGGAAGTCGTTCTTGATCGTTCGCCGATACGGATCGGACGACGTGATCCACGGCGAACTCATTTTCCTGAGATTGATCTGGCAGAACATGATCGCGGCTTTTCCTCGCGACTCCATGCGATTATTGAGCGACGTGGCGATCATTATATGCTCACCGATCAGAAAAGCACCAACGGAACGCAGATTAATGGGAAAAGGATTCCACCGAATGTCCCATGGCGACTGCAATCCGGTGACCACATTAAGATCGGTGAGGTGGAGATGGAGTTTCAGTGGAACTGAAGGTACTTATCTTACGCGCTCCTGGCATTAATCGGGATGCCGATGCTGCGCTGGCGTGTGAGCTGGCCGGTGCACACGCTGAACGGATTCATGTGAATCGCTTGATCGAAGGTTCGATCCGGCTGGCCGACTATGCCATGTTAGTGATACCCGGTGGTTTCTCGTATGGCGATCATTTGGGAGCCGGACGTTTGCTGGCGGTTGATTTAATTCATCGCTTGGGAGAGGAACTGGAACGATTTGTAGCTGATGGTCGTCCGGTCATTGGCATCTGTAATGGTTTTCAGGTGCTGGTGAAAGCAGGATTACTTCCCGGCCCCCTTCGCCAACCCCCACGGGTCACGCTAACAACGAACGAATCTCATCAGTTTGAATGTCGGTGGGTGCAGCTTGAAGCCGTAGCAAACAGTCGCTGCCTCTTTACCCGTGGCATAGAACGTCCGATTGAGGTACCGGTAGCTCACGGTGAGGGACGGATCGCTGTGCGCGATGAAGCAACTCTGATCGAGTTAGAGAGCAACGGCCTGGTTGCCTTGCGGTATCTCGGTGAGGGGTATCCCGCCAATCCAAATGGTTCCCCTCACGCGATTGCCGGTCTGTGCAATGCGCAGGGCAATGTGCTGGGTTTGATGCCGCACCCCGAAAATGCGGTACTGCCTCACCAACATCCGCGCTGGACACGTGAACCGACCCGGCACGAAGGCGATGGCTTGCAGATTTTCCGGAATGCAGTACGCTATGCAGCTTCATTGTAAGTATCGCTAAACGTTTGTGTCGTCGCGATGCCCTCAATTATAGATTTGGAGACAGTATGGTGCTCTATCCACCTGACGATCCTTTTTTGATTAGTTTTACGCTGTTTGGGTTGCCAATTGTTGTGCGCTGGTACGGCGCAATCATCATGACCGGTGCACTGATTGCGGCACTGCTCGCTTCGCGACGGGCGGTTGCTCGTGGCTATCACCCCGATCACGTCTGGAATCAGTTGATGTTGGGGCTTATCTTGGGGATTGCCGGTGCCCGTATCTATTATGTCACCTTTGAATGGGAACGGTTCGCGCCAAATCCATGGAGTGCATTGAACCTAACCACCGGCGGGATCGCGATTCACGGCGCGATTATCGGTGCCCTTCTCTCGACGGTTATCTATACGCGATATGCCAAATTACCGTACTGGGATTGGCTTGACGTCTGTGTCCCTGGTTTCTTACTGGCGCAGAGCATTGGGCGTTGGGGTAATTTTTTTAACCAGGAAGCGTATGGCCGGCCAACCGATTTGCCATTCGGGCTACGCATCGATCCAGAATACCGCCTTCCGCCCTATAACGATTTAACAACGTATCCGATCACCACGCTCTTTCACCCCACTTTTCTCTATGAGTCGATCTGGAATCTGCTTGGTGTCGGTGTCCTGTTATGGCTTGATCGTCGCTTTGGACGTCTGGCGCCACCCGAACGGCGTCGCCTCAAGCCGGGTGATCTGCTGTTTTTGTACGGAATGATCTATTCAAGCGGACGGTTCTGGATCGAGGGTTTGCGAGTCGATAGCTTGTGTGCGAACGGTATCGGTGGTGAGTGCGAAGAGAGTATTCGTGTCGCACAATTGGTCAGTATTGTAGTTATTGTGATTTGTGCGCTGCTGTTCGTATTCAATCATCGTTGGCCTTTTGCCGGGCAGAATCGTGATCATGATTCGCCCTCTGCCACAATCGAGCCACGCTCGTAGCTCTCTGGTTTGGCCCACCGTCACACGTTGGGGCGACGCAACGGGTCGCTCCAACGGATGATGGATATTCCCGGGTGAGTCATGACTTCACTGCAAAAAGGTGATCTTCTTACCACAGAGACCACGGATATCACAGAGACTAAAGATAATTTCATCTTTCATTGAACATAGGGTTGTGAAATTTTTCTTACATACACCCAATGGCCAAAAATGATCCTTTTATTCATAAATCTCAGACGCCCTGCGTGCTCTGTGTGCTCCGTGGTGAGTTTTTGCAGTGGACTCAATCATGCAATACGTTCATCACCTTGCTACTTGTCGCACAATTGTTCGTACAGACGCCGAAAACCCTCACCCAGTGGCCCGTACCCGAAATGGGTAACGACCTTGGCCCGACCATGCTCGCCAAAACGACGCCGTAACCCGGCATCTTCGCCAAGGATACGCACCTTCTCGGCATAGCCGGCAACGTCATCACGGGCAACGAGAAATCCGTTCTCGCCATCATCAACGACTTCGGGCAATGCTGACACATTCGTGGTAACAACGGGGCGACCGCAGGCCAGTGCCTCGGCGGGCGCAATCCCAAACCCTTCCAGACGTGAAGGGAAGAGGAGGATGTCGCAGCTCTGGTACGCCGCTACTAATCCATCGCGATCCGGCGAACCAATCGGGATCATACGAGGATGGGGTGGCCCGGTATCACGCCCCTGAAAGCCGCCGGTATAGTACAGCACATAGTCGGCGGGTAAAAGATCCATTATGCGCGGGAGCAAATCAAACCCCTTGCGTCGCGTTCGATTGCCGACAAACAACAGCCGAATCCGTGCCTCACTCGGTGGTAAACCGTCATCACGACGCTGCATACCCGGTGGCGGTACAAAAACATCAGTGTCAATTCCATCGTAGATGAGCACCGTATCGCGACGACCGTAGGTCGCTTCGACCATTCGTTGGGTAAAACGGCTGACGCAAACCACAGCATCGGCATACGCAATCGAGAGACCATCGTAGCGCGCCTCGATTAGCCGGTAGAAGAGCCGCTGGGCAAATGAACTGTACGGTTGCAGGTCGGGATCAGTCGTCAGATGATGTACCGTCGTCACCACCGGTCGGCCATAGCCACGCAGGCTAAATGCTACTCGTGAGCGACCCTGAACAATGTCAAAACGTCGTACCACGTCTACCGGCAGGGCGCGTGGGATGAGCATCGGGAGAAAGTTGTATAGTTCAGGCAGGCGAACCAGTTCAGGATTCAGTCCGGCACGGCGAGTCGCACGGGTGATGTTCTGAATACCGAAATCAACTCCACCGCGACCCAAAGGCGAGACATAGAGTGGTCGCAACATATCGGTATGCAATTCCAGTCACAACAAGGATTATCGCTATCGCAAGGAACACGCTCCCTGGCCGAAACCCTCTGCATCACCAAACCGTGCAGAGCACGGCAACAAAAGTTTGTCGCATCATCGATTCACCAATAATCGGCACAAAATGGTGGCAAGCCATCAAGTGCCGCTTCGAGCAGCAGCAGCGCCTGACGTTGTGGAGCGGCGAGCAGACCAAAAGCAACCGCAGTCCGTGGCCGGAGATAACGACTAAGCAGTTGACTGAGGGTTGCGCTGGTGCAGGCGAGATCAGCTTCACCGGCACCGAGTCGGCTCACGGTTGCTTTCCCTTGCTGCCACTCGATCAGGTAGCGTCCGGCGTTATCGGGCAGCCACTCGTCGGCGATCTGGATCGTCAAATGACCGGTCGTTGTCGCAGTGAACGGATACTCGGTCAACAGCCGTGTCACATCAAGCACCCGCTGCATAAAGAGTGGTACAACCGTTGTCGATACCGGTGTTGGCAACAATGCGTTCAGTGGCGCATCAATCGGCGTTGGAATCTCAGCGACAACGATCTGGTCGGCATGACGGGCGAGAAACACGAACAGTTGCGCCCGTGCCGTCGGGTCAAGGGCAACAATATCGCGACAGACAATGCGATCACCAGCTTCGTGCCGTTCAAGACGATAGATCAGATAGGAGCGTCCACGACCCTGATCATCACGCCAGATGAATGCGTGATACGGTTCACCACTCCAGGTACGCAACACGTCCACCCGCCACCAGTTCTGATCGCGCACCAGCGGGCCATACCGTCCGCGAAGCGCACCACGATAGATCGCATCAAGCTCCTCAATCTGGTCGGGGCCAACGGCGACATACGTACTGGCTTCTGCCTGAAAGGCACGCAGTTGGCCGGGTGTCGGTTGCACCAGGCGCCGTTCACCGGCCAACGCCCACCCCAGACGATGGTAAAACTCGTGACGGAACGGGTAAAGGAGCGCCAGTACGGCCCCTTGTTCACGCAACTCGGTGCAGGCAGCCCGAAGCAACTGTTCAGCGTAGCCACGCCGTCGATGCTGCGGCCAGGTCGCCACGCTGCCAATCGCTCCTACCGACAGCGCACCATTACCGGCCTGCATCCGAAACGGCATGATCTGCAACTGCGCAACCAGCTCACCATGGACAAATAACCCACGCAGTTGCGCAATCACTTCCGGCGTGTAGCGGCCACGGTGGTACTGGCGGGCAAACGCATACCTGTCGAGTGCCCAAAACTGCTCGAATTCGGCTGATGTTAGTGCACGATACTCTATCATGAGCGCGGTTTTTCAACGAGAATGAAATAACTGCCACAACGCATCCAGCCAAAGAGCCAGAGATCAAGTTCCATCAGCAGGGTAATAGCCAGCAGCGCATAATACACAAGACCCTTCTTGCGCAACCGGTGACGCATCCGCTGGCGCGCCCGAATTTCACGCGCTGCACCGGCGCTCACGTTGCCCGGCGCCACATTTGCCGCAGTACGACTACGGGTGCGCCCAACGATGGCTTCGCCCAACTTCATCAGTACATGCTCGACAAAGGTGGTGAAGAGGCTGTTCCAGAAAATAACCTTTACCGGACGCAAACCGGCACGTTCAAATGCAGCCAGCACATCTTCCCATGTTTCCAGCGCTTTGACATGGTCTGATTTGCGGAGCTTCTCACGTTCAAAGTCATAGACGCCAGCCTTTACGAACAGACGGCCAATATGACGACTTATGTCAATCAGCGGTTGGATTGGCGAACGTTCACGGGTATTAGAAAAGGCCATCATCCGTCCACCGGGTCGTAACACTCTGGCCGTTTCGGCCAGATACGCATCGATAACCGGCAATGGAAAGTGTTCGAGGATGTCAATTGCGAACACCTTATCAAAACTATTGTCGGCAAAGGGCAGCAGACGCGAGTCGGCCTTCGTGAGCGTAACGGTACGTACTGCTTCATCGGCGAAGAGTGTTGCCGGATCAGAGCCGACCATCAGGCCGACATATTTCGCGTTCCAGACCGCATGTTTTGCCGTACCACATCCGTTATCGAGCACAACATCGTTTGCCTGCCAGCGCATCAGCCGCCGGAGGGTACGGTCGCGAACACCGGCAGCCAGCAATGGTGGCGCCAGCTCGCGGTAGTCTAGTTCGGCGGCAAGCTGCTCCTCGTCGCTGACATACTTCGAGACATAATCAAACGCGGTACCGCGTGGCATCAGGTCGATATACCCGTCACAAAACGGGTACAGAGTCTGACAACGCGGACAACGTACCCCTTGCGCTTCAACAATGAGCGGTCGCACTCGACATGTAGGACACTGCAACAGCGAAAAGATTCGTTGGTTAATCATAAAGATGGTGTCATCCAACGCCGATTAATTTCAACAGCGAGGATACTATCAAAGAGTAAAAGAAAGAGACCCTGCACGAGAATACCAGCACCCATCCCACGTCGTTCGGCGTGGTTACCAGCTCGCCGTAACAACCATAATCCACTGCCAATGTAGAGCAGATCAAGACCAGCGTTGATCAACAAGATATTACGCAAGCGTTCCGCCGCAGCATGAGCTTCTGCCTCATCAAGATCGCCAATGACCAGGTCTTCAGCCTTCAGCAAGGCCTGCCGCTGACCAGCTTTGGCCAACAGCCAGTCAACAGCTCCCCAACCGATAGCCTGTAACCCAAAATGACGCCAGAAACCAGGGAGCAAGGCAAGCACTGCACCACCGATCATACTCCCAAGCCCCCACTGCTCAAGTGGCTTCAGGGCATGGTACTGAAAAGAGAAGAAGTTGTTGTTCATAGTCTTACTCGCTCAAGTGAGCATCCTCAGTATCACTCGCGAGTAGTATACACGGAATGTCAGAGTTGGTGAGCAGAGGAGGACGTTGCAAGTTTTTACCTTACCCGGCAGTGGTGGATCAGCAGAGAGAGAAGAGAAAAGACGGAGAGAGGCAGGTTCCTGACCTGTCTGCCACACGTGCGGAGGTTCACAGCTTTCCGGGCTGATGATGCTCTGCGGCCAGGTCTCCATTCTCTCCGAATCATGCCCGACAGTGCCGCAGTATGGGCACGTGCCAAACCGGCCTGCAATGGAGAGCCGCTGCGCCAACTCATGTATTCCAGGTGCGCACGGCACGACGCAGGTCGGAGATTGACCTCTTGCAATGAGGGGTATATGATCGATGAGCCTTACTTCTTCTGAACTGTTGATGTCATCCTTCAGCAATCCATTGTCAATTCCTGCGCCCTAAAGGGTATACGACAGACCCACGCGCAGCCCGGTATGCGCATTACAGCATTTCCCACACACCCCATCCTAGCGCTATTACACCGGTTAGCGTCAACACAACAATCCAGATCACGTCAGTATTAATCCAGGCGCGACGCAATACCTCAAGACCGACGATCCAGTATACGACCAGGGCGGCGACTGCCATCGCGAGAAACATGCCAGCCGTATGGACACCAACGGCCAGGAGCGCCGTTCCGAGCGAGTCGGTAAGCGCCGGATTACTGTGATGAACATGACCAGCATGGCTATGCGATGCCATTGGCGTCATTACCGCCAGAAATGGTGCCACCATCAGACCGGCGCCATGAGCAGTTGCCATAAGAAATGACCAAGAAGCCAGTTCTCGTGCGCTGGCGCGGAAGCGTGTTCGTGGATGACGGAAACGAACTAGCAGGCGCCACCCGCCAAAGAGCAGTAGTATCACGCCAGTCAGGACGAGTAAGATGTCGGAAGGGAGTGTCTGACCGATCAGGACTACGACAAGGGCGGCCAGTGCGATTGCCGCCGCATGTCCGAGCGCAATTGGGCCAAATGCCGAGATAACGGCGCTGGCACGCTGCTCTTGTAGCCCTAGCCCAACAGCGAATAACCAGCCCATTGCCGGGTTTATGCCGTGAAAGAGGCCAAGGCCGAATAGCGATACCCAGATGAGCATAGTTGTCTGGTCCAACCACTGCCTCCTCGTAACGCATCAAATCATGGAAAGCAGTACGAGTCGCTCGAAGAGTCGCCCCCTTGCAAACGAATCTGGTGCACACGCTGTTCACCGAAGTCCACGAAGAAGTTGGGATCGAACTGCATACCGCCTTCGGGGTTCACATCTACTTTCACCATCCAGCCTCGAATGCCATCAGGATAAAATTGCTCGTCCCAGGCTCGATACAGTGAATTGGTGAAATAGACTCGTCGCCCATCGCGGTTCACCTCTACCATCTGCGGACCACCATTGAGCGGCCCTGCGACTGCCGGATGACCGGCCCGACGGACGATACCGCCAATCTGCACAGTACCGGTCAGCCGTGGGTTGAACGGGTCTGACACATCATACTGATGCAACTCGCCGGTGCCCCAACAAGAGACGTACAGGAAACGATCATCAACACTCAGGTTAATATCGGTTACCAGGGGTGGCACTGCTTTAAATGGTTTCAGAATATCGGGAAGCTGATCCTCACTGGCCGGTTCGGCGGGAATGTCGATAACCCTCTTCAGATGCCAGGAACCGTTATCGCGGTACCACAACCAAATCGACGCTGAGAGGTCTTTGAGACTTACGACACTGTTCATAAAGCCGTAAGCCTTTGTCGGATCGTGCGCCGGTCGTAGTTCAAGCGCCATCTGATGTTCAGCGCCCAAATCCAGGGTCTGGAGGTGGCGACGGCGGTAGAGGTCCCAAATATGCAGGCGATGACCATACTTTCCAGCCAAGAGTTCCTCGCCGAGTACGCCGCTCTCAACCATCCGTGGGGTTCCCCATTCGCTACTGATAAGGGTATCGTACCCCAAATGCCACCAGAAATCGTAGTGCAGATATTGATCGCCGCGATCAATCTCCCACCGTCCAAGCACTTCTAGCGTGTCGTGATCGAGAATGAAAATACCCCCAGGACCTTCACCTTCCGGTGATCCCAGGGCCGAGATGTAGATGCCGTCGGGGCCACAATGAACGGTGTGTGGTCGTGAATACCCTGTTCGTTCTGACAGCTCCGTTGGTTCAATAACCTTCGCTACCTTCGGTTGCGTCGGATCGGGTTTAGTATCGAGAATGGTAATGTGCGAACTCCGAATGTCGGGGACAACCAGATAACGTCGCTCAACGTGCGGATGGGGGGCGTTCGGGCACAACATCGAACTGCACGCATTCCAGCCGAAGTGATGCAATTCACCGCCCGTGTAGGGCATCTCGGTCACACCGACAACTTTGCCGAAGGTGCTCGACAGAGGATCAACATCAACAACACACATCGCATCAGCCTGACCATTTGATTTCGGGTTGAGACGCACTACATAAGCAAGCTTCTCGGCGGGGGCTTTCACAGCCATTCGCGGTGAAGGATAGAAGGTGGGGTCCGGTCGCCAGGTAACCATACAAACCTCCTCTGTAGACACCACTGTCGTGCGAGCATCGGTCGATGATGCCGTTGATAACTTGATTAGGAAGCGGGATAATACCTCAGATCATCGTTACCCGAACTATACTACGCTCTGTACCGGTAGTCAAGCATACCTGGAATGAGACAAAGATCGCAGCGATATAGTACTATTACAGTAGCATGCTGAAGGCTCCTCTTTAGCTCTCATCTCTTCCTGTGATATGATGTCGCCGCAGAGCATGCTAACAACTGCTACCTGGCTTGATGAGGAACATAGTATGCGCTCACGATGGTTGCGCGTTAAGGGCTATCAATTGCACTGGATCGAAGCCGGATATGGGCCAGCAGTGGTGTTCTTGCACGGTTTTGCCGGTTCGTGTGATGATTGGGCGCCAACAGTAGACTGGCTGGCCCGCCAGGGCTATCGAGCACTAGCGGTAGATGCACTTGGCTTTGGCCGTTCGGAAAAGCCGGTCAATGCACCGTATGGACTTGATCTGCAAAGCGATCTCTACGCTGCACTCCTCAACACACTCGGTATCGAGCAGGCTATCTTTGTTGCCCATTCAATGGGCGGTAAATATGCGCTTGCCACGGCACTACGTCATCCACAACGGGTAAGCCGACTGGCGCTCATCGCAACCGATGGCTTCGTTGAACCATCACCACTCACGATCATAGGCGGCTGGCCGATAGTAGGTGAAGCGATCCTCTGGCTTTCGGCTCATCCGGCAATCGTGCGGGCTTTTCTCGCTGCGGCCTTCCATAACCCTGAACCGTACCTTACGGCTGAACTAATCGAACGCGGACGCGCTGCTATCAGCGGTACCGCGAACCGCCGTGCGCTCACCAGCCTCAGTCGGCGGTATGCGGCAACCGATCTGAGCCTGACCGGCTTGCGGGCACGTCTCGGTGAGCTGCGCGTCCCAACATTACTGATCTGGGGCGCGCATGACCGCGTCTTCCCGCTGTCTTACGCCGAAACCGCCTGCCGTGAGATTCCCGGCGCCCAGCTCGTCGTGATTCCGGACTGTGGCCATTTTCCCCACATTGAGGCAGTTCGTCCCTTCCGTGGCCTGTTGAGCGGTTTTCTGGTGCCGGTATGCTGAACATATCACCGGCTGCGCGTGACGCCAATGCGTGGACACAGATCGCGGATCGGGCAGATACTACAACGTGGCGAGGTGGGATGACAGATATTCTGTCCCAATGTAACCAGCAGACGGTTGATCGGTATCCAATAGCGCTGCGGTAATCTGGACCGCAGCGCCATCTCGGTCTCTTCGGGGGTGCGCGTCTGAACATAACCCCAGCGGTTGCAAATGCGGTGCACGTGAATATCAACACAGATTCCGGGCAGACCAAAGCCAGCCGTCACTACCAGATTGGCCGTCTTACGCCCAACACCAGGGAGCTTCAAGAGTTCATCGAGATCAGACGGCACTTCACCGCCGTACCGTTCAAGCAATATCTGACAGATAGCAACAATCTGCCGTGCCTTGACCCGATAGAAGCCGACCGGGTAAATCAGTTCGGCAATCCGCTCGACTCCCAGCGCCAGCATTGCTGCCGGGGTATCGGCCACGGCGAACAACCGCGGTGCGACAACTGCCGTCAACGTATCTTTGGTACGAAGACTGAGGATGGTTGCGATCAGAATCCGAAACGGTGTTTGACTCACTTCACCCATCTGATCGATCAAGGGTGGTGTGAAGCGGTTCAGTTCGCGTTCGAGCGTGTCAAGTGCTTGCTCAATCGGAAATGGTTGCGCAGAGAGCGGTGAAGAGTGAGATGTAGGTGACGATGAAGGTTTACGCATGAAGGTATCTCACAGCAAAGAGCCTTATCTGTCACACGAGATACTGGCCACCGACCTCTACATTAGCGCAGACGGTCGCGAGGACGTGCATGGTCTACAGTGTTATACCACTATCCGCGAATCTGCGCCAGTCTATTTTAGGGCCTGTTAGCTTTTGGTATCATGAGTGCCACGTTGCATCATGGCGAGCCGCAAACAGGGCGCAGCAGCGCTACGCCTGTACTTCTATCAGGAGTTATCTTGTGAAACGTTACCGGTACATCTGGTGGTTGTTCATCATTCTATGCACGGCCTGCACATCGGCGCCTGACGCAGCTCCCCTCCGATCCACGGCTACGCCATCGGTAGAGCAGTCAACTACGGCACCGACCATCTTTCCAACTATCGCTTCAACCGTCCCGCCAACCGCAGCACCGTCCGGTACCGGCCTACCGGCGCCGGTATACCTCATTGCCAACGAGCAGGTCATGCGCCTGGAACCTGATGGAAACCGCCTGACTCAGATTACCTACGAACCCCAACCGGTGTACGATCTAAGTGTCGCTACCGACGGGACACTGGTCTACCTGACCGGAAATGAGCTGGTAGCGCTCGACGGGCGTGGTCGGCGCACCCTGTTGCGTGAGCAGGCAATTAGTCTCCCCCGCATTTCACCCGATGGTCAGCAGATTGCGTACCATCTGACCAATCCGGCCCCCGGCCTTGTGATCGGTCGCAACGATTCACCCGATGGCATCTACCTGAGCCAGATTAGCGGTGGACGGCCCAGCCTGCTCATAGCCTATGATCCAGAACCGGACGTAGCCGATTTCTCGCATCCGGCCTGGCGATACCTGCCGGTGGCATGGTCACCAGCCGGAGAGCGGTTGCTTCTCTATGCTGTCATGCGGCCGGAGATGGGCATTCCCGGCGGCGAAGCGGTGATTATTGGTCCAGATGTATCGCCGGTGCGCACCTTCAGTTGCTGCGAAGAGGAGCTGTGGAGTGTTGATGGACGTGAGATCGCGGTGGCCGGTGGTGGTCCCGGCCCCGATGTACGATTCGGCCTCTACCTGATAGATGCCGCCAGGGGTGTAGAAACGGCTGTTTTGGCGCCAACGGCGACGACTATCCCGCTGGTACGATCACCACAGCGCCTGGCCGATGGCGCTATCTACGCTTTCGTCGAGCTGGTCTCAACCGATAACTTCTCCTGGGAATACCCTTTTCAACCGCGTATGGTGCGCATTACCAACGATGGAACGATCACACCATTGCGCCACGAACCACTCGCTGAACCAATAGCAGTGCTCTGGGATGCGCAGGCGCGTGGTGCATTGGTGCGGTTCGCAACCGCCAACACGCTGGTTTGGCTGCCGATCGACGCAACCCTGCCGGCACAGACCACCCGGGCTGAAGGCATTGCCTTCACGTGGGCGCCTTCCGCAGACCTAACCGCACGTGATTGCAGTGGTTTTACCGACTTGGCTCCACAGCCAACTCCACAGTACGATCCGGCTGTTGCCGACATCCAAGGCCGCTTAGCGACCCTCGGTTTCGATCCCGGTCATATTGATGGGCGGTTTGGCCCACTCACGGCAGCAGCGGTGCGTGCTTTTCGGACGGTGCATGGTCTTACCCCCGGCGATACAATAGATTGCGCAAGCTGGAAGCTTCTTTTGCACCGGAGCATCGTACCGTGATTGTCCCTACCGACATTGTTCCGCAGATCACAGCCATTCATGCGTCACCAACGCGGTTAGTGCTCGTCTTCGCTGGCGCCGGTAGCCTGGGGCTGGCCTGGCTGCACGCGATTGCCGGTTCATCACGCACCATCCTGGAAGCGGTTGACGCCTACGCACCGCGTTCGCTGGCCGAGATTACCGGCCATCTGGAGGCTTCCGCCGTTAGTGCCGCGACCGCGCAGGCAATGGCGATCTGGGCTTACCGACGGGCACAAACGTTGAGCGAAGGCAATTGGCCGCTGCTGGGTGTTGGCCTGACTGCTGCGCTTCGCACCGACCGCCCTCGTCGCGGCGCCGATCATGCTTTTCTCGCTATCCAGAGCGCAACGGCCTGTAACGTTGAGCATCTCGTGCTGAACCAGCAGTCACGCCTCGAACAAGAGATAGCGGTGAGTCGTTGGTTGATTGCGGCTATCGAGCGGGCGGGCGGGCCAGCGCCTCGGTGCCGAAGTCGCGACAAAAAGTTCACGACTCAAATCTCCCCTCTCTCGCAGCGCGGGAGAGGGGCTGGGGGTGAGGGCCGCCCTCACCTTTCCCCCGACTCCCTTCCGCTCCCATCAAGCGAGCGGAAGGGGGAGGCATGAGCGGAGCAATGGCGATCCTGCGCCTGCGGCTGTCAACGATACCGCGTTCACGACCCAGCTCACCCCGCTCCCGCAGCGCGGGCAGGCCAGCGCCTCGGTGCCAAAGTCACAACAAAAAGTTCACGACCCAGCTCTCCCCTCTCCCGCAGCGCGGGAGAGGGGCCGGGGGTGAGGGCCGCCCTCACCTTTCCCCCGACTCCCTTCCGCTCCCACGCTGTGGGCGAGGAAGGGGGGTACCCCCTCACCTTCCCCCCCAGCCCCCCTTCCTCTCCCACGCTGTGGGCGAGGAAGGGGGTGAGGGTGCTCCCTCACCTACTCCCCGGCCCCCTTCCGTTCCCATACGAGGAGAGCAAGGGGGAGATGAGCCTAGCAGTGGCGCTTCTGCGTCTTTCAACGATGCCGCGTCCACAAATCAGATCACCCCTCTCCCGCAGCGCGGGAGAGGGGCCGGGGGTGAGGGCCGCCCTCACCTTTCCCCCGACTCCCTTCCGCTCCCATCAAGCGAGCGGAAGGGGGAGGCATGAGCGGAGCAATGGCGATCCTGCGCCTGCGGCTGTCAACGATACCCCATTCACGACCCAGCTCACCCCGCTCCCGCAGCGCGGGAGAGGGGCCGGGGGTGAGGGCAAACACTCCCCTACCCCCACAACACTACCAGAAACAGCGCCGCAAATATCACACTGCCCATCGCAGAGGCGACCAGCGCCACCCGCAACCCAATCGCCTTTCGCCGCATCAGGACGCGAAATGCCGCCAGGCGCCGCGTCTGACTAGCCGCTGCATAACTGTATGCCCCCGGCACCACCACTACCAGCGCCGCCAGTAGTGCCACCAGCTAGGCCAGTACTGCCACTGCCCCCAACACCTGCACCAGCACCTGGTTCAGATATGCCAGTAATGGATTATCAGCCAACGCCAGAATCCCGAATACCACACCGAACAACGCGGTTACCAGCGAAATGATACTGTTCTGCTCCTTAATTTCAGCGACTTCGGCGGGCCTTTCTCTTGCTCTTCAAACCAGCGGTGCAGCGCCTCTTCAGCGGGGTTGGCGGTCGCTGTCGTACTGCATGAATCTCTTCAGGCATTGCGGCACTCCTCAAAGGTTACTTCGAGCATCTCTACATTCCCGCAGTGCGGGCAGAGCAGACGAAAGACCTCGATCCGCAGGCGCTCCGACTGACAGTAGAGTATGCGATCCGGCTTGCCCAACTGGGCCAGATCGACCGTCCAGGTCTTGTCGCAACGTCGGCAGCGCAACATCTTAAGTTGCGGTTTGTTCACACAGAAGGCTCCTCGTCCTCAAGGATCGTCAACAGGTCACGGAATTGCGCCGGTACTGTAGGCAACGACTCGCCACGCAATCGGGTGACGCAGGCGCGCAACAGCGCTGCCAAGTGCGCATACGGCGAGTCGGGTGCTTCACCTTCGGCGTAGTGATCGGCAGCCGCCTATTACCTGCTCGACCAGCACCGCCCGTGTCTGATCATCACCGGCAATCAGCGCTATACGGGTAGCGACTGCCGTCTGCACAGCGATCAGCGCCATCTATTGCACAGGCGACAGATGGTGCAGCAGCGTCTCCGTCTGCACCGCCAGCATCTGCATCGCCCGTTCCTGCCCTTCCGGTAGCAGCTCGGCCAGCGTCGCCAGCAGTGCGGCCAGATCACCTTTTGTCCATGCCGCACCTGGGCGATCTACCGATCACGCGCCTCACGATGCGGGTTTACCTCATCGGCTGCACTCAACCGCTCAATCTCAGCCAGCGCTGCCGCTAACCCGGCTTCAAGACTGGCGCGCAGATGGGTCAGTTGCTGGGTTTCGCCGCGCAGTAGGGCTTGCAGACAAACGTTGCGCAGTTGTCCCGAATAGTGTACAATTGAAAGAAATAATCTAAGCAGTATCCATAACGTTTTGGAACACTGAGTAAGACTAAGATTGCTCGGACCTTAGAAACTACGTGGATAATCTGTTCAACTGCAACATCTCCATTTCGCCAAATTTTCATATATCGGTAGAGAGCATACTTTTAATATAATTAAGAAAACGTGCGTCCCGCAGACTGAACCAAGCACTAGATCATCCAGCATCCCCAACTGAGGAGGTTTGACCGAAAACGGTTGAAAATGCTTTCTGACGATGTAAGGTGAAACGATATGACCATCCAAAAACTCCGCCCCACCTTCACGTTCACCGAAGACCGCCTGCGCGAACTGCAGCAGGTCGTCCCCGAAGCCTTTGCCGACGGCAAGATCAACTGGGAGGTACTGCGCGAAGCGCTCGGCGAATACCTCGAGGACGAAACGCAGGAACACTTTGGACTGACCTGGCCCGGCAAGCGCGAGGCGCGCCGCCTGGCTGCCCTGCCCCCACAGGGGACGCTCGTCCCCACCCCCGGCGAGGGCGTGGACGAGGAAACCACCCACAACCTGTTCATCGAAGGCGAAAACCTGGAAGTGCTGAAACTGCTGCAGAAGAGTTACGCCGGGCGCGTCAAGATGATTTACATTGACCCGCCCTACAACACCGGCAACGACTTCATTTACGAAGACGATTACAGCGAACCGCTGGAAGCCTACCTGAAGCGCACCGGGCAGATGGACGAAGCCGGGCGCCGCCTGACCACCAACACCCGCGCCAGCGGACGCTTTCACTCCAAATGGCTGAGCATGATCTACCCCCGCCTGCTGCTGGCACGCCAGTTGTTACGCGAAGACGGGGTGATTTGCATTTCAATTGGTGAAGAAGAAGTATCGAGTCTAAAATTCATTTTGAATGAGGTTTTTGGCGAGGAAAATTTTTTTATTGGTGAGGCGATATGACAAGAATCTAAATAGGCAATTTATGGAACAAGGGTTACGCACGCTCAATGTGGGTGCAGAATACATTTTGATTTATTCCATGAGTGATGAGTTTTCATTTACACCAATATACAGATCTGCATCTGAAGAACGGCAAAATAGTGGTTATTGGAAAGGGTTTTGGAATTCTCCCAATCGCCCTACAATGAGATATGAAATTTTGGGCGCTAAACCTGAAAGTGGACAATGGAAGTGGAAACGTGAAATTGCTATGGAGGCCGTTCAAAATTATCAAATTTATCTGGAAAATTACAGTAAGCATATGTCTCTCGAGGAATACTGGTTAGAGACTGGGCGTAAACTAAGATTTATAAGACGCAATCCAGATGGAAAAGGAAAAAATCTTGGAGTAGAACATTGGATTCCACCTACTTTTGGTGTATTAAGAAATAGTAATTGGACAGATATTCTTGCTTCAGAAACATTGTCTTCTTTGGGCTTGTTTTTTGACAATCCAAAAAATTCAAAATTAATACAAAATTTAATTGCGCTATGTACAGATGAGGAGGGTGAAGGTTATATCCTTGATTTCTTTGCTGGCTCCTGCACCACCGCCCACGCTGTGCTGGCGCAGAACCGTGAAGACGGCGGCAGGCGGCAGTTCATCATGGTGCAACTGCCCGAACCCACCCCGCCCGATTCCGAAGCGCGCAAAGCGGGTTACGCCACCATCGCCGAAATCGGCAAAGAGCGCATCCGCCGCGCCATTCGCAAGATGAAAGAGGAACAAAACGGGCAACTCCCCCTGCCTGCAACGGAGGACGGTCAACCGTCCCCGCTCGACCTCGGCTTCAAAGTGCTCAAACTGACCCGCTCGCACTTCAAGCCCTGGGCGCCGCTCCCGCCCACCGACGCCAAAACGCTCGACAGCCTCTTCGAACAAAACGTCTCCCCGCTGGTCGAAGGCTGGAGGAAAGACGGCCTGCTGAGCGAAATCCTGCTGCTCGAAGGCTTCCCGCTCGACAGCCGCGTCATCCCGCTGGAGGGGTTTGGCGAAAACGACTTCTGGCGCGTCCGCCACGAAGATGTGGCGCATGAACTCTTCGTCTGCCTGGATGAGAAAATCCAACCGGCGACCGTCGAACGGCTCAAATCAGGTGAGATTCTGCGCCGCGACGACCTCTTCATCTGCCTGGATAGCGCCCTGACCGATGAAGCCAAAGTCGTGCTGGATGACCATCTGCGGCTGAAGGTGATTTAAGGACTATGACTATGACTCTGACTCTCCAATTCGACTCCAACCAACCCCATCAACTGAAAGCCATCTGGAGCGTCGTGCACCTCTTCGAGGGAATGTCGCGCCAGCAGGGCGCCGACCTGCTCCAGCCGCAGGTCGTTCCCAACCTACCGTCCTTCCAAACCCTCAGCGAGACCTGGCTCTACGACAACCTGCGCAAGGTTCAGCAGAAAAACGGCATCGAAACGCCCCCGCTCGGCGCGCTGGAAGTGGAGGAAGGCCTGGAACTGGAAGGCGTCAGCAGCGATTCCTGGCGCTACCCCAGTTTCACCATCGAGATGGAAACCGGCACGGGCAAGACCTACGTCTATCTGCGCACC
>Ga0209227_1000335_pt1 | contig 41545 bp, 35 predicted proteins | sample YNPBryantNP2012_FD_185815 | JGI IMG/M metagenome (GOLD analysis project Ga0209227, IMG submission 185815) | Anoxygenic and chlorotrophic microbial mat microbial communities from Yellowstone National Park, USA - YNP Bryant NP 2012 (SPAdes)... ...
CGGTGATTTCGAGCCTTCCCGGGCCGCCTCCGGTCTCGGCCTCGTAGACCTGGCGAAGGTCGTGAAAGAAGAAAAAGGACAAGAAAACATTGAGAAGATTCAGGAGGGTGATCACGGTCACGTAATAGAAAGCGCCTCGACCCAGGTTCCCATGGTTCATGGTTCTTACCACCCTTTTGGTATCTGGATTCCACGCACAAAGCCGGCCCATTCGAGCAGGCTTTGAAAGGAGGCGCACCAAAGAAGCATGAACAGAAGAATGGCGGCCTCCGCAACGATCACGACGCAGAAAAAGACGAGGGTTGCCCTGCGACGCCCCCACCGCCGTTCCAGGGAAGGAAGCCATTCCCAGAAGATGGCGAACAAGAAGATCAGGAGGAACCAGCCCAGAAAGTTTGTGTGGGGGATCCCGAAGATCCTCAGAAAATCCCCCTTGGCCCAGACCCAGCTCATGAACTCCGGGGAGGTCGCGACCGGGTCTTCCCACAGATCGATCGTCATGGCGATGAGGCCGCCGACCGCTGCCCGGCCGATCACGCCTGCGTTCGGCAAGACTCTCGATGCCACCCAGACACACCCGTAAGCGACGAAAAACCATCCGAGACAGACTTCCACCGGGGTCTCGATGAACCAAAGCCCGCCCCTGGTGAACCAGTATGTGCCGAAGCTCGGATCCTCGGCGAGACCGGTCATGGCCGATCGGCCGAGAAACCGGCCGAACAGGATCCACATGGACTCTTGCAGGCCTGTGAACACGAAGGAACCGAAAAGAAAGCACCAGGCCATCCACCGGCCGTAATGTTTTCGCGCGTGGGCGAAACAGAGACCCGTGCAGAAAAGCGAAAAAAGCCCTGTAAAGACGAGGGCTGAGGGCGTGTTGAGTGGAATGCCCCGGGCAAGAGTATTCTGTTTTTCCTCGGGCGTCATGCGGTCGAAAATGCATGTCTGCTCGAACGAGGGATTCCGCCAGGTGTGAACGGCCGTATTGCTCGGCACGCGCAAGATGTGGGGCTGGTAGAAATGGAGGTAGGTGAAAAAAGCGACCGTGACCGCAAGGGTCACCATCCCAGCCACGATGAACGGTCTGTCAAAAGCGGTCTCAGGGGGTGCGGTGTGCATGCTCCCTTCTTTTTCCAGAAGCTCTGGGCGTGTGAACCGTAAAGTCTTCTTACGTGAGCCTGATGTCCATAGCTTCCGTAGGGTTCGCCTTGGCTTTTTCGTCTCTTATGTTGAAGCTCCATTCAAACCGTTAACAGAGTGTATGGAAGCCTGTCAAGAAGAATTTTTGTACGGGGGTGTTCGATAGCCTTTCGAGAATAAAAGAATAAATGGCAGAAGCGAGGTCGACTCACAATTGACAGGTCGACTGAGAACGCATAAACTTGAAATGTTGTTCAAGCCTTATCTCTCGTTGTTGAACTCGGAAACCGGCTGAGCAAGGAAGGGAGATGAAGGTTCATTCAGCAGGAGACGGAAAGTGAGACTGCCGGTCGGGTCGACAAAGGGAAAAAAAGGAAGGTCCGTTTCAGCAGGCGCGAAGGGGGCGAGGAAGCATTCGAGCACAGAGGATCGAATCCTAGTGGCTGCGGAAAAGATCTTTGCCGAGAAAGGCCTAAAAGGCGCCCGGACGACAGAAATCGCATCCTTGGCCGGTGTGACACCTTCTTTAATCAACTATCATTACGGGGGAAAGGAGAATCTCTACCGAATCGTGATCGAAAACTATTACGTCACGGTACAACGGCGGATGTTGCCCATCATGCTCGAGAATGGGATCGCTCCGGCGGAGAAACTCAAGAAGCTGATCGCGGCAGGGATCGAGATCCTCGCCGAAAAGGACCATGTGGCCCGGATCCTTCTGCGAGAATCCATCGACAAAGGGAAATACGTCAACGAAGTCCTTTCCAAGCCCTACCTGCGCGAGATGTTCGACATGGCCGAGCGTTTCGTCTTCTCCAACATGAAGCCGAGTTCTCACCCCCGCACGGATACAATCCATCTGATTTCGAACATTTTCGGCTGCATGACCATGTTCTTCATTGCCTCCTCCACGATCTGGGAATTCTGGAGAAAGGACGTCTTCTCTCGAAAGATGATTGAAGAGCGCAAGGAGGAGGTCATCGATTTCGTGTTCAACGGCGTGGGGTCCCGGTTCAAGTGAGAGCCTGTCAGGCGGAATCAACAACATGGGTCAGCGCATGTAAAAGGGCAGGATCACCGACTGGGCCTTCCCCGTGACGGCGGACGCACAGTGGATGGCGCCCCCTGCAGCCCCCGAGATCCCGAAGCCCCACTGGGTGACCGAGTCCCCCGTGAAATAGAGGTTCTTCACAGTGGGATGGGCGACAGGGATCCTGCGATCCCCCACGAGTCCAGGGGTGACGGAAAGGCTGTACAATTCCTCAGCCAGGGTGAGAAAGTACCACTGGACCCTTTGCTTGAACTCCGGAATCAGGTTCTGCAGAAAGGATAACATCGCCCGGACCACCTGATTCACCAGATCCGGGTTGTGGATCTCGTCGGGATCGCGCGGCAGCAGGCCAGCCCAGACGGCGATCAGACCGTGTCCCGGAGGCACCCGCGTAGGGTCGATGACCCCCGCGTCCTCGAACGAGAACAGGACGTCGCCGCGAAAACCGTCCGCTGCGCTGCAGCCAGGCAGAACCGGGACCACATAGATCCCTGCGAAAGTTGGGTCCATGGGCGGCTTGGTGCAGACCCAGCCCAGAATCCCCGCGGGAGGCCACATCCTGGAAATGCGTTCGGCGAACTCCAGGGGCCAGTATTCTCTGGGCACGAGCGGATAGATTCTCTGCATGGGCACGTTGCAGACCACGGCTCGAGCCGCGACTTCCAGAGGCCCGTCCGGTGTCGCGGCCCTGACGCCCCGGGCCGTGTATCCATCGAAGAGCACCTTTTCAACCGAGGCGCTGGTGCGGATCGCGCCGCCAGTGCGTTCGATGATTTGGGCAAAGGCGCGCGTCATGCTGTTGAATCCGCCGGCAGGCTCTCCGGCGCCTCCTGCCTGAAAGTCGCGCCCCGAACAGTGAACCAAGTTGACAGTCTTGATGTGCTCCCCGGCCGAAACCAGGGCTGGGTCGTTCACTCCTGTCTCCCAGGCTGCCAAAACCTCGTGAAACTGCCTGACCTTGGGACTGCGGGCACGGGAACGCATGTAGGCGGCCATGTCCACGTGGTCGTAAGCGCTCGCCTCCTGGACGCTCATGAGGTTCATCTGCCGGGAGACTTCCCGTCCCTCTTGGATCTCTTCTCGGCTCCAGTCCTGCTGAAGGGCCCGCAGCTCGTGCCAGTCGTTCCGGTGCCACCAGCGGAACCCGCGATTGGGTATGACCTTGAGGTCGCTTCCAAGGGCTTTCAGGATAAAGGACATGCGGCTTCGGTCCGAAGCAATGAATCCGTGCCATCCCCCTTCGAAAATGAACTCCTTGAAAGCTTTCGCTTTGAGAAGTTCTTCCAGAGGAGGGTCCGACCGAATCACACGGCTGCGGACAAGGGAATACAGGAGATGCTGGAACTCGTGAGAGTCGAACTCCGAATGTTCGAAGGAAAACATCTTGCCGCCTAAGAATCTTTCTTTCTCGAGGACCATCACGCGGAGTCCCTCTCTTCCGGCAAGGATGGCCCCCGCGATGAGTCCTCCGATCCCTCCCCCGACGATGACCACATCGACATCTTTCCCGCTCATGAGGATTTCTCCTTCCTTGTATGGATCCTGTTTCGAGAGGAAAGCGCGCTAGGAAACAAACCGTCAGTTTATGTCCCCGGGAAAGCCGGTCCGGAATAGTCCGACCATCCAGGCCCCTGGATGTACACTTTTTCTCCGGAATCGTTGAGGAAATACCCGTCGAAATCAGAGACCAACTCATAGGTCACCGTGTCTTCGAAAGGGGCTGGCACGTCGTAGTAGACGACGATGTGGCGTTTCTTCTGCCAAGTCAGGTGGAGGCGAAGGGTCCCGTCGCGGTCTAGGGCCTCGATCGTGGCGTAAAGAGGACAGCGAACCCCGTGGGCCTGCGGGTCCTCGAACCATTCATCCGGAGGAGCGTACGTCACGAAGATTTGGTTCTCCACTTCGCGCTTTCCCCTGTAGAAATTGTACTCCTTGCCCCCATAGTACACGCGAAGATTGCCGGGCGTGCAGGTCTCCCAGCCTCCCTGGCAGGCGTATCGGGGCGCGTGAGGATGCAGGAGATGCACGGAGATTTCTTCCGACTCGCCGGGCACTCCGTATTGTTTGTAGTCCAGCCAATCCCACTCGAAGATCGAAAACACGAACTTGCTATAGAAACCATCGTGGTATCCCTTGGCATTCGATAATGTGTAGGTGACGTCGCTTGGAGGCGAAACGGTGTTGTCGAACACCCGAAACGTTCCGTCCACGTAAGCATTCGGCATGTTCATGTGGTAAGAAATCCACGCAGGAAAGATGCTTAGGGTGTGAGGCACAGGCCATTCGACCCAGGGCCTCCATCCGGGGCCCGGCCCCCGTGTGTATTGCAGGTCCCAATAAATGGCTCTGGTCACTTGGCCCAGCTGGTCGCGCGAGACGGACTCCCCTCTCACCGCGTACTTGTGTATGCCCGGAGCGATCTCGGTTACGTCGATGGTCCCGCCGGGGTTCTGAAACTCGAAGCCTTCAGCCGGCTCGAACGTCTCGGATGCGTGAAAGTTGCCCGGAACAGAGGGATTCCACTGCTCGCTGTAAACCGGAAATGACTTTTCCGAGTCCGTCTCTTCCCGGATGATCATTCCAAAAGAGTTCGTCAGCCCCCTCTGGGCCAAGAGGTTTTCGGGGTTGGCCAGCCCGTAGGCCGCCACTCCCGCAATGCCCTGCGTGTCGTCCAGGAAGTTGAAATACCACAACTGGTTGTAAATGAAGTCCGTTGTGCGGTTGCCGTCCTTCTTGTAATTGTATCCGTCAGAGTTCGCTTGTGTGACTGTTCCCACCTCGGGATGAGGCGGTGCGGAAGGCTGGCACCCAGTGCAGGCGGCATGGACAAGCAAGAGAAAAGGTGCAAGAGCCACAAAGAGAAGATTTCCAACTTTCCCAGGGAAACTGCTCCTTGGATTCTTCATCGGACTGCCCTCCCCACGGCGAGTTCGTAAACGGTGGACTCCCCCAATCTGAGAAGCCGTTCCCGAGGATCTCCAAGGAGGAAGCCCTCAAGCCTTGCGACCGGATACAGACATCCGTCGTCCTTTTGGATTTCCGCATTCGAGCGGTTGCTGGGGGCCATTTTCGGGAAAGCTCAATCCTCCGGCTTCTTCAGGCCAGCTTTGATCTTCCGTTCCTGCATTTCCTGATACTTGGTCACGACCAATTGGATCGCATTGCCCACGTCCTGATGGAACTTTTCGACTTCCTCGGGAGAATCCTCCTGGACCCTGAGCACGTAGTGAGGCTCCTCCCACCACCGGTCCTTGGCCTTGACGATAGGTTTGGCTCCTGGAAAGGTCTCCCAGTAGGCGCAAATAAAGTTCAGGAAAAAGCGCATCATGTCCTCGTACGAGAAGAGCTCGTTGAAGACCTCTCCGGGCCGGTTGTACCAGTACAAATCCTCGTCCGCGGGTCCGATGGGAAGGCCCAAGACGGTCGAGCATCCCTCCGGGCAGCCGAGAATCTGTGCGGCCATGCCTGAGGTGCCTTGGATTCTGTTCGTGATGTTGTGCTGCCAGGCCGTCGCGCACGCCCATGAGCAGGAGATGGAATAGTCGATGGTTTTCCAAATGCAGCAAGGACCTTGATAAATGACGCCAAGGGCCGGAGGATTGTCCCGCGCGTATTGATTGAACTCCCTGCACGTGTCGAACCCGCAGGCCCCGCAATCGTATCCGACGTTGGAATGTCGAAGATCGGCGCCGATCAACAAGAGGGCGGGAACGCGTCCCTGGTCGTACGCCAGGCGCAGAAACATCGCGTCGCCGCCAGCCGGAGGCATGACCTGAGCAAAAGCCTCCATGACCTCGAGAATGGGCAAGATGTCCTCGCCCGTGACGATCATCGTCTTGATCTCAACGCGGCCTGTAATGTGGGAGGCCTTGTGCGCGGCCTGGGCGCAAAGTTTCGCAATCTCTACAGTGTTTTCGATGATGGTTTGTCTGCCGTCATAGAGCCCCATGCTCACTCCTCCTCTTGTTCCTGAGAGGATTTGCCGCCAGGTCCTTTTTCTCGATTCTTGAATTTCATGAATCTCTCCCGCATGACCTCCATCCAGTCCATGTAACTTTTGATCCGTGCCTCCTCTTCAGGTTTAGCCTTCTTAACCGTTGAGGTGCGGTAGTCCGGACCGATCTGCCGCATGAAGGTCAGGAGTTGGCGAACGTGAGTTTGGATCTTTTCTCTTGCCACCACGTGGTAATCCGGGCATACGTCGACAAAGGGATTCTTAGACAGTGTGGCAACAGGGATGGCGACCACGATGGCGGAATTCCTGCAGTACCCGAGCCTCATGGCCGCAACGCCCATGGTGAAGAACGGCCTGGCGTCTACCATGAGGCGGTTGGCCATTTGGAGGGCGGAGCCGACTCCAAACCCGATATCGGTGACACGGACAATGCAAAGGGGACCGTTGAGGTAGCGGTGCGACCTGCGGTCGGTTGTGTCTATCATGTGAGCTGTCAATTTCTTCCGCTCGTACAGGAACCCACAGCTGGGCTGGCCGCTGCAGCCGCCGCAGTTTACATCGAAGGGGTCGTCTCCGGCCCGGTAGTTGCCGAGGAAGATGACCACGTCCGCCTGGCGTGCCATGACGGACTCCGTGAGGAAAAGTCTTCGGAGCAGCTTGTGTTCCCTTTCGTAGGCCATTTTCTCCATTTCGCGGGCGAGGGTCTCTTGCTCTTCCTGGCCGTACATGATCTCGGCCTCTAGCTGCGGAACGCCTCCCCCTTGTGGCGCGGTTAGCGCGGCATTGACGATCAATCGTGCGGCGGCGAGCGTATTCCTCCTCCTGTTCATGTCCTGGGGCGAATACTGAAGATTTTCGTCGATGTAAATCCTCGGCATCGTGACCTCCTGTGGGGAAAAACCGTATGGGTCCCAAAGTTGCTGTTCGTTGTGGAAAAGTCGAAAGCGCCCACCCGACAGAAATAAACGACGTTTACATGTATTAAGGAAAGAGACACAAAGAAAACTTCGGCATTCGTTCTGCGTATAACAAACCCGGCCTAGGGCTAAATGGATATTTAACTGTCTTCTAAACGATCTTCTCAGGTCATGTCAATCTTTTTTTTGAAGGACCAGGCGAAAGGATGGCGGCTAGTTAAAAACCATAGGAAGTAGAAGACATAATCGCTTGCAATTTTTTTCTTGACAAATAGGCAAGGGGTACGTATAGAATGTCCATTAAATGAACGTTTAATATTGCACGAGTGCGACGGATGAGGCAAAATGAATTATTCGAAAAGAAAGAGAGTTTTATGGTGAGGACAAGGGTGGATCTGCCATGGCGAAGCGTCGCAGCACTCTCGGGAGAAGGAAACGAAAAAGCCTCTCGGTCGATACTGAAACAAGAATTCTCATGGCGGCGGAGAAGATTTTCGGTGAGAAGGGGCTAGCTGGGGCCAGGGTCCATGAGATCGCTAAAGTGTGCCGACTGACTCCTGCGATGATCAACTACTACTTCGGGGGGAAGGAAAATCTGTATCGCACAGTGATCGAGAACTTCTTTCTGCGGGCAGAGCGGCTGGCTTTTTCTGTCATGGCGCTGGACATCGGGCCTGAGGAGAAGCTGAAGAGAATTATCGAATCCGGTATCGATCTGCTCAGCGAAAAGCCGCACATGTCGCGTATCTTGATGCGGGAGTTTGTTGACTCGGGCCGGTACAGGGATCTTATCGTGAAGCGTTACCTCCGAGACCTGTTTTCGTCTGGGAGTAATCCGTTGCTGCTGCGGGGTGGCGGGGAGAACCGGAGTCTGGGCGATGAAAGTATGCACGTCGTTTTTAACCTGCTTGGGTGTATGGTCTTCTTCTTTATTTGCGGCCCCATCGTCAAGGGGATCTGGAACCGGGACATTTTTAGCAGCCGTATGATCCAGGAGCGAAAGGAGGAGGTCATCCGTTTCGCTTTTGAGGGCCTCGGGGAATGGTTTCGGAAGGGGTCGAAGGGGAGCGGGGCAGCGAAGGAAGATGAATAAAAGCAAGGGGGAAATCCTTCGGAAATGAGGGGGCGAATCCTTCTCCGTGTGGGACGTGGGGCCGGGGAGACGGCGGCCGCGAGGCCTTGACGCTTTGGTGGGTGTATGAGCCTGGCATGAGGGCCTTGAAAGACGAGTTGGAGAGAAACGTGCTGATGGACGGGCGGGGAGTTGGAACGCGCGCGAAGTTGCATAGTCGCAAGGAGAAAGGATGAGAGCGCGGGCGATACGAGGCGTTCACATGTTCTCCAGCACCCAAACGGGCTGGGACGATTTTGATCGCAAGTTGATCCGAGTGCTCGGGACCATTTTGGGCTTGATTCTCATCGTGAGCACCTATCTCCATTTCTGGGCTCCCCATGTTCTCCGCGTACCGCAGACGCCCGTACCGGACAATACATTTCTTGACATGCTTTTCATGGAGGTCCTCACGCTGGTTATGAGCTTTCTCTGTGGGGTCCACTGCTACCGCAAATTCGGGCCTTACGCGACCATGCTGTTTTTCGTTGGATCGTTCGTTTTCACGGGGTCCATGGAAAACCTCATGATTCTTACGGGGCGCTTCGGCCTTCTGCCGTTCCAGAGCTATTACTTCAACAAGGGAGGGCTCACGCTTTTCTTTGAGGTCCCCACATCGGTGTGCCTTGGATGGTTTGTCCTTGCGTATTCCTCGGTCTACGTTGCGGGGCTCTTGTTTCCCAGGACAGGCCCTTACGCCCGAGCAGCGATTGCGGCTTTCATCTGCATGGATATCGACCTGTGGTCCGATCCTGTCATGACCCATCCGGCGAACATGTTCTGGACGTGGCTGCAGGGACGAGAGGAAACTACGCACCTGTTTTCCATCCCTCTCTATAACTTTCTTGGATGGTTCGGGATCATTTTCTTGTTCGAGGTCCTGTGGCTCAAAACCCAGAACTGGCACGTAACGATCGGAAAGGAAAGAGCAACGGTCCGGTTCTTTTTCTGGGTGTTCGCGCTCATTGCCCTGTATCTTCTTACGGTTATCGGATCGGAAGTCCTCATTCGGGCCGTCCTGCCGCCTGTCAACGTCACCATTGGAGGTGTTTGAATGAGCCGTTCGGGAAAGGGATCTTGGTTCGACTCCCTGGTGGAGTACGCACCGATTCTGGCTTTGTTCATGGGGTTTGTAACGATCGGGGCAAAAGCGGCGAAGGTGGGCAATCCGCACATCTGGTTGGTGGGGCTCACGGCTCTGCCGGCTCTGATCGCAATCCTTTGGTCGGGATGGATCGTATACCGCCAGGGGAATTCGCGGAAGGACGCAGGTCGTGGAAGAAGATCTTAAGGAGAGGATGACAGAGATGAAGCCAGCGCGTGAGGTGGCGGTGGTTGGAGTTGGGATGACGCCCTTTGGCAAGTATCCGGACCGAAGCACCCGTGCCATGGGAGAGGAGGCCCTTTGGGAAGCCTTGAATGATTGCGGGGCGAGGCCGAGGGACATCCAGGTGGCATACGGCGGCTACGTGGGACTGTTCATGGACCTTCCCATGATGGCCGTGCAGGTGGCTCTGGAGCAGGTCGGCATCGTGGGGATCCCGATCACGCGGGTGGAAAATGCCTGCGGGTCGGGATCGAACGCATTTCGCGAAGCCTGGCTTGCGATCCAGACCGGGCTTTACGATGTTGCCCTGGCGATCGGCATCGAGAAGCTGAGCAACCCCAGTCTGGACCAGCTCCGGGTCGTCCGCGATTACGGGGGAGGGGACCGCGAGCGCGAGGGTTGCATGGGCATTTTCCCGCCGGGGATCTTCGCCATGAGTGCCCGGCGCCACATGAAAGAATACGGCACTACGAGGGAGCAGATCGCCCTCGTTTCTGTGAAGAACCATGCCCATGGAAGCCTGAACCCCAAGGCCGCCTACCAGAAGCCCGTGACCTTGGAGGAAGTGCTGAATTCCCGGATCATCTCCGACCCTCTCCGGCTTCTGGAGTGTTGTCCGAACACCGATGGCTGTGCGGCGTTGGTCCTCGCCGCCAAGGAAGCCGTGGGACGATTCACGGGAAAGCCCGTCTGGATCGCAGGCTGCGGGCAGACGTCAGGCACATACTCCGGCAAGGGGGAGTTTTTCATGTCTGATCTCATCCAGGGCTCCGCTCGCGAGGCGTACGAGATGGCCGGGTTAGGGCCTCAAGACATAGATGTCGCGGAGGTCCACGATTGCTTCAGCATGGCCGAAATCACCCATTATGAGGATCTCGGTTTCTGCCAGCGCGGGGAGGGAGGCCGCCTGGTGGAGGAGAAGGTCACCTGGCTGGGCGGCCGGCTTCCCGTCAACCCTTCCGGAGGGCTCCTTTGCAAGGGTCATCCCTTGGGCGCAACAGGGCCGGGGCAAATCTACGAGATTGTCAAACAACTTCGTGGCCAGGCCGGCAAGAGACAGGTCGAAGGAGCCAGGATCGGCCTCCAGCAGAACGGAGGCGGGTTCCGGCACTGCGACGGAGGCTGCAGCATCGTGACGATCCTGAGAGCGTGAGGGCGCAGGCCATGCAGGACAGACCCTATTGGAACATGGACATCGAACCGTTTCTCAACACGCCGCGGATGCGGGAAATCCAAATCGAGCGGCTTGGCCGTCAACTCAGGCGCATCTACGAGAAGTCCGCCATCCAGCGCAAGTACATCGACAGCTTAGGCGTGGACATCACGAAGATCCGCTCCCTGGAGGATCTCCAAAAGGCATTCCCCCCTATGGACAAACACCAAGTAAGACAACTTGTTCTGACTCACATGGGAGAAGGCGGCCTCGAGGGGGTGCTCAACGACTTCCTTTGCTCGCCCTTGAGGGATGTGGTGCTTCTGGCCACGACCTCGGGCACAACGGGCGAACCGACGCCGTATTTCTTCACTCGGGGAGACCTCGAACTCATGTACGAGAGCATGGCGCGCGTGCTTTGGCGTTGCGGGATTCGGCCCGGAGACGTGGTGGTCCACGCGATGGGATTGAGCATGTTCGGAGGGGGCATCCCGTGCGTCCTCTCTCTGGTGAACTTCGGCGTCGGAACCGTGCCGGTGGGCAGCGAATCCGGGACGGAGCGGGTTCTGAACTACTTGAACATCGTCCGCATGGTCAAGGGAAAGATCGATGGCGTTTTCATGACGCCCTCCTTTGCGGAATACTTGATCGAAAAGTGCCCGGAGCTTCTCCAGGTGGAGGTGAAGGAGCTGGGTATCCGGAGACTCTTGTCCGGAGGCGAGCCTGGAGCCGGAATCGAGGCCGTGAAAAAGAAGATCGAAGGCGCCTTCGACTGCCGGATTTACGACATGATGGGGCTTACGGCCGGGTTCTGGTGCTCCTGTGATTCCGACGTCTACCAGGGCATGCATTTCGTACGGGACGACACCTGCATCCTGGAACTGATCGATCCCGAGACGAAGGAGCCTGTTCCTCTTGAGGACGGAGCGACGGGGGAACTGGTCGGTACCGCCTTGGCCGGCGACACCCTGAACATGATCCGTTTCAATTCCAACGATATCATGCAGGTTTTTACGTCCCCGTGCCCGTGCGGTCAGACCGGAGCTCGGTACAAGGTCATCGGGCGATCGGACGATATGCTCAAGGTCAAGGGCGTCATGGTGTATCCGGCGGCGATCGACAACGTGATCACGAGCTTCGTGCCTCGGGTTACCGGCGAATTTCGGATCGTGCTCACAGAGCCGCCGCCCCGCGTTGTTCCTCCGCTGAAGCTAAAAGTCGAGTTTGGGGAGGATTTTCCCCGGGAGAAGCTCGGTGAACTGGCGCAAGAGATCGCGAACAAGATGCACGATGCCCTGAAGATCCGGCCGGAGATCCTCTGGGTCGAGCCCCAGTCGCTGGAGCGCTCTGTGCACAAGACGCGGTTCATTGAGAAGGCCTATGAGAAATGAGCCCCTCCCATTTGGAGACCGGAGAGCATGATGAATGAGCGAGTCCGGGCAAAACTTGTCCAGTTGTTGGGCCAAGAGCACGTAAGGGCAGATGGAGAGAATCTCTCAAGGTACTTTTACGACGGGATGCCCAATGTTCCCGTTTTGGCTGTCTTTCCCCGAGATGCGGGCGAGATCTCGAAACTCGTCCGGATTGCCCGGGACGAATCTGTACCCGTTTTCACGAGGAAGGACGACAAGTTCTCGGTGCCGCTGCCTGCCTGTGGTGGCATCATCCTGGATTTCAGCCGGATGAACGCGATCGAGCGGATCGACGAACGGAATCTCACGGCGACCCTCCAGAGAGGGGTCACCTGGGAGCAGCTTCTCGGCGCCCTGGAAAAGCGCGGGCTCAAAACGCTCATGCCCGCGGCCTCCACGTCGTCCTACGTTCTGGAGGATATGATTTCCCGGGTGATCATGCGCTCTGCCGCCCGGTACCCCGAAGTGCAGGTGTCCAACCTGCAGGTCGTGCTTGCGGACGGCAGGATTCACCTGACCGGATCTCATTCCCTTACCGAGGACGGTTGCGACTCCAAGGAGGACGGCGGCCCGAATGTATCGAAATGGTACATCGGCGCAGAAGACATTTACGGGATACCGGTTCGGGCCACGATTTGGCTTTACCCTGTACCCAAGTCCGAGGTGGTTCTCCTGTTCGGCTTTCCAGACCTGCAGCCGGCGATGGAAGCTCTCCGAAACATTCCCCGCAAGGAACTTTGCGACCAGGCCCTGGTCATGAACGGTGCATACGTGCGGCAGCTTGTGCCCGACTGGCCTGAGCACGGGTGGCCCTGGGTGTTCCTTGTGGTATGTGAGGGATTCCCGACCCATACGGAATACTTGAGTCGCACCCTTCGCGGCGAAGCCGCCGCGCTTGGTGCCACGGAGCTGACGGAGGAAAAGAGCGCCATCGCTCCGGCCCTCCGCCGCGTCTGGCGCAGGCCCCGCTACAGTCATGGATTCTATACCTTTGTGCGCCGGGTGCCGGAGTTCCATGCAGAAGTCGCCTCGCGTGCACCCGGCCCCTTGGCTGTATTGTTCGTCTCCCACGGCTTCGGCAGGGCCGCCTGGTGTCAGTTCGACCATCTGGAACCACATCCTGCAGATATAGGAGAGCGGTTCGATGCCATCAATCTCAGGCTCCTGGCAAAGGGCGCCTTTTTCGACCGTCCCCTTGGCTCTTTGGCGGGAAAGTTCTACGCAGGCAATCCGGCGTACGTGAAGCAGATCAAACGAATCAAGACCCTCCTAGACCCGGAGCGGATTCTCAATCCAGATCAACTCATCACCGGAGTCTGATCCATGGCACAGCAGAACAAGATCGGGGACATCGTTGGCTCCTTGAGCGAATACCGAAACCTCGCGTGGAAATGCGTTCGGTGCGGGCTCTGCCGCATGGTGAACCCTGAGAAACTCGTGGACCCCTCCTGGTGGGAGAACTGCCCGGCTGGGTCCAGGTATAAATTCGAGACCTATTTCGCCCCCGGGAGACACGAACTTGTGCGGGCCCTGACGGCTGGCAATCCGGAAGTTGAAATCACGGAGCGGATGGTCGAAGCCGTCTTTACCTGCACTTCGTGCGGGCACTGCCAAGCCAATTGCCATCCCATCAAGGAACTTGAACCCATGAATGCCGGTCTTGCCTTGAAAAGGCATCTCATCCGGTTGGGGCATGGCCCGTTGGAGCCGCACAGGATTCTGATTCAAAGCATTCTCAACTACGACAACCCTTGGATGAGTCCGAGGTCCGCCAGGGCCAAGTGGGCGAACAGGCTCAAATCGCTCAAAGTCAAGGACGCGGCCGCGGAAAAAGTGGAAGTCCTGTACTTTCCCGGTTGCAACGACTCCTACGTGCCGGGGCTCCTCGATGTGGCCCGAACCACGGCACGGATTCTCGACGCTGGGGGGGTGGACTTCGGCATCCTGGGCGAAAAGGAACGCTGCTGCGGCTCCACCGCCTTCCGCGTGGGTGCTCTGGAGATGTTCGAGAAATACAAGAAAGCCAACATCGAGCAGCTCAACCGGCTGGGCATCAAGAGCCTCGTGACGGCCTGTGCAGGCTGTTACAGCACCTTTCGAAACGAATACAGGGGAGAGCTCGATTTCGAAGTGCTCCACGTCGTCGAATTCATTGCCCGGTTGCTCGAAGAGGGCAGACTCTCTTTCCGCCGCGAGGTGCCCAAGAGGGTCACCTACCATGACCCGTGCCATATCGGCCGGTACGGGGGCATTTACGATGCGCCCCGCAAGGTGCTGGCGAGCCTGCCGGGTGTGGAGTTCCGGGAGATGTACCGGATCCGTGAGTATTCCTTCTGCTGCGGCTCCGGTGGAGGCGTAAAGACCGCGTTTCCCGATCTGGCACTCGAGACAGCCCGGAATAGGATCCGCGAGGCGATGCAGGTGCAAGCCGACCTTGTCGCAACCTGTTGCCCCTTCTGTGAGATGAACCTGGCGGACGCATCGCAGGCCATACCCGGCGCGCCCCAGGTCGTCGATCTGATGGAGCTCGTCAGCAAGGTGCTTTAGCAGAGGCTGTTTTCAGAGAGCGTACCACAGGGAGAATCTTCGAAAGCCGGTTTTGCGTGAGGGGGAGGTCTTGGTCATGGAGGCGCCGGAACTCAAACAGGCCGAGTTGGGCCTTACGACAGACAACTTGAGGATCGTCCACGAAAAGATTGCCGCTGTCCTGGGGCGGCAATGGGTAAGCGACGATCCGGCTGTTCTCACCTGTTATTTCCGGGATTTCACGGCCAGGGTCGGCAAATGGCCCAACCTTGTGGCCCTGCCTTCGACAACCGAGGAGGTTCAGGCCGTCGTCCGCATCGCCCACGCTCACAGGGTCCCCGTGGTCCCGTATTCCACAGGATTCAACCACGGGGGGACTGCGCTCCCCCAGTGGGGAGGAATCCTCGTCGATCTAAAGCGGATGGACAAGGTTCTTGCCGTGGACGAGGAAGGAATGACGATCACCATACAGCCTTACGTACAGAACGCCCGGACCTACGCAATGGCGAACTGCTTTTCGGCCTTGCAGGGCCTACCCCTTAAACCCGCCTTGCCCATGACCATGGGGAGCGCCTCCACGTTGTGCAACTACGTTTCAAGAGGATTTTCGGCCATTGCAGGCAAGCACGGCGGACATTCCGAGAACATCGTGAACATGACATGGGTCCTTCCGGACGGGGAAATCCTCAAACTGGGCCCCGGGTCCTTTCCAAACGTGGGGGACGTGCCTGTCCAGTTCGGCCCCGGCCCCGATATCAGCGGGATGTTCATCTCCGCAGACGGGATGATGGGCATATGCACCGAAATCACGATCAAACTGTTCCCGGAGCAGGCCCATGAGAAACTCTACTACCTGGTCCCGAGCAGGCAGGGAGACGAGGCCCTGGAGGATTGTATCGAGTTCTTCTACCGGATGTCGCAGGCAAACTTGATGCTCTTCATTTACAAGATGTGCCACACGGACGCCCTGGTGATGCTGCCGGACGAAATGAATCCAGCGGACTTCATGCACATGATTCCCGAGCACGCGGTCATGCTCATTCTTGCCGGCTTGACCCCGGAGGAGCTGGAAATCAAGGAGCAGATCACCCTGAACCTTGCACAAGAATGCGGACTGACGCCCGCCGCCGTCGAGATGCTGGCTCAGATGATCGGGATCAACATGCACAAGGATATGTTCAAGAAAATCTACCAGGCGGGCAAGGTCATGAAGCCAAAGGGATCCTTTCAGTGGATCGCCGGGTACTACCGACTGGACCGGGTTCCCGAGCTGATGAAAGATTACAAAGACATTGTTGTCCGCTACTGGAAGCCATCGGATCCGAAGATCTCCTACGAATTGGCCATGTCCGGAACCCACATGCAAGGGCCTCTACAGTTCGGCCGGGCCACGACGATCGAATTCGACTTCTGGTGGGATCCGGGCAACCCGGAAGACGTGAAAAGGGCCATTGTGACCCTGCGACAGATGGGAGAAATGATGATGCGACACGGCGTCATCTTCGCGAAGAACCTCGTGGGCACCTACGAACTTCTCCCGAAGCTGGGCGTTTACTACGACCTGGTCTGTCGGGTCAAGTCGATGATGGACCCACTCAACATCATGCACCCTGACGTCATGCCCGTGGGCGGGCGAGGCTTTGGTTGACCGGGAATCGGACGTTTCCTCTTCCTGGGCGTGGCCGGAAGTCGGAAGGAGTCATTTGCGGGACGCAAGGACCGAGATGCGGAGGAGGCACCGGTGAACGAGAACGTTCCCTACAAAACCGTCAATCCCGATTTCTTTGGCATGGGGCCAGACGGCCCCACGGTGGTCGGTTCCAAATGCAGGAAGTGCGGACGGGTTTACTTTCCCAAGAAGACGATTTGCGTGGATTGCTGGCAGAGGGGCGAAATGGACGTTGTCCCTTTGAGCCGGCGAGGCAAGTTGTCTCTGTATACGATCGCGACCCAGACCATGCTGAACCTGGAGACGCCGTATGCCTGTGGATACGTGGACCTGCCGGAGGGCGTTCGGCTCTTCACGCTTCTGACCGATTGCAAGCCGTTTGACGAGAGGCTCCGCCTAGACATGGAGGTGGAAATGGTGTTCGAGAAGATGATGACAAACGACATGGGCGAGGACGTTTACACTTACAAGTTCCGTCCTGTGACCGAGGAACGGATGTAGCGCGTTGGGGCAGGCACGGGGTAGGGTGGAGGACCGTATGGGCAAGGAAAAGTCAGTTCAGGTCGTGGGTGCGGGCCTGGCCGGCATGGTGGCTGCCATCAACCTCGCGCGGGCTGGATATCACGTCACGGTTCTCGAGGCGGAGGCCCGTGTGGGCGGTTCGGGGCACCTCCATCCCTCGCTCCATATCACGCCGATCGACAAGCCTAAGGTCTGGAAGTACATCGGTCTCGATCTGGACGATTGCTTTCAGACGCCGAAAACATTCCGCGCCTACCTCGGTGCGCGTCGACACGAGATCTTCCCTCAGTACTTTTCCATCGTGGAACGGGGACCCCGCCCCACGTCCGTGGATACGCGGCTTCACGAACTGGCCAAGCAGGCGGGCGTTGAGGTCCGATTGTCTTCCCGCGTAGAAGACCTGGGAGCGCTGCCGCCCAACACCATCGTTGCGACGGGATTGGATCCCCGGATGTTCGAGATTCTGGGCCTTCCTTACCGGGACATCCCTTCTCGGCACTTGTTCCAGGCCTCGGATCTCGATGGCTATGGGTTGGGAATCTTCTCGGAGTACGCCTCGGAGTATTTTTACGCGGCTGCGCTCAACCGTCTTCTTTACGCCATGCTTCCCTTGGAAAACCCGCCCAACGTCGAGCATCTCAGGCGGCTTATCAGAGACCTCAGGGAGTGGGAAGGAATCGACCTGCCGGAGCCCAGGTGGCGATCCGTGGTCTTCCGGGTTCCCTTGGGGGGGCCTCAGAATCTGCGGCTTTTTCACGGAGACAAGATCCTGGCCGGCACAATCGCCGGGATGATGGACCCCTTTTTCCTGTTCGGGATCCACGGCGCGCTCGTGTCCGGCAAGATCGCCGCGTTGGCCGTTCAGAACCGGCAAGAAGCGCAAAAGGAGTTCGATCGGTGCAATCGATACTTCCTTCGGACGTTTCGGGCCAAGCAGATGTATGCGCGTCTTCCGGTCAGAACCAAGCTGGGTCTTTTCCATTGCATGACCCGCTGGCCTTACCTGTTTGGCCCTTTCATTGAGCTCATCTCCCGGGGCATTCCGGGACATGAGGACCCCGAATTTTTTTACCGGAGTTTCGTTGGTCCGGACTACGAGCCGCCCTTGCCGTTTCGGGTGGCCGCCCGGATCCAGAAAGCATTGGCCAACTGTATGCGCGGAAACCGCGATGGAGGCTCGTCCGGCAGATAGCCGTATGCGGGGGGGACCTGCAATGGTGTTTGGAGACCCTAGGACGATCAGAATTATGGCCGTAGGGATCCTCCTTCTCACATTCTCAAGCTCCTGCAGGTATGAACTGGGGGAGGAACAAGAAAACCGCAACGGCCAAGCGGCCGAGGCCGGTTTTGATCCTCTGTTCGGCGTTTTCTCTCTGGGCGAGTCTAAGGCGTGGGCCGTGGGATACTACGGCACAATCGTAGCGACCGAGGACGGAGGCCGCTCCTGGAAGAGATTGTCGGCCGGAACGCACGAAGCCTTGTACGGAGTCTTTTTCACCGACACCGAGCATGGCTGGGTCTCGGGTACGAACGGCACGCTGCTGGCCACGGCCGATGGAGGTCTGACCTGGGTCCGCCAGGAAACCGGAACCCGACATCCCGTATTCGACATTCACTTCATAGACAACCAACGAGGCGTTGCGGTCGGTCTCTTCGGAACCGTCCTGAGGACACGAGACGGCGGCATGTCCTGGGAAGATGTGTCCCTGGGAGAGGACGTCAGCCTGAACGCAGTGGATTTTGTCGATGTCTCGAGCGGCTGGGTTGTAGGGGAACTGGGGACCATCCTCCGTACTCGCGACTTCTGTGAAACGTGGGAGCGCCAGGAGTCGCCCTCCGGAGAGGCCTCCCTTTTCGGAGTGGCCTTTCAGGGTCCGGAGCAGGGGTGGGCATCGGGCATAGACGGGATCATCCTCCGGACGACTGACGGCGGTTCGCACTGGACTCTGGAGAGGAATCCGGCCGAGGACACCCTTTTCTCGATCCAGGCCTCCGGAGAGCGGGTGTGGGCCGTAGGGGTCAACGGAGCCGCCTTCGAGCGGGACCCCCTGACCCAGCAGTGGAAACCCATTTCGGATCTTCAGGGGCTCTACGTGTGCCTGCGTTCCGTTCACTTCTCCGAAGGCGGGTCCGGATGGATCGTTGGCGAGGAAGGCAGGGTTTTCTGCACGGCCGATGGGGCGCGTTGGAGACTCGTTCGCTGAGGGAGGCCCATGCTCGACAGAATCCCCATATTGATCCTCAGGCACAGGATGATCTTTGTCTTTGCGCTGCTCGCCATGACGGTGTTCTTCGCCGTGCAGATCCGCCATTGCCGCATGGCTTCGTATGCCGACGACCTTCTCCCGGGCAAGCACCCCTACGTCCAGGTCAACAAGGAATTCCGCGAAATCTTCGGGGGCGCCAACATCGTGCTCGTTGCCGTAACCGTGAAGGAAGGGGACATTTTCAATCCGCAGACTCTCCAGAAAATCCAAAATATCACGCGAGCCTTCCAGCACGTACCCGCGGTCAACAACAACTCGATCACCTCGATCGCGGTCCGGAAAGTCAAGAATATCCGATCAACGGCTTGGGGGATGAAGATCCAACCGGTGATGTATCCCGCGGTCCCTCAGACACAGGAAGAAATCGAGCGCCTCAAGCGGCTCGTCTACACGGATGACATGATCCTTGGGAAGCTGGTCAGCAAGGATGGAAAGAGCGCACTCATTATGGCGGACTTTTTCGAAGACAAGATGGATCCTAGGGTCGTCTTCGAAAAGGTCATGGAAATGAAGGAAAACGAAGAAGATGCGAACACCTCGGTCCACCCCGTTGGGGAGCCCATACTCATCGGTTGGGCGTACAAGTACGCTCCCCAGATGCTCTGGATCTTTGGCGTCACGGTCCTGGTCCTCATCTTGCTGCTGTACGGCTATTTTCGGAGCGTGCGCGGGACCGCCATCCCCTTGCTGTCGGCCGGGGTCAGCGCAATCTGGGGTCTGGGATTCACCGGGTTGCTGCATTACAACTTCGACCCCCTCATCCTGGTCGTCCCGTTCCTGATCAGCGCACGGGCATGCAGTCATTCGGTCCAGATGGTCGAGCGCTATTTTGAGGAATACCTCCGCAACGAAGACCCAGTCGTGGCATGCCAGGCGGCCTGCAGAGGTTTGCTTGCGCCGGGTCTGCTGGGGATCGTCACCGACGCTGCCGGCATTCTCATCATCGTCGTTGCCCCGATCCCCCTGCTTACGAAGCTCGCTCTGATCGGCGCCTTCTGGGTGCTGAGCATCATCTTCAGCGTTTTGATTCTGAATCCGTTGCTTCTATCGTTTCTTCCTCCGCCCAGCAAAGCCCTGACCAAGTTCCTCTTTGTCGAGGACAGCCTCCTGAACCGTTTTCTCGCCCGCGTGGCAGTGGCGACGTTTTCTCGAGCGAGGTGGGTGACCCTCGCCGTGACGGCCGCCGTCCTTGTTTGGGCCTTCTCTTCGGCCAGAAACCTGACCATAGGGGATGCCCACGAAGGCACGTCTCTTCTTTGGCCAGACTCCCAATTCAACCGGGACATCCGCCACATCAACAAGCATTTCCCCGGCGTCAACCCGTTGTATGTCATCGTGGAGGGCACTCAGGAGAACGACTTCAAGCGGCCCGAGGTCCTGAGAGCCATCGAGGCATACCAGCGGGTCATGGAGCTCGACCCGCGGGTCGGCGGAACCCAGTCGATCACGGATGTGCTCAAGCAGCTCAACAGAAAGTTCCATGAAGATGACCCTCGATGGGGCGTCATCCCGAACGAGTGGAACGAGGTCGGACAGCTCATGTACCTCTTTCTGAACGGCGCCGATCCGGGAGACCTGGACCGGTGGATGAACTGGAATTTTTCTCAAGGGAATATCGTTGTCTTTTTCAAGGACCACAAAGGAGAGACGGTTCGCAACGCGATTCATCGCTCTAAGGAGTTCATTGAGGACCATCCCTTGGACGGAGTCCAATTCAAGCTCTGCGGGGGCGTGATTGGGGTCATGGCGGCCATCAATGAAGAGATCAGCCAGTCTCAGACCTTGACCCTCGCCCTGGCGTTTCTGGTCATTTTCGTCACGTGCTCGATCACATACCGTTCTCCCGTTGCCGGGATCCTGTTCATCATCCCGTTGGCCGTTGCCAACGTTCTGACGTTTGCCTTCATGGCGTCCCTGAAGATCGGATTGAACATCAACACCTTGCCCATTTCCTCCCTGGGCATCGGGCTGGGGGTTGACTACGGCATTTACATCGTCAGCCGAATCAAAGAGGAGTATACCTCTTCAGGTGATTTACGGAAGGCCACACGGATCGCGATGACCACCGCGGGTCGGGCCGTCCTGTTCACTGCGACCACCCTAACCGCCGGCGTGATCTTTTGGTACTTCTTGTCGGACATGCGGTTCCAGGCAGAGATGGGACTTCTCCTGGGTCTCTGGATGATCACCAGCATGATCGGGGGGATGCTTCTTCTGACAACGGTCATTCATTTCATCAAACCTCGCTTCATCACCCGCGCGGCCGCGTTGCCTGCGCCCGGCAAGGCTCCAACGACACATTGAGCCCATCAGCTTGAAAGGAACCGGAGCGAGCCTGTCCGGCATTCACAATGGGGGGGACACGTGAAAAGGAAAGTCACAGTCCTGTTTCTCATTTTCGCGACCGTCCTTCTGGCAGCCGGGAAGGCCCGCGGGATCTCCCTGTGGGAGGACCGGATCCGGTTCAACGGTGTCGTGAAGACCCAGTTCGGTGTTTGGCTCGAGGACCAGTCCCGATACGGCCTTGGGGGAAATGATGTCAACATGCTCCGGGGCACGCTGCAGATGGAGGCGGACGTCAAGCTGACGGACTGGGCGAATTTTTCGTGTATTTTCCGGGGGGTGCGGGAGCTCAGCTACGACGCCGAAGTGGGAGTGCCGGACGGATTCTACGACGAAGAGGAATTCCGGGAGTTCTATCTGGACGCGGACGTAACGGAGGACCTGCACATCCGCTTCGGCCGGCAGCAGGCCGTCTGGGGGGAGGCGGATTATCAGCTCATCCTGGATATCATCAACCCTGTGGACATGAGCTGGCATTTCATGCTGGAGCCCTGGGAGGACCTGAGAATTCCCAACTACATGCTCAGGACGTTCTATCGGCTGCCCTTTCTCCGGAGTAGCCTGGAGCTGATCTGGGTGCCGGGCTGGGACGATCCCGAGGACCGGGTGAACAAACTCCCACCTGCGATTACCGCAATCGGCCGGTGGTCGCCCCATCCGACCAACATCTCCATGGACCTCCCCCTTCCCATCCCATTGAGGGAGAACGTCAATTATCAATATCCGTCTCGAAGCATAAAGGACGGAAACATAGGGCTCCGGTATATGTTTTCTGTCGGGGATTTCGAATTTGCCCTTATGGACTATTACACGTTTTCCTACAATCCTCTGCCGGTCCTGAGGCCCATCGCGCTCCCCGGGGATCTCGGGGGGCTGCTGGATCTACTTGCGAACGGCCTCGAGATTGACTTGGACATGAAATACCCCCGCGTGAATATCACGGGAGCCTCGGCCAATTACTACTGGGACTGGGCTGGAGCGGTCCTCAGGCTGGATTTCGCCTATTATTGGGATCATCCATACTCCGCCAAGAAAGTCACGGAAACTCTGGGCATCCAGAGCGTGAATTATTTCACCATCTCGAAGAGCGACACGATCAAGTACATGTTCGGAATCGACCGGCCGAGCATGATTCGATGGCTCAATCCGACGACTTCGATCACCTTCACGTCTCAGTTCATTCAGACGGCCCTTCTCGACCATAAGGACAATATGGTCTTGACAGGGTACGATGCGCCGATCGATCCGATTCAGACGTTTCTCAATTTCGGCGTTACCACGAACTACTTGCGGGCCAAGCTCTTCACCACGGTTGGAGGAATGTACGACTTTACGGGGGGCTGGCTCATTCAAAACAGTTTGGAGTACAAGCCGGACAACAATTGGCGTATCAACCTGAAGTCGAACCATATCTGGGGCCACAGCGATTTCGACAGCGTAGGACTGTACAGGGGGAAGGACGAGTTCATCCTGGAACTCATTTTCCAGTGGTGACCTTGGAAGGAAGGGTTGGATCGGGATCGATGGTTCGCAACCCGAGAGGAGTGCGTTCGATGGCAAAGGGAATGTCGGGGACGAAAAGCAAAGGCATCGTTCTCATGGGACTGTTTGCTCTTTTCGCTCAGTCTCTTTGTTATGCCGGAACGGCTGCCGGGGCCAGGCCGGCGGTCGGGACGGTGATCGATCAGACCAACTGGGAGCAATACAAGGGATACCTTGCCTCGGCCGTCCAGAAGCTCATGGAAAAGGGCTACCTGTCATACCGCGTCGTGGAGCGGCACAAGCACGTCCCGCTCCCGACAGATCCCTGGACGGAAAAGTGCGAGGGCAAAGCCAAAATTGGGCCAGACGACGAATTGATCGACTACTGCAACGCGGGCATCCCTTTCCCGGTGGTGGATCCAAAAGACCCGAAGGGGGGCGCAAAGGTCTACTGGAACCAGGACAAGCGCTACACGGGAGATACGGCCGTCATTTCCCCGGCCACGGTATACCTCATCGACAAGCATGGCCACGAGCGCAGCTTCACTGCCGAAATGCTGTATTACAAGGCCACCGAGCGCACGGTTCTCCCGCCCATACCGAGCGTGCCGGATACGGACGTGCGGGCGTACATCAGGATCAACACGCTCGCGCCCTTCGATATGAAGGGCTTCGCGGTCCTGATGCAGATCGCGAGGTATGAACTGAAGCTTCCGGACCAGCAGTGGGCCTACGTGCCCATGCTGCGGCGGGTGAGAAGGATGTCAACCGCCCTGAAGGGGGATTCGTTCGCTGGGACGGATGAAACGTACGCGGACTCGTATCCAGGCGCGCCGTTCGAATTCACAAGCCGGATCGTCGAGTGCAAGGAAATGCTCATGTGCGCATACTGCGACGAGGCGTGCATGAAAAACATCCTCGAAAATCGCAAGGGGTTCAGGATTTTCAACCTTCCGGTGGAGCTTACCGAGACCTATGTCGTGGATGTGGTACCCAAGGATAAAAACTACCACTACTCGAAGTACGTGTACTACATCGATTCCGAGTACTGGGGCATTCAGCTCAAAGAGTGCTATGATCTCAAAGGCGAGCTGTGGAAACTTCATTCTTTCTATGGCGTGCTCGGGTGCGGCGCTGTCGGCGCGGCAGGCGTAAGCAGCATGATTGACCTGCAGGCCGACCACATGACGTTCCACGACGGCACGAAGTACAAGTACAACGAGGACATTCCGCTCAAGGAGTTTTCTCCTGCCCGATTGAAGGAGCTTGGCCAATAAGGCCGGGAATAAGGAGAAAATCATGTGGGATTGGATCGTCGCGTGGCGAGGCGAAATCGTGGCCGTGCTGGTCGTGGTTTTGACCTATTCGATCTTCGGTCTGGTTTTTCGGAAACCGGTGGGGAGGATGATGATGGGCGGTATGCTTTTGGGCCTCGGTATAGAGTTCAGTACCGAACCGGAGTGGACCTATTCGCTTCAATGTTATGTGTGGCGGGATGTGTCGCCCTTCGTGATCATTGGGTGGGGCGCGCACATGACCTGGGTTGTGCTTTTGTCGGAGTGGCTTTTCCGGAAGGTTTTTCGATCCGATCCGGACAATGACTTTCGGTTGCTGATCACGGATGTTCTGGCTGGCGTTCCCCTGTTGACGACGGGGGAACTGCTGGGTCTGCACGTCTTTCGGATCTGGAAATACGAAACGTGTCTGCAGTGGAACACGATGATTCCGGGTATTCAGTATCCGGTCGAGGGGCTGATCTGCATGGTGCCCTTCGTTCTCGGGATGCCGTCCGTGGTACGGTTTTGGAGGGGGTCGTGGTGAAGGACGGGCGGTCTGGGCGGGAAGTCGTTCCAGAAGGAGGTTCTCATGATCCAGTATGAAGTTTGGACGGAGGAGCCGCGGCTGGATTTTTATAAGAGAAGCTACTGCCCGAGGGAGGATTACAGGCTCGCGGGGATGTGGCCCGGCGGGATCTTTACGGGGGCTTCGGGCAAGCGTTACCACGGGATGAGAGGCTTCGACGAGTTGGCTCTGGACAACGCGCATACGTACATCTTCGTCGAGCTAAATGAGGGAAATCTGTTCGATAATTCCCCTCAGCTCTATCCTGAGTTGCCGATCGACCAGATGGAGATGTTCTCATACATCGAGACGGAGCACGCTGTCCAGTATGTGGGAGAAAATGTCCGGCTGGAGGTCCGGGCGGGGAGTTTTGACTGGACTGACGCCAAGGGCCGGTTCGAAATCCACGTCAAACAGCTTGGACAGGCTTGCGCGTTTTGGGTCCCCGAGCAGGAGGGAATTCCGAACCCCATCCTCCACAGAAGCGAGATTGGCAAGGCCACGGGTTTCATCAACGGGGACCCGGTGGAGGGGTTTACGTTCCTGGATTCTAGCTACAGCCGACCCGGGGTTCTGTACTTCAATCTACCGCTGATCCGCAAGCTGGAAAAGCAGTGGTCCATGTGGGTTGTGGAGTATGCGGACGGAGAGATAGAAGCCGGATTCGCATGGAAGGGGCGCGGAGATACCGGATTCCGGGCTGCCCATCTCATCACAGGGGGCGTCAGTCGTGCGTTTGCAGATTCGAGGACGATTACGGCTTACGACGAACGGGGAACGGTGTGGAAGAGCCGGATCGAACTCGGAGGTCATTTTTTCGAGCTCGAGCAAGACACCGTCTCCGACTGGCCGGCGCATACCTTCGGCCGAGTTGTCGCCACCTCCAAGGGGAAGGAGATCGCAAAGAGCTGGAACTTCATTGAGTGGATGCCGGACAACATCGACTCGATGCTCGATCGATATTTTGCCGGGGAAATCCAGGTGCACCAGGCGCGGGAGGGAAGAATCGAAAACGAGAACATCTACTTCCCCGAGCACGTCCTGAAAGCCAGGTGAAAGAACATCGTGGGTTTGAACGAAGAAGGATGATAGGCAATGGCTTCGAAATGGTCCTTCGCCGTAAAAAAAGGAGGATTGCCCATGAAGGCACCCTGGAGACACCCCAGAAGATCCGTTGGCCCAGTCTGGCGCATTTTGCTCGTTTTCGCCGTCCTCTGGATCGGATGGGCGGGTTGTGCCCCCATGCCCTCAGCCCCGCCTCATCCTCTGGGGGATACGACCCCAACCCAGTTCAACACGGACTCTTACAACTACGACGTGAACCATAGGAGCAACTTTCTCTATGGCCAGATGTGGTATTTCAACTTCGTGGACGAGACCAACGATATTGCCGGTGTCGTGTCGTTTGGACTTGCCCAGGGGGACAACCCGCTGTTTGCAAGCCAGGCCAACTACTCCAACGCCATGGCGATGGTCATCCCCAACCCCTCCGTGCGGGAACCGTTCCGTGTCTGGAGCGAACACTTCCCCTTGAGCGTACCTGGAAATTTCTACGGTTCGCCGACTTTCAGTGAGGGCCCGGGAGTGTACGAGCTACAAAACCCGGCAGGCTTCATCGATGTGCTGGATCCTGCAGACCCGGACGGGGACGTCCTCGCGGACGAATATCGGACGGCCGGAAGCGTTTCCGAGAACGGCAAGACGATCTCTTGGGATCTCACCTATGAACGGCTTGGGGCGCCGGGCTGGCTCCCCTGGGAGAATTGGCCTTGGCCTTATGTGCTGGGATTATTCGGTCCTTCGTGGATGACGTACCACATGCACATGAGCAGCGCACGGGTCAATGGAACCTTCGTGACCGATGATGGCCAGGAGCGGGTCGAGTACAACATCGTCAACGCCAAGGGATACCATGACGGCTTCTACGGTGAATGTCTGTTCACGGACATTTGGTGGAACTGGTTGGACTACAAACAGTGGGACGAATCGGGGAATCTGGACCTTTCCGTCGTGCTCCACAAGCCGTCGGGGCCTCTGTACGAATGCCAAGGTGGATGGGCCGAGTGCACACCGGGCAACTTGCGGGTGTATAGGGGAGGCGAGGTTTACGATTTCTATCGCCCTGAAATCGAGATTCAGTACTTCGGCTGGACGCTGGACCCCGAGTTTCATGCGGAACACCCCACCGAGGAGATCATTACGGCGGAAAACGATGCGCACTACCTTTGCTTGCACTGGGTGGGGCTACCGGGCCGCATGGAAAAGGCCCTCTGGGATCTGCCCTGGCCCCTGCAGGACAATGTGACGTTCGAGTTCATCTCGCGGTTCGAGGGAGCTTTTTACGAGAAGGCACCCGGAGGGGACTGCAGCGCCTGCGACGAGGACTGCTCTGCGCCGTGTCCGTCCTGCGGCACGTTGCTGAAAGAGATCGATGGGATCGGCTGGTCCGATTACGTGGGAAGACCTCTGACGGCGCAATAGACAGCTTGGTGATTTGTGAGGAGAGGGCAACGGAGAGGGCTGATGCAGACACACATCTGCGATATGGGAGACATGGAGATCCACTGCTGCTGCGGAGGTTTTGTCTGGCCCGACACGGTCAAGGCATGCTGCGGAAGGAGTTTTCGCTTTCGGCAGCCAGAGGCTGCCTCCCTCGACAGGGAAGACTCAAGCTTCTGTTCTGAATGTCTCCGCCGTTACAGGCAGGATGCAGGCAGGACGCGGTCGAATGTGTTCGTCATCCGTGAGTAGGAGAAGACACTTTCTGGCGTTGACCCGGCATTCCCACAACAAAGCAGAAAGGAGAGAAAACCATGGCAGCGAGGCCGAAACCTCCAGCAGACATCACCCCGGACGATTTTTATCTCAAGTGGCTTCCTGAGCAGGCGGCGGGAGCTCCGGATCAGGCGGCCAAACTCAAGGGAATCCATGCGGTGATCCAGGTCGTTTTGACTGGAGAGGGAGGTGGCGAGTACTACATGACCATCCAGAACGGCGCATTCTCGACCTTCAAAGGCAAGGCCGAGAATCCGAGACTGACGGTGACCCAGTCGATTGAGAACTGGCGTGCCATCAATGCCGGTACCCTCAACCCGCAGATGGCGTTCATGACGGGCAAGGTGAAGGTCAGCGGGGACATGGGCCTGGCCATGAAGCTCGGCTCGATCATGGGAGGGTGAAAGACATCCCAAAAGAGGGGTGCAGCATGAATTTCTCTGGCTGCTGGGGCTTGCGCCCTCAGCAGCGGCCAGGTCTCCTGCCTTTTCGAAAGGAAGCCGTCGACTCTTGGGCCCTTGACAAGGAGTGAGTTCCCTCTGCTCGAGTATGCCTCAGGGCATTCCCTCGGGTTCATTCCCTGGTCTATAATGACTGTGGAAGGGAACGAGCCATGAGAGACGTGCCGGATCTACCTCTGCGCAAGTTCGTGGCGCCCGAGATCGTGTTCGGCCCCGGAGCGAGGCACCTGGCGGGTAGGTACGCGCGGAATTTCGGAATCCGCAAGGTCCTGGTGGTCACGGACCCCGGTGTCATTCAGGCAGGTTGGGCCGGAGATGTCCTGGCCAGTCTGGAACGGGAGGGGGTCGGCCACGCCGTGTTCTCTTCGGTGACGCCCAATCCCCGCGCCGAGCAGGTGGCCCAAGGGGCTGACCTGTACTCGAAGGAACGCTGCAGTGGCCTTGTGGCGGTTGGCGGCGGCAGCCCCATGGACTGCGCCAAAGGCATTGGCATCGCAAGCTCCAACGGCCGTCCGATTCTCTCTTTTGTGGGCGTGGACCGGGTTCCAGTCCCCATGCCCCCGCTTTTGTGTGTCCCCACGACCGGAGGTTCGTCGGCAGATGTCTCCCAGTTTGCGATCATCGCTGACGCGCGAAGGAAAGTGAAGCGCGCGATCATCAGCAAGGCCGTTGTCCCGGACGTGGCTCTTATCGATCCCGAGACGCTCACTTCGATGTCCTCCTACCTGGCGGCGTGCACGGGCATGGACGCTCTGGTGCACGCCGTCGAAGCGTACGTATCGAATGCTCACTCGCCTCTCACGGACGTCCATGCGCTTGAAGCGATTCGGAGGCTTTCTTCTCGTCTGGTTGCCTCCGTGGAGGACCCCGGAAACGTGGATCTTAAGGCCGAGATCATGCTGGGCAGTCTCCAGGCCGGCATGGCGTTCTCCAATGCCAGTTTGGGAGCGGTCCACGCCATGGCCCACAGTCTGGGCGGGTTTCTGGATCTTCCCCATGGCGAGTGCAACGCCCTTTTGTTCGACTCGGTTCTCACCTTCAACTTTGCGGGCGCCCGGGAACGGTACCGGGAGATCGCCCTCGCCCTCGGGATTCGGCCGCGGGGCGGGACCTGGGCCAGCCTAAAAAGAGACTTGCTCGCCTGGGTGCGGGACCTAAAGAAACAGATCGGCGTCTCCAGCACCCTGGCGTCAAAGGGTGTGGTTCGATCGGATCTTCCGCCGTTGGCCCGCAAAGCCTCGCAAGATCCCTGTATTGTGACGAATCCGCGCGCGCTCAGCCTAAGAGACATCGAGAGGATGTATGAAGAGGCCCTCTGATTCGCTTCTCGATTCATGGAAGGATCTCCAGCGGAAGATCATCGGGCTGGGCGAACGCTCCATCCGTAAGAGCTACTATCCGGAACTCCAGAAGCGGCTGGACGAACTGGAACGCTTCAAGGCTCTTCTCGACCACAGTCAGGACGCAATTTTTCTCGTTGAGGTTCCGTCGGGCCGTTTGGTGGACTGCAACGAGTCGGCCAGGCGCCTCCTGGGGACGGAGCAGGTCAACATTTTCGAGACGTCCCTGTTCCAAAGGCTCGATCGGTCCGCATCTGCGAGGATCCGAAAAGCTTTCTCCCGAAGCGGGCGAGCTTCCTTGCGGTGGAGGTTTCTTACGGCAGCTTTTCTCCAATCGGACGATCGGAGGATCCCCGTGGAGATTGCCCTGAGCTTCGTGCAGTTCGGGGAGACTCGGTATGGAGTGGCTGTTGCGCGTGATATCACGGAGCGTGTGCGGGCCGAGTCCGCCCTGCGGGAAAGCGAGGAGCGGTTTCGACAGCTGGCGGAGAACATTGACGAAGTCTTCTGGATTTCCTCCCCGGACCGAACAGAGATCGAATACCTCAGCCCTGCCTTCGATCGGATCTGGGGCCGCCCTCGGGATTCGGTGTTAAGAGGGCCCAGCTCCTGGTTGCGGACGGTCCATCCTGACGATCTTCCCGGCACGGTGGAGACCATCAAGACACGGGCCATGGAAGGCTACGACTTGACCTATCGAATCGTTCGCCCCGACGGTTCGGTCCGCTGGATTCGGGATCGGGCGTTTCCGATCCGGGACGGCCGGGGCAGGACCCTCCGGCTCTGCGGAGTGGCCGAGGATATCACGGCGCGCCGGGAGGCGGAGGAAACCGCTCGGCTCCAGGAGCAAAAACTCATCCAGGCCGACAAAATGGCCTCTATGGGCATGCTGGTCTCCGGCGTGGCCCACGAGATCAACAATCCGAACAACTTTATCCTGTTGAATGCCGGCATTGTGGCACGGGTCTGGCGGGAGCTTCTGCCGGCCCTGGACGACTACCGGGCGAGGCACGGCGAGTTCGTACTGGCTGGCATGCCTTACGAGGAGGCGAGAGAAAAAATGGGCCACCTCGTAACGGGGATCGTTCAGGGGGCGCAGCGGATCCAAAAGATCGTTCAAAGCCTCACCGACTTTGCCCGGCAAGATCCGGGTCAGCGTAACGAGTGTGTGAGCATGAAGGCCGTTGTGGAATCGGCTGCCTCCCTGCTGGATCCCTTGATCCGCAAGTCCGCTGCGCGGTTTTCGCTGACCGTTGAGCCGGCATTGCCCCCGGTCCGCGGAAGCTTCCAGCAGCTCGAGCAAGTCGTGGTGAACCTCATGACGAACGCCTGCCAGGCCCTTACCGGGAAGGATCAGGGAATCGAGGTGTCGGTCCGGTATCTTTCAGAAGATCGAGCGGTCGTCACGGAGGTCGTCGACGAGGGAGAGGGAATCCGACCCGAGGATCTGCCGCGGATCTTTGACCCGTTCTTCACGACCAAGCGCAGCTCGGGAGGCACGGGGTTAGGGCTTTCGGTCTCCTTCCGGATCGTGAGAGACCACGGGGGAACCCTGCGCTATGTCAGCCGTCCCGGCTGCGGGACGAGGGCGATCCTAACCCTGCCGGCGGCAGAAACCAACCTTCAAGCCCAAGAGGCGGCGGGCTCATGAAAGCGGCGATTTTTCCTTCTCATCCCGTTCTGCTTGTCGACGACGAAGAACAGTTCTTGGCGAGCGCCTCTTTTGCGCTTCGCTCCGAGGGCATCAGCAACCTCGTCCTTTGTCAGGACAGCCGAAAGGTGCTCGACCTGCTCTCAGCAGAGAAGTATTCCCTGGTGGTCCTCGACCTCGTCATGCCTCACGTGACGGGCCAGGAACTGCTGGCTGCGATGGTGGAGGGCTGGCCCCAGGTCCCGGTCGTCGTGACCACGGCCCTCAACGAAGTCGAGACGGCGGTGGAATGTATGAAGGCGGGCGCCATCGATTATCTGGTCAAGCCGGTGGATGCGACCCGGCTGGTCACAACCGTCCGGAGGGCCCTCGAGTATGGAGAAGTGCGCAAGGAGAACGATCTCCTCAAACACTACCTGCTTTCGGACAAACTGGAACATCCGGAAGCCTTTCGCGAAGTGATCACGGCCAGCGGAGCCATGCGGTCCATTTTCCAATACGTCGAGGCGATCGCAAGGACCTCCCTGCCTGTCCTCATCACGGGCGAAACGGGCGTGGGCAAGGAATTGATCGCGAGAGCTCTTCACCGTCTTAGCGGGCGGTCGGGAGAATTCGTGGCCGTGAATGTGGCTGGCGTGGACGATACTCTCTTTTCGGACACCCTGTTTGGCCATCGAAGAGGGGCGTTCACCGGAGCGGACAGGGACCGCAAGGGGTTGATCGAGCAGGCTCAAAACGGCACGCTCTTCCTGGACGAAATCGGAGACCTAAGGCCCGAGAGTCAGGTCAAATTGTTGCGTCTCCTGGCCGAAGGCAAGTACTATCCGCTCGGCGCAGACATGCCCAAGTTATCCGATGCTCGCATTGTGGTGGCAACCCATCGGGATCTGCGGGCTCTTCAGCAGACCGGCTCGTTTCGTAAGGATCTCTTTTATCGTCTTCAGGCCCATCATGTTCATATCCCGCCTCTCAGGGAACGTCCGGAAGATATTCCGATCTTGGCCGCTCACTTCCTGGAGGCCGCAGCCCGGACCTTGGGCAAGAAACCGCCCACGGCCCCCAAGGAACTGTTCCCCCTGCTTCAGTCGTATCCGTTTCCAGGGAACGTAAGAGAACTTGAGGCCATGGTGTTCGATGCGGTCAGCCGTCACAAGGGAGGGACGCTCTCCTTAGAAACCTTCAAGGACCGCACCGGGCGAAAAGAAAAGTCTGCTAAAGACGAAGGCCGTTGCCGCGAATCGGATAGCAAGATCGAAAATGGCCAGCATGCCCCGACGTTCCCGGCCAACCTTCCCACCCTGAAGCAAGCTGAAAGAGCTCTGATCCGGGAGGCCTTGAGACGAGCGCAGGGCAACCAGACCTTGGCTGCCAGCTTGTTGGGAATCAGCCGGAGAGCCCTGAACAACCGGCTGTCCCGCGAACGCAGGCGCACGCGGGAGTGACCGAATCCCCGCTGAGACCTTTTCCGTTCGGCGCTGAGTCGGCCTTTCCTTTCCCGTCGCGCTGCGCCTTACTTCCGAACGGCTTTTGTTCGAAGCTCTCGAGGTTGTGAGGGACCGGGGCTTCGAAAGGGGTGCCACATTCCATCACAGGGCCACAGGAATGCAGCCCCAAGAGATCTTCCTTGTGCTCAAGCATCTTTTCTCTCTCTGCCAAAGATCGGCCCGCCTTCTTGTGGCACCCGTTCTCTTGGCCTCAAGAAGGCCGATTGTCCGGGATGTTTTGAAAAAGCGCGGAGTTTTAAGAACGGCACGGTTTTTGAGAAGACTTAGGGTCCGGAAGGCATTTCAGGATCACTCAAGCCAGCCGCGGACTCCATGGGAAAGAAGATCCGCGCAGCAAGGAGGAAGGCCATGGCGCTTGGAAAAGAAGTATTCGGGTTCTACATTCCTACGGTGACGCTCATGGGGATTGGATGCCATGAGGAACTAGGCAACCGCATCAAGATCTTGGGGGCCAAGAAGCCCTTGATCGTAACGGACAAGGGGATCACCCAGGCCGGGATCACGCAGAAAATCGCGGATCTGATCGTCAAGGACGCCGGTGCGAAACCTACGGTTTTCGACGATACAGTGCCGAATCCGACGGACAAGAACGTTCACGAAGGCTTGGAGGTGTTCAAGAAAAACGGCTGCGATATGATCATTTCGCTTGGAGGAGGCAGCTCCCACGATTGCGGCAAGGGAATTGGCGTGGTGGCGACGAACGGCGGGAAAATCCACGACTATGAAGGAATCGACAAGTCCACCCAGGCCATGCCGCCTTTCATTGCCGTAAACACCACGGCCGGCACTGCCAGCGAGATGACACGCTTCTGCATCATCACCGATACGAGCCGCAAGGTGAAAATGGCCATTGTGGACTGGCGGGTCACGCCCAACGTAGCGATCAATGATCCCTTGCTTATGGTCGGCATGCCGCCCAGCCTGACGGCGGCAACCGGCATGGATGCCCTTACCCACGCGGTGGAGGCCTACGTGTCTACGATTGCGACGCCGGTTACCGACGCCTGTGCCCTCAAGGCCATGGAACTGATCGCGAAGTACCTGCGAGCTGCGGTCTCGAACGGCCAGGACATGATGGCCCGGGACCAGATGGCCTATGCCGAGTACCTGGCCGGGATGGCATTCAACAACGCAAGCTTGGGCCATGTGCACGCCATGGCGCACCAACTGGGTGGATTCTACGATCTACCCCACGGGGTCTGCAACGCCATTCTGCTGCCCCACGTCCAGCGTTATAACATGATCGCTAAGATGGACCGGTTTGTGGATATCGCCGTGGCGCTGGGCGAGAAAGTCGAAGGGCTCTCGCGCAGAGCTGCCGCGGAAAAAGCTCTGGAAGCCATTCAGACTCTCTCAGTTGATGTGGGAATCCCCAGGGGCCTCAAGGAACTCGGAGTCAAGGAGCAGGATCTCCCCACCATGGCTCAAAACGCCCAGAAGGACGCCTGCGGGTTCACGAACCCCCGCCCGCCCTCGCTGGCCGAGGTGATTGAGATTTATCGGGCTGCTTTATAAGGGAAGAAGCGACGAGAGGAAGGAAAACTGCTGGAAGGTGAGGGCCCTTGGGATCACACCAGTAATTGAAACAAGGCTCCGGGGAAGCAGTTTTCCCCGGAGCCTGCCTGCCTCATGAGCATCAGGCGGCTTTGTGTGCGGCTTGGCGCAGGAAGACCTGTGGGCGGCTTTCCTGTTTGCCCTGGGTTGTTGCGGGAAGCGTGAAAAAGAAGGTGCTGCCCCTGCCTTTTTGGCTCTCGACCCAGATGTTTCCTCCATAGTGGGTCACGATCTCCTTGCAGATGGGCAGGCCCAGGCCCGACCCTTTGGGCTTGTCCGTGAGGGTGTCGTCTACGATCTGCCGGAAGTGCTCGAAGATGAGCTGGAAATGTTTTTCCTCGATTCCGACCCCTTGGTCTGCCACGCTCACCTGCAGCCACGATCCTGTATCGCCCGAGCGTTTCCCGGCAAAGGCATCGGCACGGATCCGGATTTCTCCTGCCGGCCTTGAGAACTTGATCGCATTGGAGAGCAGATTCGTAAGGACCTGGCGGATTTTGTCAGGGTCTGCCAGGGCGAAAGGAAGATCCGGCGCGGCTTCGACGGAGATTTTGAGGCCGTTTTCCTGCAACAAGCCGCCGTGGGTCCGGACCACGTCCCGGATGAGGTCGGCCATGCAGAACGGCTCGTCCTGCCAGCTCATCCGGCCCGCCCGGATCCTGGACAGGTCCAGAACATCGTTGATCATGCGGGTCAGCCGTTCGCTCTCTGAGTTGATGATACCAAGGAATTCCTTTCTCGATTCGTCGTCCACGTCCTCGTACCGGAGCAGAATCTCGGAAAAGGAACGGATGGCGGTCAGAGGCGTTCGGAATTCATGGGAAACCGTGGAGAGGAAGGAGTCCTTGAGCCGGTCGAGTTCCCGGAGCTCCTGGTAGGCCTTTTCCAGCTCCGCTGTCCGTTCCCGGATCCTTTGTTCCAGGCCCTCGTTGAGCTGGCGGATTTCCGCCTCGTATTCCTTGCGCTTCGTGATGTCCCGGGCGCAGGCGATCACGGCTCCGACAGCGGGGTTTTCAGTCAAATTGTTCAGAATGGCCTCGAAGGTCCTCCAGGAGCCGTTCTTGTGGCGGACCCGGTATTCGATCGTCCGGAGACTGCCGGGTCGGCTCAGGCATTCCTGAAATGCCGCTGAGGCTTTTTCCACGTCGTCCGGGTGGATCCATTCCATGGCGCTCTTGCCCATAAGGTCTTCCGGCCGATACCCCATAATCCTCTCCACGGCCGGGCTCACGTACCTTCGCGTTCCGTCCGGGTCGAGGACCACGATGATGTCTGAGGAATACAGCACCAGGGAGCGGAACCTCTCCTCGCTCTTGCGCAGCTCCTCCTCGATTCTCTTGCGCTCCTCCATTTCCTGTTGGAGCCGCTTCAGGGCGCCTTGCAGCACGGCCGTTCGCTCCTCGACGATTTCCTGAAGTCGGTCCCTGTGCGTCCGGAGTTCTTCCTCGATTTTCTTGCGCTCGGTGATGTCCCGGCTGTTGATGACCACGCCGCTTACAGCCGCGTCTTCGAGCAGATTGCGCGCGATCGACTCGATCCACCGCCAGGACCCTTGGTGATCCTGGAGGCGATACTCAGTGACGATGCTGCCTCCTGGGTTGGCCAGGAGACCCTGGAACTGGCCCAGGACCCGCTCTACGTCCTCAGGGTGCAGGAAGCGGAAGGGACTTTTGCCCAGGGCATCGTCGTTCCCGAAACCGAGGACGCGCTCGTTCGAGTAGCTCTGGTAGGTCACGTTTCCCGAGGCGTCGAGGACCGTGATGAGATCTGAAGAGTCCTCAATGAGCGTGCGGAAACGTCTCTCGCTTCGGCGCAACTCCTCCTCTTTTTGCCTCACCTCTCGGATGTCCCGGCAGGCAAGGACCGTGCCCAAGGCTTCCTTTCTCCAGCCGGGCAGGCTGGCCAGAGTGCAGGAGGTCGCGACGAGGGATCCGTCCCGCGCCATAAGATCCAACGACAGCGTATGACGGTCCGGGAGCTCCCCACGATTTCGGGAGAGCAGATCCTTTAGGGATTCGGCCTGGACCGGTGTCAGGATGTCTGCCACGGGCCTGTCTAGGAGTTCGTCGGCACTGTATCCGAGAATCTCCTCGGTTCTCGGGTTGACCATGCGGATGAACCCCTCGGAGTCGAGCACGATGATGGCGTCTCCGACCGTGGTAAGCACCTTTCCAGCCAGGCTCTCCGCGGTCGGGTTGAGAACCTGATAACGATGGTTGCTCCACCAGAGCAACACGATGAAAAAGACAAAGAAAAGGAACCCAATGGGATACACGGACACGCCGAAGGCGGGTAGGAAGTCCAATGCCCCGGGAAAGGCGACGACCAGAGAAAGGGCCGTAAGCTGGATCCGTTTTTTTGCGTACCTCGAACGGGCCGCCCGAAGGCCGAAGAGAAGCTGGTGGAAGGAGAGGGCCATGAAGATCAGGAAAAAGCCCACGAAAAGAAAGCCTCCCGGTCCGTACCTCGGGTAGTATCCCCAAGGCGTCTCCCAAGCTCCCCGGATCACGAAGTGCCCGAAAACACCCTCTACGGCCCAGGCCAGAGAGAGCGTGTAGCCCGCCAGGATCCATGCCCGGTTCTGACGAAGCCTTCCCACCACGGAAGAGGCGAACAGAAGAACGCCGGGGCCGATAAAAGCCACGCCGAGGTAAGCAAAACGATACCAGGCGTCAGCCCTGCCGGGATCGGTGCTGGCCAGGACGAAACCGCTTCCGAAGTTCCACCAGAAGGCGTGGAGGGTCATGAGGAAGAAGGTCTGGTTCAGCCGGGATCGCGCGCGAGACGCAAGGCCCCATGCCGCGAAGAACGCGACCAGACTGGCCGTCAGAAACCGAGCCAGGACCGAGGCGCTCAGGACGTAATGGTTTGGATCGAGCATCGGAGGAGGTTTTCCTTGGGTCTTGCTCTTTTCTTGTTATCGTGAAGTCATGGAAATTTCTTGAAGTTTCTGTTCGGTTCTCTGCCCCGGCTCTGTTGTGAATCTTTTTGCCATTCTGGGAATCCCAATCATAGAAACAAGCAAACAAGCCCCACAAGGGGCTTTCCAGAATATAACGGCAGAAAGGAGTTCGTGCCATGGTCATGAAAGCACATTCCAAGGATCGAATCCAAGAAAAAATTTACGAAGGCCTTCATTGCTTCGCCCTCGGCGAGTTTCAAAAGAGCGTGGCCCATTTTTCAGAGGCCATCCGCATGGATCCGAGTTCCCATCCTGCCAGGATGGGCCGCGGCGCCGCCTATGCCAAGATGGGCAGGATGGAGGATGCCGAGGCCGACTTCTCTATGGCCATCGAGTCGAAGCCCAAGGACCCCAGAGCCTATCATTTCCGGGGACTCGTCCGGTTGGGCAGGGGAGACAGGAAGGCGGCGGTTGAGGACTTTTCCATCGCCATCGAACTCAACCCGCGGTACGGGATTGCCTACTTCAGCAGGGGGACCGCCCGGTCCGAATTGGGAGATGTGGACGGCGCCGGCGCTGACATGGCCATGGCGGCGCGTCTCGGAGAGGCAAATCTCCAGGAGTTTTCCGACTACCACAATATCTGGCGGACTCAGTTCGACAAAGTCGAGGCTGTGCTCCTGAAGGAAAGGGAGGCGGATATCGCTGTGAAGCCGGACTTGACGTCGTGGCTCGACTGAGGGCCGGAAAAGCGGTTTTCCCAGGATGCAAGGGCAGGGCTTCATGACTCTGCCCTTTTTTGTATCGATCGCCCTGGGCGATCTCAAGAATTTGGCCTCAGGAGCCGGTCTGCAAATTCCTTCCCAGAAGACCCACTCCATAATTGCTGCGGTCCGAAGCGTCAGCCGGGTCCAGGGCCCGTTTGATCTTCTCCTGCCAGAGGTGGAAGTTCCCGTAGTGGGGGCCCATGTCCAAGAGCCGCTCCTGAAGGGTCTTTGTATAGTCTCCCACCACGAGGGCGATATCGTTGGGCTCGAACCCGTCTTTTTCTTCCCGCGCGAGGTCCCTCTCCTCGCTGATCAGCCTCCGGGCGGCATGGACGGACTCCGGATCGGCGGCGTCGTAGTGGTACTCGAGCTCCATGTAGACGTATGCGTTGTTGTCGAAGGAATTGTGGTATGTCGAGTCCACGCCGTCGGCCATGATCTTGCCTTCGTCTATGTACTTTTTCTTCAGCCGCTCCATGGGCCAGCCCATGTGGCGGAGGACCGCGTCCGTGCTTCCCTGGTATCCGGCTGCGATGACGAACCCGCCTCCGTGGTGGATGAAGTGCGTGTCGTTGGCGACGAGGGTGACCAGCATTTCGCTTCCCATCATATCCTTGAAAATGCCTTCCTGGGTAACCTCGGGCAGCCAGCCCCCGGCGTCCTCCAGGATCCGGGAAAAGACCTTCTCCTGGTAAGCCAGTTCCCGAAGGCTTCTGGCGAACAGGAGCACGCTTACGGGGTGAGGCATGGCTTTCACCATCTGCTCAATGAACCCGGACTCGTGCCACTGCCGCACGAGCTGGTTGCTCTGGGCTCCGAGCATGACCGAAAGAAAATGATCCGGCTCTCCGGCCCGAAAGACGGCGTAGCCGATCTCGGCTTCTCCGAGCTTTTGAAGGAAATTGGCCAGGTCCTCGTACGTCCGGAACGAGGGCTGGAAGCCTTTGACGTTCTCGATCTTGTCCTTCAAGCGGTATCCGGTGAAAAAGCCACCGGATTCTGTTCGAAGCTCAGGAGGGCCGGGCCAGTGGTGAAGCTTGATTGCGACCTTTGTGAAGACGCCCATGCCGCCCTGAGCCCCGCAGTGGCCCCGCATGATGCCTCTTAAGCTCGGGCCCGGGCCGTCTCCAGTAAACCACCCCTCGTGAGGGCCGAGTTTGAGAAGCTCCCCAGTCGGAAGCACCCATTCCACGGCCAGACAGTTTCGGCCGTTGTGGCCCCCGTGGTTTCCCATGCAGTTCATCCCCCAGCCCGAAGTCACGTTGGCCAGCACCGAAGCCTGTGAGCCCGCCTGGACAGGGGTTGTGAAAAGGCCGCGCTTGATGACCTCGGCCTCGAGCTGGGCCCAGACTACGTAAGGCTCCACGACCGCGTACTTGTTGCGGGCGTCGATCTCCAGGATCCGGTTCATGCGCTTGAGGTCGAGCAGGATCACGCCTTCCTGCTGGGGGAATCCGTGGCTGCCGTAGCCTGTGCTGATGGCCTTGTATTTGATCCCGAGCCGGTTGCAGGCCTTGACCACGGCCTGTACCTCCTCGACGCTCGCCGGAAGCAGCACGGCTTCGGGCCGGTGGCGCATGAACTTGCCCGGCGCGACCCCGGGGTGAAACTCGGCAAGCCAGTTAAAGGTGTATCCATCCAGGATCAGGGGATCCCGGCTGATGTGCTCAGGTCCCACGATGTCTGCAAAGAGCGCGTAGTGGCTGTCTTGGAGGGGCATGGGTGGGCCTCCTTGAAAAAGAAAAAAGGGCTTACAGGCACGACTGGGCCAGAAGCTCGACCGCGTCGTAAACCGGCATGGGCGGTCCGGGCTGGGTCGACGCGCCGTCCTTTAGGTTCTTCTCGCACCAGGGGCAGCACGTGACGAGCGCCTCGGCGCCCGTGGCTTTTGCTTCCTGGATTCTCTCGGCTGCGGACCAAAGGGCGAAATCCGGGAAGGCCGATTTCACCCCGCCTCCGGACCCGCAGCACCAGCTGTATTCGCGCACCCTTTCCATCTCGGCCAGCTCCAGGCCGGGCACGCTCCGGATGACGTTCCGCGGGGGCTCAAAGACCCCGTTCATGCCCAGGACTTTCGGGATGCTCTTGACCGGCAGGCACCCCAAGACCTTCTCCTCTTTGCCCTCCGAAGGCGTTCGGGTTTCCGAAAGGCGGCCGAGATGGCATGGGTCGTGGTAGGTCACGCGCAGGGGTACGGTTTTCTTGGGTTCGAGCCTGCCTTCTCGGACGAGTTCGTCCAAGAGCTCGATGGCATGGACCACCTCGAAGTTCATCTCCTTGCCGAGCAGACTGTAGTGGGACTTGAAAAGGCCGAAGCAGCCGGCGCAGGAAGTGACGACCCTGCGCACGCCGAGACGGTTGAAGGTTTCGATGTTCTCCGAAGCGTACTTCTCGAAAAGGGCCTCGTTCCCGATCTGGAATGCCGGGCTGGCGCAGCATTTTTCTTGAGGCCCGAGGATGCCCACGTCCAAGCCGGCCTTGCGGAGCAAGCGGACGGTCTTTTCCGCGACCTCCTGAAGATCCGGGTCGAGGCTGTACGTGCAGCCTGCGAAGTAGAGAACGTCGGCCCGTTCACGGCCTGTGGAGAGGTCCTTTGCGTCGAGCCCTCGCGACCAGTTCTTTCGGCGGGCCCGGGGCTGCATCCAGACGTTGTCGTAATTGCGCAGACTGTCCATGATTCGCCTGTGCGCCTCGAGCTGCTTGTATTCCCGGAAGACCTTGAACCGCAGCTCCCTGAGAATCTGAAGCGGTTCCATGTCTGTTCCGAGACGGCAGGCCACGTCGCAGGCGCCGCACATGGTGCACTTGTATACGACGTCCAGGAGGGCTTCGGAGAATCCGATCCTCCCTTCAAGCAGCGAGAGAGCCGCGATGAGTTTTCCCCCTCCCGAGTAAGAGTGAAAGTGGTACCGGGCGTTGGCCGGGCACCCGTAGGCGAACCTCCAGCTCTTGATGACCGATGAAAGGGGAATGAACTTGCAGACCGAACAGCGGACGCATCGGAGCATGTCGTTCCGATAGCTCTCCAAGGACATGGGGTCGCCTCCTGTTTCGCCGGGTTGAGCGGCTTTGTAAGCCCTTTTCAGAAGCAGAGCTTGCCCGGGTTGAGAATCCCGTTGGGATCGAACACGGCTTTGACCTTTTTCAGGGTTTCGGCAAAGGTCCCCTGGGTGCGGTACACCTCGTCCGCCCAGGCAGGATAGGGCCTGGAGAAAAACGCGCCCTGCCGGATCAGGGCGGAACTGGCCCTCTCGAAGAGTTCCCTGGTTTTGGCGGATTCCTTGGCGTCTTCGCCGTCGAAGAAGAGATCGAATTCGCAATGGCAGGAAGTGCCCTGAACAACAGGCTGGAGATAGACGCCGATCCTCGACTCCGGCACGCCGGTCTCTCCGGCCAGGAGCCGGACGGTTTCGATGAACCGAGGGGATCGGTCGAGAGTGGTGATGAAGAAAATCTCTCTGAACTGCCCCAGGACGCCGTACTTCCAGTATGGCTCGTCCGAGCACCGGTCCAAGAGGGAAAGCATCCGGGCCGCCGGAAGGTCGCCCGCGGTCTGGGAAAAGACTTGGCCCAGGGATTGGGCAAGCTCCTTGAGGTCCTTTTCCAAGACTTCGAGTTGCTCTTCCGGGAAGTAGGCGCCTCCCGAGATGCAGAACGTGAGCACCCAAGAGGGCAGTCCGGTCTGGGCCGCCTGGAATTCGGGCAGGATCCCCGCCCCTTTGAGCAGTGCGGCGAGCTCCACCCGGTTCATGAGGAACACTTCGTCTCCGTACCCCTTCTTGGTCAGTTCGTACGCCAAGGGGACGAGATCCTCGATCCGCTCCGCGTGGAGGAAGAAGAGTTTCTTGGCCTTTGGAAGGATCTCGCATTTGA
>Ga0209227_1000339_pt1 | contig 41429 bp, 36 predicted proteins | sample YNPBryantNP2012_FD_185815 | JGI IMG/M metagenome (GOLD analysis project Ga0209227, IMG submission 185815) | Anoxygenic and chlorotrophic microbial mat microbial communities from Yellowstone National Park, USA - YNP Bryant NP 2012 (SPAdes)... ...
TCTCAAAGTCCCTGGATGCCCTGTGCGAAACACGGCAATTGAGAATTTTGACCGCTGAGACGCAGAGTTCGCAGAGATTTTTTGTGGTTTTCTCTGCGTTCTCAGCGGCTCTGCGGTGAAAGATTTGACTTTGAGAAAACTACGAAGCAAAGAGGGATGGCTTTCTCAAAGTCCCTGGATGCCCTGTGCGAAACACGGCAATTGAGAATTTTGACCGCTGAGACGCAGAGTTCGCAGAGATTTTTTGTGGTTTTCTCTGCGTTCTCAGCGGCTCTGCGGTGAAAGATTTGTCTTTGAGAAAACTACGAAGCAAAAAGGTATGGCTTTCTCAAAGTCCCTTGATGCCCTGTGCGAAACACGGCAATTGACAATTTTGACCGCTGAGACGCAGAGTTCGCAGAGATTTTTTGTGGTTTTCTCTGCGTTCTCAGCGGCTCTGCGGTAAAAGAGTTGACGTTGAGAAAACCACAACCTACCTTCTCCCAGTGTACACTCCTTCGCCCACCTCTGATATAATAAACCCATCGGGCGCATAGCTCAGTTGGTTAGAGCGTCTCTCTTACACAGAGAAGGTCAGGGGTTCGAGTCCCTTTGCGCCCACTTCCTCCACGTGACCAGAAGCACGCGGAGGCTTTCTTTTGCGATAAAATCAAAGCATGAGCCTCGATTACAGCGCTCCATTCACTTTCCTCTTCCAGGACAAGACATGGGCGCGCAAACTCATCCTGGTCAGTCTGCTGACCGGCACACTCGTCGGCGCGACGCCCGTGCTGGGCTGGACGATCGAAACCGTCCGCCGCGTGGCACACGGGGAGGAGCCGCCCCTCCCCGAACTGAAGGACTGGAAACGCTTCTGGTCGCTGGGCGGCAAATTCGCTCTGGCCAATGCTCTCTGGCTGCTTCCCTTGCTCTTTGCTGTCCTCCTGCTCTACGGCGTGCCAGCGCTTCTGCTGGGGCGCCTGTCAGATACCGCCATTTTATGGGCCTTTGGCCTCACCCTTCTGTGTGTGCTGGCCTTTCTTTTTGTGTATTCCCTGCTCTATCTCTTCTTTCTTCCTCCCATGATGGCCGCTCTGGCCCAAGACGCCTCTGCCTGGCAGACGGCCAATCCCTTTTTCCTGTCGAAAATCGTTCGCCCGCGCTTCACAGAATACGTCATCCTCTTTTTGCTGGTAGGCATTGCTCTGTTCAACGTCATCTTCCTGCTCGCTGCCCTGACCTTCTTCCTGCTCCTGCCGCCGCTGCTGGTGTACGCCGGTCTGGTGGCAGCCCATTTCACCGGTCAAACCCTGCGCCCCACCCAGGAATTGTGACGGCAATCCATGTTTTTGCTCACTTGACCCACCTTTTGCAAACGGCTATACTACATTCGCCCACCAGGCCTGATCATTTCTCCATTCCCCTTCCACCACCTTCTTTCCAGGAGTCCCCTTATGACTGATTATCTTTTCCGCGGCACCCTTGCCGACCTCGATCCGGATGTCTATGAACTGACCCAGATCGAAGCCGAGCGTCAGGTCCGCAAACTGATTCTAATTCCTTCTGAAAGCCAGGCGCCTCTTGCGGTTCGGGAGGCGATGGCCAGCGCCTTCCAGAACATCTATGCCGAGGGATACCCCAAAAAATCCTACCACTTCATGACAGAAGCCGAATTGCTCGATTACCCCGCTCGCCTGGCAGACTTCCGCCGTTACTCTGACCCGCGCTTCTACAAAGGCACAGAATACGCCGACATCGTCGAAGCCCTAGCCAGACGCCGCTGCGCCGAGGCCTTTGCTGCCAACAACGTCAAGCCCGAACAAATTTACGTCAACGTCCAGGCCCTGTCGGGCGCGCCCGCCAACAACGCCGTGTACCACGCCCTGCTCCAGCCCGGCGACACAGTGATGGGCATGAACCTCTTCCACGGCGGCCACCTCTCGCACGGCTCGCCCGCCAACCGTTCGGGCAAATACTACAACATCGTCTCCTACACGGTGGACCCGCACAACGAACAAATCAACTATGACAGCGTCCTGGCCCTGGCCAAAGAGCACCGGCCCAAGATGATCATTGCCGGTTACTCGTCCTACCCCTGGATTCCCGACTGGAAAAAATTCCGCCAGATTGCCGATGCCGTAGATGCCTACCTGCTGGCCGACATCTCCCACATCGGCGGCCTGGTGGCAGCGGGCGTCGTCCCCTCGCCGATAGGCTACGCCCACGTCATCACCTCCACCACCCACAAGACCCTCAACGGGCCACGTGGCGCCATCATCCTCACCACCGACCCCGAACTGGCCGCGCAGATTGACCGCGCCGTCTTCCCTGGCGAACAGGGCGGGCCGCACGTCCACATCTTCGCTGCCCTGGCGCTGACCTTCAAACTGGCCCGCACCCGCCAGTTCGAACAACTCCAGCGGCAAACCATCAAGAATGCTCAGGCCATTTCCGAACGCCTCAAAGAGCGCGGCTTCCGCATCCCCTATGGCGGTACCAACTCGCACCTTCTCAATGTGGACGTCTCCTGCGTGCGCGGCCCCGACGGCGCCACCCTCAGCGGCGACTACGCCGCCCGCATCCTCGACTCGGTCGGCATCGTCTGCAACCGCAACACCATCCCCGGCGACACCAACGCCCTCGACCCCTCTGGCATCCGCCTCGGCACCCCCTGGATCACCCAACGCGGCTTTGACGAGGAAAAATGCCGCCAGTTAGCCGACATCATCGCCGATGTGCTCCTGGCTGCCACCCCCCACACCTACGTCAACGCCAAGGGCAAGGTCGTCCGTCGCGCCAAAGTAGATCTCAAAGTGCTCAACGATGCCCGCCTGCGCGTCCGGGAACTGGCTCTCTCCGCCGGCATGGACTTTGAGCCAACTTCGCACGGCTACCCCCACTTCTACTACATCGACGACAAACCGAAGACCGGCGTGTATGAACTCACCGGCCCGCGCGTCCGCTCCTTCCTGAACTACATCGTGACCTCCGACCTGTCGGCCCTCAAATACGGCGAGAGCCAGCCGACGCGCCTCCTCACCCCGCTGGGCGAAGTGGACGGCGTCCTGACTGCGGTCGCCTGGGATCATTACCGTCTCACCCTCCCGCTCGATAAAGCCAACCTGGCCGTCACCTGGCTGCGCGACCTCTCCGATACCTACGTCTCCTTCAACCTGGACGGGACGCCCGACCATACCTCGCGCCGCGTGCCCGGACCGATTGTCATCATCGAATCGGATGAAAAACCGGCCACGGCAACTGGTAATCCCGTCAGCGACCTCAAACCCTACTTTATTGGCGTCACCGGCGCCGGGTCCGAACCCGCTCGCCCCGCCTTCCAGTGGACTCCTCCCGAAGCAGAATTGCGCCGCACGCCCCTCAACGAAGTCCACAAACAGATGGGCGCCAAGATGATTCCCTTCGCCGGCTGGGAAATGCCCGTCTGGTACACCTCCGTTCTGGAAGAGCACCTTGCCACGCGGCAGGCTGCCGGCCTGTTCGACGTGTCGCACATGGGCGTTTACCAGATCGAGGGTGATGAAGCGGTGGCGTTCCTTGACTCTGTCGTTGGCAACAATTGCAGTTTCCTCCTGCCTGGCGAGAGCCTCTACACCCACATTCTCGACCCCGATGCCAACGTGATTGATGATACACTCGTCTATCGCCGCACGTGGGATAAGTTCTTGATGGTCGTCAACGCCTCGAACGATGACAAAGACCGTGCCTGGCTCGAAGCAGTCCGCGATGGCAAAGTAAAAATTGACAACGCCCGCCCGGGTGCGCGGACCCTGGGCTATAACGCCATCATCCGCAACCTGCGCGACCCGAAAGAGGGCGACGCCATGCGCATCAACATCGCCCTGCAAGGCCCGCGCAGCCAGGATATTCTGCTGGCACTCGGCGCCAAGGCCGATACACGCCGCCGCATCATGGCGCTCAAGCGCACCAACCTGTGCGACGCGGTCGTCGGCGGGTTTGACCTGATCGTCTCGCGCACCGGTTACACCGGCGAAAAGATGGGCTATGAACTCTTCGTTCACCCCGATCGGGCTGTGGACTTCTGGCATGCCCTGCTCAAAGTTGGGCAGAAATATGGCCTCAAGCCGGTCGGCCTGGGCGCCCGCGATAGTTTGCGCACCGAAGCAGGGCTGCCGCTCTATGGCCACGAGATGGGCGACGGCTCCGGCAAGATGGGTCTGCCCGACCTGGGCGTGGGTGAATCGGGCTTCGGCGCCTACGTGAAGACCTACAAGCCCTGGTTTATCGGGCGCGAGGCGTTCCTCGCCCGCGAGAAGAAACGCCAGGGCGTCGTCGTGCGCTTCCGCTTCCCCGAAAAGGGCGTGCGCATGGCCCACAACGGCGACCCCGTGCTCGATAAACGCGGTCGCGTCATCGGCTGGGTGACCTCCTGCGCCGCCGATATGGACGGCACGCTGACCGGCCAGGCCTATGTCGAACTGAAATATGCCGTAGAAGGAACGCCCATTTTCATTTACCAGTCTGCACCCAACCAGACCGGCCCGGCCCCGGCTACCATGAAAATAGGGGATAAGTCAGCCTTGCCGACTGAGGCGGTCGTCATTAGCCGCTTCCCGAAATTGTAAACGCAGAACCCTGTCCAGGGGCAGGAGAACGTCAATTTGCCGTTCCCTGCCCCTGTTTTTTTTGCACTTCGCTGGCAGGGACAAATTTTGTGCCCTTCCAACAGCCAGAAGAGTAATCCGTTACGATGACGAGACACGTCGCAACAAATCCTCTTCTGCGGGGTTTAAATTTACAGTTATTTGCTCCATGGGCCGCGTGGCATTTTATTAGCGGCTTGATAGCAAACAAACACCCAAATAGCAGTATGATTTTCTCAGAGAGCAGGATCAATTTCGCCTGCTGCATCTTTCTATTCATTTCCAATCCCAACGACCTATGGACTCAACAGTTTCTCCCCCTTTGTTGTATCGCATCAGCCGACTCGTGGTGCGCCTGTTTGCAGCGATTTTGCTCCGCTTCACCGTGAAATACAAAGCCCCTCTGCCAGCCGGCCCCAAGATATTTGTAGTCAATCACCCCAGCGCCACCGATCCCTTTCTCATTCACCTCGTCTCAAAAGAGGAAATCAACGTGATGATTACCGAAAAGGCCTTCCAGGTAAAAGGATTTGGCCGCTTTCTACGGGCGCTGCACGAAATTCCTGTGCCACAACCCCCAAAAAGCGGCGCGTCCGCCCTGGACCAGGCCTGTGAGCACCTGGCGCGGGGAAGTTCTGTGGCCATTTTCATCGAAGGACACATCAGCCCCGAAGAGGGCGGCTTCCTGCCCCCGCGTACGGGAGCCGTGCGGCTGGCACTCCGCGCAAAGGTGCCGGTCGTACCGGTGGGAATTTACCTGCGGCGCGACTGGCGCTTCCATATTCGCTCTGGCATTAGCGGCGAGCAGACAGAAGCCTTCTGGTATTTTCATGGGCCTTATCTCCTGACCGTTGGCGAACCCCACTACCTGACCGGCGATGTCGAAGATCGTGACCATGTGCGCACTCTTTCTGAACAACTGATGGAGGCCATTCGTTCGCTCAGCGCCGAAAGCGAAAAACGCGGACACAGATTGATGCCCGACAGCCTCTTGATGCGCTTGCTCCGTCTGCTGCTGCCTCTCCGTCGCAAGCAAATCGCCTCAGGCCTTTAGCCCCTGTCAAAAATCGAGATACTTTCGATGTGATATGTCTGGGGGAATAAATCGAACGGTGTCACTTCGACCAGGCGATACCCGGCAGCCGTCAGCCGGGCCGTATCGCGGCCCAACGTGGACGGGTCACATGAGACGTAAGCGATGCGCCGCGGACCCCGTGCCAGGAGCGCGTCGAGAGCGCGTCGGTCCAGGCCGGCGCGTGGGGGGTCCACAATCGCCAGGTCCACGGAGTCGCTCAAGCCGGGCAAAATGTCTTCTGCCGCCCCCTCATACAGTTCCACGTTCTCAAACTCATCCAGATTCAGCACAAAGTCCTCGCACGCCGCCGGAGAGATTTCGATTCCGACCAGGCGTCGCACCCGCGGCGCGAAGAAGGCGCTAAACAATCCCACGCCACAATAGACATCCAGAAGAGTTGCTGAGGCAGAAGGGGAGAGCCGCTCAAGCAAGTACGTCACCATCTTTTCAGCCATGAGGGTATTGACCTGGAAGAACGAAGCCGCCGAAACGCGGAAAGGACGCCCATGCACCTGCAAGGTGATGGCATCTTCTCCAGCCAGGACCAGGCTCTCCCCGTCGCGTAGATGCACCACAGAGAGAGCGGCCTCAATCTCGAGGGCGGGCGTTTCCTCCGACTCGAGGATCAGCATCGTCTCGCCCGCTGTGCCTGCCCGCAGCGAGACGCGCTCAATGCCCAGGCCAGGGTCAAACTGCAGGTTGGGCCAGAGGTCATTGAGCATTTCTTCTGGCAGGTGACATTCGGTAATCGGGATAAACGTCAGCGGGGCCTGGGGAGTCGGTTGGTGAGCAGCGTAGGCCAGAGCGCCTTCGCCAGTGAGATGAAACTGGACGTGATTGCGATAATTCCACGCCCGCGGCGAAGGGACCATCGGCTGCAGAGGCGGTTCTGCCACCCCACCGAGGCGTTGTAACTGTTCCCGGAGAATGTCCGTTTTGGCGGCGAGTTGGGCCGGGTAGTCCAGGTGCTGGTAATGGCACCCGCCGCAGACGGTGAAATGGCGGCAACGCGGTGTAATGCGGTGCGGGGAGGGGGTAAGGACCTCGAGCAGTTCGGCACGCACGTGTCCGCGTCGTTCGTCCACGGCGCGGACGCGCACCGTATCGCCCGGCAAGGCAAACGGCACAAAGACGGCGCGCCCATCCTCCATCCGACCGAGGGCATCGCCGCCATAGGTCAGTTTTTCAAGGGTGACAGAAAATTCCGCTGAGGTCGTCATCGGCGGCAATAGTGGGTCCACAGGGAGGAAAACGCTTCTTCGAGGCGACCCGGCAAGAGGTCGGTTCTGCCCGTCGTGACGTCATCTTCGTTCTCAAAAACGGCGTAAGGAACGCGGAAACCGCCAACCTGGAGGAAACCGGTCGAGTCGGGAGCCAGTTCTTTCCAATCGTCGTGGCGGTACAATTTTTCCATCTTCTCGTCCGAAAGAGAGTGCTGCAGAATGCTATCAGGACGATTGGGATTGAAGCGCTTGCGATTTTTGCGCAACGACTCAGCGAACGAGACATTGACATATAAAATGGCGGCGCGCTCCAACACCAGAGGAGAGAGATGGGCAAAGGCTGCACGGTAGCCGCCATGTTGACTGCCGCGCGAAAATTCGATCAGAGCGGTCGAGGTCTGGTGGTAATCCGGGTGGTCGCGCACAATTTTCTGGTAGTTCAGGCAAAGGCGCTCAATCAAGAGATGCCAGAAGGCCTCCTGCTTGAAGTAGCCCTCCTCGTCGCTGTGCAGGCGCGGCAGCCCGAACTTGCGGCTGAGCAAATCATCTTCTTCAAACCACGCCCACAAGAGGGGGAAGTCATCCAAAACATCCAGTGCGCCGACGTGAAAGCGGCGACGGCGTTCCTCCAGGGGGGTGTGGGTCAAAAAATCAATAATTTCGCTCTTGCCAGAGGCTGGCCGTCCAATGAGCAGCAAGACATCGAAGATTTGTTCAGACATAGTCGTTGGCTACATTTTTGTTTGCAATGGATTGCGAGGCCTGCTGGCGAAGCACTCTTGTATTGCTGCAAAGTCACAGTCTATAGCGCCGGACAGATTCCAGGAATTCAAGAAGGAGCACGCCGCTCTCGCAACGAGAACTTTTGGGGAAAATTATTTGATGAACAGGGCAAGCAGTTGGTTCTGGAAGAAAGAAAGTACGACCAGGAAGATGATGAAAATCCCAGCCAACAGGCCAATGCGCTTCAGATCGCGTTTGGTATTGCTGTAATCTTGCTCAAACGTATTTGTCTGTTTTACGGTTGACTTGCTGGCTTTGCTTTTTTTGCTCATGAAGGACTCCTTAAGGTTGTAATTTTGCAAAGACAACGATTCGTTTGTTATCCACAAGGTACGGATAACAACTGATGAGGGTGACGGTCGGATCGGCTGTGGGCGCCATGACCTCCACGTAGGTTGGTTCGACAATGGCACTGCCGGTGACTACATAGACATATTGCTGTTGCGCCGTAAAGAGAATCACCTGGTCGCCGGGTTGCAACTGGTCCAGATCACGAAAAATTTCGCCGAAGACGTCATTGTGTGCCGAAAGAACAACATTGCCTGGCTGGCCCGGATTGCCGCTGCCGAGATGTTGCCCAACGCCTTTTTTGAGTTGTTCCCAACTATCTCCCTGAACAACCGGCGCATCCACGCCAATGGCGGGGATTTGAATGCGGACGGCTTGTTGTGGCCCCGGCGTGGGCACCGGCAAATTGGCAATAGACTGCACCAGCGGCCGCAAATGTTCGGGGATTTCGGCCTCGTTGAACTGTGCCCCTCCCTCTGTGGTTGGCGGGGTATGCCCACTCGGCAAAACAATCGCCGTGATGAGCGGGGTAGGGGTGAGGGTATTTTGCCGGAGAGCAGCAGCGACCTCGGCATTGAGGGTCTGGAGCAGGCCAAAGGCGTTGGCGAGCACGCCCACCAGGCCAATGATGGCCAGGATTTCAATCGCAAGCAAGAGCCGGTCCATCCAGCGGCGACGCCTGGACGGCGGAGGGGTTGGTTGCGCCTCCTGTTCTTCCGCTGGGGTTTGAATCCGCCATTCGCGATAGACTTCGGGAGGAAGGTCAGGAGCAAGCGGGACCACGCGACCACTGCGACGGAAACGTTCGAGTCGTCTCTGCCGCGCTTCACGGCGTTTTTCGAGCAATAAACGCCGTAACTCCTGTTCGCTTAACTCTTCGGGCCGTTTGGTCACGGGCGTGATTATACCGCAGGCGCATATGCAAAAACTAAAAATTGCGGGGAGGAGGCGTACTCTCCCCATGCAGGTAATTCCATTCAGGCAAATTTTAACTGAATAGGGTAAACTCCAAGGTGGATGTCATTCACGATCTACCAGAATTCTCTGTACAAAAAATTGTCACAACGCTGGCAGATTGTGCCCTACCAACTGTGTTCAAAAGAGCATAACGCAGGAGAAACTGTCTGATGAAAAAATATCTACCTTTCCTGGTGGTCTTGCTTTTCCTGGCAGGATGCGGCGCAAACACAAGTCCAACCTCATCCGTTATCGCAACACCCCTTCCAACCGAGAACGTGACTGCCACACCGACGGCCACTCCAACGCCGCTGCCCCCCACCCCCACTCCGCAAATGGAGTACGGGCCCACGAATTTCCCTGCCAACATCAATCCTCTGACCGGTTTAGCCGTGGAAAACCCCGCTCTGCTGGAACGACGGCCGATGGCCATCAAGGTCTCGAATTTGCCGCGCTATGTCCGTCCCCAGTGGGGGCTTTCACTGGCTGACATTGTCTTTGAGTATTACACCGAGGCTGGAACGACGCGCTTCACGGCAATCTTCTACGGGCGCGACGCGGAAATGGTGGGGCCGATTCGCTCGGCTCGTTTTGTAGATGCGCATTTTGTGCGTGGCTATAAAGCCATCTTTGCCTTTGGCTCCGCCTACGAAAAAGTTTTAGACCGCCTGTATAGCGCCGAATTTGCTGACCGGCTGGTGATCGAAGGGAGAAACACCCCTCTCTACCGCTATGATCCAAACGGTTACGATTACCTGATGGTCAACACCGCCGCATTGAGCGAATACATCACCCAAAAAGGGATTGAGAATGGGCGTCAAAACCTGGATGGCATGTATTTCCATGTCAACCCGCCCGCCAGTGGAAAGCCAGCCGAACAATTTGTCGTCCATTATTCGAGTGCCATCGAAAATCTTTGGAACTATGACGAGAAAACGGGGAAGTACCTGCGTTTCTCGGAGACTGGCGAAACTTTGAACAATGGAACCACAATGAAATACGAGCAACTGACCGACCGTTTAACCGGTGAACCCATCGCGTTCGATAACGTGGTCGTGATGTTTGTGACCAATGAATACTACAACCGCGATCCCGAGGTGATTGATATTTTGCTCTTGGGAAGCGGCAAAGCGTATGCGTTTCGCGATGGACAGGTGTATGAAGTGCTGTGGCAACGCCCCGCACCGGACGCGGTCGTCTCGCTGACGTATCCCGATGGCTCCCCCTTCCCCTTCAAACCCGGCACGACATGGTTTGAAATCCTGGGCATGAACTCCACCCTGACAGACACCGGGCAGGGGCTGTACTTCAAGCATTTGATGCCCTGACGTTTTACCCGTTTTGGGATTGAATCAAAACTCCTTCTCCCAATAAGCGAGAGAAGGAGTTTTTTTGTGAATTTGCTTCAGCCTCCCACAGTCAGAAATACCTGTGGAGTGGAAGAGCAGGGCTTTATGAAGACACCGATCGCGTATGACGGGGGATCAGCAACAGGAAACCGATAGCGATAACCACCTGGCCCAGTTCCACGCCCGTCGCCTGCCACGGGCCAAAGACCATTTTTCCCGGCACGGGCTGAGTTCCCATGCCAAAGACATCCGCCATTGCGGCGAATACCACGATCACGTAACCGGTTGCCACCAGGCGAGCGCCAATATCAGCAGCAATCGTACGGGTGGTGTTCTTCCAAAAGCCAGTCAGGCCCAGATAGCCACCCAGGCAGATGATTCCCAATCCCACGGTAAACGTGGAAATCTGGATAAAGCCAACCACCGGGCTACGGTCAAGGCCGAATAACGACGGTCGGACTCCCACCAGGAAGATCAGCAAACCGAACAACGATAACAGCAAACTCAAGCGGATCCGTCCCTGGGAAGGAACAGCAAAGGGCGTAGTATCTGAGAGTTGAGAAGAGGAAGACGAAGTCATGGCAGGCACTGTTTCAACAATCGCAACCAGTTTTGACCAAAAACTGCCTCTTGCTCCGCTTCGCCATAGCCTTTAGCGGCCAGCATGGGAGCCAGTTTTTGCATGTCGGCAATGCTATCCACCTCAGCCGGGACGGCCTCGACCCCAAAACCACCGTCGAAGTCGGTGCCCAGACCTACGTGATCAGCGCTGCCCAGCAATTGACAGATGTGATCCACCTGCGAGGCTACCAGCGCGAGCGAAACCTTGTCGCGGCTCTCGCCGGGTTTCCAGCCATAGTTCAGGAATTTACCGGTCGGGACCAGGCCCATCACTCCACCGCGCGCGGCAAGGGCCTTGATGACGCCATCCGACAGGTGACGGTTGCCGGAGTATTCCGGGATGACAGCAGCGGCGTTGGCATGGCTGGCAATGACCGGGCCAGGATACAGGTCCAGAGCCTGGCGGGCAGCCAGTTCGTCCATGTGGCTGATGTCCAGGATGAATCCGAAATCGGCCATGGCTTTGAGCAGGGTACGGCCCTCATCGGTCAATGGACCCGGTTCCCGCGTGCCGCCACAGTAGCGCGTCCCCGCCCAGGCAAGGCCGATGATACGCAATCCTGCTTTCCACCACTCATCCAGTTCGGCAGGAGAACGGAGGCCGTCGGCGCCTTCCATCAGGGGCAGCAAGCCAACGGGATGAGTCTCGGACGAGGCATCGGCCCAATGGGCCAGGACAGAGTCCAGGTCTGCTCGCGAACCGATCAGGCGGAATTTGTTGCTGTGCCGGTCGGTCAGTTCATGGTAGAGGTCTAACTGTTTCCGATAAAGACGATGAGCCGTATCAAAGTCATCGTAATAGACAGTCTCCCACGACTGCTTGAGGCGCCCTGGTACCACAAAGAGTGTGGCAAACACCACGGCCACCCGTCCTTGTTGATATTCTGGCCACCCGAGCAAGGTATGGCCCTGCCGCCGCAGGACAGGGGCGTCAGCATCTGTTTCTAAGCGGCGCGTCTCAAGAACCGAGCGGGTATAGTCCCGGCCAAATGTCTGGATGTTCCAGGCGAGATCTTCGTGAGCGTCAACAATCAAAGGAAGCGGCATAGGACAAAAGAAAAACCGGTTTCCCCCACCAAAACGCGCGGGAAACCGGTGGTTTGACGCAATCGTTTACTCTTGGTTTCCCAAGTTGATATCTTCCAGGTCAATTTGTTTGAAATCCAGGTCTTTGTAGGCGCCCGAGTCGACCTTGCGCAGGCTGAGGCCAATGCGGCGCTGTTCGGGGTCAATCCGAATGATGCGCAGGGTCAACACATCCCCTTCATGTAATTTTTCTTTGGGGTGTTCGACGCGCTCTTCGCTGATTTCTGAGACATGAATCAAGCCTTCAAGGTCACCTTCAATGCGGGCGAAGGCACCGAACTTGGTCAGGCGGGTAACGACGCCTTTGACCAGTTGACCGACCTTGAATTTCTCGACCTTTTTGCGCCAGGGGTCATCCTGGAGCGCCCGGATGGAAAGCCCAATGCGTTTCTTTTCGCGGTCAATGCTGATGACCTTGACTTTGACTTCCTGACCAACTTCCAACACTTCCGATGGGTGCTGGATGTGTTCCCAGGAAATCTCCGAGAGATGCACCAGGCCATCTGCGCCATTGATATTGACGAAAGCGCCAAAATCAGCCAGGCTGGTGACTTTGCCGACGTATTCTTTGCCCTCTTCAAGGGTCTCAAGGATACGTTCCTTGATGGATTGACGGGTTTCGGTCGAGGCCGCGCGTTCCGAAAGGATGAGGCGGCGGCGCCTTCGGTCCACTTCAATGACACGAACCGTGATGGGTTCGCCAATCATGCTGGCATATCGCTCTTCGGGATTATCGCCGCTGATCGCCATCCGGCGCGAAATTCCCAGTTGCGAGGCCGGCACAAAACCACGCAAGCCGTGAATTGGGACAATCAGGCCACCTTTGTTAAATCCCTCGATCTTGCCGGTGAAAGAAGCCCCCTCCTCCAGCATTTTTTCGGCCTCGGCCCAACCTTTTTGCTCCTGGGCACGGGTAAACGAGAGCATAATGTTGCCGCTCGAATCTTCAGCAGAAAGCACATAGACCGGGATTTCATCCCCGACCTTCAGCGCTGCCCGCGTTTCAGGATCAATGGACTCCAGTTCGCGGCCTGCAATAACGCCTTCGGATTTGGCACCAATGCTGACCAGAATTTGTGACGGGCCAATACTGGCAATGACACCTGTGCGAATTTCTCCTGGCTGGGGAAAGTCAAGAGAAAGCCCCTCCTGGTCGAGCAAAGTCTCCATATTTGTGTGATTGTTGTTGCTGCCTTCGGCAGACTGAATGTTCTCGGGCGCATCCCCCGTCCCGAGATGGATATCATTTTGTTCCATGTTGAAACTACTCCGGAAAATAATAAGTTAGAGAGATTATACCAGTATACCGCTCGAATGGACAAGTTTCCCGTCCTATTTTCTCCGAGCGTGGATTGTCTGGCACTGCTCATGGTAAAATTCACCGTATGTCTGTCTTTTCCTGTGACATCATCATCGTCGGCGCGGGACCAGCAGGGCTTTCGACCGCCCTGCACCTGGCCGCGATTGCCCCTGAACTCGTCCCCCGCACGCTGATTCTCGAGAAAGAGCGCCACCCCCGGCCAAAGCTGTGTGGAGGCGGCATCCTGCCCGATGGGGAGGTGATTCTGGCAGACCTGGGACTGAGCCTGACCGAGATTCCGCACTACGACGCCGATTGGGCCCACTTTGACTACGACGGCCAAGGGATGACGATGCGCGCTGAGAAAACAAGCACCTACGCTTTTCGCATCATCCAGCGCGACGAGTTTGATGGCTGGCTGGCAAACAAGGCTCGCGAACGTGGTTTTGTCATCCATGAGAACACAACGGTGAAACGGATAGCCGTTAACGAGTCTGGCGTGACGGTGGAGACCGATCACGGTGAGTACCACGCCGCGATCGTCATCGGCGCCGACGGGAGCAATAGCGTTGTCCGGCGGACGATTGTGCCCCACGAGCCAATTCACGTGGCGCGCCTGCTGGAGGTATTCACTCCGCCCAAGCCAGAAGCATCCTTCCACAAGCAATCTGACCCATACTTCGACTTTCTGGTTGTCCCCCAGGGAATTCTTGGCTATGTGTGGGATTTTCCGGCCATCAAGCACGGTCAGCCGGTGCGAGTACGCGGCATCTACGATAGCAACATTTATCCGGGCAAGGCCAAGGTCAGTCTGCGCGCGGCACTGGCGGAGGAGTTTAAGCGCCACGGTCTCGATTTGGACGCGTATGAATTGCAGGGTCACCCCATCCGCTGGTTTGCCCCCCGCTCGGTCTTCTCTGCGCCGCGGGTGCTGCTGGTGGGCGATGCGGCGGGCGTAGATGCCCTCTACGGCGAGGGCATCAGTATCGCCTTGGGCTACGGCAAACTGGCGGCGCGCCTCATCCAACGCGCCTTTGAGACGCAGGATTTCTCTTTCGGCGATTACCGTTCCCTGCTGTTGCGCTCCGAACTGGGCAAAGCCCTCAAGCGGCGCACCTGGTTTGCCCGATTCTTCTACAGTTTCCGCTCGGCGCGCATTCAGGCCCTCATCTGGCGCAAAATGGGGCCGATCGTCGTGTGGCTTGTGCGCACCTTCTTCATCGGCTGGGCCATGCGAGACAAAAAGCACGAGGTATAAAAAAGAACGAGGCGGCAAGCCTCGTTTCAATTTTTGACCTCTTTCAGGAAGCGGGGCGAGTTGAGTTGCCGTTCCAGCAGGTAAGTGATGTAACCTTGCAGAATCCGTTCCGCCTCGTCGCGGACCTCGGGCCGGGGCCGCGCTCGCTGCGCTTCGGGGAAAGAACTGCGCTGAAAGTGACGGAGGTACTTGAGCGCTTCCATAGAAATTTCGTACATTCCAGGCAGCCCCACCCCACAACGCGGACAGACCACACCGCCCTGGGAAAATGAAAAATACTGGGAGACAGGCTGAATTTCTGCCTCACAATTGACACAAAATGTCAACTGCGGACGGTATCCAAGCAACTCGAGGACCTGCACTTCGTAATAACGGACAGCCACCCAGGGGTCGGGCAGGGTTACAATTCGTTCCAGGGTATCGGCCAAAAGGTTGAAAATTGCCACGTTTTCGTGTCCCTCGTCGTAGGTAAAGCGGTCGAGCAGTTCGACCACTGTGCTGGCTGTAGCCGTTTTGACCAGGTCATCGCGCAAGGGCAGGTAGGCATTGACCGTCTCGGCCTGGGTGACGATGGGCAGGTCGCGGCCGCGGGCCAGTTGCAGGATGACGCGCGTAAACGGCTCAACATGACCGGCTTTGCGACTTTTTGGCCGCCGCGCCCCTTTGGCCACGGCACGCAACTTTCCGTATTGACGGGAATACAGGTGAAGAATGCGGTCAGCCTCCCCCCAGTCTGCATGACGCAGGATAATGGCTTCTACCCGAAAAGACCGCGGCAGAGTGGACATCATCTCGCTAACATCGTTTTGCTCAGCGCTCTAAATCCTTTGGCGTAAACGCGCCCGGCAACAGGTCACGCACCGTGGTTTGTTGCAGGAGACGGCCATCCGGATGGGCAATCAAGACGATCGTGTCGAGGCCAAACTCGGCCATCACCTGGCGACAGCCGCCACAGGGCGTGCCACCGTTGGGAGTGACGACGGCGATGGCTTCGATTTCTCTTTCCCCGTCCGAGACAGCCTTGAAAATCGCCACGCGTTCAGCGCAGATACAATGCGGGTAAGCGGCATTCTCGATGTTACAGCCCGTATAGATGCGCCCTGAGCGGGTGCGCAAAGCAGCGCCGACCGGATATTGCGAATATGGGGCATAAGCCCGCCGACGGGCTTCGTTTGCGAGCGCAATCAAGGTATTGCGCTCTTCTTCGGTGAGAGTCGCCATAGCACATCCTTGTTATGATCCGTTTTCCTGATTCAACTTTCGAAGGGGGCGGGCCGGCACGCCAACCACCAGCGTATCGTCTGGCACATCCCTGGTGACCACAGCCCCGGCGCCTGTTTTGGCTCGTTTCCCGACTTTGACCGGAGCAACCAGCATGGTATCGGAGCCGATGAAGGTCTCGTCGCCGATTTCGGTTGGGTTCTTCTTGACGCCGTCGTAGTTGCAGGTGATGGTTCCCGCGCCGATGTTGACGTTTGCCCCAATCGTTGCATTGCCAATGTAGGAGAAATGCCCCATCTTCGTGCCCGGGCCAAGAGTCGAATCCTTCACTTCGCCAAAATTGCCCATGTGGACACCTTTGCACAGGCGGGCACCCTTGCGCAGGTGGGCAAAGGGGCCAATGTCCACATCTTCTTCCAGCCAGGCATACTCCACGACAGATTTGACGACTTTGCAACGGGGACCAATGCTCGAACCACGCACCACCGTATCGGGGCCGATTTCACACGCTTCGCCGATGCTTGTACCGGCCTCAAGATGCGTATTGGGCCAGATGACCGTATCGCGCCCAATCGTTACGCCAGGCTGGATATAGGTGGTGTCGGGGTCAATCAGAGTAATGCCATTCAGCATGTGGGCGGTATTGATGCGTCGGCGCATGAGTTTCTCGGCTTCGGCCAGGTGAACACGGGTATTGATGCCAATGGCTTCGGTCGGGTCGTCTGTCAAAACAGCCTGGACGGTCTGCCCGTCGCGGACAGCCAGTTCGACAGTATCGGTCAGGTAATACTCGCCTTTCTTGGAGACCGGGATACGATGCAGCGCCTCCCACAGCCAGTCGGCCCGGAAGCAATACGCGCCGACGTTCAGTTCGCGAATGGACAATTGTTCAGGGGTCGCTACTGCTTCTTCAACAATCGCCTGAACCGTTCCATCGGCGGCGCGGACGATGCGCCCAAAGCCGCGCGGGTCATCGGCAATGACCGTCAGAATCGTCATCGGACCGGGATTCTGTTGCTGCGTCTCGACGAGGAGGGTCAATGTCTCGGGACGGAGGAGGGGCATATCGGCATAGGTGACCAGCACCAGGTCAGTCGCGCCACGCAGGAGCGATTCGGCCTGCAGGACAGCATGTCCCGTCCCCAGCGGTGGATCCTGGAGCACACAGCGAGCAGTCTCCCCCAGGTAGTTACGAACCGCCTCTGCTCCATGGCCAATCACAACAACCGGTGTTTCTGTCCCTGCCATCCGCGCTGCATCCAAAGCATAGGCAATCATAGGGCGGCCACAAACCAGATGCAAAACTTTCGGGAGAGTGGATTTCATGCGCGTGCCCAATCCGGCTGCCAGAAGAATGGGGGTAATTTTCATGACATCTCCTTAAAGCAACAGGCTTTGCACCGGAGGGCGCAAAGCCTGACTCGAATTGACATTCCCTCCGTCCGAGGGGATAGGCTGGGGCGCCTGGATTCGAACCAAGATACTCAGCTCCAAAGGCTGATGTGCTGCCATTGCACCACGCCCCAAAGCGGGCGCAATTGTATCACAGCCTCAGTAGAGGGGCAATATCAAGAGGCATCTTCTTCGGGAGCAAGACCCAGTTGTTTGGCCTGTTCGTAAGAAAGCATATCGGGTTTGGAGGGAGGCCAGTGTTGATCGGCAGCCTCTTCCCAAAACTGATTCAATTCATCCGTCTTGATTTTTTTCTTGCTCTGAAGCAGGGGCTCCAGTTCTTTGACGTTCTGCTCGACCACTTCCAGCGGGGTTGTAGATGGTTCCTGGTAGGCAGGGATGTCTTTCTTTGGTTGCGCAGGCACGAATTTGACAATGGCCGCCTGGATTAATTCGCACATCGAAGCAACGGTGTGCAAGGTCTCTTTGATATGGCTTTCATCGGCAATGTTTTTGCCCAACACAACCATAGAATGTTCGTCACCAACTGGTGCAAAAATAAGGTGGTCACCATCGCCATCAAAGATGGTCCAACTGGAGAGAGCAGGGTAGCCGAGTAAACGCGAGGCTTTTTGAGAGGCGCTGTGAACCGACAGGAGCGAGGAAAGAAGCGCTGTTTCGGCGTTTGGGTTGGGCAAGTCGCCCGCCCGCGCCAGCACATGCCCGGTATCATCCATGAGCAGGACGGTGTAGGCTTTCAACTTCTGGCGCAATTCGACGAGCAAATCTGGCAGGCGACGGTCCCCACCATTGACATTCCGATCCTCCGGTTCGACCGCAATCGGCTCAGGGGGCAGGAAGGTTTGAATCAGCCCAAGGTGGCGTTCAACTGCATCGAGAAAATCGGCGATCTCGACCGGCTTGGTAAAGAAGGCATCGGCACCCGCATCGGCCAGGGTCCTGCGAATTTTGGGGTCTGACTGGCCGGTAATCAGAAAAATTTTGGCCTGGGGATGATTGTTGCGTACTTTTTTCATCAACTCCAGGCCAGTCATCCCTGGCAAAAGGTAATCGGCAACAAGCAAATCCACATTATGGCGCGAACTGTAGAGAATGGCTTCTTCTCCAGAGGGAATTTCCACGATTTCCAGTTCATATTCCAGCGTCTCCAGCGCCGATCGGAGAAGGCGACTGACTTCGCGATGGTCTTCAACAATCAGAATACGGTGAGAGGCCATATATCTCCAGCCTTTACTTCAAGGATAGTACATCTGCCGAGGCGTTTTGCGGATTGCATGCTGCCCAGCCGCGCCACCCGCGTTACCGAGGGTATGCTTATTATACGTCACTCATGCCATCAGGGAATGGCAAATTTTATCGCATCTCCCTGAACGCCCTGTCAAAGCCTGCTCTCAGGCGGGAAATAACCTGTCATAAATCTCCGGGCAGTATTGCTGCACCATTTCGGAGGTCAGCCCGTTCTCTTTGCAGATGGCCGCGTACAGGTCCACTGACGGGCGGCGGATGCGCTTCTGCGTTTCGGGGTCGAGGCCCCACAGGCCAAAGCGCTGCGTCCAGCCGCGCTCCCACTCGAAGTTGTCCACCAGCGACCAGTGGAAGTAGCCCTTGACCGGCCAGTTGAAGTTGACCGCCCGCCACATTTGGTGGATGTGCTGCACCAGATAGCGCGGGCGCATCTGGTCTTTGTCATCCTCCACGCCGTTCTCGGTGATGAGAATGGGCAGGTTGGGATAAGTATGCTGCACCCAGCGCAAACTGTCGAACAAGCCGGTTGGGATGTTGGCGATGAAGCCATTTGGACTCAAGTCCGAGTCTGGGGGGTAGAACGCGCGGGTAAAGAGTTCGTGGGAGTGACGCAGGTCAAAGGTGACCGTATCCACCGAGTAGTAGTTCAAGCCAAAGTAATCCTGTGTCCCTTTGGCTTCGGGAATGAGGAATTTACCCAGGGGGGTACGCATGACGCCTGTGCTGATCCCGGTGGGGAAGGCCATATTCATCCCGCTGTAGCGGAGGTTGCGCATCAAACGGTCAAGTGGCGACCAGGCATGGGCCGGGACTTGCGGGCGGTAGTGCAGGGCATAGCCGACGCGCGCCTCGGGCTGAATTTCGTGAATGGCGCGATAGGCAGCCGCGTGACCACGCAACATATTCGCCAGCACGCGCATCGCCAGTTTGTTGTCTTTTTTGCCAGGCGGGAAAGCCCCCGAGAGATAGCCAATCAGAGCATAAACGTTTGGCTCATTGATGGTGCACCACAGGTTGCAATACTCCTTGAGCGCCTCCACCGTTTTGCGGACAAACTTTTCAAACAGCGGCACAACCGCCTCGGTCTCCCAGGCGCCCATTTCACTCAGCCAGAGCGGGTCGGTGAAGTGATGCAAGGTGACAAGGGCCGTCATCCCGCGTTCGCGCAGGCCGCGTAGCATGGTGCGGTAGCGTTCCAGGGCCTCTTCGTCCCAACGGTCGGGCGTGGGTTGAATGCGGCTCCATTCCACCGACAGGCGATGAGCATTTTGCCCTGTCTCAGCGGCGCGGTCGAAGTCCTCCTGCCAGCGCCCGCCCCACCAGTCACAGGCCAGGCCAGATTTGTGAACCGTGTGTCCTTCCTGCTCCCAGCGATACCAGTTATTGTTGGTGTTATTGCCTTCCACCTGATGGGCAGCGGTCGCACACCCCCACAGGAACCCTCGCGGAAAATGAAACGATGCAGATGGCATGACAAAATCTCCTTCTCAACGACAGAAAAATCAGGATTGACGGGCCAGGTAGGCCAGATAGAGCGCCACCGAACCGGCAACGGCGGCATTAAGCGACTCGACTTGACCCTGCATCGGCAGGCGCAGGAAAAAGTCGCATTTTGACTTGACCAGCGGGCGAATGCCCTCCCCTTCCGAGCCGACGACCAGCGCCAGCCCGCCCGTCAGCCGGATCTCGGACGGGGGGCGCGCTTCGGGGGCCTGATCCAGGCCGACGGTCCAGACATCCGCCCGGCGCAATTCGTCAATGGCCTGGGAAAGGTTCATCTGGGCAATCAGCAAATGTTCCGAAGCGCCCGACGAGGCGTTGACCACCGCCGGCGTGACAGCCACCGTTCGCGCCAGGGGCAAAATCACGCCATGCACGCCGACGGCCTCGGCAGTGCGCAGCAGGGAACCGAAATTCTGCGGGTCATTGAGCGTATCGAGCAGCAGGACGAATGGTGGTTCGCCGCGAGCCGCCGCCCGGTCGAGGATGTCTTCCAGGTTGACGTAAGGGTAACTGCTCACTTCGAGAATCACGCCTTGATGAGCAGGATGGATTTTGTCGAGGAGAGGGCGCGGCGTCTGGGTGATCGGAATCTTGCGTTCCTGCGCTATTTGCAGAATGTCGAGGATACGGCCTTTTTCCTGCACGCCCTGGGCAATTTCCAGGCGAAACACCTGCCGCCGACCAGCGCGCAAGGTTTCATAGACAGCATTTCGGGAATAGATGAGTTCTTTCATGCCTGTATTTTACTCGCAAAGGGTCAGAGATAAAACCGAGATGCCCCAACAAGAATTGCAGGAAGAGGCGCAACGTTGCGAGACATTTTCTCGTCAAATTGATGTCACGGTGGCAAGTGGGCCAGCCGGGAGCGGGCCAAATGCCCTGAAAATAAAGCGATGACCGCCGGCTGGAGGTCATCGCTTTTGGGTTCAAGGTCAATTGCTGAATTTCAAAACGACAGAGGCATTTTTCAAGGACTAAAACAACTTGAGGACTGCCTCACTCGCCCAGGTAAAGAGTGCCATCGGCAGGACGGAGAGGACGACGGTAGCCACCGCGGAAAGCGCCCAGGTGAAATCGAGCCAGGGTTCGCGGGTTGTCTCTGGGGTGCCTTCGCGCATGTACATCACGACCACGACCCGCAGGTAGTAGTAAGCCGAGATGAGCGAGGTCAGCACGCCGATAATGGCCAGTCCAACCTGCCCGGCCTCGATCACGGTGCGGAACAGGTAGAACTTGCCCACCAGCCCCAGCGTGGGCGGCATCCCCGTCAGCGAGAGCATGAAGACGGTCATCGCCGCGGCGAGAAGCGGTCTGCGCCGGCCCAGGCCAGCAAAATCGCTGATGTCCAGGCCCTGGCCGTTCTGTTTTTCGAGGGCAATGACCGCCGCCCAGGCGCCGTAGGAGGTCAGGGCGTAGGTGACGAGGTAGAACAGCGCCGAGGCAACCGCGTCGGCCTGCGTGGCCGGGTTGCCAAAGGCGACGAAAGCCATCAGGATATAGCCAGCGTGTGCAATGGAGGAGTAGGCCAGCATGCGCTTGATGTTGGTCTGCGCAATGGCCACCACGTTGCCGACCAGCATGGTGAGCGCGGCCAGCACCCAGACGACCGGAGTCAGGTCGGCGCCGAGGGAGGGGAAGGCGGTCACGAAGAGGCGCAGCAGGGCGGCAAAACCGGCGGCCTTGGCCCCAACTGCCATGAAGGCCGTGACCGGGGTCGGCGCGCCGTGATAGACGTCAGGCGTCCACATGTGGAACGGCACGGCGGCGACCTTGAAGCCGAAACCGACCAGGAGGAGCGCCGCGCCGATGGTCAGGAGCAGGCCCGAGGTCCCGGCGGCAGCGGCGGCGACGATGCCCGCCAGCGAGGTGCTGCCGGTCGCTCCATAGACGAGCGTCACGCCATAGACGACGAATCCGGTGGCGAATGCGCCCAGCAGGAAGTACTTCAACCCGGCCTCTTCTGAATCGAGGCGCGGGCGGGCAAAGGCAGCCAGCACGTAGAGGGGCAGGGAAAGCAATTCAAGCGCCAGGAAGACCACAATCAGGTCAGCGGCGTGCGCCATGAGCATCATGCCGGCGGTGCTGAAGAGGAGCAGAGAGTAGTATTCGCCGCGCTCAATGCCCATGCGCTTGAGGTAGCCATAGGCAACAGCAATCCCCAACAAGCCGGAAAGCAGGAAGAGGACATTCAGGAAGATCGCAAAGCCATCCACGGCAATCATTCCGCCAAAGGTGGAGGCTTCGTCACCGGCCTGGGCGATGGTCAAACCGGCTGTCAGGGCCAGCCCCAAAGCCGCCAGCAATGCGGTCATGCCCTTGCGCTGGAGGAACAGGTCCACCAGCAGCAGGAGGGACGCCCAGACAACCAGGACGAGGAGAGGAAGGATAGAGAGCAAATCAGAAGATGTCATAGTCGCTCTTTCGCGAGTTCAGTGGTCTGGCAATCCGTTTTTCCGTACAGCGGACAGCAGACGGCAGACCGCAGACCGCTTTACCGTCCGCGGTTCCCAAAAATCAGTGCAATACCGTCAGCAATTTCTCCACCGCGGGGGCCATCAGTTCGAAGAACGGGCGGGGGTAGAGGCCAATCCAGAAGATGAAGACCAGCAGAGGCACAATGGTGACGATTTCACGCCAGTTCAGGTCACGCAGGGCATGGCCATGCTTTTTGACTTCTTCGACAATCGAGCCTTCGGGGCCGAGGAACATCTTCTGGAACATGTAAAGGATGTACACCGCCGCCATAATCACGCCCAGGGCCGCCACGCCAGCGAACCAGGGCGAGCCAATGGCTTCTGAGCCGAAGGCGCCGAGGAGGATGGTGAATTCGCCGACGAAGCCGTTCAGGCCGGGCAGGCCCATCGAGGAGAGCGAGACGATGAGCATGATGCTGCCAAAGATGGGCGTGATCTTCCACAAGCCGCCATAGACGGCTATTTCGCGGGTGTGAGTCTGCTCGTAAATCATGCCGACCAGGAGAAACAAGGCGCCCGTGCTCAAGCCGTGGTTGATCATCTGCAGGATGCCGCCCTGAATGCCCTGGGCGTTCAACGCGAACAGGCCGAGCATGACGAAACCGAGGTGGCTGACCGAGGAGTAGGCGACCAGTTTCTTGACGTCTTTCTGTGCGTACGAGACCCAGGCGCCGTAGATGATGCCGATAACCGCCAGCAGGGCGATCCACGGGGCAGCCTGTTTCGCGGCTTCAGGGAAGAGCGGCAGGTTGAAGCGCAGGAAACCGTAAGTCCCCATCTTCAGCAAGACACCCGCCAGGATGACAGAACCAGCCGTCGGCGCTTCCACATGGGCATCGGGGAGCCAGGAATGGAGCGGCCACATCGGGACTTTGATGGCAAACGCCGCAGCGAACGCCAGGAAGAGCCACAGTTGAATATCTGCCGGGATGCCGCCTTTGTCCATCAGTTCGGGGACGCTAAAGGTGCCCTGGTTGATTCCCAGCCAGAGGATGGCAAGCAGCATGAGAATCGAGCCAGCCATGGTGTACAGGAAGAACTTGATGGCGGCGTAGATGCGGCGCGGGCCACCCCAAATGCCGATGAGGAAGTACATCGGGACCAGGGTAAATTCCCAGAAAATGTAGAACAGGAACAAATCCTGAGCCAGGAAGACGCCGCTCATGCCCACTTCGAGCAGGAGAAAGAAGAGCATGAAGTCCTTGACGCGCTCCTCAATCGCCGTCCAGGTGGAGAGGATGGAGATGGGGGTCAGGAAGGTGGTCAGCAGGACAAGCAGGATGGAGAGGCCGTCCACGCCGACGTAGTAGTGAATGTTCCAGCCCGCCACCTGAATCCAGGGCAGGTTCAAGGTCAGGTGTAGCGCGCCGGCATCGGTTGCTTCGGCTTGCCGAAACAGCGTCAGCATCCAAATGGACAGGCCGAAGGTCACGAGGGAGGTGAGCAGCGCCGTCCAGCGCAAAGCGTTTTTCTTCTCGCCAGGGATAAAGAGCAGCGCCAGCACGCCCACCAGCGGGAAGAAGATGACGAGGTTGAGAGGATTGGTAAGAAAGTCCATGTTGATTCTCCGTTTACACGTTTATGCGTTACACGTTTGCACGTTGGCACGTGGACATGTTAGAACGTTCCAACGCCCTAACGTTTCAACGTTCTAACGCATAACCAGGTAACCTAAAATGACAACTACACCCAGCAGCACCGCCAGGGCGTAGGAGCGGACAAAGCCGTTTTGCAGGCGGCGGAGGGAGGTGGAAGCCCGTTTGGTCAGTTCGCCCAGGCCGTTGAAGAAGGCGTCAATGCCTTTCTGGTCGGCGTAGCGGTTGAGGGCAATGTGACTGAGCCAGTTGTAAGTGCCAGCGATGACTTTTTCATGGAACCAGTCATGCCAGAAGCGCCAGTCCACCACGTCGGCCAGGAAGCGGGCGATGTCCACGTAGCGGTCCACAAAGACGGCCCAGTAGCCTTCGTCCACGAACCATTTGTTTTCCATGCCCGTGAAGATGAACCCAAGCGGTTTCTTGAGTGGGTCTTTCTGACCGGCAGCCAATGGCTTGCGCCCGTAAATCAGCCAGGAGAAGTAAATGGCCAGCAACGCAAGCACGGTGGAGGCGAGAGCAACAATCGGATTCAGCCCGCCCCAGGAAATCTGTAACCAGGCAGGAAGGTGAGCTTCGTGTTCGACCATCTCAATCGTATGCTCCAGCCAGTGACCGAAGGTGTGTACCCCCGGCAGGTTGAGCGCCCCGCCGAGGACCGAGAGGCCGGCCAGCACCATCAGCGGTACCGTCATCACCCGTGGGCTTTCCTCGGCATGGGCAGCAGCCTCGTGCCGCGGCTCGCCAAAGAAGACCATCCAGATTTGACGACCCATGTAGAAGGCGGTGAAAAAGGCCGCCGTCAGGAGCAGAGCAAAGACTTCGGGATGGAGTTTGGCGGCGTCGAGCAGGATTTCATCCTTCGACCAGAACCCGGCAAAGGGGAAGATGCCCGCCAGCGCCAGCGTGCCGATGATGTAGAGCCAGAAGGTAACCGGCATGCGCTTGCGCAGGCCGCCCATGTTGCGCATATCGCCGGGGTCGAACACTTCTTCGTGCTCTTCGTGTCCGCCTGCCCCCGCACTCAGGGGGTTGTGGTGAGCGAGGTGATGGTGACCTCTCTCCAACCCCAGGATGACCGACCCCGCCGAGAGGAACAACAGGGCCTTGAAGAAGGCGTGGGTCACGAGGTGGAACATCCCGGCGACGAAGGCGCCCATGCCAACCGCCGCGACCATGAAGCCAAGTTGACTGATGGTCGAGTAAGCCAGCACTTTCTTGATGTCATATTGACCGACGGCAATCGTCGCGGCGAAGAGTGCCGTCACCGCGCCGACCATGGCCACGATGTACTGTGCATCGGGGACCAGGGTATAGAGCGGCCACGAACGGGCAATCAGGTACACACCGGCGGTGACCATCGTGGCGGCATGGATGAGTGCCGAAACGGGCGTAGGACCCGCCATGGCATCCGGCAACCAGACGTAGAGCGGAATCTGCGCCGATTTACCGGTCACGCCGATCAGCATGAACAGGGTAATGGCCACGATGATGCCTGGTTGGGCAGCGGCAATTTCCTCGGCCAGGCCAAAGACCTCGCCGAACTGCACACTGCCAAAGGCCCAGAACATGGTCATCCCTGCCAGCAAGAAGCCAAAGTCGCCGATGCGGTTGGTGATGAAGGCCTTCTTGGCGGCGTTCGAGTTGGCCCACGACGGGCGGCCAAGCGTGTCCATGTCATACCAGAAGCCGATGAGCAGGAAGGAGCACAGGCCAACGCCCTCCCAGCCCACGAAGAGCATCAGGTACGAATCGCCGCTGACGAGAATCATCATCATGGCGATAAAGAGATTCAAGAAGACGAAGAAACGGCGATAGCGTTTCTCATCTTTCTTGAAGCGCACGTCCTCGTGCATGTAGCCGATGGCGTAAACATGAATGAGCGTGCCCACGCCGGAGACGACCAGCATCATCGTCACCGAGAGGGTATCCACGCGGAACGTCCAGGGGATGTGCAAATTGCCGATGGTAATCCAGTCTGCGAAGGGGACGGTGACAGCCTCGCCATGCGCAGACCACAGGCCGTAAGCCAGCAGCACCGAGATGACAAACGTCGCGCCCGCGGCGGCGCTCGCCAGCCAGCCGATGGCCTTTTCGCTCATCTTGCCGCCAAAGATGATGTTGATGAGCAGGCCGAGGACGGGCAGGAAGACAATGAGAGGAACAAGGGTGAAGATACCTTCCATGGCTTATCCTTTCAGACTGCTCATCTGGTCTACGTCAACGTTATGCTTGATGCGGAAGATGGCGACAATCAACGCCAGGCCGATGGCTACCTCTGCTGCAGCGACAGCAATGACAAAGAAGACAAACAACTGACCGCTGAAAAGCGGCTGGCCACTGGCCTTCTCAAAGGAACGAGCGAAAGCCACAAAGGCCAGATTGGCCGAGTTGAGCATCAATTCGATGGACATGAAGATAATCAGCGCGTTGCGGCGAATCAGCACGCCCAGGGCGCCCATCGTAAAGAGAATCGCCGACAGAAGAAGGTAATGGTCGAGTGGAATCATGCCGGTTCTCCTTTCTCGCGTTTGGTCAACACAATGGCGCCGATCATCGCCACCAGCAGCAGGACGGAAGTCACCTCGAAGGGCAGGAGGTAGTCCGTGAAGAGCAGCGTGGCCATCTGACGCAAGGCGTCCATCGAGTTTTCCCATGTGCCGGGATTGGAGAGGTCAGAGGTCAGGCGAACGCGTTGCAGGAGCAAATAGACCGCCTCAACCAGCAAAAGCGCTGCCGCGCCGATGGCCAGGGGGCGCTGCCAGGGCAGCACCTCGCCCTTGGGCAATTTTTCTGCCCCCAAGATCATGATCACGAACAGGAACAAGACCATGATGGCCCCGGCATAGACGGTAATCTGAGCCATGGCAACAAACGGCGCGCCCAACAGCAAATAGAATACGGCAACCGTGGCAAGATTCAACACCAGGAAGAGCGCCGCGTAGACCGCATTGCGGCTGAGCAACAACCCCAGTGCAGTCGCCACTGCCGTCGCGGCGAGAACGTAGAAGAAAATGAGCGTAAAGTCCATAAATCCTTCCTCGACTGCCAATCAGCAATCTACAATCAGCAATCTACAATCAGCAATCTGCAATCAGCAATCTACAATCATCAATCTACAAATCCTCAATCCGTCGGGTCTTTCATCTCCGGCACCGAGCGGGTAAATCGGCCGGGTTCGGTCTTCTGCGGGGTCGGCGCGCCGCCCGCGGGGACCGGCTCGAGCAGCATTTCTTTGGGGTAAATGGCTTCGCGTCGGTCGGTGAAGGACAGTTCGTAGTTATCGCCCAGGACAATCGCCTCGGTCGGGCAGGCATCTTCGCAGAAGCCGCAGTAGATGCAGCGCAGCATGTTGATTTCATACGTGCTGGCGTAGCGATCACCGGGAGAGTAGCGTTCTTCGTCTGTATTTTCAGCAGACTCGACAAAAATGGCATCTGCCGGGCAGGCTGCTGCACACAACGCACAGCCAATGCACTTCTCGAGACCGTTCTCATAGCGCTTGAGCACATGGCGGCCGCGAAAGCGCGGTTTGACCGGGCGCTTCTGCTCCGGGTATTGCACAGTGACGGGTTTTTCGAACATCATGCGCAGCGTCGTCCACAGGCCGCGCCCCAGTTCGATGACAGGTTCAAGCACGGGCACGCGCATATTCTTTCCTCCTCAAGGACTGATAAACACCATTAAGGGCCAGCAGACCGGCTACCAGCGAGGTGAGCGGAATGCTCCACTGCCAGGCAGGAGTCACCTGCTCAGAGAGCAAAATGCCAGCCGCCGTCAGAAAGATGAGCGCCAGCGAGAGCGGCAGCAACACCTTCCAGCCGAAGGCCATCAGCCGGTCGTAGCGGATGCGCGGCAGGGTGGCGCGCACCCAAATCATGCCGAAGAGCAGGATGAAGACTTTGATAAACACGTACAGCGGCCCCAGCCAGGGGGTCTTGTCCACGCTCAAGATGGTATTCTGCAAGAACCAGGGTTCGCGGTAGCCGCCGAAGAAGAGCGAGGCAACAATGGTGCAGATGGCAATCATCTTGTCGTACTCGGCCATGAACAGCAGGGCGAATTTCATGCCACCGTACTCGCTGTGGTAACCGGCAGCCAGTTCCTGCTCGGCCTCGGGCATATCAAACGGGGCGCGGTTGACCTCCGCCAGGGTCGCAATCAGGAATATCAGCATGCCCACCGGCTGGAGGACGGCAAACCACATGTCTTTCTGGGCCTCAACGATGTCAATCAGACGAGTCGAATTAGCCAGCAGGATAACCAGGATAAACGACAGGCCAAGCGCCAGTTCGTACGAAATCATCTGGGCTGTTGAACGCAGGCCACCCAGCGTGGCATATTTGTTGTTCGAAGACCAGCCAGCCAGGACAATGCCATACACCCCAATCGAAGCGATGGACATGATGTACAGCACCCCAACGTTCAAGTCGGCGATGTACCAGGTGATGGTCCGCCCAAACAATTCAAAATTCGCCCCCTCTGGCGCAAAAGGCACCACAGCGGTAATCACCAGCGCCGGGAAGAGTGTGATGATGGGGGCCAGGGTGAAGAGCAGTTTGTCGGCTCGCGCCGGCATGAACTCTTCTTTGAAGATCAGTTTGATGGCGTCGGCAATGGGCTGGAGCAGGCCCAACGGTCCGGCGCGGTTCGGGCCGATGCGCACCTGAATCCGCGCCAGCGCCCGGCGTTCGTAGTAGGTCAGGTAGGCAAATCCGCCCAGCAGAATCAACACCCACACCAGGCCTTTGGCCAACCATTCAAGGACATTCGCAAGCGTCATAAAGCCCTTCCTCTAAAAACGTTTAAACGTTGGAACGTTGGAACGTTAGAACGTTAGGCGTTCGAACGTTGGAGCGGTAAGTTGAGGTGCACGCCCAGACCCTGACGGTTCTCGTAGGTTGTGCCGCCGTAATACAGGTCGCCGCGCCCGACGATGGGCCACTGCTCGCACACCTCGGCCAGTTTGCCATAGGAAATGCCTGCAAAGGCAGGAACAGTCGCGGCGATTTTTTCCATCACCAGAGCAGCGGAGCGACCCTCGACCTGCAGCCCCGCCTCCGCAGCCAGGAGAGCGGTGATGGCATAATCGACTTTGCTCTCTCCAAGAGGCGGAGTGGCAGGGTAGAAACGCTGGACACGTCGCTCGCCAGAAGTAAAGGAGCCGTCCCGCTCGCTAAACGCCTGGGCAGGCAAGACCACATCGGCCAGTCTGGCCGTCTCGGTCAGGAACAGTTCCTGGACGATGAGCGCCTGAGCCGATTTGAGCGCTTCGGCCAGTTGCGGGTCATCGCCAGCCGGGTCACAACCGGCCACATAGACCACCTTGCCCTGGAAAGCAGCAGCCAGGTCATCGGCAGCCGTGAAGCCAAGTTCCCAGGCGCCCTGATCATTGGCACGCGGCCAGACACCGACCAGGCCGTTATTGGGTTTCCCGGCCCTGTCCTTGACCAGGTCGGCACAGACTTCGGCCAGTTCGCGTGAACTGTCGCGACCAAAGAAGACGATCAGATTTTCTGCTGCAGCAAAAGAGGGGGCCAGTTCGCGGACTTTTTGGGCAATTTCGCCTTTGTTGCAGTGAATCAGGGTGCTGGCGTATTTGTCCAGGCGGGTAGGTTCGGCGTTGACGATGGTCAGCGCCGCGCCGCGCTCGGTGGCTTGCTTGATGCGCAGGTGCCAGATCGGGGCGAAGTGATACAGGTCCGCGCCCGCCACCAGGATGGCGCTGCCGGTTCCCAGGTCGCCGAGGTTGGTGCCAGCCGAGACGCCGTAACGGGTGGTCAGTTCGCCGCCAGGGAGGGAGTCGTAGAGCAGGGCCTTGCCGCCCAGCCCATCAGCCAATTGCTTCAGGTTGAACAAATCCTCGTTGGACAGGCGCCCGGAAGCAAGTACCACGACTTTTCCCTTCCCATTTTGCAATTTTTCACCAGCCTGCTGAATGGCCTCCTGCCAGCCGGCGGTGTCCAGTTTGCCATCTTTTTTGAGCAGCGGTTGGCTCAGGCGAGCCGGGTCTTCGACGTAATGCCAGTTGAAGCGCCCGCGGTCACAAATCCAGATTTCGTTGACCTGCTCGTTCTGGCGCGGCATGACGCGCTTGATGACCACTCTCCCGCCCGATTTGGCCTCGCGGCGGGTGTTGAAGGTGATGTTGCAGCCTACCGGGCAGAGGGAACAGATGGAGGCCGCGGCTTTCATCTCCCAGGGGCGAGCGCCAAAGCGGAAGTCCGCCGTCGTCAGCGCGCCGACCGGGCAGATGTCGGTGGTGTTGCCGGAGAAAATCGAGTCAAAGGGCGGATCAGAGTTGGTGATGATGTCGGTGTCGCGCCCGCGATGATAGAACGCCAGCACCGGTTCGCCCGCCACTTTTTCCTGGAAGCGGATGCAGCGAGCGCACTGAATACAACGCTCACGGTCGAGCCAGATTTTATCGCCCAGGGGGACGTGCTTCTCGGCATGATGCTTTTCGCTGTACAGGAAGCGGCTCTGAGACGGGCCGTAGGCCAGGGTCAGGTTCTGGAGCGGGCACTCGCCGCCCTTATCGCAGACAGGGCAGTCGAGGGGGTGGGAGGTGAGGAGGAATTCCAGAATTTCTTTCTGGGCAGCACGCGCCTTCTCAGAGCGGGTCAGGACGACCATCCCCTCCGAGACGGGGGTGGTGCAGGCCGTTTCGAGTTTCGGCCCGAACTGGACCTTGACCTTTCCATCTTCAATCACCGGCTGACCGGTGGTACGGTCAATCATGGGCCGCCCCACCTCCACCAGACACTGGCGGCACATCCCAACCGGCTCCATCTTGGGATGGTAGCAAAAAACAGGGATGTCAATGCCGACCATTTTGGCAGCGTTGACAATCAGCGTACCTTCGGGCACGGTAACTTGTTGGTTATCTATCGTAAGGGTAATGGATTTCGTCATTCGGTCTCTCCAATGAGAGGGCTATTCATCATGAAGGACACAAAATCGTTGGGGAAGTGCAAGATCTTTGTGTTCCTTCGTGTCCTTTGTGGTTCGGTTAACCGCGAAAATCCTGCGGGAAGCGCTCAATGGCTGTCGTAACCGCCATTGTGGAAAACTCGCCCAGCGGGCAAAGGCACTTGCCCTGCATCTGCCTGGCAACGGTGTGAAGAAGTTTTGCGTTGGCTTCCACATCTTCGCCTTGCTCGATGCGTTCGATGAGATGCGCCATCCAGTACGTGCCATCGCGGCAGGGGGTGCACTTGCCACATGATTCGTGCTTGAAGAAGTGGATGGTCTTGTTGATGACCCAATCCATGCTGACGCTGTCGTTGATGACAATGACGGAGGCTGAGCCAAGGTCCGCTCCGAGCGTCTTGACCGAGGCATAGTCCATCGGGGTATCGAGGGCTTTGTCGTCGGCGACGATGACCGCCGAGGAAGCGCCGGCGGCCATAATCGCCTTAACCGGGCGTCCATCGGTCACGCCGCCGCCGTACTCGTAGATGAGTTGCCGGAAGGTCGTGCCAAAGGGCAGTTCATAATTCCCGGGCTTGTTAACATGGCCCGAAAGCGAGAAGATTTTGACCCCGGCGCTGTCGGCAGTGCCGAGCGATTTATACCAGTCGGCGCCTTTTTCGATGATGAGGGGGACGTTAGTCAGTGTCTCGACGTTGTTGACCACCGTCGGCTTGCCGTAGAGGCCATAAACAGCCGGGAAGGGCGGACGGATGCGCGGCTGGCCGCGTTTGCCCTCGATCGATTCGAGCAGGGCGGTCTCTTCGCCGCAGATGTAGGCCCCTGCACCGAGATGGGTGTAGATGCGCAGCGAGTAGTCTGTGCCGAAGAGTTTATCACCCAGCAGGCCGGCCTGTTCCATCTCGGCAATTTTCTGGTCGAGGTGAGCGGCAATCTGCCAGAACTCGCCACGCAGGTAGATGTAGGCCGTGTTGGCCTGCACCGCATAGGCGGCAATGGCCACGCCTTCCAGGAACTGGAAGGGGTTACTTTCCATGATTTCCCGGTCTTTGAACGTACCTGGCTCGGACTCGTCAGCGTTGGCAACCACGTAATGCGGCCAAATGGTATTTGGCACGAAACTCCATTTGACGCCGGTCGGGAAACCCGCTCCCCCGCGGCCACGCAGACCGGAGGCTTTGACCACGTCAATCACTTCTTGCGGCTTCATGGTGGTGACGGCCTTTTTGAACGCCTCAAAGCCACCATGCTGGCGATACACCTCCAGTTTGCCGATGTCAGGAATGTCACGGTGACGGAGGAGAAGGTAGGTCATGATTTCACCTCCTTGCGAGCAGCCTCAATGAATTCGATGGTCTTATCCACCGTCATGTTCTCGTGGTACGAAATGCCGTGCGGCCCCTGGACCTGGAACATGGGAGCCTTGTTGCAAGCCGCCAGGCAGGTCACCGCCTCGACCGTCACCAGCCCGTCCGGGGTCGTCTCCCCGGGGCGGATGCCGAGGCGCTCGCACAGTTGCGCCAGGAACTGGTCGGCACCGCGCAGGGAGCAGGCAATGTCGGTGCAGACCTGGATGCGCAGTTTGCCTTCTGGCTTGTCGTGGTAGAGGGTGTAAAAACCGACAATCTCGGCCACGTCGGTCTCGGTGATGCCACACAAGTCGGCGATTTCGCGCATGTCATGGCGATCGACAAAGCCTTTTTCGAGTTGCGCCAGATGCAGCAACGGCATGACTGCCGACTGTTTGCGCTCTGGCGGATACTTGGCCATAATCTTCTTCACTTCATTCGGATATTTTTCAGCCAGCATAAATCCTCACAAAGAATGTCGAAACGTTTGAACGTTTGAACGTTTGAACGTTTACACGTTGTCACGTTAGCGGTCTATATCTCCCAGCACAATGTCAATCGAGCCGATGATCGCCACCAGGTCGGCGATGAGATGCCCCTTTGCCATCAGCGGCAGGGCTTGCAGGTTGTCAAATGAGGGGGTGCGCCAGTGGATGCGGTAAGGATTGGGACCGCCATCAGATTCAAGATAGACGCCCAGTTCGCCGCGCGGTGACTCAACGGCACTATAGACATAGCCCTTCGGGGCGTGGAAGCCTTCCGTCCACAATTTGAAGTGATGGATGAGCGCTTCCATGCTGACACCGATTTCAGAGCGCGGCGGCGGGACATACTTGCGGTTGTTGGAGCGCACCGGTCCCATCGGCAGTTTGTTGAGTGCCTGCTCGATGATTTTGACCGACTCGCGCATTTCCTGAACGCGGACGAGGTAGCGTGCGTACACGTCCCCTTCGGTGCGGACGGGGACTTCAAAGTCGTATTGCTCGTACCCGCTGTAGGGACGCGCCTTGCGCAGGTCCCAGTTTACGCCGCTGGCGCGCAGACCGGGGCCGGTCATGCCCAGGTTGAGGGCGTCCTCGGCGCTGATTTTGCCGATGCCCAGCGTTCGGTCGAGCAGGAGTGGGTTGCGGGTCAGGAGCGCCTCGTATTCGTCCACGCGGCGGGGGAACATCTTGATAAAGTCGCGTACCGCCTTCTCGAACTCGACCGGCACATCCCGCCACAAGCCACCGGGGCGGATGTAGGTGGTCATCATGCGCTGACCAGAGACGAGTTCAAAGATGTCGAGGATGTCTTCGCGCTCGCGGAAGCAGTAGAGGAAAACCGACATTGCCGCCAGGTCGAGAGCGCCCGTCCCCAGCCAGACGAGGTGCGAGGCAATACGCTGCAACTCAACCAGGATGACGCGAATGGCCTGGGCGCGGGGCGGCACGTCCAGGTCGAGCAGTTTTTCGACCGCCATGCAGTAGGCCAGGTTGTTGCCCACGGTGTTGAGGTAGTCCAGGCGGTCGGTCATCACCTCGGCTTTCTGGTACGTCTTGGCTTCCATGTTCTTTTCGATGCCGGTGTGCAGAAAGCCGATGTCAGGAATGCAATTGACCACCGTCTCGCCATCCAGTTCGAGCAGGAGACGCAGCACGCCATGCGTGGAAGGGTGCTGCGGCCCCATGTTCAGGAGCATCGTCTCGCCCTGGAGGGCTTTTTCGGAGACGAGGTGCTTCAAATCTTCTACGGTAACTTCAAATAAATCTGACATAATCGCTCCAGTGATCCCTGAACACCCTCAAGGCTGTTCATTGCTTTGCATAGGGCTTGCGCAGATCAATTTCTTCGAAGTTGAACGTGAACTGCGGCTCTTCGTAGCCGAGGGGATAGTCTTTGCGCAGCGGATGGCCTTCCCAGTCAGCGGGCATGAGGATGCGGCGCAGGTCAGGATGACCTTCGGCCTTGATGCCGAACATATCCCACAGTTCGCGCTCGCGCCAGTTGGCGTTGCGGTAAATGTGGCAGACGCTCGGGATAGTCGGGTTAACGCCCGGCACCGGCACGCGCAGCCCCAGCCGCAAGTTTTGCGAGACGGAGGTAAACTGGTAAATTACGTGAAAGCGGGGATTTTCCTGAGGCCAGTAGTCCACCGCGGTAAGGGCCGAGAGCAGTTCAAAGCCCAGTGCTTTCATCATCTGGCACGCTTCCACAATGCGTTCGCGCGGGATCACGAGGGTCACGTCGCCGCGGTATTCGCTGGCCTGGGTATCGAAGGTCGTTTCCAGTTTCTGGACAATCGGTTGAAGTTTTTCTTCCATACAGGCTCTTTCCCTGGGTTATTTTTTCTCTTCCGCAAATTTCATTTGCTTGACCACTTTCTCCTGCAGGGTCAAGATACCATGGATGAGTGCTTCGGGGCGGGGCGGGCAGCCAGCCACATAAACATCCACCGGCACCACCTCGTCCACGCCTTGCATGATGGCATAGTTGTTGAACACGCCACCGCAAGAAGCGCAGTCTCCCATCGCAATGACCCACTTGGGTTCGGTCATCTGGTCATAGAGACGGCGCAGCACCGGCGCCATTTTGCGCGAAACGCGCCCGGCCACGATCATCAAATCCGACTGACGAGGCGAAGGGCGCATTAATTCCATGCCAAAACGGCTCATGTCGTTGTCCGAAGCCTGTGCCGACATCATCTCGATCGCGCAGCAGGCGAGGCCAAAGAGCATCGGCCACATAGCGTAATTGCGGCTCCACGCAACGGCCTGCTCCAGCGTGGTGGTGACGATGCCCATGTTGCCAAGTTTTTGCTCTACTCCCATTCCAGTGCTCCTTTCTTCCAGGCATAAAAGTAGCCTACCAGTAAAATGGCAATGAAGATCGCCATTTCAACCAACGCAAACAGCCCCAGTTGACGATAGACAATCGCCCACGGCAGGAAAAACACAGTTTCAATGTCAAACAGGATGAATAAAACGGCGATGAGATAGAACCGCACCGGCATCCGACGCGCACCCGGACCGATGGGATTCATACCTGATTCGTAGGGGATGTTTTTTGTATCGGTGATTTTCTTGGGGCCGAACAACATGCCCAGGCCGATCGCAATGAAACCAACCAGGACAGCGACAAAAATAAAAGCGGCAATTGCAGCGTATTCGAGAAGCATGGCCACTCCTCAGAGAATTGGATTGCGGCGTTACGCCCGCCAGCGGGCGCAACCTGCCGAATAGATGCACCAGCAGGCAATTTTATCATAACAGCATCGAAAATCAGCCAGGCGCGTGATTTTTCACAAATCTTCTACCGCCCAAATCCCTGAAGCGCCCGGATGGGGCCTCTCATCGCTTGACTCTGGCAAAGACTCGCTCAACACCCCTGACCAGAGAGCGCAAACAGAGCAGGGCAGTAGCGCAAATGCCGACTTACTTGCTTGAAATATAACACTAATTTGTGAAATATATCACGATTATATTCCTGATTCAGGGTGACATTCTCCACATTCCCGGAATCGTTTCCCCACACTTTGGACACTTTCCATCCCCTGTCACCCGCACTTCGTGGATGAAGTAGCCCGTGCGCCTCACCAACACAGTGCGGCATTTCGGGCAAAAGGTGTGCTCATACTCCCCCACTCGCCCAGGCAAATTGCCCGCATAGACGTAACGCAGACCGGCTTCCCGTCCAATGTCGGCGGCCCGCAGCAAGGTGCTGGTCGGTGTATTGGGCGTCTCCTGCATGTGATAATCGGAGTGAAAAGCCGTGACATGCCAGGGAATATCGGGCGAGACCGAGAGCAGGAAGCGCGCCATATCCCACAGTTCTTCATTGCTATCGTTGAAGCCCGGCACGACCAGCGTCACCACCTCCAGCCACAGGCCCATTTCGTGGACACGGCGGATGGTATCGAGCACATTGTTCAGCACGCCGCCCAAGCGCCGGTAATTCTTGTCCTGCATTGTCTTCAGGTCAATCTTCATGCCGCTCAGGTAGGGGCGCAGGTACTCCAGCGCTTCGGGCGTGGCGTTGCCATTGGACACATAGACGCACTTCATCCCGGCCTGGACGGCCAGCCGAAAGATGGCGACCGCCCACTCGCTGGTGATGAGCGGCTCGTTGTAGGAGGAAGCAATGACTTCGGCTCCAGACCGGCGGCCTGCCTCCACCACCTGCTCAGGACTCACCCGCCGGATGAAGTACGCCGCCTCGTCCGCAGCCGGGTCGCGCAGCACCTGGGAGGAGAGCCAGTTCTGGCAGTAGTCGCAGTGGAAGTCGCAGCCGAGCATGCCAAAAGTCAGCGCCACTGCGCCAGGCAGGACGTGATAGAACGGTTTCTTCTCGATGGGGTCGGCGTTCAGCCCGGCCACATACCCCCACGGGAGGCGCAGTTCCTTCCCGTCGTGGAAGCGCACCTGGCAGATGCCGCGCCGCCCCGGTCGCACCAGGCAGCGGTGGGCGCAGGCGGTGCAGCGCACCGAGCCATCGGGCTGAGCAACAGCCAGTTCAGCGGGAGCAGTTAACCGGTCGAGAAGCGAAGCGAGGGTGCTCATTCTGAGAAATAAAGTCTCCTTTCGCGGTTAAAATTAGTATACAACAAACCATCTTTCCAAGTCCAGTCATTCCAGGAGCCCCCATGACCTTCGACCTTTCCCTCATCCGCCAGCAATTCCCGTCCCTCGATCGCCCGGCGATCTTCTTTGATAACCCCGGCGGGACGCAAATCGCCCGCCAGAGCCTCGACCGCATGACCCGTTACCTGCTCGAGTGCAACGCCAATCACGAAGGGGCCTTTGCCACCAGCAAGCAATCGGACGCCATCCTGGCCGAAGCGCACGCGGCCATGGCCGATTTTCTCAACGCGGCCCGCCCCGAGGAAATTGTCTTCGGCAACAACATGACCACCCTGACCCTGCACCTGTCGCGCTCGCTGGCGCGAACCTTTGGCCCCGGCGACGAACTCGTGGTCACCCGCCTCGATCATGACGCCAACATTTCACCCTGGCTGCTCGTGGCTGAAGACCGCGGCTGCAAGGTGACCTGGATTGACTTCGACGTCGAGGACGGCACGCTCAAACTGGATGAGTTCGAGAAGGCCTTCGAACGCAAGCCGAAACTGGTCGCTTTTGGTTACGCCTCGAACGCCCTGGGGACCGTCAACCCGGTGCGCAAAATCACCGAGATGGCGCACGCTGCCGGGGCGCTGGTGTACGTGGACGCAGTGCAATACGCCCCCCACGGCCCGATTGACGTCCAAGACCTGGGCGTAGACTTCCTGGTCTGCTCAGCCTACAAGTTCTTCGGCCCGCACGCTGGCGTGCTTTACGGGCGCGCGGACCTGCTGGAGGAACTGAAGGCCTACAAAGTCCGCCCCGCTCCCAATTCTCTGCCCGGCAAGTGGGAGACCGGCACGCAAAACCACGAAGGCATCGCCGGAGTGCTGGGCGCAATCGAATACTTTGAGTGGCTCGGACGCACCTTCGGCAGCGAACAGGAGGAAGGCCTGCGCGAACGCGGTTACCGCGGCCGGCGCCTGGAACTCAAGAAGGCAATGGCCGCCCTGCGCGCCTACGAGTTCGAAATCAGCCGCGCCCTGCTCGAAACCCTGACGAGCGTCCCCGGCCTGCGCCTCTACGGCCTGACCGACCCCCAGCGGCTCGAGGAACGCGTCCCCACCTTCTCCTTCCGCCTGGGCGACCTGCCGCCGCGGCGCGTGGCCGAAGCCCTGGCCGCAGAGAACATCTACGTCTGGGACGGCAATTACTACGCCCTGGCGATCACCGAACGCCTCGGCCTGGAAGAGAGCGGCGGCATGGTGCGCGTCGGTGCTGTGCATTACAACACGCTGGAAGAAGTGCACCGACTGGGCGAAGCACTCCAACGCATCGCGAACCAGAGATAAACAGGGATACATGCCCGGTTGCAAGGACGCTATTGCAAACTGCCCTCCACGCTCCGCTCCACCACGCTTCGCTCGTGGCAGGCGTGGCAGGCATGGCAGGTGTGACAGGTGGGACAGGCGTGGCGGGCAAGATGTGCGCCACGCTCGCAATCACAGGCTGGAAGGCTGTTTGCAACAGAGCACAAGGGACAAGCCAAAATACACGCGACCTTCAAAGCCGCGCAGGACATGGCTTGCCGGGATCATCTTGCCAAAGCCATCGCCTTCGATTATCCTTGCGCTGGGAGTGGTTAAGTCCCGGAGGGCTTCCCGGTCTTCAAAACCGGCGGCGGGCCGCGTTGCGGGCCGCGGTGGGTTCGACCCCCATCCACTCCCGCCTGCTGTTTTTACCCGATTCTCTCTTGACCCTAACTGCTGGTCTGTCCATCCAACGTTTACTGTCATTGCTTTTTTTGTACAAACAGGTGCCTCCTATGACTCTCCCCGAAATTGACGTCCTCAATTCCATCGTCGGGCGCGTGCTGCGCTACACCGACGTCACCCTTGGCGACCCCAAGCAGGGATACTACCTCCGCTACCGCGGCCAACTGACCCTCGACTCGATTGCCGCCTACGACCAACTGGCCGAGGCCTTGCGTCCCTACGACCTGTTGCCGCTTTTCCGCAAAGACCAGGACGGCCATCACATCGTCCTGCTCGTCCCGCCCCTGCCAAAGCATAAACCCGGCCCCGGCATCTCGCTCAACGTGGCTCTCTTCCTGCTGACGCTGGTCAGCGTCATGCTGGCCGGAGTCCAATCGCCAGCCAATGCCCCCCTGCCCGACACTTTCTGGGGGGAAATCCGCTTCCTCTTCGCCAACCTGCTCAGCGGCTGGCCGTTTGCCGTCGCCCTGCTGTCCATCCTGCTGGCGCATGAGTTCGGCCACTACCTCGCCGGGCGCTTCCACAAAGTGGATGTCAGCCTGCCGTTCTTCATCCCGCTACCCTTCAGCATCCTTGGCACGATGGGCGCGTTTATCAACATGCGCGAAATCCCCCGCAACAAGCGCGACCTGCTCGACATCGGCATTGCCGGCCCGCTTTCGGGGCTGATCGTCGCCATTCCAGTCCTGTTCATCGGCTTGAAACTCTCCAGCCTGGATACCATCGCCCTGCCCGGCAGCGGCATGGGCAGTTACCTGGAGGGCAACTCCATCCTGTACCTGCTGGCCAAATACATTGTCTTTGGGAAACTGCTGCCCGCCCCAGCCGCCTACGTCCTTCCCCCGTTCCTGCACTGGCTGCTCTACTTCTTCACCGGCTGGCCTGCCCCCTACGGTGGCGTGGACGTCTTCATTCACCCGGTTGCGCTGGCCGGATGGGCCGGTCTGCTCGTCACCGCCCTCAACCTCATCCCCGCAGGGCAACTCGACGGCGGTCACGTTCTCTACACCCTCTTCGGCGACCGTCTGCGCAAAACCTTGCCCTTCATCATCGGCGCACTGGGGATCATGGGCATCTTCTGGAGCGGCTGGTGGCTGTGGGCGGTCATCCTGCTCATCTTCGGGCGTGTCCACGCTGAACCCCTCGACCAGATCACCGAACTCGACCCGCGCCGCAAAGCCCTGGCCTGGCTGACCATTCTCATCTTCCTGCTGACCTTCAGCCCCGTCCCGATGATCCTGCTTCAATGAAACGCCCGCTTCGCATCCAGACCCTGCGCCTGCCTGCCGTTTTTGGGCTGTTGACTGCCTTGCTGCTTTCGGCCTGCGCCCCGGCCAGCCTCGGCGCGACCTCGACCCCCAGCCTGCCCGCCGGGACAACAGCCCCCGCCGCGGACGAGACACCCACCCTCACTCCGACCGCCCAACCCACCCTGGGCGTGGACCCGGCCTCCCTGCGCGGCATCAGCCTCCAGGTCTGGCACGCCTTTGGGGGAGAAACAGCGCAACTCTTCGACGAGCACGTCGCCCTCTTCAACGCCTACAACGAATGGGGCCTCACCGTCACCCCCACCGGCTACGGCGACTACCTGACCCTGGCCAAGGCCATGCAGTCAGCCATCGAAACCGGCCAGACGCCGCACCTGGTCATTGCCCTGCCCGAACAGGCGCTCGGCTGGCAGTCCCTCGGCCTGACGGTGGACCTCGCCCCCTACCGCCGCGACCCGGTGTACGGTCTGGAAGCCGGTGCGGCGGAGGACTTCCCAGCCGCTTTCTGGACGGAAACAGGCTTCCCTGCCCAGCGTTCAGCCCGTTACCTGTTCTACAACCAGACCTGGGCGCGGGAACTCGGCTTCTCGAACCCGCCGCAAACGCCCGACGAGTTCCGTCAGCAGGCCTGCGCCGCGAATGCCGCCTTTCGCGCCGACCCCAACCCGCAAAATGACGGCTACGGCGGCTGGATTGTGGACACCCACTGGCAGACGACCTACTCCTGGCTGCTGGCATTTGGCGGCGAGGTGAGCGATGGCAGCGCCTACACCTTCCGCACCGATCCCAACCTGGCCGCGCTGGAATTCATCAAAGGTCTCTACGATGACGCCTGCGCCTGGCTGAACACCGCCGACAGCCCCTACCCGGCCTTCGCCGAGCGCAAGGCCCTCTTCGTCAGCGGCGACCTGGGCGAGGCGCCGCTCGCCGCCCTGGCCATGCAAAACGCCGCCAGCAGCGACGAGTGGACGTTGATTCCCTTCCCCGGCGTTGAAAAGAGCGTTCTGGTGCCCTACGGGCCGGATTACACCATCCTTTGCTCCGGCGAGGGGGAACAACTGGCGGCCTGGCTGTTTATCCGCTGGATGGCCGCTCCCGAACGGCAGGCGCGCTGGGTGGAAACCACCGGCCTCCTGCCCCTGCGCGCTGCGGCGCTGGACCTGATCGGCCCCTACCGCGCCGCCTTTCCGCAGTGGGAGGCCGCCGTCTCAGCCCTGCCGCTGGCAGAGAGGACGCCGCAACTGGCCTCCTGGGGGCGGGTTCGCTACCTGCTGGAAGACGGGCTGAATTACGTATTCCTGGTCAACCTGCCGCGCCAGGACCTGCCCTCGGTGCTGGAGGAAATCCAATCCATGGCTGACGAACTCTCTGCCCAGCCATAAACATCCGCTTCCTCCACGCCATCCGCGTTACCCGCCATCCGCGCTACCCGCGCCATCCGCGCTACCCGTCAATCCGCGCAATCCGCGTTACCCGCGCCATCCGCGTTACCCACCCAATCCGCGTAATCTGCGTTCCCCCCCGCCAATCCGCGCAATCCGTTCCATCCGCGCCATCCGCGTTACTCGCGCCATCCG
>Ga0209227_1000346_pt1 | contig 40530 bp, 31 predicted proteins | sample YNPBryantNP2012_FD_185815 | JGI IMG/M metagenome (GOLD analysis project Ga0209227, IMG submission 185815) | Anoxygenic and chlorotrophic microbial mat microbial communities from Yellowstone National Park, USA - YNP Bryant NP 2012 (SPAdes)... ...
CTTCGTAATGGATGGGCACCACGGCGATGGCGCGCAGGCCTCCTCGCATTTCCGGGTCGCTTTTGGGAACGGGAAGATCGTCGTAGGCCGCGTAAAGCGGCTTGCCCTGAAGGACCAGTTTCAGGTTGGGGGAATCGCTGGGATAAAAACGCACCGCGTTCACGAAGGTTTCCGAAAGCCCCTGGTGGTGCACAAGCCGAAGCGTGTTTTTTTCGTGATCCAGGAGATAGATACCGCCGCATTCCATGCCCGTCGCTTCCAGAATGGCGTCGAAAACCAGGGCCAAGCGCTCATCCATGTCCGTCATGGTTGAAAGCGCCGCGGCGATCCAATTCTGAATAGTTTCCCTGCGTTGGCCTTCCTTGATGCGCGTGATGTCCGTATGCGCGCCGATCATGCGCAGGGCCTTTCCTGCGGCGTCCCTTTCCACGGCCATGCCCCGCCCCAAGATCCACTTCCACGTTCCAGCCTTGGTGCGCATGCGGAATTCCACGGCGAACTGGGCCGTCTCGTTGTCGATACAGCGCTGATTTGCCTCAAGAGCCCGTTGGCGGTCGTCGGGATGGATGCGTTCCAGCCATTCGCTGAGGTTTCCGCTGAATTCTTCGGGCTCGTAACCGAGCATACGCGTGTAGGCTGCATTGTAGTGCACGCGGTTGGTCCGAAGATCCCATTCCCAAATGCCGTCGGAAGTGGCTTCCAAAACCAGGCGACAGCGTTCTTCGCTCTGGCGTAGAGCTTCGCAAAGCCTGTCGGCGAAGCCGGGCTTTGAGGAGACTTCAGGCGTTGGGTGATTCATGGCATGACCTTTCGTCGTCCGTCCGCGGCGGCGGATCGAAACGATCCACGGTGACCCAAAATTCCGCACCGGCCGACGGCCGCACCGTGTAGATGCGATCGGCATGTTCGCGGAAAAGATCGATGTTGTGGTGACTGATCACCAGCACCTGGAACCCCAATTTGTGGGCGATCGTGTGCACGATGCCCATGAGTCGGGGAACCAGATCGGGCCGAAGCCAGCAGTCCTGTTCGTCCAGCACGAGAAAGCGGCGGTGTTCCCGTTCGTCCAGTTGGGACAAGGCGATAAACCGCAAGCCCACCGAGAGAACATTGCACACCGACCCCCCTTGGCCCCGAAGGATGTCTTCCGGCATGCCGGCCCGCTCGATGCCGAACTGAATATGCACTTTCCCGTACTTCACATCCCGAGACGTGACCACGCGAAGGTCCTGGCCCAGGATATCCTGCAGGGCGAAGGTGAGGTTGGTTTCGATTTCTTTGAGCAGATCCCCGAAATAGGCCGTGGCCAGTTCCTCCAGCCGTTGGGCCGCGGCGGGCTGCACGGCCAAGAAGTCTTCTACATCCCGCAGGGCCTCGACACTCCGATGTCGCTCCTTTTCGAGCTCCTCCGCACGCCATTGAAGGGCCGTCAACCGATCCCTGAGGGCTTTCGGTGGCGGCGGTTCCCTCACCGGGCTGGGGCTCTCTTTCCCGTTCATGAAGCCGGCTCCGTCTGCGCTTGCGCCTCGATGCGTTCCAAGGCGTCTTTGATGGAGGCGATGTGTGCTTCGTAAGCGGCCACTTTCTGCGCGTTTTCTTCCCGCCAACGGGCCAGCAAGGCCTTGAGCTCCTCCACGTCGCTGGTGCCGTATTCTTCTTCGGCGCGTCTTTTCAGCTCTTCCAGCTGTTCTTTGAGATTCTGCAAGGTGGTGTCTGTTTCGATCTTTTTCTTCTGCAGGGCATCGTGTTCCTTGCGGAGTTTTTCGAGGGCTTCCTGAATTCTTTTGTCTTCGGCGGCAACGGTTTGGGCGTTTGACCCTGAGCGATCAGGCTTTGGCGACACGGTCCATGACCTCCTCGTAAAGATTCCAGATGATGGGCGTCACGGGATCCTGAGGATCCAGGTTGGCGTGCAGAAAGGCCCGCAGCCCCACGCCTTCGGTGGTTTTCCGAAGGGCCAGGTTTTCCAGGCCGCGGATGAAGCGCGACGCATCCGGCGTCTCGTCAGACGTCGCCAGCGTGTCGTCCACAGGGGAAAACACCTCGTCAAAAGGGGCGTGGGGCACGTCGAGCCGAACGGGTTCGGACATTTCCGGTGTCCAGAGGGCGGCGGCGGGCCGAACGGCTCGCGTGACGGCGCTTCGGGTGATGCGGGTCAGGCTTCCCGGGTTGACCCATAGAGTGCCCCCGCGCCGTTGCGAGGGCTTGGGCGTGTGGATGTGGCCGTTCACCACAAGGTCCACGCCGGGAATTTCCCGAAGGGCGATGCGGCCAGCATCGTAATCGGGAAAGCTCACGTTGTGATGCGTCACCCACACAACCACGTCGTGGCCGCACGGGTCCACGGCAGCGGGGATGTCCGTCCAATCGGGTGAGGCGCCCAGGAGAACACGCGTGGCGCCGCACTGAAGGGTCGCTGCCGGAGCGGGGCGGTCCAGGAGGACGATCACGTGGGCGGCATCCAAGACGGCCAGGGACACGTCACGGGTCAGACGGGCTTCGTGTTTGTCGTGGTTTCCGACGAGGACCCACGGCTGCACGGGCCGGAACAGTTCCATGAGTTCCACCAGAAGGCTGTTGGGGTTGTCCCGCGGCACATGAAAGAGATCCCCAAGAATCACCGGCAGGAGCTGACGTTTTTTGGATTCCTTCAGGCAAAAGGCGAGCTTGCGGAGCACGGCCTCCCGATAGTCGTCAATGCGATGCCCCGGCGGGTAAGCGGCCACATGAGGGTCCCCGATAAAAAGAATGCCCCGATAGCCTTCCAGGGTGGGCAGGGAAATATCCTTCCCGGCGTCAGCGCTCGGCTTTCCAACGGCATCGAGGCTGCGCTTTGTTTGGGAAACCGCCAAGGAGTTTACAGAATCGCCCGTGGCCTCCGCCGTGGCTGCGACGCTTGGGGCTTGCTCAATCATGATCGGCCTCCAGGAAGTGTTCGGCGTTTAGGGGTTGCCTGCAAAATGGGCACAACGGCATGACCTCGATCAGCGCCTGCACCTCCCGGCGTTTTTTCTGCAACTGCTGTTCCAGAGTTTCCCTCTGGCCAAGAACCCGAACGCATTGAGTGCGGAGCTGTTCCATGTGATCCAAGAGCCCTTGAAGAGGTTCGAGGTCACGCAGAAACGGCGGTGGCTCGACGGCGGCAAGATGCCTCTTTTTGGCCTCCAGAATGTCCATGGCCTGCCGAAACCTGTCCAAGGCGTCCGTGACGCGGACCAGCCCTTCGGGATCCCGGACCTCCGGCACCGGCCCCAGGTGAGCGAGTTCCTCGTGTTGAGCCTGGGTTTTCTCCAGGGATCGGAGCAGAGCCTCCATGGTCTCGGTCATACGAACCAGAGTGGGCACGGCGCAAAGCTCGGGAGGCGGCTCCAGGGGCTGCATCGCCTGCCTTCGGCGCTCTTCTGTGCGCTGTCGGTTCTGGGTTTCTTCGAGCCGTTGTGTCAGGTGTGCCAGAGCAGGGGTATCAAAGAGAGTCGGCGGCGGCTCGGTTCGACTGTGGATTGCCGACTGCGCGGACAATTGGGACACGGCGTGGCCCATACGGCCGAGGGTCGTGAGGACGGCATGGAGTTGGGTTGTGTCTTTCAGGGCAGGAGGGCCGTCCAAGGACGTCAATATGGCCGCGGCCCGGTCGGTTTTTTTCAAAAGGCGGATGGTCTTTTCGAGCTTTTGTAGATCGACCAGAAGCGGCGCCGTCTCATGCAGACGGGGCGGTGTTTGAAGGTTTTCCAGATTTTGGGACGTTCGGGATAGGGTACGGCACCGGTCCCAGAGTGTTTCGGCCCGCTGGATCACCATGTCCAGGGCCGGAATATCACGGCGCAGAACTTCCAATCGTGCGTAGAGCCTCTCGGCTTCCTGCATGGCTTGAGCGACACTCGGCAGGGCGTCAAAGGCTTCGAGCTCTTTGTCAATTCTCCGGACGGTTTCCTGGAGCCGTTTGCGTTCTCTTTGGGCTTGGGCGGCGCGCTCTTTGAGGAGCTGTTGCATGGCTAGGAGGTATTCGGCTTCTGTGGAGGCCGCAAAAAACCCGGCGGCCTGGCTTCCGGACTGATCCAAGAGAAAAATAGGCGTGCGCTGATTGCCGATATGGACGTCTATGGGGCCGGAGTCGGTTTCCAGGCTGTGGAGGCGAAGCAGCCGGCGGATATCGTCGGGCACGGCCCCGCGGCCCACCTTGGCGTAGGTTTCTTCCGTCCCGTCGGGAAAGCGGGCCTTGTACAGGACCGCCCCCGCTGTCCGTTCCCATTGGATCCAGGCGCCGTCGTCCAGTTCCAGACGCACCACGGCTTTGGAAGCCCCGTGCCGAATGAGTTGGGCCGAGGGCGGATTTTCGGCCACACACCGGATGGCTTCCACCACAGCGCTTTTGCCCGTGTTGTTGGGGCCGGTGAGGACCGTCACACCCCGATGGAGGTCCAAGACCGTGTCTTTATGGGTCATGAAATCGTGGATAACCAGACGATGGATCATGCCCCTCCTCCGTGCAGTGCCCTGAAACCGCTCCGCGAGTTGGGCCGTTTTCGAACCGCCCTTTCAGGGGATGTTCTTTCCCTTGTCATCTATACGTGCTTGAGGAATGGGTGTAAACTGTTTGCGCAATGCATGTGGAATCCCGAAGAAAAGCGGCCTGTGGTCGCGAAAAAGGATGAGCTCTCATGGAAAATAGGAAGACCGGCGTGCGTCCCCTTTCCTTTACGCAGCCCAACGAAGGGGTGGATGAGGTCATTGAAGAGCTTCTGGACAGGGCTGGAGGGATTCAACATCGCGCCCTGGTGCGGGAAATGATTTTGGCGGCCCTCAAAGCCGGCCTGGAAAGCCACTCGATCTTGGACCTTAAGCTCATGAACACCACCCTGAAGGAGATGCGCTTTACGGCCAAGGTCTTCGGCCCGTATCGGCATATACGCAAAGTCACCGTCTTCGGTTCCGCTCGAACCCCCGCCCATGACCCCATTTACGCCATGGCCAGGGACTTCGGGCGGCGCCTTGCCGAATCCGGCTTTATGGTCATTACGGGCGGAGGGCCGGGGATCATGCAGGCGGCCAACGAAGGGGCCGGCCCCGAACACTCTTTCGGGGTCAACATCCGACTGCCTTTCGAGCAGATCACCAATCCGGTCGTAAACCAGACGGCTCGTTCCATCACCTACAAATATTTTTTCAACCGCAAGGTGGCCTTCCTCAAAGAAGCCGATGCCGTGGCCTTGTTCCCGGGCGGGTTCGGCACTCTGGACGAAGCCATGGAAACGCTTACTCTGCTCCAGACGGGAAAGCACAACCCCATTCCCATGGTGCTCTTGGAAGAACCCCAAGGCACCTATTGGGTGCGGTGGATTCGATTCGTGGAGGAGGAACTGCTCTCCAGGGGGCTGATTTCCCCCAGCGATTTCCACTTGTTTCGCCGTATCCCGTCGGTGGATGAGGCCGTGGGCGAAATTGCCCACTTCTACCGTCGCTATCACAGCCTGCGCTACATCAAGGACAGCCTTATCCTGCGCCTCAAGGAACCGTTGCCGATAGGCGCAGCCGAAAAACTCGCGCAGGAATTTCAGGACATCCTGCGCCCTGAAGGAACGATCCGCCTCGAGCCGCCCCACGAAGAGGAAAAGGACGAGGCCGAGTGCGGGCGCTTGATCTACCTCTATGTGGATTTCAACCGCCGGGATTTTGGAAGGCTTCGGCAGCTCATCGACGCCGTCAACGGCGCCTGAAAACGAGAAGGGCCCGCCGTGCTTGCTTTGTCGGCGGATCCTGCTTTTCCATTCAAATTGTGGAACGCACCCTGGAAGAGCGGCTTTAGCCGCGACAGTCTGACGTCGAAAAGTCTCCTTGCCGGAAGGGCGGCGTTTTGGGCGCGGGGAGGTCGCCCCGAAGGGGCGAAACATCATAGCCCGGGGCGAAGCCCCGGGTTCGAGGGCCCATTCAAAATAAAAATTCAAGCCCCGAAGGGGCGAAACACATTGACGAGACAAACCTCCATCACGTTCGGAACGCGCCTTGAGGGTCGGGGGACGCCCCTTCGGGGCTTGGGCATTGGCAAAATCGAACCGGTCTGGGTCCCAGCCCCAGGGCTACGCCCTGGGCTCGAATCCTTCGCCCCTTCGGGGCTGATGGCGGTGGGTCCCCCTGGACCCAGGGCTACGCCCTGGGCTGACATGCTATGCCCCTTCGGGGCGTGGGCTTTTCGGTATGGGCATGGTGGCTCCCAGGCCCCAGGGGTTCGCCCTGGGCTGGAATCCTTCGCCCCTTCGGGGCGGTGGCCGTTGGGGGTGGGGTTATCGCCTCGACGCAAGGCGATGTGCTCCGGGCGATAGGGTTGTTGTCGGGCGGGCGATATGTTCCGGGCGGTGTCATCGCCCCGTAAAAGCCGTTCGAAAATATACATGAATTACTGACCAACCCGCTGCGAAGAGGCTCCTTTCCACGGCGCCACCCAGCACACCGGGCTTGCCAAGCCATTCCCATGGAGCTTCGCCATGCACAGTTTCGCCGCTCCAGAAAGGCCACGTCGGGGTTCGCTGCTCTCCTCCCAACCCATGAGCGCAATCGGTTGAGGCGCGATGCGGGGTTGCGGCTGAAGCCGCTCCTCCAGAATGCGTTCTTGGACACGCTCCTAGACCAAGCCGGGCCCTCGATCCAGCAAAGACCGAATGGCCTTGAGCAATTCCCGCCTCTTGACCGGTTTTTCCAAAAAGAGCGTCAGCGATGTAGAAGCCTCTGCCGCGCCATTAGTTCGCCCCGTGTAGCCGCTCATGAACACCACGGGGATTCGGCGGCCTCCGCGCCGAATCATGGCCACGGCCTCTTCTCCCCCCATGGTCGGCATCACCACATCCGTCACCAGAAGATCCACGGTTTCCATGTGCCGCACGTACTGTTCCACGGCTTCCACGCCGTTTCGAGCCTCCAGAACGCGATAGCCTGCCTCTCGAAGCACCGTCACCAAGTAGTGGCGAACCCCCGGATCGTCTTCGGCCACCAGGATCGTTTCCGTGCCCCCGCGAATCTCCGGTTCAGCCGCCTCGGGCGCTTTTTCCGCTTCGCCTTCAAAACGCGGCAGATAGAGGCGAAAGGTCGTTCCCTTACCGGGTTCGCTGTAAACATGGATCAGCCCATCGTGCTGTTTCACGATCCCGTAGGCCACGGAAAGCCCCAAACCCGTCCCTTTGCCCACGTCCTTTGTGGTGTAAAAGGGCTCGAAGATGCGCTCCATCACCTCTGGCGTCATCCCGCAGCCAGTATCCGTCACGGAAACCATCACATAAGGCCCGGGTTGAGCGTGGGGATGGTCTTTGACGTAATCCTCGTCCAGTTCCACGTTGCCCGTCTCCAGAATGAGCTCCCCGCCCCCAGGCATGGCATCCCGCGCGTTGATGACCAGATTCAAAAGAACCTGTTCCAGAAGAGGCCGATCCACCTTGACCCTCCAGAGATCGGAGCCGCCGGCAAAGTGCACGACGATCGTCTCCCCCACGAGTTTCCGAGCCATCTTGCAAAATCCCGCGACCAGCTCGTTCAAATCGGTGGGAACCGGGCGAAGAATCTGTTTTCGGCTGAAGGCCAGAAGCTGTTGCACCAGTCGAGCCGCCTTGAGGCCGCCTTCCAGGACGCGGTCCAATCGCTTTCGGTTCGGATCTTCGGCTGGAAGATCCTTCAGCACCATCTCCACAAACCCGTTCATGACCTGCAAAATGTTGTTGAACTCATGGGCCACGCCCCCGGCGAGCTGGCCGATGGCTTGCATCTTCTGCGCATGCCGCAGTTGTTCTTCGAGCTGCTCCCGCTGGGTTACGTCATGGACAAAACACAAAACATAGGTTTTCCCGTCTAAAGTCACGGGCCCCATGTTCACTTCCACAAAGGGCATCGCCGTGGAAGCCGTTCGGTGGCGTGTCAGCAGCTTTTCCCCTTGCCCTTTGGCGACCCTTTCCAGCCGGGCTTTTCCCTCGGTCTCAGGCACCGTACAGATCTCTCGCAGAGCCATCCCGCGCAGTTCCCGACGACTCCAGCCGTAGAACTTTTCCGCCGCTTCGTTGGCATCCACAATCCTGGCGTCCTGGGGGTCGATCAGAAGCTGAATCTCAGGAGCATTTTCAAAAAGATCCCGAAACAGGCGGGCACTCTTTTGCAAAGCCTCTTCCGCTTCTTTGCGTTCGGTAATGTCAAAAAAGAGTGTGACAAACTGCCCCGGCTTGGGCCGAAATGCCCGAATGCCGAAATGCTTTTGCAACGAAGGTTCATAAGCCTCAAAGGCAATGGGTTCCCCGGTGAGGACCACGCGGCCGTAGCGCTCGACCCAAAAGCTGTCCGCCTCGGGCAAAACCTCCCGCAGGGTTTTTCCCACCACCTCCTGCGCCTTCAACCCGGTAAGCTGTTCAAAAGCGGGGTTCACATCGAGAAAGCGGTAGTCCACGGGCCGACCGTTTTCGTCGGTGAGGATTTCATGCAGGGCAAAACCACCGAACATGTTTTGGAAAATCTGCCGCATCTCTTCGGTCTTTTGCCTCAAAGCCCGGTGCGCCGCCTCCTGTTCCGTCACGTCACGAAAGGAGGCGATGACCCCTGCGGGCGGCCCGCCGTCGGATTTTAGGGGCGTATAGACCACGTGAAAATGCCGGGTCGAGCCGTCGCGAAGGGTCAACGGTATGGTTGCGGCCGAAGGCTTTCCCGTCTCCAAGGCCCGCTGCACCGGGCAGACCTCCGGACTGCACCCCCCGGAAAGGGCATGCCAATGGAAAAAGACATCCTGGCACGCCTGCCCGTGTATCTCTTCCACCGGCCTCTCGGTCAAAAAGGCCCCGGCGGGATTGATGAGGCGAACGGTGCGTTGGGCATCGAACACAATGAGAGGGTCCTGCAGGCTGTCCATGATGGATCGCCACAACCGTTCCCTGGCGTTGACCTCTCTGTGGATGGCCTCTTTTTCCAGGATTCTTCGTCGGGCCAAAAAGGATCCGGCCCCGACGGCCGCAAGACCCAAAAGCCAGGCCCCAATGTGGAGGGCAAGCATTCGTCGGCTGTGGTCTTCATGGGCCACGGCAAAGGGTTCCATGAAAATGGTGACATCGATGCCGCCTCGAATATCCCCGACTTTCCACTCGGGTGGCTCATGGCAGCGAAGGCACGGAGTCTCCATGCGAAGCGGGACCATGACGCGGATGGCTTTCCGGCCGTCGACCATCATCGGTTCGGCGATGTGCTTTTCGCCAGGGTTTTGTTCAAGCCATCGAAGGGCTTTTTCTTCCCACGGATCCGCCGCGTTGACCGGGTTGATGGGCCGAAGAGAGCTCAGACGGGCCGGCGGGCTCCCTTGCTCTGGCCCCAAAGCATGGACCAGCCGTGTCATGAAGGCCGGGTTGACCAGGGTCAAAGGGCGCCCCGAAGGGGTATGAATATCCCGCTCTGGAACCTTCAGGTACGAATTGGGCTGAATTGTTTCGCTTACCGGGGCGTACACACCCCCCTGCAGGGCGTTCCAGCGCCGATACAAGAGATCTTTTTCGATGAGGGCCAGAGCCTGGTGCAAAGCAGTGTGCTCAAAGTGCCGGCGGCTGTTTTGCTCCAGAAGTTCAAAAGAAAAGCACACCGCCGCCGTCCACCCCAGGAGTGCCGCCAGCGTCAGCCACCACAGCCGGAATGGGGAAAGAGTCCTTTGTTCGCCCTGAATTCGAAGAGCTTCCTCAAACATGTTCGGCTCCGTGCTCTCCATTCTTCATGCCTTGATTGCGTGGGCAAATATATCCATCTGCCCCAAAGTGAAAAACCCCGGCACCGCTTCCCAAGGCCAGGCAGGGGGGAGGGAGGCCTCGGGGGAACGGGCCGGGTGCCGGCGGGCCAAGTGCTCGCCGGATGGGTTTATATGGAAGGGCGCCCTTGTTGCTCCTGAAGCCGCTCCTAAAGGGTCATGGGCTGGCGGTCGCGGCTGAAGCCGCTCCTACAAGCTATGTGCGCGGGGGTCGCGGCTAAAGCCGGTATTACAGGCCACATCCATGGAGGTCCCGCCTGAAGCCGCTCTCCAGGGATGGAGGCCCCAAAGGCCCTTTCGAAAAGCTCCTCTAAAAGTCCTGATAGTCCTCCTCAAAAGGGATCATTTCTTCCGGTTTGACAGGCTTTGGGGGTTTGGCCGCCGCGGCCTTCATTGGCGGGTGGGCCTTGCCGTTTCCGGCTTTGGCCGCACGCCTCAAACCTTCCGCCGCATCCGCCCGGCTTCGCCCTTCCAGTGTCCGAGCCTTTTGCGCTTTGGCCGCTTTTCGCTTGAGAATCCCAATTCCTGCACCCTCCCCACGCCGCCCCACCAGGGCTTGCAGTTCCTGCACCAGATTCTGCAATTGCACCGCTTGGGCCTTCAATTCCTCGGCCGCCGAAGCCGACTCTTCCGCGTTGGCGGCCGTCTGTTGGACCCCTTTGTCCATCTGCGAAATGGCCGTGTTGACCTGGCCAATCCCTTCGCTTTGCTCGTGGGAAGCGGCGGCAATCTCGTTCACCAGTTCCGCTACCTTGACCACATTTTCATGGACCATGGTAAACGCCTGATGGGTCGCTTCCGTTTGATCGGCTCCTTGCTTGACACGATCCACGGTGCCTTCGATGAGTTGGGCCGTATTCTTGGCCGCCTCCGCCGCCCGCATGGCCAGGCTTCGCACTTCGTCGGCCACCACGGCAAAGCCGGCTCCCGCTTCTCCGGCTCGCGCGGCCTCCACGGCGGCGTTCAGGGCCAGAAGATTGGTCTGAAAGGCAATCTCATCGATGGTCTTGATGATTTTCTGGGTTTCCTGGCTGGAACGGTTGATTTCATCCATGGAACGCAGAAGTTCTGCCATGGACGCCTTGGCCTGTTCGGCCGCCTTGGCAGCCTGTTTCATGAGCCCGTCGGCCTGGGCGGCGTTGTCGGCGTTTTGGCGGGTCATGGAGGCCATCTCCTCTACGGCCGACGACGTCTCTTCGATCCCCGCCGCCTGCTGGGAAGACCCTTCGGCCAGCTGCTGGCTTGCCGACGCCACCTGGCCCGCAGCCGATGCCACCTGTTCCGCGCTTTCGCCCAGTTCTTCGGCGGATTTGCGCAAGACCGCATTGATGCCCCGGGTGATGCCATAGCCGAGAACGACACTCAACAAGAGACCCACCGCCACCACCACGGCCACCACAGCCACCATGCGCTTGGCCGCCGCCATTCCCGAAGCTGCCGTTTCCTCGCCGACTTTTTCGTTAATTTCCACCACCTTTTGCAAAAGGGGCAAAGCGATCCGCTGTTTTTCCAAAACTGGCCCCAGAAGCTGTTCTTCGAGGGCCTCCATGGTGTCACGGGCTTGGTCGGCCACGGCATTGAGTTTATCCAGAAGAGCAAAAACCTGTTCTCTTGTCGAGCGAAAATCGGTTTCGGCAAGACGGCGCGCCTCGTCGATCCTTCCCGCTTTGACCCATTCTTTGATTTGGTGCACCTGGTCGTGAAAGCGCCGGTGGGGTTCCGCAACGTCGGCAAGGATTTTTTTCAGTTCTGCGTTTTCCGTGTGGAACTGGGAAAGCCATTTGCCGAAGCGACACGCCGTGTGGTCTTCGCCGCCTTCAAAGGCTTTGCCGGTATAGAGAAAATCCATGACCCGCGCTTCCAGGGCGTAATGGTCGCCTCGGAATGTGGCGATGTTTTGCTTCAGATCGTCGGGGTCAACAATACCCAGTGCGTCGAAGCGTTTGGCCATTTCAAGGGCCTTGTCGTTTTCCGCCTTCCAGCTTTCCAGGGCCGCCACAAATTGGGTCCACACCTGCGCTTCTTCGGGAGTCTGGGGCAGCGGTTCGTAGATCTGGCGAGCCTCTTGAAAGGCCTTGCGGGACTTGGCGATGTTTTCATACTGGTGCTGGCGGACCTTTGGGTCCAGGCCGGCGATGGCCAGCGTTCTCAGGCTCGCGCGGATGTCTTGCAACTCTTTTTCCATGGTCAAGGTCGTGAGAACGCTGGGTAATCGCACAACCCCCACTTCCCGGAGCGCTTGTTCGCCTTGCCGGGCGGTGTAGAAGCCCAGGGCGCCCACGGTCACCACCACAAGGCACAGCAGCGTAAAACTCAGGCCAAGTTTTTTCCCGACGGTCATTTTTCCTTTCATGATCGATCCCTCCTGTGTGTTGCTGATCATGATGCAACGAAAGACCTGGACGCTTCAAACCCGCCGACGACCTGCTCGACGGCATCCTGGCAAAATCCTTCTTCCCCTCCGGCCTCTTTGCAGCTCAAGCGCTCCAAGACTGCCGGCATCGCCGCCTCGTCCGCCTCGCCCACGGCGATGAAACACGGGGACAGATCATGAACCCTCAGAAGAAGCTGGGGGTCTGGCACCAACACCACCACAACGGGTCGAACCGCCGGGGCCTGGCGCCTCAGACATCCGAGAAGATCCAGATCGCTTTGCTGCCTCACCGCCACAAGGGCCACGCGGGCTTCGGCCGCCGCAAAGGCGCGCCTGCCGGCCGCCTCACGCCAATCCACCCACTCCCAACCCTTCTCCGCAGCAAAAAGGTTCATGAGAACCTTCAGACTTTGGATTCGGGAAGCTTGTTCCGTTCCCTGCGGGAGATAGTAGAGCGCGATCATAACCCCCCCCCTGTTGGGTCTTCGGCCTTCCTTCCACACCGTGTGGCGCCATGGGTATCAAAATGGGTGCCAAAGGGTCGCGTGACGCCCCATGTGTGGTCTAATTGCCGGTATTCTGTGGATTTAGGCGTGTGAAAGCGTTATGGGGTTTGAAGGCAAATGGGGTGCTTGGGCAGGGGAAAAGACGCCGTGTCCTGTTTTTCAGGATTTTTTGTCCAGTTTTGCAGGACGGCACCCCGGGGAAGGACAGGGGGGATGCCCCCTTTTCCGCAGAGGCACACAAGAGGTCGCGGCTGAAGCCGCTCCTACAAAAGGCTCGTGGTGCCCTCCCTCATGAAGCACGGCGCCGGTCCTGTAGGAGCGGCTTTAGCCTCGACCCACCTCCCCCTTGGAAAAAACTGCGGGTGCACTTTTGACCTCTTGGACACCACAGACGACAGGGGGTCAGGACGCCGAACGGAACGACGGAGGGCCGCTCTCTTTGAGCAACGCATAGAGCCGCGAACGGGACAGCCCGCTCAAGGCGCACGCTTTGGCCATGTCCCCGCCGCAGCGCTCCATGAGCCGTTCCAGATAGGATCGATCGGCCCGCGAAAGCACGGCCAGCCGATAGGTCTTGTAGTCGGGAAAAGCCTCGCCGTCTAAGAAAGTTTCGACAACATCTTCCACAACGTCTGCGCTTGTGGCGGCCTGCACCGCTGCTTTCGGCGGCCCCGTGGGACCATACCCCAAGCGTTCCTCGTCGGCGATGGGTTTTTCGGGTTTTAACGGTTCCGCACATCTCGTGGCTTCGGCCTGGGCTCTCGCTACCCGCTCTATGGTGACCTGAGCCCGAATATTGCGGGGCAGATGGGCGGCAAAAAGGGTTGGGCTGTCCCCGCTGACGGCGATGGCGTGTGCCACCGCGTGCAAGAGCTCCCGAACATTCCCCGGCCACGCGTATTCCAGAACGGTTTCCACAAAATCAGGCGACAAACCTTTCAGTTCCCCGCCGGACTGCTCTCTTTCCCGACGAATCCTATCCAAGACGATGGAAAGGATATCGTCTCTTCGGCAGCGCAGAGGCGGCACATGGACCACCAGCCCCGTAAGGCGATAATACAGGTCGTGGCGAAAGCGCCCCTCACGGACCAGGCTTTCCAGGTCCCGATGGGTGGCCGCGATGACCCGAAAATCCGAACGGTTTTCCTCCGATGCGCCCAAAGCGCGAAAGGTCTTTTCCTGAAGGACCCGCAAAAGTTTGGCTTGGACCTCCAATGGCAGGTCCCCCACCTCATCCAGGAAAAGCGTGCCGCCGTCGGCAAGTTTCACCATTCCCGGCCGTTTTCTGTCCGCCCCTGTAAAGGCCCCCTTTTCGTGGCCGAAAAGATGGCTTTCCACCAGGTGTTCCGGAATCACCGTGCAATCCAGCACGACGAAGGGTTTTTCCGCCCGAAGACTCTGGGCGTGAATGCCTCTGGCGAGAAGCTCCTTGCCAGTGCCCGTCTCGCCCACGATGAGGACGGGGATGTCTGTTGCGGCCGCCCGTGCCGCCGCCTCGAGACATGCCGTCATGGTGCGCGATCCGGCCACCAGACCGGGAATCTGAAAAACCTTCGGCGCTTGCCCAACGGATAACCGATAATTCAAGGCCCGTGTCGCCGCCAGCCGCACGTCATCCGAGCTCAAAGGCTTGCACAGATAATCCCACGCGCCATGCTCCAGCGCCATGGCCGCGCCCGATGGGTCGACCACACCCGTCATGATAAGCACTTCCGGGCGGCCCGGAGATTCCCTGAACCTGGCGATGGCGTCCAGACCACAGCCGTCGGGAAGCCACACATCCAAAAAAACCAAATCGAAAGGCTCCCGCGACGCGGCCGCAAGCCCTTCGCCAAGTGACGCCGCCTCCTCGATGCGCCAGCCCGTAGGGCGAAGCATTTCAGCCAGGGTGGCCCGCACGGCAGGGTCGTCGTCCACCAGCAAGACAGCGGCCTTGATCATGGCTTAAGGCTCTCCGCCAGCATGTCCTTGAGCACACGCAAAAGCTCGGTTTTCGACACAGGCTTATGAATCACCCGGTCCACGTGCTTCGAAAGCCCCATGAGATTTTCGTAGTCCCTGCCGTAGCCTGTGAGGACAACGACGGGAAACCCGGGGCGTCGTTCTTTGACGGCACGGGCCAGTTCCAGGCCCGTCATGCCCGGCATGTTCAGGTCGGTGAGCAGAAGGTCGAAGTGCATGGGACGGCTTTCAAACAAATCCCAGGCTCTTCTCGGATCGTCGCACAGGCTGATCCGGTCCACATGGGGCGCCAGAAAGGTGTTCAAAACATCCAGCACATCGGGCTCATCGTCCACGGCAAGAATCCGGCCGCCGATGGGCCCAGAGTCCGGGGCGGCGGTTTCTTTTTCTTCTGCCACGGCGGCCGGCACTGTGGATACTGCGGGCAAAAGCACATGAAAGACAGCGCCGCCGTTCGGGTTATCCCCGACCCAAATGGCCCCGCCAAGGCGGCGCACGATGCCGGAGACGATAAAGAGGCCCAGACCGGTGCCGTGTTCCGGACTTTTGGTCGTAAAGTACGGATCGAAAATCTTTTCCCGAAGGGCTTCTGGCACGCCGGGCCCTGTATCCCGAACGGCCAGATGAAGCCACGAATTGGCCTCTTCAGGGGCCTCCTTGAGGATCTCTGGTGCCATGCACGGGCATTCCAGGCGAAGCCCCACGCTTCCCGGATTTCTGCCCAGGGCCTGATAGGCATTGACGACCAGGTTCATGAGGATTTGGTGCAAATCCGAGGGCGTGGCGCGAACGGGAGCCCTTTCCGGCAAAGGGTCATAGGACAACTGCACGGTTTTGGGCACCCCGGCCCGAAGGAGTTTGACACATTCCTTGAGGATGGGCACGGCATCCACCGCCACGGAAGGCGCCGCTTCGTCTCGGCTCAAAAGAAGGATTTGTCCCACCAGATCCTTGGCGCGTCTGCCCGCATCCAGAATGCGCCGAAAAATGGACGCATGGACACTTTCCGGATCACAGCGGTCGAGACCCATTTGGGCAAAACCTAGAATGGGCATGAGGATGTTGTTGAAATCGTGGGCGATGCCCGCTGCCAGGGTGGCCATGGCTTCCATTTTCTGCACGCGGTGCAGCTGCCTGAGCAGTTCGGTCTTTTCTTCCTCCAGCTTTTTGCGGGGCGTGGCATCTTCGAAAACCGCAAGGATTTCCCCTGAAGGCAGCCTGGAGACGTAGTTTTCCACCCAGCGGTGAATGCGGTTGTCTTGATACAAGGACAGGGGATGGCGGCGGGGAATTCCCGTGCTGTACACCTCCTGAAAGATCTTGAAGAGCCCCAGGTTCCTGACGCCGGGATACACATCCGTGACACGCCTCCCGATGTGCGCCTCCACAGGGAGTCCGCCGATCCTCGCCCCGGCGGGGTTGATGTCCTTAAAAACGAAGTCTTCGCCGTCGTCGATGGGTTCGTAGACGGCGATTCCCGTGGCCGTGTGCAGGAAAATTTCACGAAAGAGGCTCTCAGGTTTTTCGGTGCCTCGGGCTTCCATGAGGGGCGGCTCCTTTCCAGGGGATCACGGGTCCTTCTCGAACAGCGTGCTTCATGGGCAAGGAATCGGTCTCTTCATGCGGAATACCACAAAGTGATATGAATAAACGTCGCCTTTGTCACAGAAAATTTTCCAGGGCCCATCACATGTCCCCGTGGGTCTTCGAGTAAATGAAAACCTTCGGTCGGCGGCCAAGCGTGCGCCGGGAAAGACTCTGGCACCTGTCGCGGCTGAAGCCGCTCCTATAGGAGTCTTTCCGGGAAGACGTGGCGTAGGAGCGGCTTGAGCTGCGACCCTGCATCCCGCTGTAGCCCACTTCTCCTGAAGGACGCCCAACAAGGCATTCTCAAACACGTTCCTCGGCGCCCTTTGTGAACCGAGACGCGCGATTCAGGCCGGATCGGTCATCGGCGCTCTTTTGCCCGTGGAGAGGGGGCGGGAACGGACCGTCGCGCAGGGTGGACGACCGCGTCGTCCAGGGATTCAGATTTTTCCCGGGCCCTCGAGTTCCCGAAGGGCTTCGGCTACGGGATAGGAGCCCTCGAGGTTCTTGAGAAATCCTTCCGCCTGGGACCAGACCCCCGGATCGTGCCCCCAGCATCGGCATCGCACGGTGACCATGGGTCCTTCGGGCGTAATCCGAGGATAGAGACCGATTTCCACGCCGGGATGAGCGTTGGCGAACCGCACCACCTCTGCCGCAATGTCCCCTTCGGGAACCTTCAGCGTGAGCTCCAGAGCCCAGCTTCCCTTTTCCGGAGGATTTCCCAAGAGCCGTGTCAGCGTTTCTTCCGCCATGGGGTGAAGCATTTCGGGAAAGCCCGGAAAAGCATACACCGGATCCACGAAGAAACCCGGCGCTCCACGCGGATTTTCGATGAGCTGGGATCCTTCAGGAAGCCAAGCCATTCGCTGGCGTTGTTCGTTAACGCGGGCCCCGTAGCGCCGGGCCAGCCGCTCGAAGCATTCCGAGTGCTTGACCAGAGGGCGGCCCAAGCCCAGAGCGATGCCCTGCCGTGTGCGGTCGTCATGGGTGCTGCCGATTCCTCCGGAGACGAAGATGGGCCGATAGCCCAGGCTCAGAAGCGTTGCCAAGTGTTTTCCGATCACGGCCTCATCGTCCGGAAGAATCAGGCCGACGGCCGCCGGGACGCCATAGCGCACAAAGACCCGAAGCAACCACAATAGATTATCATTGGGCCTTTCTCCGTAAAGGATTTCCTGGCCGACGGTGGCCACGGCCGGTTTCCAGATGCTGTGTGGCGTCCACGGAGGCATGATGTCCTTTCGTTGTCTTTTTTCCGAAGGGCAATGGGAATCGACTATGTAATAATAAGAAACAATCGGTACCGGCCGCAACCTTTTTGAACGCTCCTAACGCCGGGTGCCGAAGGTCTGCCCCCCTTGCAGAGCGTCTTTCGCCGCACTCCCATTGGCGTCTGAAGTAGCGTAAAAAATTTTTTAAGGTTTTTTTCGACACGGTCGATAGATAGATGGAGATCTGTCCACAAGGACCAAATTCCAAAGGAGGACACCTGCCATGAAAAATGAAGCCATGGTTTTTAAGACGCTCGTGGCCCTGTGTTTTGTGGCTTTCTGGGGGTTTGGGATCGCTCCGCGCCCCCTTTCGGCCGCGGACTACAAGCAATGCATCGTTCTGGACATTCAGAAACCGTCCAACAAAATTGTCCTCGAAGGCGACAACAGTACAGACAATGTCATCCTTGATGCCAAAATGCTCTATTTCAACACAGGGGACAACTTCACGGTGACCGTCACAAACAAATGCCAGGAATCCGGCGAACTCTATGTCACCGTTCAAGTTCCGGGCGAAGGGAGCACCGTCGCGCGCTATTATCATTATCTCGACATCGAAGGCGTTTTGCCCACATTGGCCCTTTCGCCGTCCAAAAAATCTTACGCCGAGGACTTTCCCAAAGGGGCTTCGGCGACGCTGTGGTCTTTTATCGTAACGAAGGAACTCACATTCCCCGGGCCGGTGGTTTTTGAAGCCGTCCTTGTCAAAGAAGACAAGCCCATCGGTTTTGATGCCAAAACCCTTTATATCAACTACAGCGCTGAACCCTAAGCGGTGCAGGGAGCCTCGTTGCCGAGGACCCTGTCCCTCCGCGGGCTTTTCCAGCGGCTCTTCCTTGAGGGGCTTCGGCATGAAGGCGCCGTGGGAGACGCCGCCGCATCCCGCGCTGTGCGCCCTCTTTCAGTGCAAGATTTGGCTAAGGAAAAGCCGGGTGCGCTCGTGTTTGGGGTTGGCGAAGAATTCCTGGGGAGTGTTTTCTTCGACGATGCGGCCTTGGTCCATAAAGAGCACGCGGTGGGCGACACTGCGGGCAAAACCCATTTCATGGGTGACCACGAGCATGGTCATGCCTTCCTGGGCCAATTCGATCATGACATCCAGAACTTCCTTGATCATTTCGGGGTCCAGGGCCGAGGTGGGTTCATCGAAGAGCATGACCTTGGGGTTCATGCAGAGGCTGCGGGCAATGGCTACCCGCTGTTGCTGCCCTCCGGAAAGCTGACCCGGAAATTTACGGGCCTGTTCGGCGATATGGACCTTTTCCAGAAAATACATGGCGGTTTCTTCGGCCTGCTTGCGCGGAACCTTGCGAACCCAGATGGAGCCCAGGGTGAGATTGTCCAGGACTGTGAGATGCGGAAACAAGTTGAAGTGCTGAAAGACCATGCCCACTTCCGAGCGGATCTTTTCAATGTTCTTGATGTTGTGGGTGAGTTCGATGCCGTCCACGATGATGCGGCCCCGCTGGTGTTCTTCCAGTCGGTTAATGCATCGAATAAGCGTGGATTTTCCCGACCCGGAGGGACCGCAGATGACGATCCGTTCTTTGGCGTGCACGGTCAGATGGATGCCCCGTAGCACATGGAACTCGCCGAACCATTTGTGCACGTCGATCATTTCTACCATGGGCCGCGATTCCGTGGGTGTGGATGGGGATGCAGGGGGTGTGGTCAAGGAAAAATCCTCCTCCTTCAGTGCTCCGTGGAAAGCTGTTTTTCCAGACGCCGGCTGTAGTGAGACATGGAAAAACATCCTGTAAAGTAAAAGAGCGCCAAAAAGAGATAGGCTTCTCGGCTGAAGCCCATCCATTCCGGATTGGACAATACCGTCTGCGTCGTTTTCAGCACGTCATACAGGGCGATGATGACCACCAGGGACGTGTCCTTGAAAGCGGAAATGAGAATGCTCACCGTGGGGGGAATGACGATTTTCAGCGCCTGCGGGAGCACCACCAGGCGCATGGTGAGGTAATAGTTCAGCCCCAAAGATTCCGCCGCCTCGTATTGGCCTCGAGGAATAGCCTGCAGGCCGCCTCGAACCACTTCGGCAATATAGGCCGCCGTGAACAAAATGATGGCCACCTGCGCCCTCAGGATCTTGTTGATGGTGACCCCTGCAGGAAGAAACAAAGGGAAGATGATGGATGCCATAAAGAGCAAACTGATGAGCGGCACGCCGCGGATAAGCTCAATATAGACGACGCACAGCACCTTGACGGCCGGCATGCGGGACTGCCGGCCCAAGGCCAGCACCACTCCCAACGGATAGGCCGCCGTCAGGCCGAAGACGGCAAGAAGGAGCGTCAGAGGCAATCCGCCCCACTGAGAACTTTCCACAGCCGATAGGCCAAAGACCCCTCCGGCCATGAGGGTGCCCATGGCGGCCAAGCCCACAATCCAGGCATAGGCCAAGGTCCTGGTCCAGTATTTTCGATCCCGGGAAAAGAAAATCAAGCCCAACAACAGAATCACGGCCACGATGGGGCGCCATTGCTGATCATAAGGGTAAAAGCCGAATAGGATGAATCGAATGTTTCGGCTGATGACGGACCAGCACGCCCCGTCAGTTTGCCGGCACAGGGTCGAAGGCGTCGCCCACTGAGCGTCCACGAAAGCCCACTGGAGCAAAGGCGGCACGGTTTTCCACAGAAAAACCACCGTGAGCACCGTCAGGAGGCTGTTCGGGACACTGTTGAACAGGTTTTTCCGCAGCCAGCCGATGGGGCCGAAAGCGGTCACCGGGGGTCTGAGCGTGTCGCCGGCATCCGCCACGGGCGTGAGGGGGGAAGGCTCTTGGGAATTCATCGTTCCACCAGTTTGGCTTTCTTATTGTACCAATTCATGAAGGCCGATGTGGACAGACTGAAGAAGAGGTAAACGACCATGATCAAAGCGACCCCTTCAATGGACTGGCCGGTTTGATTGATGGTTGTATTGGCCACCGAGACGAAATCGGGATAGCCGATCGCCACGGCTAGGGAGCTGTTCTTGGTCAGGTTGAGCATCTGGCTCGTCAGCGGGGGAATGATGACGCGAAGAGCCTGGGGCAGAATGACGAGCCGAAGAACTTGAGCCGGCCTGAGTCCCAAAGCCATGGCGGCTTCGCGCTGTCCTTTGCTCACGGCCTGAATGCCGGCGCGGACGATTTCCGCCACGAAGGCCGCCGTGTATAGCACGAGGCCCAGCAAAACCGCCGTGAATTCCGGGCTGAGCGTTTTGCCGCCCACGAAGTTAAACCCCTGCAGTGTGGGAAGCGTCACCGCCCGCGGGCTTCCCATGGCCCACCAGGCAAGCCATGGGGCGCCCACAATCAGGGCAAGGGAAACCCGAAAGACGGGAAATGTCTGTCCGGTGCGGTCCTGACGGCGGCGAGCCCATCGGCGCAAAACCCACACCAGCACCACCGCGGCGATCAGGGCCAGGGTGACGACCCGCCATGCGGGGTGCGGGTCCAGGGAGGGAACGATGAGCCCGCGATTGCACAGATAAACACCCATGAGCGGGTTCAGGGCGTTTCTCGGGCCGGGAAGGGATTCATAAAAGAGGGCATACCAAAAGAAAAGTTGGAGCAGGACCGGGATGTCCTGCATGACTTCGATATAGATGGCGGCAAGGCGTGCGATGAGCCAGTTGCTGGAAAGACGGGCGATGCCGATGAATGTTCCCAAGAGGACAGTCAAAACGATGCCGATGGCGGCCACCTTGACCGTGTTCAATGCCCCGACGAGCAGGGCTCGAGCGTAGGTGTCCGCAGCGCTGTAGCGGATGACGGACTCCCCGATTTCAAAGGCGGCCTCTTTGCGAAGAAAACCGAAGCCAGTGGCAATCTTCTGGCGGTGAAGGTTTTCTACAGTGTTGGAAATCAAATACCAGGCGATCAAGGCGACGACGCCGAGAACGAAAGCCTGGAACAAGACGGAGCGCTTCCTGGGGTCCAGCCAGAAAGGTTCGGTGTCTTGAAGAGATGGGGCGGATAGGGATCGAAACGAGGGCACCCAACGCCTCCGTGAAAGAAGTTGTTAAAGCTCTCCGCAAGGGGCCCGATGCCTAGGAGCCTGCCCGAAAACGCATTTTTATTCTTCTCCCAAAGGGTGTCAGCCCAAGGCGTAGCCTTGGGTCGGGACCCCTCATGCCCCGAAGAGGCACAAGATGTCAGCCCAGGGCGTAGCCCTGGGGTGGGTAGATCGGTCCCATTTTTGCCAATGCTTAAGCCCCGAAGGGGCGTAAGCGAACCCCCGATGAGCCAACCCCATGTGATGGGGGACATCCTTGACCAATGGGTTTCGCCCCTTTGGGGCTTATGTGTTCATTTCGACGGGCGCCCCGACTCGAGGCTCCGCCCCGGGCTATGATGTTTCGCCCCTTTGGGGCAACCGCCCCGCACGCAAGCCGTCACACCGCTGCCGAAAGGACACCGCATTTTGTCGGAGCGGCTTCAGCCGGGACCCCGCATCGCACCTTTATCCACTTTTTGCGGAGGACCTCCCCCAAAGGCTTTCTCAGACAAGCCCCTTAAGGGCAAGCGGCACCGTTTTTAACGGAACGGGGCGGCGTACATCAGGCCCCCTTGATTCCATAAGGCATTCAAGCCGCGTTCCATGGCCAAAGAGGTCTTGGGGCCCACGTTGCGTTCGAAGATTTCGCCGTAGTTGCCCACCTGTTTGACGATGTTGTAGGCCCACTTATCGTCCAGGCCCAACGCCGCGCCCAAACCCGGCGTCACGCCCAGAAAGCGTTGGATTTCCGGATCGGGGCTCTTGAGCATCTCGTCCACATTCTGGGACGTGATGCCGAATTCTTCAGCTTGGATCAGAGCCATGACGGTCCAGTTGACAATGTCGAACCACTGGTCGTCGCCGTGGCGAACCACGGGCGCCAAAGGTTCTTTGGAAATCACTTCCGGCAGGATGATGTAATCCTGCGGATTGGGGGCGACGGCGCGATGGCCTGCAAGCTGCGACACGTCTGATGTCAGGCAATCACAGCGCCCGGAAAAAAAAGCTTTGTTGAGTTCCGCGTTTTGTTCAATGACCACGGGTTTCCATTGAAGCTTGTTTTTGCGGAAGAAGTCCGCGGCGTTCAGTTCCGTCGTCGTTCCAGGAAGGACGCACACGGTGGCGCCGCTCAGTTCCTTGGCGCTTTTAATGCCCAGCTTCTTCGGCACCATGAACCCCTGCCCGTCGTAAAAGTTCACGTGGGCAAAATTCAGCCCGTTGGTGGTTTCTCGAAGAAGCGTCTGGGTGGTGTTTCGGCACAGGACGTCCACTTCCTTGGATTGCAAAGCGGGAAGCCGTTGCACTGCCGTCAAGGGGACGAATTTGATTTTGTTCGCGTCGCCGAAAACAGCGGCGGCGATGGCCCGAGCCGTGTCCACATCCAGACCTTTCCAGACCCCCTTGTCGTCGGGCATGCTGAAGCCGAAAACCTGACCGTTGACGCCAGCGGTGAGGTACCCTCGAGCCTTGACTTCATCCAAAGTCCCGGCGGAGGCGCTCAAACTCCATCCCAAGAGAACCGCCATGGCGACAATCCATCGACCTGCCTTCATAGAGTCTCCCTCCTTGGTGTGTGGGTTGGCGTGAGGCCCTTGTTTCCTGTGCGTCGAAAAGTTTTCCTTGAAATTTTTTACACTGTCGCCCTTTGTCGACCCGTAGGCGATGCCCCGGGTTGGGTTGCCTTGCCCCTTCGAAGCGTTTTTTGAAACCGCCGCCGCCTTGTCTTTGGCGGAGCGGTTCATTTTTCTACGGGAATGTCGGAGTCTGAACGCGACAGGGAACGTGAGGCATCGTGGATTCGTCGACGGCGCGCGCTTCACGAGTCTTTATACAGCGGCTTTGTTTTCTTCCTCAACGATTTTTCGCAGGTTCACCCATGGCCCGCCACGAGTGGGGTCGCGGCTAAGGCCAGTCCCACAAAATGCAGGGTCCTTTCGGCAGTCGTGTGTGACGGCTTGCGTGGGGGCGGTCGTCCCAAAGGGGCGAAACAGCATAGCCCGGGGCGGAGCCCCGGGTCGAGGCGCCCGTTGCCATGAAAACATAAACCCCGAAGGGGCGAAACACATGGCTTAGGGATATCCCCCCTCCCATGGGGATGGTTCATTGATGGGTGAGTTACGCCCCTTCGTGGCTTAAGCATTGATAAAAATAGGACCAATCTGCCTATCCCAGGGCTTCGCCCTGGGCTGACATCCTGTACCCCTTCGGGGCGTGGAGGACCTATCCCAGGGTGAGACCCTGGGCTGAGATCCTATGCCCCTTCGGGGCGTGGGGGGCCCTTCCCAAGGCGACGCTATGGGCTGACATCCTTTGGCGAAAGGATACAAAAGGCGTTCTCGGACAGCCTGGTGAGGCGCATGCCAAGGGCGAAGCTGTGGGAGCGTCTTTAGCCGGGATCTCGCATCAGCCCAATGGAGACTGCTATGACGATTTTGTGCACACAAGACAGCGTCACGGCTCGTGTGGTATAAGCACGGCGCGTTGGGCTTGGCACCGGGAAAGCACGGCATCGCGACCTGCGTTGTACCGAGGCGGTGCGTCGGCTGCGCTGAAAGGAGAGGACATGGGGCTCACTTTTATGGACGGCAATGAGGCGGTGGTGCAGGGGGCGGTCTATGCCGGTTGCCGGTTTTTTGCGGGTTATCCCATCACGCCGGCGACCACGATCCTTTCGGGGATGCTTCAAGCGTTGCCGCCCTTGGGTGGGATCGTGCTGCAGGGGGAAGACGAAATCGCTTCCATTGGCTACTGCCTCGGAGCGTCCATGGCGGGCCTCAAGGCCATGACGGCCACTTCGGGGCCGGGCATCAGCCTCTACAGCGAAAACATCTCCTTTGCCGTGGGCAGCGAAATTCCTTTGGTCATCGTCAACGTCATGCGCCAGGGGCCGTCGACTGGAGCGGCAACGCGGGGCGCCGACGGCGATGTGCAGTTCATGCGCTGGGGCCATTCCGGAGGGCTTCCCGTGGTGGTGTTGGCGCCCACATGCGCGGCGGATTGTTTTACACTCACCGTGCATGCTTTCAATGTGGCGGAACGGCTCCGCTGCCCCGTTTTTGTGGCCTCCAGCAAAGAAATCGGCATGACTCGAGAAACCGTGGACCTGGAGGCCGTCGAAAAGCCGGTCGTGGTGGATCGAAAAACCCACGAGGGGGGGCCGTATCTTCCCTTTACGGCCGATGCTCGAGGGGTCCCCGCGTTTCTTCCCATGGGGGGGCCCGTTCCCGTGCGGCAGACGTCTTCCATGCATGGCCCGGATGGCTATATCACGACAGACCCGGTCGTGATGCAGGCCATGGTGGAGCGTCTCAAAGCCAAGGTGGAATCGCCGATTGATTCGTTTTCCTTCTATGAATGGGACGCTCAGGAAGGCGCCCGCACGCTGATCGTCACCTACGGCGTGACAGCCCGCGCCGCCCGTGCGGCCGTGTCTCGCGTGCGCGCCCAGGGCCGCCCCGTGAGCCTTCTCGTGCTCAAGACCCTGTTTCCCGTGCCTGAAAAGGTGCTCCGTGCGGCCGCAGCACCGGTGGAAAGGCTCCTTGTGGTGGAAGCGAACCTGGGCCAGTATGTCCACGAGGTGGCCCGCGTGGTGTGTCCCACCCCCACCCGCTTTTTCGGGCTCATGTGCGGGCGCATGATTCGACCTGGGGAAATCATTGGGGAGGTGATCCGTGCCGAGTCTTCTTAATCCGTCCCGGCCACCGCTCTTCTGTCCCGGCTGTTCCCATGAGCGAAGCCTTCATGCCCTGGATAGGGCCTTCCAGCAGCTGCATCTCAAGCCCCAGGATGTGATCATCGTGAGCGACATCGGCTGCTCTGGGCTCTTCGACGTCTTTTTTGCCACCCATGCGTTTCATGGACTCCACGGCCGGGCGTTGACTTACGCTGCGGGGCTCAAACTGGCCCGTCCCCACGCCACGGTGGTCGTGGTCATGGGAGACGGCGGCGTCGGGATCGGCGGCGCCCATCTTCTGGCGGCGTGCCGCCGAAATCTGGACCTGACCCTGCTGATTTTGAACAATTTCAATTTCGGTATGACAGGCGGCCAGTATTCCTGCACCACGCCCCGAGAGGCGCGCGTGGGATCGGGCTTCCTCAACACCCTGGAACCGCCTCTGGATGTGTGCCGCACGGTGGCCGCAGCCGGCGCTCCCTTTGTCGTGCGCCGATCCGTCTACAGCCCGGACCTTTCGGAAAAATTGGCGGAAGCCATACGTTATGGCGGCTTTGCCGTGGTGGACATCTGGGGAGGCTGCCCCGGCCGCTACATGAAAGCCAATCCCATGACGCCCAAGGATGTGGATGCCTTGGTGGAAAAAGCCGGGCTGTGGAACGGCCTCGTTTCTGAAAATCAACGGCCCGAATACGGCACCGCCTACGCCTCGCATCTGGGGGCCTCCAGTCCCGCATGGGACTGGAAAGGCACGGAGGCCCGGTTTCAAGCGAACCTTTCCGGTCGCTACGGCACAGTGTTTTTGGGGGCCGCCGGCGAACGCGTCCTTTCCGCCGGACACCTGTGGGCCATGGCGGCCGTTGGAGCAGGGCTTCACGTGACTCAAAAAAACGATTACAACATCACGGTCATGCGGGGGCCTTCCCTTGCGGAGGTGCTGTTGTCTTCCGAGCCTATCGATTATCCCGGTATCGAGCAGCCCGAAGCCGTGGTGGCGTTGGCCCGGGAAGGCGTCGAGCGCATGGCGCGGGGGTGGGCCGAGCTGACCCCGCACACGCTTGTGATTCAGGCGGCGGATGTCCCCGTCCCGGACCATAGAGGGCGGGTGGTTGAGGTGGATTTCAAGAAGGCGGGCATTGGAAGAAAAGACCGCGCTTTGGCTTCTTTGGGGATTTTGGCGCGCCTTTCGGGAATTTTTGGGATCGACGAGCTGGTCGAGACCGCCGTATCGACACTGCCGCCGTCCCAGCGGGACGCGACGGCGCAACTCCTTCGCAAAGGGGCCGAGCTGGCGTCAACATGAAAGAAGAGGACGGATGTCCCACGGGGCGTCCATGGAGGATGGAACTATCCTGCGGCGAAAAGGACGGGGCATCTTTCTCTTAGCGGTTTTTGCGGCGCTCGCCTTGTGGGGGGCTTCGGCCGGCTTCAGCCAAGCCTTCACCCTGGAAGAGGCTCTGACGCAAGCGCTGGCTTCGCACCCGCAGGTCCGCGCCGCCGAAGAGGATCTTCGGGCTCGAAAGGCTTTGGAACGATCCAGCCTCTCGCCTTACGCCCCTTCCGTCGATCTTGCCGGCTCCACGGCGAAGATTTCTCGAGGAGGAATCGACGACCGTCGCGACCTGTGGTCTCTTGGCGCCGAATACCTTCTTTTTGACGGCGGCGCGCGCTTTTCCGATTGGTCCGCCGCCCGGCTTCAGCTGGCGCGGGCGCAAGAGGCCCTTCGGGTGGCCCGACTTGACGTCATTCGGGATGTGTCGGTGGCGTTCTTTCTGGTGCTGGCGAGAAGCCGAATTGTGGCGGAGCGGACGCTTCAGGTGGAAGATGCGCGAAAAGATATGGAAATCGCCGAAGGGCGCTACCGCTTAGGCGTGGCCATGAAGTCCGATGTGCTTCAAGCTTCGGTGCGCTATGAAGAGGCCCTTTACGAAAAGAGCAGCGCCGAAGGCGATCTTTCCACCGTCCAGGCCACCTTGCGCTCTCTTGTCGGCCGCCCTATGGACTCCACGGAGGAGCCGGAGGGCTCTTTGGAGTCCTTGGGCACACTGAAAGACCGAGAGTGGCTTCTGGCCCTGACGGAGGAACGACCCGAAGTGCGCCAGGCTCGTCTGGATGTGGCCCTGGCCGAATCCCAAGTGCAAAAGACCCGATCGCCTTTTCTGCCCAAAGTGACGGCCGATGCGACCTACACGAGCAACGACGGAACGGGCTATTACGGCGGTGTGGAGGACGAAAAACGCGTTGGGGTCACGGCGTCGTGGAATCTTTTTCGACTGGACAAGTTCTCCAATCGCCAAGCAGCCCTGGCTCAGCTTCAGGCGGCCAAGGACCGCCTGGCCGAAGCCCTGCGGCAGGGCCGCCTGGAATGTTACAACCGCTACGATCGGGCGCTCACGGCGCGCCGCAACGTGGATCTGGCCCGCTCCGTCCTGGTGCAGGCCGAATACAACTACCGGCAGGCCCTTGGGGAATATCGTGTCGGCAAAGGGGACGTGCTTTCCTTGGTGCGGGCTGAAAGCGCTTTGGGAACGGCTCGAGTGCGCCTGCAGGAATCCCTGGGCAATTGGAACGTCACGTTGGCGGAACTGCAGCGGGCTGTTGGGGTGGAGCGATTGGACGAGCTGCTGAAAACGGAGTAGGCCGCCGTGAAAAAATGGATTGTCGGAATCGTGGCACTGTCTCTTGTGGCGGCCGCTCTTGTGGGGTATCGCCGGTGGCGGACGCCGTCCGGGATTCAGGTCCTGGAAACCGCCGTGGTGGAAAAGGCCTCCATTCGCGAAGTGCTTGTCGCCACAGGCATGATCAAATCCCAAGTGGGCGCCTTGATCAAGGTGGGATCCCGAGCGACCGGGACCATTGAAGAGATGCGTGTTCGCGTGGGCGATTCCGTCAAAAAAGGGGATCTCATCGCCCGAATCGACGATCGCGAAATCCAAAAAGCCTTGGTCATCGACAGAGCGGCGGTGGAGGCGGCCCGAAACACGCTGAAGGAAGTGGAAAGCTCTTACCCGCAAAGGATCCGCGAAACGGAAGCGCGGTTTCGCCTGGCCGATATCAACCTGCGACGGGAAAAAGCCCTCATCGAACAGGATTACACAACCCGCGACGCCGTAGATCGGGCGCAATCGGAATGGGATGCCGCCCAGGCGGTGCTTCGCAGACTGCGCCAGGAATGGGAAACGCAGCGGGCCATTGCCGCGGCCAGACTCCAGGAAGCCGAGGCCAAGCTCAAACAGGACGAGATTCGTCTGAGCTACACGCGGATCTACGCCCCCATTGACGGCATCGTCACCGAAGTCGCCGGGCAGCAGGGCGAAACCATCGTCACCGGTTTGCAGACGGCCAACCTGGTGGTGATCATGGACCCGCTGCGGCTGGAAATGCAGATTTATGTGGATGAAACGGATATCGGCCGAGTTCGCCGGGGACAGGCCGTGGAATATTCCGTGGACACCTATCCGGACCGAATCTTTTTGGGGACGATCGGGGACATTTACCACCAGCCGGTGATTCGGGATAACATCGTCTACTACCTGGCCATTGTGAAGATCGTCCCAGAAGATGCCGCCGTGCTGCGTCCCGAAATGACCACGTATTGCCGAATCGTCTTAACGGAAAAAGCGGACGTGGTGTCTGTGCCCAATTCGGCGGTCAAGTTCGAAGCCGGAAAACAGGTGGTTTATGTGGTGGGGGAGCGTGAAAAGACCCCGAAAAAGGTGACCGTTGCTGTGGGCATTCGGGGAGAAAACCGCACGGAAATCCTTTCGGGAGTCTCGGAAGGACAGATGGTGGCCACCAAGATGGTCATGCCGCAAGGCCCGGAAAAGTCCGGCGCCAGCCAGGCACGACATTAGCGACAGAAGGTAGACGAAGAAGGCGGGGCTTGGGGGCCATGACCATGAACCTGTGCGTCCTTGAAGACATTCGGAAAACCTACATTTTGGGGGACGTTCGGGTCGATGTCCTTCGCGGGGTGAGCCTCACCATCGAGTCCGGCGAATTCACGGCCATTATGGGCCCTTCGGGATCGGGAAAGACCACCCTCATGAACATCCTGGGATGCTTGGATGTTCCCACCCAGGGTCGTTACATTCTGGCAGGAAAAGACGTCACGCACATGAGTGACGATGAACTGTCACGCATGCGCAGCGAATATATCGGGTTCATCTTTCAAAGTTTTCATCTGCTGCCCTACGCCACGGCCCTGGAAAATGTTCTTCTGCCGACGCTTTATCTGGATCGTCGTATGGACGGCAGGAAAAGACGCGCTATGGAGCTGCTGGCCTTGGTGGGGCTTGAGGACCGTGCCGGGTTTAAGCCAAGCCAGCTTTCGGGCGGCCAGCAGCAACGGGTGGCCATCGCCCGGGCCTTGATGAACGGCCCGCGGCTCATTTTGGCTGATGAGCCCACGGGCGCGTTGGATTCCGCTACGGCCAAAGACATCATGACGCTGCTGAGCGACTTGAACGCCCAAGGGACCACCGTGGTGGTGGTCACGCACGACCCGGAGGTGGCCGGGTACGCCCGACGCATCGTCAGAGTGCGCGACGGCATCGTTGTGGAAGACGCGCAAACGGCTTCGAAAACCACGGAGCGGCAGGCCCATGGTGTTGTTCTGGCTTAGGTGCGCCGATGCGTGGCGGGCGGTTCTGGCCTATCGGCTTCGTGCGGTTTTCTGTTCGCTGAGCGTCGCCTTGGGCGTCGGGGCGATTTCAATCATCGTGGCGGCCACGGAAGGCGCTTACAAGCAGGCCTACGATATGGTGGACCGGTTTGGCCCGGACGCCATGCTCATCTTCGGGGAAAGTGAGGAAGCCCGGGCTACGGGACGGCGCGAAAAGAACATCACCCTGGAGGACGTGGAAGCGCTGCGCCAGGCTTTCCCCACGGCCTACCTGGTGGTGCCCATGAGTTCCCGCTGGGATATGATCGTGGCCTATCGCAACCGCAAGCATCAAACGCGCCTCACGGGCACCACGGCCGACTACAGCCGCAGTTGGTCTTGGCCCGTGACCGAAGGCCGAGACTTGACGGAACAGGATGTGAAAGGGTTGCGCAACGTGGCCCTCATCGGCCGGACCATCGTCCAGGAACTTTTCCCCGACGAGGATCCCATCGGGAAGTCCATCTTTGTGCGCAACGTGGCCGTGCAGGTGGTGGGCGTCCTGGAAGAGCGGGGGTCCACAGGGCCTGGGCACAATTTGGATGATCGCATCGTGATGCCCATCACCACGGCCATGAAAAAGATTCTGAACGAAAAGGACCGAGTCCAAGCCGTGCGCATGCGCTTCGTGGATGCCACGCGCATGGAGCACTTTGAAGCCGAAGTCCGAGCTTTTTTGAGGAAGCGGCACGGCTTGCAGGAGCGGCAGCCGGACGATTTTCGAATCGTCTCCCCCAAGGAAATCATCAAGTTCCTCGTGGCTCTTACGGGATCGCTTGTGGTTTTCATCGGCATTACGGGGCTTCTTTCCCTGGTGGTGGCCGGCTTCGTTCTGGCGAACCTGTTCTTGCTCTCGGTCAACGAAAGGACCCCCGAAATCGGCATTCGACGTTCCGTGGGCGCCCGGCGCAGGGATATTCTGGCGCAATTTCTCTTGGAAGCCGTCACCCTCACGGCCATAGGCGGCATCCTGGGCTTCGGGATCGGCGTGTTGGGCGGGCCGTTCTTGAAGCACGTGGCCGATTTTCCCATGCATTTTTCGTGGAAGGCTTTTGCCGTCGGCATGATGATGGCCACGCTCGTGGGGGTGATTTTCGGCATGCAACCGGCCCGCAAGGCGGCCGCGGTCCATCCCATTGACGCAGTTCGCAAGGGATCGTGAACCATGAACCTTCGCCGCATGTGGATCAATTTGAAAATCGCCCGCCGTTCTCTGGCCAACTTTAAACTGCGCACCGTTTTGGCCGTGCTGGGCGTCTTTCTCGGCACCTTTTCCCTGGTCACGGTCTCCGGCCTTTCCCGGTCCATGGCCCTGAAAACGCAGCAGGAAACGGCGGCGCTCGGCGAAAATCTACTCATCGTTCAAAGCGGCACCGTCCGCACCTTCGGCATGCGCACCCGGCTCATATCCCAGGCGACCACACTGACGACGGACGATGCCGAGGCCATTCGAAGCGCGACGCGCTTTGTGGAAGACGTGAGCCCGTCGACCGGGAAAACCTTCGTGGTGCGGGCGGGTTCAACGGTGCTGAAGGACGTCATGGTCACCGGCACCACGCCGAACTTCCCACAGATTCGCAATTTTCATCCTCGCCTCGGGCGTTTCCTGACGGCGGAAGACGAAAAAACGACTGCCAAGGTGGTGGTCCTGGGCCACAAAGTGGCATCCAAACTCTTTCCTGGTGAAAATCCCCTCGGCCGTGCCGTACTCATCCGCCGCGTGCCGTGTGTGGTGGTCGGGGTCATGGAAGAAAAGGGGTCCGATGTTTCCGGGTTCGATCAGGACAATCAGATTTTTATGCCGCTCCAAACCTTCCTGCACCGCTTCGTCAACAAGACTTATATCGGCACGATCTATGTGCGCGTGATTCGGGAGGATCTGTTGTCGGCGGCTAAGAGGGAAATTGAGGACTTGATGCGCGTGCGGCATAAAATCGGGCCGGACAAACGCGATGATTTCAGCGTGGTGGACATGCGGGATGTAATGCAACTAAAGAGCCAAGCCATGACCATGATCACCCTGCTGGGGCGGATTGCCGCGGTGGTGTCCTTTGCCATCGGCGGCATGGGGATTTTGTCCATCATGATTCTCATCGTCAACGAAAGGCGCCTGGAAATCGGGCTGCGGCGGGCCGTCGGGGCGAGGCGGCGGGACATTGCCACACAGTTTCTCACGGAATCGTCGGCCATCGCTTTGTTGGGGGGCTTATTCGGGAGCCTCATTGGGCTGGTGTCCAGTGCGGTGATCTTCAGCCTTCTGCATTATCCGGTGGCCACCTCGTGGCTGAGCCTCGGAAGTTCTTTTCTCGCCTCCGTGATGGTCGGGATCGGGGCCGGCATCTATCCGTCCCGAAAGGCCTTGGCGATCCAGCCCGTGGATGTGATGCGATCTGAAGCCCGGTAGGGTGTCGGACCATGAACAGAAACCTTGTCGTCCTTTTGCTTGTGGGCATTCTTTTTGCGGCGACCTTGTGGTCTGTTCTGCCGGGGGTGCGAGCGCCTTTGGAGGACTGGAGGCAGAAGGCGGCCATCCATTGGAAGGCGGCGAAGCGTGCGGCGCGTACGGTGGTTTCCGGGGGGGAAGCTGAAAAAGGGAGAGAAACCGTGCCCGAGGGCGTCGAGGGCCGGCAGTGGGTTGAACCCCTGACGGGCATGCCCTTCGTCTGGGTTCCGGGAGGATGCTTTCCCATGGGAAGCCATGAGGGCGAAAAGGGGCGGGATCGCGACGAAGGGCCGGTGCACCAGGTGTGTGTCGATGGCTTTTGGATGGGCCAAAGGGAAGTCACCCGGGGCGAATTCCGGCGGTTTGTGGAAGCGACCGGCTATGTGACCGATGGAGAGCGGGAAGGGTTTTCCTGGGTGTATACGGGCGTGTGGGAAAAAAGAGCCGGGTATTCGTGGCGGCGGCCCGGTTTCTTTCAGGACGATACCCATCCGGTGGTGCACGTGTCTTTCAACGATGCGCTGGCCATGGCGCGCTGGCTGGGCAAAAAGGGGGGCGGATCCTTCAGTATGCCCACGGAAGCCCAGTGGGAGTATGCGTGTCGGGCGGGCCGGCTCGAGGCGCGCTTTTGGGGAGAAGGCCCCGACGAGGCCTGCCGGTACGCCAATGGGGCTGATCTGACGGCGGCCAAGGATTTCCCATCGTGGACGGTCCACGGGTGTTCGGACGGCTTCGTCTTTACGGCGCCGGGGGGCTCTTTTGAGCCCAACCGCTTCCGCCTTCATGACATGCTGGGCAACGTGTGGGAATGGTGCGCCGACACCTACGATGCGCAGGGCTACCGCAAACACGGGCCGAAAAACCCGACCATTGTTGATCCGTCCCAGACGGCTCGCGTGATTCGCGGCGGCAGCTGGTACAGCCGGCCCGAACATCTGCGATGCGCCAAGCGCGATGGCCTGAGCCGACCGGATCGGCGCAGCCAGGACCTGGGTTTTCGCCTCATTCGACAATAAAATCTGCGGCGGCCTATGGTCGAAGAGATGTTCGGGCGGGTGCGCTCCGTTTTTGTGTGGGGCCAGGGATCGACAAGAAAGGGCATGTCATGATATCTGCCGCTTTCAGAACTACCGTCAAAAGAATCTTCCTTTGCACCCTTGGAATTTTCATGGCGGGCTGTGCGGTGAATCCCGTCACCCATGAAAGCCAGCTTTCCCTGATGAGCCCGCAGCAGGAAGTGGCCACCGGCCAGGAGCTTTATCCCCTCTACACCCAGATGTCCTTCGGCTTGTTTCAGGATCCTGTCCTTCAGGACTATGTGCAAACGGTGGGAAAACGCCTGGCGGCGGTGAGTCATCGCCCGAACATGCCCTATGAATTCAACGTGGTGAACGGGTCCGAAATGAATGCTTACGCGCTTCCGGGCGGAAAGATTTCCATCACACGGGGTATGGTGACGAAACTGCAAAACGAGGCGCAGCTTGCCGCCGTCCTGGCCCACGAAATCGGCCATGTGTCCGCCATGCACCATGCGAGCTTTTATACGCGACAGGTCATCGCCGGGCTTCTGACGGGCATCGGGTCGTCCGTTCTGCAGGCGTCGGGCGTGGCGGGCGCCGACCTCATTTCCCAGGCGGGCCTTCTGGCCGCCAACCTCACCCTCATGAAATATAGCCGCGATCAGGAACGCCAGGCGGACGAACTGGGCATGGAATACATGGTTCGAGCGCGGTACAACCCGGCCGGCTATGTGCAGACCATGGCGCTGCTCCAGGAGGAAGGGAAGAGAGAACCGTCCCTTTTGGAAAGTTTCTTTTCCAGCCATCCCCTGACCACGGAACGGATCGTCGCCTCCAATCAGCGGTTGGAAAAATACGGGCCCGAATTGCGCACGCCGGAAGCCCTGCGTCAGGGGCCGTTTATGGAGCGCACCGTGTATCTGCGGCAAGTGGCCCCGGCGTATGAAAAGGCCGATAAGGCCAAGGAGGCCCTGTCCCAGAGGGATGCTTTCCGGGCCGTGCAGCTTTTGAGGCAGGCGACAGCCGAGGCGCCTAAGGAAGCGCTCCTCTGGGTGTACCGCGCGGTGGCCGAAAGGACGGCGGAAGACGGTTCCGAAGCCGTGGCGGCGGCGCACCGGGCGGTGGAACTCTACCCGGACATGTACCATGCCCGTTATGTGGCGGGCGTGGTGCTTTTTCATGAAAGGCGGCACCAGGAAAGCCTGGAACAGCTGAGCGCGGCGAATAAGATCATCAAAGACCAGCCGCAGGTCATTTTCATGATGGGCCGAAACTGGGAAGCCATGGGGCAGAGGGACCGGGCCGCCCGTGCTTACTACGCCGTGCTCCAGAAAGTCAAAAAGGGCCCCATGGCCCAATACTGTTACCAGCGTTTGGTCTCGTGGGGTTACATCCGGTAAGCACCCGTCACGGCGCCCCGAAGGGGCACAGCATGTCAGCCCAGGGCGAAGCCCTGGGATCAGGGGCCGCCCCCGCACCCCCAGCCCGAAGGGGCGAAGGATTTCAGCCCAAGGCGAAGCCCTGGGATCCAAACCGGGCCAGGTTTTGCCAATTTCCAAGCCCTGGGGGGCGTAACCCGGCCCTCGATGAGTTCTCCGAACGTGATGGGGGTGTTGCGTCAATGTGTTTCGCCCCTTCAGGGCTTGAATTTGGATTCTGAATGGGCCCTTGGACCCGGGGCGACGCCCCGGGCTATGATGGTTCGCCCCTTCGGGGCGATCCCAGCGCCCCGAGCACGTCTTCTGCCGCAGAACAACCGCACCGCGTCAAACACATGGCCTCACCGCGAGGCAATCGCCCGGTTCCCAACAGCCACCGCCCCGAAGGGGCACAGCATGTCAGCCCAGGGCGAAGCCCTGGGACCGGGCCACGTCCCCCTAACCCCCAAAGCCCCGAAGGGGCGAAGGATTTGAGCCCAGGGCGAAGCCCTGGGATCCAAACCGGGTCATTTTTGCGAAATTTTGAATGGGCCCTCGAACCCGGGGCGACGCCCCGGGTTATGATGTTTCGCCCCTTCGGGGCGGTATTTTGTTGGGGTTCGCTGCGCTCACCCCCAACCTCCGGTTAAGGGTTGCGGGGAGAGGCCGGGCGAGGGGGGGCGGCCCGTGTCGCATTATGCCTTACAGTTTTCCCACGAGGGGGCGCAGCACCCCAGGTCGTTCAGGACGGATACGGCGCGATGGATTTCCTCGTCCGTGGTGCACCAGTGCGGCGCGAGGCGAAGATATCCCGATCGAGCCGACACAAACACACCGCGACGGGCCGCTTCCTTCATGATGGTTTCCGGCGCATCGCGGCAGATCACGGAGAGGATGCCCGAGCGGTTCGCGCGGGGAAAAACCACCGGCGTGTAGCGTTCGGGATCCAGGTTTTCCAGGATTCGATCCTGCAGCCGAAAGATGTCCTCCTGAATGTTTCCAATACCCACGGAAAGGATAGCGGCCCGAAGGCTCCCATGGAGGGCTGCGGCCAGAGCCGTCGGTGACGTGCTGTATTCAAAACGGCGCGCACTGGGGTGAGGCTGCCAGGTGTGGTTGAGGTAGTCCTCTCCTTGGATCATGCCTTCCGCCCCCACAAGGACATGTCCCAGCTTTTCCCGAAATTCCCGAGAGGTGTAAAACAAGCCCGTCCCTGTCGGGCCGAACAGCCATTTCCACCCCGATGCGGCCACGGCAGCGATATGGCAGCGATCGGGTTCGATCACGAGGCTTCCCAGGCTTTGGGCGGCGTCGATGACCAGGTCAATCCCGCGTTCTTTGCAAAAGCCTCCCAGTTCTTCAAGATCGGCCGCATAGCCGCTGGTAAATTGCACATGGCTGACGGCAATGAGGCGCGTTCGGTCTGTGGTGAGCCGACGCACGTCGTCCATGGACCAGCCGCAGGGAAGGCCATGGGTGGATTGGGCCGCCACGGGCCTGTCCGGAAGAAGCACGAGCCTCACCCCGCGTTTTTCCTGTAACCGCCACGGATAATGGTTCGCCGGGTATTCGTGGACGTAGCTCAGGATTTCATCGCCTTCGCGAAAGGGATACCCGTTGGCGATCATGCCCATGGCCTCCGACGTGTTCTTGACGAAGGCCACGTTGTCGGGGTCCGTGGACAAGAGTTCGGCGGCGGCCGCGCGCAGGTCTTCCAAAATCTTTCGAAAGGGTGTCAACCCGAAGCCTCCGAGGCGCATCTGAGAATCGGCCACCTCCGTCAGGGCGTCCCGAGCCGGCTTGGGCAGCGGGGATACGGCGCAATGGGCGAGAAAGACACCTTCTTTCTTTACGGGGAAAAGATCCGGATCTATGCGTATCATGACGGGCTTTCCTTTCGACGGGGTACTGTTTTGAGCGGGATGTTCCCTCCGTGAATCCTGCGGTGGCGAGCATGCCACGATTTTTCCGTTGGCGCTAGAGCGGCGGGCGTTCGTCCGGGACCGCCGCCAACCCATCTGAGGCTGGGGCGATGGCGATCCCGGAAGCCATTGACGGTGGTCTTCCCACTGGTTACGGAAAAGGTGCTCCGGTGAGGCCAACCCTCGACGCCAAAGGAGGAAAAAGTGATGAAAACGACGTTCAGAACGGCGGCTTGGCTCGGAATGCTTGTGAGCGCATGGGTTCTTTTCGGCTGCACCGCGGCGCTTCATGGTACGGCCCGGGATGTCCCCAGCCCTGCCGGGCCCAACCCGCCTCGAATCGACGGCACCTTCGCCGTCTCGTCCATGTGGCTCGGAAAAACCTGGGAAATCTTCGTGGAAGGTTCAGACCCCGACGGGGACATGGACTACATCTGGGCGGAAGTTTCCCAATTGGGCGGACACATGTGGGACCAACACCTGATCCGGCTCAAAGGCTCGGATCAAGCCCGGTTCAAAGGGGTCATCGAACTACCCACGCCGTCCTTTTTCTCGCGAAAGATCTGGGAAACCTTGCGGGTGACGTTGCGCCTTCGCGACCGCGCGGGCCATTACAGCGATCCGGTCACCCTGGAAGTGGAACTGGGCGCGCCAACCCGCCAGCCCGTCCCGGATCGATGGGTGGAGACGCGCTCGCACAAACTGGGGACCATTTTCTTCGATTTCGATATGGACCGTGCGGATAACGGGCGCCACACCTTCGAGCGTTAAAAAAAGGGGCGATGAGCCCGTCGCTTGCCGTCGACTCATCGCCCCGCTGGGGGCTTCATGACCCGGCGCCGGCTTTAGGACTCGGGAAACTTCAGGGTCACATGCTCTTCGGCGCCGTCTTTTTCGTATTTGACCTTGAATTCCAGGCTGCTGTCCCGAATGCCCAAGGCGAGGGGCGATTTCCCTTCGTCGCCTTCGACCCCGATGACGTGCTTCAGGGTTTCGATGATCTTGGACCCGATTGTGGAACCCGGCGACCGCAAGGGCGCTTCCCGGTATTTGGCGCGCACATCCACGCTTCCGTCCGAACGGCGGGAGATTTTGATTTTTTCGGCCCCGGCGGTGACGCCATGGAGCACCGCCAAAGCGACCCATTTGAGGGCCGCTTCCTCCGCATCGGCTTCATGGGGCACCTTCGCCATTTCCATCAAGGGATCCGTGGTGGCGAAGCAGTCGCACAGTTCCTGAACCTTTTGGTGTAGGCTTCTCTTGTCCTTCATGGCCTGTCCTCCCTCTTGGCTGTTTCCGGATGCCTTCAAAATAAGCCTTTCCTTCGGGCGATCAAGATGAGGGGGCTTTTCCCGCCCGAGGCGTCTTGCCGAAACGGATGTTTTCATGTTAGCGGGATCGGAAAGGTTTCCGGCGGTTTTTCGGCCGAGGGCCTTCACGGCTCTTCATGCATCGGTCCCATTGACCACCAAAGGAGTTGCCCATGCCGCGGACGCGATTGAACGTGGATACCCCTCTGGAATTTTTATCCATTCTGACGGAAGACGGCGTCGTGGACCGGGATCTGGAACCGGACGTTTCCGAAGAGCTTCTCCTGAAGCTATACCGGTTCATGATCCTGGGCCGGCGTTTCGACGAAAAGATGCTGCAGCTGCAGCGCCAAGGGCGCATCGGCACCTTTGCCCCCATCAAGGGGCAGGAAGCGTCGCAACTGGGTGCGGTGGCCGCTTTGGAGCCGCGGGACTGGATGGTCCCCTGTTTTCGGGAAACGGCGGCGCAGCTGTGGCGCGGCACACCCATGGAAAGCGTCCTGCTGTATTTCGGCGGCTACGATGAAGGGGGGCGCATTGCGGACGGCCAGAGGGATCTGCCCGTGGCCATTCCCGTGGCATCCCAGTTGCTTCATGCGGTCGGCTTGGCTTGGGCGGCCAAGTACCGAAAGAGCGATGAAGTGGCCATGACCTTTTTCGGCGACGGCGCCACATCGGAAGGGGATTTCCACGAAGCCTTGAATTTTGCGGCCGTTTACCAGACCCCTACCGTCTTCGTTTGCCAAAACAACCAATGGGCCATATCCATCCCCCGGTCCAAACAGACACGATCGCGCACGCTGGCGCAGAAAGCCTTGGGTTACGAAATGCCCGGCATTCAGGTGGACGGAAACGACGTCCTGGCCGTGTACACGGCGGCCAAGGAAGCCGTGTATCGCGCCCGCTCCGGCGGCGGCCCCACATTCATCGAATGCGTCACCTATCGCATGGCCATGCACACCACGGCGGACGATCCCAGCCGATACCGAACCGAGGAAGAAGTCGCCGAGTGGGCTCGTAAAGACCCCATTGCCAGGTTCGAAAAATACTTGGCCGCCAAGGGATGGCTCACCCCGCAGGGGCTGGAGGCCGTGGCCTCGGAAGCCGATGCGGCCATTCAGAAAGCGGTCCAGCGCTATGAGGAACTCGCCAAGAGCCTGGGCGATCCTTTGCAGATGTTTGACCACCATTTCGAGCAGTTGCCGGCCCACCTGGTGGAACAGCGGGAAGAACTGCGGCGGTTTCTTGAGACGGAAAACGAGGAGGCTCGCCATGCCTAAGATGACCATGGTGCAAGCGCTGAACCTGGCCTTGCGTCAAGAAATGGAAAAGGACGACCGAGTCATCGTGCTGGGAGAAGATGTGGGTGTGGACGGGGGCGTGTTTCGAGTGACCGAAGGGCTCATCGACCGTTTTGGGCCCGATCGCGTTCTGGACACGCCCTTGGCCGAATCCGCCATCGTGGGCATGTCCATCGGCATGGCGGTCTACGGGCTTCGACCCGTGTGCGAGATACAATTTTCCGGATTCAGCTATCTGAACTTTCACCAGATCGAATGCCATGCCTCTCGGCTGCGGCACCGATCCCAAGGCCGATTCACCGTCCCCATGGTCCTGCGCACGCCCTACGGAGGCGGCGTGCGGGCTCTAGAACACCACTCGGAAAGCCGCGAAGTCTTCTACGCCCACATGCCGGGTCTCAAGATGGTCATTCCTTCAGGGCCGAGAAACGCTCGAGCCCTTTTGGTGAGCGCCATTCGGGATCCGGATCCCGTGATCTTTTTTGAACCCAAGGCGGTCTACCGGGCTTTTCGAGAGGAAGTGCCCGAAGAAGAGGAAACCTTGCCCATCGGAAAATCGCTTCTGGTGCGGGAAGGTCGGCACGTGACCCTGATCACGTACGGGGCCATGGTGCGGCCTGCGCTGGAAGCCGCCGATCGATTGAGCCAAAAAGACGGCATCGAGGCGGAAGTCATCGATCTTTTGACCCTGGCGCCGCTGGACGACACCCTTTTTGTGGAATCCGCCAAGAAAACGGGACGAGTGGTCATCGTGCACGAGGCGCCCCGCAGCTACGGGCCCGGTGCGGAACTGGTGGCACGCCTGGTGGAAAAAGCGTTCTATTTCCTGGAAGCCCCGGTGCGGCGCGTGACGGGCTACGACCTCATCATGCCCCTTTTTGCCCGGGAGCAGGCGTATTTGCCCAATGCGGGGCGCATTGTCCGCGCGGTGAAAGAAACCCTTGAGGCGGCGGCTTAAGGCGGAGGATCGGCCATGGCGAAAGTATTCCGACTTCCGGACCTTGGAGAAGGGATTCATGAAGGGGAAATTGTAGAGGTGCTCGTGCGCTCGGGAGATTTGATCACCGAGGGACAGCCGCTCCTCATCGTAGAAACGGACAAGGCTACCGTGGAAATCCCGTCACCTTTCGCCGGTGTGGTGCAGGCGGTGCACGTGGAAGCCGGCCAGGTGGTCCATGTGGGAGATCCCTTGGTGACGGTACGGGAAAAAAGCGAACCGGCGGAAGAACTCCCAGCCGCTCCCGCACCGCCTGCGCCGACCGGGGTGGAACCCGCCGGGGCGGCGGAGGGGCTTCCCGTGGCGGCTTCGCCGGCCACGCGGCTGCAGATGATCCC
>Ga0209227_1000347_pt1 | contig 40517 bp, 31 predicted proteins | sample YNPBryantNP2012_FD_185815 | JGI IMG/M metagenome (GOLD analysis project Ga0209227, IMG submission 185815) | Anoxygenic and chlorotrophic microbial mat microbial communities from Yellowstone National Park, USA - YNP Bryant NP 2012 (SPAdes)... ...
TTTTCAGGAGCATTCTACCATGTTATTGCCCGCGGCAACTGCAAGCAGGCAGTATTCCGTGACGATGAAGACTATCTGCGCTACCAGCACCTGCTGCAGGAAGGCAAACAGCGCTATCATTACAGCCTGTATGCCTATGTGCTGATGAGCAATCACGTGCACCTGCTTGTGGAAGTCAGCCATGTACCATTGTCCCGGATCATGCACAACCTTCAGTTCCGCTATACCAGCTCATTCAACAGACGCCATGGCACAACAGGTCATGTGTTTCAGGGCAGATATAAGGCGCTTCTGTGTGAGCGGGACAGCTATTTTCTTGAGCTTGCAACCTATATACATTTAAATCCTGTGCGTGCCGGCATCGTGAAAGACCCTGCCCAATATATATGGAGCAGTTACCGGCAGTATATCAAAGCAGATGAGCCGGGGATTGTTGACAGGGATTTTCTGCTTGGGCAGTTTTCAAAAGAACGGGGCAGGGCTGCACGGGAATACCAGGCCTGTGTTCTGAGCAAAATAGAAATGGGGCACCGGGAGGAATTCTACAGGGCGGCTGACCAGCGATTTTTAGGTCAGGAGGAGTTTATTGAGGAGGTAAAAAAGAAACTGGATGAGGAACTGCCGGTATGCTACAGAATTCCTCTGGATGAAATAGCAGAGGAAATCGGCGCAGCGCTTGAGATCGAGCCCGGGTTGTTGCACAGTAGGCTTCGAAACAGAAAGGGAGCGCTTGGCCGTGCGCTGGCGGGATATCTGGGTAAAAAGCTGTGCGGGTACAGCAATAAAGAGGCAGCGGGCTATTTTGGACGTGAACCGGCAAGTCTGAGTGAGGGGATAGCAAAGGTTGAGAGCAGGCTTGTGTCAGACAAGCTTTTTGCGAAGACAGTTCATCGGATAGAAAAGAAACTGGTGTCAGGAAAAAAGAAATATCTTATTACCTAAGCCTGACCCCAATTCCTCACAACAAGATTGCGAGGAATCCCGCACAAAGTGATAACGAAGCAATCAAAGTTTTAAACTTAGTACGCCTCCACAAAACAGAGGGGCCGTTATTCTTTTGCCCTCGATCCGCCATTTCAGTAAGCCTCCCCGGTCGTAGATCCCGCTCTGCGGGACAAGGGGGAGGTTGGGTGGGGGCAGAAAAGCCCTCCCCGCACCCCTCCCTCACCGGAGGGGCTTAAGAACAAAATCATCAGAGGCGGGAAAGCAAAATGATACCGGTTACCTTTATCATAGACCCCTTTATTGTGTGGAGCGGTACAGAGGGAAAAGCAAAATGTTAGTCCCGTATTTTGGACAGAAGCAATTCAACGTAACAAAAAATTATGAAAGAAATGCAACAACAAAGCCCGCCGTGTGTGGCGGGCTTTGTGCTGATACACAAGCTGTGTTACTTGGGTTACGGCGTGTCGCTGTCAACAAACAGCTCCGTCGGCGTTGTCGTGGAAACCGTCAGATTTGCCTTTGACCACGTGCCGTAAAACGCAGCGGTGATGAACTTGTCAACGGTCTTGGCAATGTCGGTGAAGAAATAATCTGGCGTATACATGCAGTTTGTGCATGCTGGGCAATGAAGGTCGCAAAATGAGCAGTGGAAGAATTTCGGAGCATACCCGCACGGATTTACCGTGTACACCTTCTTTACCCTGTAGAAGGCTCGCCACGTGGTGCTGCCGTAGTACGCAGCCCGTGCAGCATCTTCCTTCGTGACAAAACAGGTTGTCACGTTGAACCCCCAGTACAGTGCAGGAAGCGGCACCGCTCCCGCGCCGCTGCAGTTATAGGGATCAGGACTAAACACCGCATCGGCAAGCGTCGGATCCGCTGATACCGCATTCTGCGCTGCCTGACCCCCTGCAGAATGACCCCCAAGTATCCAGTGCGCTATCCCCGTGCACCCGGTTCCGGAAAGCCATGAGACCAGATTGCTTTTCACCGCAAGTGCGCAGTTTCTGTATTTGGTCGCATCGGTCTTCACCATGTTGCCCGGATTGTGATCCATGATCACCACAATGTACTTATTTTTGTAATTAACTATCGCATTTGCCAAGTTGTCATAGTCGGACCGGGACATGGATGTCCCCACCCCAATCAAAATAGCATCGCAGGTTGCTGCCGGCGATCCCGGATACACAACCCGAACCTGCCCCTGGGATATCGTCTTGTCAAAATACGCAGCCTGAGCATCCTGAAATGAACCCCACACCAGCCCAATTGCAGCAAACAGTATAATTGCTGATAAGGTCTTTTTCATGGTTTCCCCTTTGTGTAGTGTCTAACGGTTTGAAAAAACTTGTTTAATAAGGAAATAAACCTTGGGATGCTGCTGTGCCTGAGGCTACCCTATCCTATGGAGGGTGTGTTGCGTTCCGGATGAGGCATTGATGGTTGAATGCCAAGAGCATTCTGCCTCCCGAAGAAGAGGAAAAACCAAATAGTTTCCGGAAGCTAATATTACATGTGCAGAAGCTGTTGTCAAGGTGAAATCTTAATCAATAATAGGAATGACTTCTAGTTTTAATTTGGAAATTTTTTTAAATACTCAAAAAGCCCCTTTTTCGTATTTAAGTTTAAACAGGGGGTAATGGTAAGGGGATAAGGTAAAAAGGCAAATCGGGATAATATTAGCTTTGTTTTGATGCAGAGCAAATTTACCAACAAGAAACGTGATCCACTGGAGAAACTTGCTCAGCTTAAGCAGGGGGTATATCAATCGTTGCTGTTAAAAGAGCAATTTCTTTCAATTTATGCTCAGGAGATCGTGCAACGGCCTGGAAAATATCAAGTCATGGATTGTGGTGACATGCCAGTGCAGTCTTATGGTATGGCATTAATGGAGGGGATATTCAAAAAACAACGAAATTGCCCAAATAGTAGAACTCCATTGACCTTATCTCCGGCACACAAATACGCCCGAGCAGCCGATCCGCTCGACGGCAACCTGTGAAAAATGCCGCTGGAGTTCACTATCCAGGCCATCCAGACTGTCGTCGGTGTTGCAAAAAATCCCCATTTTGTTGTATGCCGAAAGGCACAACCTTGCCAAAACATTTTTTTTGATGCCGCGGGACAGTGTTGTAGCACCAAAAAGCACAGCACCGGGATTCATTACCAGCCTGAGATGGGCAAAAACAAGCCCCTTCTCTTTCAAAGTACCCGGCAGACAGTGCAACACATAGTTCATCCCGATTGAATCAAAGCCTAGACCGTCAAGATCAAACGGCTGCAATATATCCCGGCGGAACGCAAGCGGTTGATATCTGCGCAGACGATAGGCAGTCTCAGCCAGACAGTAGCCGTTGAGGTCAAGAAGCACAAGTCGACCGGGTTTTCCGGGAAATCCACATCGGTCAAGGAAAAAACCGGTACCGGCGCCGGCTTCAAGATGATTGGCGCTGCAGTAGGTTTGATAAAGGCGAAGCAGCCGTCGGGTGGGGCATTGCCAGATAAACCTGTTAGAAAAACCAAGCACCAGAGCGTCATAGAGTGCAAAAAGTATCTTCGCCAAAACCACCTGTCGGGCAGCAACGGAATCCCGTGCAGCGGTCATGCTCCTCCCCCTCCTGCAGCGGTCAGTGTCCGGCAGAGAACATTATCCGCCATGCCAAGCCGGCGGATAAGCGCCTGCGCCGGATTAAGAGAAAAAATGCCGAGGCAAAAAGGATGAACCTTGAATTGCCAAGAATTGATTTGATAAAAGCAACCGGTGGTATAGTGCAGGCGCCTGCGCTCCCAGCCTGCAATGATTTTTTTAAAGACAATGGAGGGAATAAAATCAAACATGCCCCTGCGCATCCATTGCTCGCGATAAAAAATAACGTTCAGCGCGTGAGTACAGTTGTTCCGCACAAGGCGGAACATGAAGCGGCCCTGTTGAAAAGAGCGCTCTAAAAGCTCGAAGTAGCGCGCGTACTGTTTCTGTCGGTCAAGAGGAAAATTTTTTAAAGCGGCAAAGAACACAGCGGTCCGTTTGACTTCGGCGGTTTCATATAAATGAATATGCCGGTACGCCGGCGACGTTTTGTCCTGTTCGAACCATGGGCCGTCGTCAAAAAGCCAAACGTCAACCGGCATACGCGATACAAGGAAACTCGAGCGAAGGCGCGCCGGATCATGCAGCTGATACACAGTGCTACCCAGAGCAAGCGAAAGATGGCCATACACAAAGTAGTTTTTTTTGTAAACTTTTGACCGGGGGAGAAACGGCAAAGAAAAAAAGAGAATCAGATTATGGTCGGGCGACAAAACGCAGCGGCCGGAATCCGTGGTGAATAAACCGGTACCGACATGTGTACGGGCAGAACAAACAGTCATACTTTTGGGCATTGCCTGCATTTATGCGTTTCTCCGCTGCTGCCATGACCGCAGACCGACAATAATCCACTGCACCAGATTGAAAAGATAGGTCACAAAAGCAAACAGCATTACCAACATAACCTGGCGCTGATTCAATCCCATCCACAAGGCAACAAAATAGGCGTTATGGGTAATCATAGCCACAAGGTTTCCGAAATCCTCCCAAAAATACTGCCGTGCCATGAACCAGTGTCCCACCACTACCTTTTCCCAGATCATGCCTGTGATGGTGACAGCCCACATGAGCAGAATTTTTATCCAGACGATGATCGAGGCTGCCAGGTACCCGTTGCCGGTAATTAAAAAGCGGATGACCAGATAGAAACCGATTACATACGCCAAAAACTGTAGCAGCGCGATATACAATACAATCGGTGTCCAGACGGTTGCATTGCGTCGCGCAAGTTGTTCAGGGGTAAATAGAGTTTTCATCTTTTTTAGTATGCATTTTATAGTTGGTGCCGTTCTGTCATGCATCAATGCTCAATGGTTTATTGAGCAGCAACGTTTGCAACATGCAATCGCAACGCTCTGGCTGCAATAACAAATCTCTTGCAGAACTCTCATGTTTAGAAGTCAGTAATCATATATCTGAATTTTTCTGTTTTAGCAAACTGCCTGTTTTTTTATTTTGCTAACAACAAAAAAAGCATCAAACCCTTGCATATTTTGTTAATTAAAAGTATATACAATAAAATAGTAGCGTGCTAACTTTATAAAACTTACCCCCGCCCATTGGTAACGAAACCGATATGAAAAAAAACTTAGGCATCGCCGTTCTTTGTTGTGTGATAATTCTTGGTGTGCTTGCTGGTATTAAAGCGCTCCAGATTAAAACCCTCATGGCACAGAGCCGGCAACCGGCACCGGAAACCGTCACTGTATTTCAAGTTCAGCAGGAAACCTGGGAATCAGTGCTGACTGCTGTCGGGTCGCTGGTCGCAGTGCAGGGCACCACGATCGCTGCAGAACTTGCGGGCAAAGTTGTTTCGATTGCTTTTGAGCCAGGCACCATTGTTCAGCAGGGTGATCTGCTCGTTCAGCAGGACATCTCTGCCGAGACTGCACAACTCCGGTCAGCCGAAGCTGCTGTGGAGCTTGCTCGCATCACACTCGAGCGGTCACGAAAACTTACTGCAGAAGGCACCATTGCTCAGGCTGATTTTGACAGTGCTGAAGCCCAGTACAAGCAGGCAACCGCACAGGCAGACAACCTGCGTGCACTGATTGCAAAGAAAACGATACGCGCGCCATTTTCAGGACTCACCGGTATCCGTCTGGTCAATGTCGGGCAGATGCTCAGCGCAGGTGATGCCCTTGTGTCGCTACAGTCCCTTGATCCTCTGTATGTGAACTTCTCGCTCCCCCAACAGCAGCTTGCCCGGCTTCGGCTTGGACTTCCCGTGCGAGTTGTTTCTGACGCTCTGCCAGATCGCACCATCACGGGCACAATCACTGCAATCAATCCGCAGGTCGAGCCTTCCACCCGCACCGTTACCGTTCAAGCAACGGTGCGCAATACTGATCTGATGTTTCGCGCCGGCATGTTCGTTTCAGTAACCGTTGTGCTGCCGGAACAGGAAACAGTACTTGCCGTACCCGCAACCGCGGTACTCAACGCGCCCTATAGTGATTCAGTCTTTATTGTTGAAGACAGACCTGCGCAGCCTGACGGCACTCCGTCGAAAGTCGTGCGGCAGCAATTTGTACGGCTGGGAACTCGCCGGGGCGACTTTGTGGCGATCACGGCAGGGCTCAACCAAGGTGATACCGTGGTGAGCACCGGTGTGTTCAAACTACGGAACGGTCAAGCGGTCACCATTGACAACAGTCTTGCGCCAGAATTCAAGCTCGCTCCCACCCCGAGCAATCGGTAATGTGCTATGACCCTGACTGATCTTTTCATACGACGACCGGTGCTTGCACTGGTCATCAATCTCTTGATTATCATCGCCGGCGTTCAGGCGATCCGGACGCTGAATGTGCGTCAGTTTCCCCGAAGTGAAAACGCTTCAGTTCGTATTCGGACGGTGTATGTGGGCGCGAGTGCCGAGCTCGTGCGCGGTTTTATCACGACACCGCTTGAGCGGGCAATTGCAGCAGCCGACGGCATTGATTATCTGGAATCCCAAAGTTCACAGGGGCTGTCAACCATCACGGCGCACTTGAAGCTTAATTACGACCCCATCAAGGCGCTCTCGGAAATCAGCACCAAAGTTGATCAGGTCAGGCAAGACCTGCCGCCAGAAGCAGAAGTGCCGGTCATTGACATCGAATCAGCAGAGAGCCAGTTTGCTGCTGCATACCTGAGTTTCATGTCGGACATTCTCGAGCAAAATCAGATAACCGATTATCTGATTCGCATCGTCCAGCCCCGGCTTTCTGCCATTGAAGGCATCCAGCGCGCAGACATCCTTGGCGCCCGGACATTTGCCATGCGCATCTGGCTCAAACCTGACCGCATGGCTGCGCTCAACATAAGTCCTGCTCAGGTCAGACAAGCCCTTGCCGCAAACAACTATCTTGCTGCCGTTGGACAAACCAAAGGTACCTACCTGCAGGTCAACCTTACGGCAAACACCGATCTGCATTCGGTCGAAGAGTTCAAAAAGCTGGTCATCCGGGAACGCGACGGAGCACTGGTGCGGCTTGAAGACATTGCCCTAGTGACCCTGGGTGCCGAAGATTATGAGGCGGACGTACGGTTCTCCGGTCAGACCGCAGTGTTCATGGCAATTTACCCGCTTCCCACCGCAAATACGCTCGATGTCGTGCGCCGGGTGCGTGAAGAAATGAAACGCATTCAGCAAAATTTGCCCGGGGGCATGCAGACACGCTTTGCCTATGACGCAACCGACTATATCAACACCGCCATTCGCGAAGTGCTCACCACCCTCACGGACACGTTGATTATCGTTATGGTGGTAATCTTTCTGTTTCTTGGCTCGGTGAGGTCGGTGCTGATTCCCATCGTCGCCATACCGATTTCGCTTATCGGCGGCGTGTTTCTTATGCAGGTCTTCGGATTTACCATTAATCTCCTCACGCTGCTTGCGATTGTGCTGTCGGTCGGACTGGTTGTGGATGATGCAATTGTCGTGGTTGAAAACGTAGAGCGCCATATCAGCTTGGGAGAATCGCCGCTGGATGCAGCGCTTCGTGCTGCACGGGAGCTGGTTGGACCGATTATCGCCATGACCATCACCCTTGCAGCCGTGTATGCACCCATCGGGCTGCAAGGGGGGTTGACCGGTGCGCTGTTTCGGGAGTTTGCGTTTACCCTGTCAGGTGCCGTAATTATTTCTGGTATTGTAGCGCTCACCCTGTCACCGATGATGTCAGCAAAGATGCTCAAGCCGGGGCTGACCGAACAGGGGCTTGCCGGCAGGATTGAGCGCGACTTTAAACGGTTTAAAGAATACTACGGCAATCTGCTTGGCAAAATCCTTGATGCCCGGGCTGCCGTGTATCTCATATGGGCGGTGTTGAGTTTTGCTACCATACCGCTCTTTCTCATGGCACCCTCAGAGCTTGCACCGCTTGAAGATCAGGGTGCTCTCTTTTCAATCGTTGATGCACCGGCAAGCTCAACCCTTGAGCTCACCACCCATTTTACCGCTGCTGCTGACACCATCTTTCAGTCCATCCCTGAAACCGACTTCACCTTTGAAGTGAGTTTCCCCACACGGGGATTCGGTGGACTCATCACAAAACCATGGAATCAGCGCACCCGCACCACCCGGCAGATTCTTGCCGAGGTACAACAAAAAATGAGGGCGATTCCCGGCATTCGCATCATGTCCATCGTACCGGCAGCACTGCCCGGCGGCGGAGATTTTCCCGTTGAATTCGTTATTGCCTCGACCGCCGAGCATACCGAGATCCTCTCGTTTGCCCACAAGCTTCAAGAAGAAGCAATGAAAAGTGGCTTGTTCGCCTTTCCTCCACTGCTTGATGTTAAAATTGATCAGCCACAGGCTGAAATTGTTATTGACCGCGACAAAGTTGCTGACCTTGGTCTGACCTTGCAGCAGGTCGGTGCTGATCTTGGGTCTATGCTCGGCGGCAACTACGTGAACCGTTTCAACATCTCCGGACGCAGCTATAAAGTCATCCCGCACATCGTGCGCTCTGAGCGGCTTACACCAGAGCAGCTTCACAATATTTATATTACCGGACCCTCAGGGCAACTCGTGCCACTCAGTACCGTCGCTGACCTGCGAATCACCACCGTACCGCGTTCGCTGAACCGTTTTCAGCAGCTCAATGCAGTCAAAATCAGCGGTGTAGCACAAGGACCACTTGATCAGGCGTTGACCTTTCTTGAGCAGCAGGCTTCACAAATTCTGCCACCGGGATATCTGATTGATTACACTGGTGAATCGCGGCAGCTCAGGACTGAAGGCAAAAAGTTTTTACCTGCATTCAGCCTTGCTATGGTACTGATATTCCTCGTGCTGGCGGCTCAGTTCAACAGTTTTCGGGATCCACTGGTAATTCTTGCAGGTTCAGTGCCCCTTGCGATGTTCGGAGCACTTATCTTCATGTTTTTGAAAATGCCTGCTCCCAATGTCCCGTTTTTCACCTCGGGCTGGACCACAACGCTCAATATCTATTCACAGGTAGGACTGGTAACCCTAATCGGGCTTGTCTCAAAAAACGGCATCCTGATCGTTGAGTTTGCAAACAAGCTCCAGCTTTCGGGGCTCTCCAAACGCGCGGCGGTCATTGAAGCAGCAAAAACCCGTATCCGCCCGATTCTGATGATCAGCGTGGCTACGATTGCAGGTCACTTCCCGCTCACGCTCGTCAGCGGCGCAGGTGCTGCTGCACGAAACTCTATCGGTCTGGTGCTTGTCGGTGGCATGGCGATCGGAACCCTCTTCACACTGTTTGTCGTTCCCTGTATCTATATGCTGATTGCCCGCGATCATACCAGCGACCGCTCTCTCCCGACTGACCGCAGCATATAGCACTGTATAATGCGAATAGCATCAGCGTGCCGCACCCAAAACATTTGACAAATTAACCAACTGAGCCGATACATACGACAAGCAACAGCATGCTGGCATTCTGTTGCGATCTGGGGTATAGACAAGAAAAAAATTACTCCCATAAGGCATCCTCGCTTCTTGATAACGCAGCATGACAACTGAGCGCGTTCCCTTAAACCGAAAAACATGGAACAGTTTCCTTACCGGCGTTAAACAATTTGCGTCCTCGGATGAAGCCGGGCTGCGAGCGAAACTTTTCTTTTTCGGTTTGATCGGTTTTCTCTTCAGCATCAACGGTCTCAACGTCCTCAACAGCTACGTTGGACGCGATTTCATGACCGCAATCGAAAACCGCAACCATGAGGAATTCATAAAACAGGCACTGTTGTATCTTGCGGTATTCGGCGCTTCGACGGTGGTTGCAGCTTTTTATCGGTATACCGAAGAGCGGCTCGCCGTCCTGTGGCGGGAGTGGACTACAAAACGCTGCATTTTCGGCTACAGTGAGCACCGCATTTATCATCTGCTGAAGTTCAGGGGTGAGGTCGGCAATCCTGATCAGCGCATCGCCGATGATATCCGCACCTACACGACGACAACGCTCTCCTTCGTCCTGATGCTCCTCAACGCCAGCTTTACCGTCATCGCATTTTCCGGGGTTCTGTGGTCAATAAGCCCTCTGCTGTTTGTGGTGGCAGTGCTCTATGCAGCAACAGGAACTACGCTGACCTTTTTACTGGGACGACCGCTGGTCAGGCTCAACTACGATCAGCTTGACAAGGAAGCAAATTTCCGTTCTTCGCTCACCTACCTCCGAAGCAACGCTGAATCAATAGCACTCTCCCGGCGCGAGGGGCATCTAGTGCAGCTCGCACTGCGCAACCTGAGCGAGCTGGTGGCAAACCTGCGCCATATCATCGCGATCAACCTCAGACTTAACTTTTTTACGACCGGATACAACTGGCTGATCCAGATTATTCCAGCGTTGATCGTCGCGCCGCTGTTTATCAAAGGGAGTGTTCAGTTTGGGGTGATTACTCAGTCCGCAATCGCATTCACGCAGCTTTTGGGGGCGTTCTCCCTCATCGTCACCCAGTTTCAGTCAATTTCCTCCTACACGGCGGTGCTTGCGCGGCTCGTCGCGCTGATGGAAGCCGCTGAACGGGAGAAGACCTCGCGGTCTTCAGCCCTTACCTTTGTGATTGATAACAGCCGCATTGCATACGATGGGGTCACCCTCACCTCACCCCGCAGCGGACGCATACTTATCAAAGACCTTACCTGCACCTTCACCTACGGCACCAGCGTTCTTGTCCGTGGTCAGGATGAAACTGCCCGTGCAGCACTGTTTCATGCAACCGGCGATATGTGGTCAACCGGTAAGGGCAATATCACGCGGCCTGCGCTTCACCGGTTACTGCTCCTGACAGAACTGCCGTTCTTGCCACCGGGTACCCTGCGTGAGCTGCTCCTGCGGCCATGGCCGGAACAAAACGTGCCAGAGACCGAGAAATTGCAGAACATTCAAGTACCCGAAGATAAGATCATCACAGTCCTCAAGCTCTTGAAAATTGAAACACTGCTTGCCGGCTTTGGCGGACTTGACACCAGGCACCACTGGGAAAACGTACTACCGCTCGCAGAACAGCAGCTCATTGTCATTGCCCGTGTCATCCTGACGCAGCCACATTTTGCGTTCCTCGACCGACCGAGCACAACCCTGCATCCTGAACAGGTTGACTGGGTCTTGGGTATTCTTGCCGACCACAACATCAGCTATGTAACCTTTGAAGACATTGACAGCAGCGGCAATCTGAAACGCTATAATGCGGTGCTGGAGCTGGGGCACGGCGGTGCGTGGTCGCTGGTTCAGCTCAGAGACGGTGAACCCATCCCCGCATAAGGTTGGCAGAGCTGGTGCATCATCCGCAGAGCGAACGTGAAGCGAGAAACTGATTATGCAGGCGACAACAATACTTGATGACTTTAACGACCTCGCCGTGTGGACCGTTTTTGCATCAGGTCAGGCACAGCTTAATCTTGCTTCCGATACAGGGCCCTCGGGCAGGGCACTGCGTCTTGACTTTGATTTTCATGGCGGCGGGGGGTTTGTTGTTGCCCGTCGGCTCCTGCCACTGCAGCTTCCTGAAAGTTATTGCTTTGACTTCAATATTCGGGGCAATGCACCGCCAAATATTTTTGAATTTAAACTTGCTGATGCCACAAACGCCAATGTCTGGCGCTACCGCGCGGAGGAGTTCCTTTTCCCGCACGACTGGCAACCATTCACCATCCGCAGTTCGCAGATTGAATTTGCCTGGGGACCACGCGGTGGCGGTCAGCCTTGCGATATTGCTGCCCTCGAAATCGTCATCGCTGCAGGAACTGGTGGCAAAGGATCAGTCTGGTTTGATACGATCCGCCTCACCGACACAACCTACCGGCTTACTCCATCAGTTCACGCATCAAGCGCACTGCCCGGCTATGAACCCTGCACGCTGTGTGATGCGCACGCTCCCTCAGCGTGGCGCTCAGCCTCTGACGAGCCCCAGTGGCTGCTCATTGATTTTCACACACAGCGCGAATATGGTGGTCTCACCATTGAGTGGGAGCCTGGCTTGCAGGCACGTGCATTGAGCATTGCCATCTCTGGTGACAGCACCTCATGGCAGACGGTGTACCAAACTGATACTGGCGGAGCTCTGCGCACCTTTGTATTCATACCGCAGACAGCTTCACGGTTCATAAAAATCAATCTTGATCGCAGTGTCCGGGGCACAGGGTTTGGCATTCGGACCATACAGGTCAAACCGTTTGATTTTTCCCGCTCGATTAATCATTTTTTTCAAAACATCGCCCAAGAATACCCTGTCGGCATGTTTCCCAAATACTTCTGTGGAAAGCAGACTTACTGGACGCCAGTCGGCACCGGCAGCGGCGATGGGCAGGCGCTCATAAACGAAGAAGGCATGGTTGAGGTTGCACAAGGCTCGTTTTCAATCGAGCCGTTTCTGTACCACCGTGGACGTCTCATAACGTGGGCTGACGTAGCCCTGCGCCAGGAGCTCACAAAAGGATATCTGCCAATTCCCTCAAGCATCTGGCACATTGAAAACATTACGCTGTCCATCATCGCCTCTGCAACACACCTCACTGGTGAACCGCTGCTCTTCCTTCAGTATCGGATTTGCAATACGGGAGAAGAACATGAGCATGTGACGCTGTTTACCGCAATCAGACCGTTTCAGGTGACACCGTTCTGGCAGCATTGGCGCATGTTTGGCGGTGCAGCACCGGTGCGGGAGCTTGACTGGAACGGCACGACGGTGCTGGTGAACCGATTGCACCCCATCATCCCGGTAACCACACCGGCAGGGTTTGGAGCTGCAGCGTTTGATGAAGGTCAGGTAACAGAATATCTTAAGCAGGGGGTGCTTCCGCCCCATGCAACACTCAGTGATGCATTCGGGTATGCATCAGCGGCTTTGCGGTTTGAATGTTCTGTTGCTGCCGGATCCCATACCGACATCTATCTTGCGGTGCCGATGCGTTTAGCCGCTGATAGTGCGCTGCCGCAGAGCATTGACGCAGCAACCGGGGTCAACAGTTCTGAAAAAGTCTGGGAGCAGAAACTTGCTGCTGTTTCTTTTTCGGTGCCGCCAGAGGCTCGGACAGTTGCAGATTCGTTTAAAACCGCTGTTGCCCATATCCTCATCAACCGTGATGGCCCTGCCCTTCACCCCGGACCGCGGCGTTATTCGCGCTCATGGATTCGCGACGGGGTTATCATGGGTGCGGCAGTTGCACGTGCAGGACATCCTGAAGTGCTACGGGATTTCCTTTCTTGGTATTCCCAATTCCAAGCACCTGATGGAACACTTCCCGACTGCGCCGACGCAGAAGGGACTGAGTGGTTGCCTGAGTTTGACGCTTACGGACAGTTTCTTTTCGGCGTGATGGAATACTACCGGTTTTCACATGACCGCGCATTTCTTGAGGCAATGCAGCCTGCGGTTGCAAAGACAATCGCCGCTCTCGAACGCCTTCGCTCGCAGCGGCTGACTCCTGCCTACCGTGAGGGAGAAAGGCAGGCATGCTATGGTCTGTTGCCGGAATCCATGAGCCATGAAGGCTACATGGCGCATCCCGTGCATGCGTACTGGGATGATTTTTGGGCTGTTCGTGGCTTGCAGGACAGCGCGGACATGGCTGCCGTGCTTGGAGACACCGCTGAAGCATTGCGCCGCCGCACCTTAGGGAAAGAACTGGCGGGTAACATCACAGCGTCACTTGCAGCAACAATACAGCGCCACCGCATTGACTATATTCCCGGCTCAGTCGAGTTTGGTGATTTTGATCCAACTGCCACGTCAAATGCCATTGGTCTGCTCGATTTGCTCGAGCTGCTGCCACTGCCAGAAACCCATCGCTCGTATGACCGTTATTTTGAGGGGCTGCGAAGCCGCACCGTGAGCACGAGCACCTGGCAAAACTACACTGCCTACGAAATCAGAATTGTCGGCGCGCTGGTGCGCCTCGGCAGACGGGCTGATGCTGTGGAGCTGCTTGAGTTTTTGCTCAGAGAGCAGCGCATTCCTGCGTGGCATCAGTGGCCAGAAATCACCTGGCGTGATCCTACAAGCCCAAGCTTTATTGGTGATTTGCCCCATACGTGGATCAGCGCTGAGTATATTCTCTCAGCCTGCAGTCTGTTCGCCTATGAGCGAAACGCAGAACGCAGCCTCGTCATTGCCGCAGGCATTGCACCACAGTGGCTTGAGTCAGCTGGTGAGATCGGGGTTCAAGGACTGCCGACTTATTATGGTAACATTTCCTACCGGATTACCTGCCGACAGCCCGCACTGATGCACCTGAACCTCTGGGGAGAAATTTCGGTGCCCGAAGGGGGTATTGTGGTGCAGCCGCCGCTGCACCGGCAGATAACCTCGGTGCAGGTCAATGGCAACGACTGGGTTGAAGTCAAACCGGAGTGCTTCACGCTGCGCACCTGTCCCGCAGAGGTGGTGGTGCATTTAGGGGAGGCGTTGGTCTGACGTGAATAAAGTCAAACCTTTGTTCATCGCTGCGCTGATGTTCGGGTTGCTCTGGGTGAACTGTAAACCAAACCCGCCCGACTCCCAGCCGGTGCTGACCGTTCGGGGAATTTATGAAGGCACAGAAGCTTCAGAGGCTGAAGCAGGCAGTGACACGCCACAGCCTGAAGATCGTTCTGGTGCACGCGTTGAGGCATATGACCTTTCTGACAACGGCACCCAGACCCTTGTGGCAGGGGGCGCACAGGAGCTCACGACTGAGGAACAGGGCGCTTTTGAAATTCCGATTTTCACGACGGTACAAAACCTTGTTATCAAGATTATACAAAAAAATCGGGAACAAAAATGCATCATCACCGGCATCAGCTATGAACCCGCCTCCTCTCATCCGGACACCCGGCTGTTCCGACGCTGCACACAGAATGCTGGCAGCGCAGATAACACCACAGAATATGCAATCGTGAACGGAGAAACCAATATTGAAGCATCCATGGTACTCAGTGAACTGGAGATCAACAAAACCCCACCTGACCAGATTAATACGCAAGAAATTGATGACCTCATTGATCCCAGTATTTCCCGCGATCTTCAAGACAACAGTACGTTGCGGGACTGTGTGGTTGGATTGCTCACCAAGGGCCGCATCAGCGCCAGAGAACTTTTTATTGCTATTCTTGAAGATCAGACCATCAATCAGGATAGGGTCGAGAATGCTGAGCAGGTTATCCGTGAGGCGATTAAAAAAATCGAGACACTCAGACACCAGACCCGAAAGGCGATTTATGAACTGAAACTCAGCGGTGACAACAATACACAGGCACAGATTGATGCGCTGCTGGCGCAGCAGCGTGAGCAGGTGCTTGCCATTTTCAAGCAGGCAGGTATTCCGCCACAACTGTACATGAAGGCAAGCCTCATCGCCCAATCAGCTTTGGAGCGGTTTATATTCAAAGTCGGACCGCTCTGCGCACCCGGACAGATTGCGCTCGGCAATAAGCTCATTCGTAGGGTATTGATCCGCAGAGTGCAGGAAGACGCACATCAGACTATAACCGTACTGCGTGATGAGTTCGCCTTTGAGAGTGCAGCAGAAATTGACGCAGCACGGGCGGTGTTCGAGGAAACCCTCATGGGCATTGACCCGAACCTCGACGCCGGGCCCACCCACGGAAGCGCATTGCGGATTTTCTATCAGGTCGTGGTGAGCAACATCCTTGCCGCGGTGGACGACCGGATTGCTTCTGATCAAGCCATTATCAACCTGCTGCAGACTATGAGGAGCGCTCAGCCACAGCTCAGCAGCAAGCTGCAAGCTGCCCAAGACAGCGAGGCAGTTAAAAAAGCATATCTGGACTATTTCAATACATTTCGCGATGCAGTACAGCTTGCCCTACCGTTTGTTCCCGAGGAGCCGGAACAAACCGTGCGACAGAAAAAAATACTCAGAGATCTTCTGTTCAGTATCAGCATACATTAGCACAGACGCAAGGATTTTTTCAGGAGAACTACTATGGCAAAAAAAATTGCTATCATCGGTGCAGGTCCCGGTGGTCTCACCGCAGGAATGATCCTTGCCCATCGGGGGTTTGATGTAACAATCTATGAAAAAGACCATGTTGTTGGCGGCAGGAATAAGCCGCTTACCCGCAACGGCTATACCTTCGATACTGGTCCGACGTTTTTGATGATGAAATTCATTCTTGAAGAGATGTTTCAGGAAGCAGGTGCTGATGCACATAAGCACCTTGAGTTGGTGCGGCTTGATCCTATGTACCGGTTAAAGTTTTTCGACCATGAAATCAGGGTATCTGACGACCACGAGAAAATGAAGGCAGAAATACAGCGTGAATTCCCCGGTGAGGAAAAGGGGCTTGAAAAGTTCCTGGCACATGAACAGCGCCGATTGCGGTATCTGTTCCCCTGCCTTCAGAAGCCCTATAATTCTCTGTTCGATATGGTATCACCGACCATGCTGCGCGCTCTGCCGCACCTTGACCTTGGAGCAAGCGTCTATGATGCACTGGGGAGGTATTTCCCCAGTGAGCTTTTGAGAATCTGCTTTACGTTTCAATCAAAATACTTAGGGATGTCTGCATGGGAATGCCCGGCAGCGTTTGCTATGGTCGCCTATATTGAACACCGCTGGGGTATCTATCATGTGCGCGGTGGACTCAATAAAATATCTGATGCTATGGCAGCAGTGTTGTGCTCAAACGGCGGGAAACTTTTGCTCAACACACCGGTCAAAGCACTAATCAACCGTGGCAGAAAGGTTGTCGGCGTGGAACTGGAAGATGGCACAAAAGAAGAAGCTGATGAGGTCATTGTGAATGCCGACTTCTCCTATGCCGTTACCTCGCTGATGGACAGAACCCGTGTCCAGAAATACGCACCTGAGAAACTTGCCAAAAAAAAGTACTCATGCTCAATTTTTCTGCTCTATCTTGGGGTGCGCAAACGGTATGAGCACGTGCCGCACCACAACATTTTCTTTGCAAAAAACTACCGCAAAAACGTTGAAGATATTTTTACCCGCCGCACGCTTTCGGATGAAATCTCATTTTACGTACACAACGCTGCAATCCTTGATCCTTCGCTTGCGCCTGAAGGTGCATCAACGATCTACATACTGGTGCCGGTTCCCAATCTGCAGGGAACGGTTGACTGGCATACTGAGCAGGAACCTTTCCGGCAACGGGTACTTGAGGAGGTAGCGCAGCGCACCGAGATGAAAGACCTGCGCAAACATATCGAGGTGGAGGAACTCTACACGCCTGAAACCTGGCGTGAAAAGTTTAATGTCTATTATGGTGCAACGTTCAACCTTGGACACAACCTCATGCAGATGCTCTGTTTTAGACCTCGGAATAAATTTGAGTGCCTCGATAACTGCTATCTTGTGGGAGGGGGAACGCATCCGGGCAGTGGGCTGCCCACTATTTATGAATCAGGTAGGATTGCTGCAAACCTGATTTCAAAAAAATATAATGTCCCCTTCACTCCGCCTCCACCGCTTGAGCGTAAAGGGTTGGAACGTTAAATGCCGCGCAACTCCTCAGTCCGCTCCGGCAAGGTTGTCAATAACCTTGACCAGCCCTGCAACAACACGAGCCATTCGTGCACCATCAAGTGTTTCCGGCCTGTCCCCGGCAGTATGGTAGTGTGGATTGCGGAATAGTGCCGTATCAGTGACCATGATCGCAGGATAGCCCATTTTCCAAAACGGCCAGTGGTCTGACCAGAAAACACCGGGCAAAAACCACGGCAGCACTGCTCCTTGGGAGGGAAAGTTTGCGTACGTGCGAAAGATACCGATACATTGCCGTAGCAGGTTGCGTGAGGCAATATTTGAGACAAACCCGATAAAGTTGCCTGTGCTGGGATAGAAAAAACCGAGCGGAAAAAAATAGTGCTGCGTGCCCAGCTCGTCCCGGTAATATCCTAATGACTCAAGCGACAGCATCGCCACGATTTGCTCACCGCGTTGCCGACAGCGGGCTGCATAAACAAAACTGCCCATGTTTTTTGTCCAAAAAAACGGAGGTTCCTCATTAGCAAAGGCTACAAACCTGAGCGTGGTGGGGTGCACCTGAGCACCACATCTGCGGGCAAGCGCAAGAAGCGCTGCAATGCCTGAACCATTATCATCAGCACCCGGCGAGCCCACAAAAGAATCATAATGAGCGCCGACAACAATAATGTTTTGTGTGTCATGATTCCCTTTTTTTTCAGCGCACAGGTTGTAAAAAGTTGCGCCATGTACGGTGTAGGGCTGCCGCTCTACCAAGAGCCCATACTGGAGAAAACAGCGCTCAATGTAGTCTGCAGCAGCAGAAAGCTTATCAGGGCACAGATAATTTCGCTCACCGATCAGGGTGCAGAGCATATGGATATGTTCATGCATTTCCTGCCACAGTATATTTTCCTCTTCTGATAATGCCGGTAAATCAGCGCTAAAGGACGTCCCCGGCATTCGGGTAGTATATAAAACCATCGCAAGAAAAACTCCTGATACCACAAAGAGCGCAATCCCGATGCGCACCAGCCCTTGTTTGATTACTGCCTTCAGAGCACACAACAGCAATGATCTCATAGCACCTAAACTGAGCGCTTTATCAAGGGGCAAGCGCATTAAAACGCCATTGCCTGCAGGTGATAACGCCATACATCGCTCAGCTTGGATAACAGTTCACCAGTGCACTACCCAAGAAGGTGAAGCACTGTTGCAGATCATACAAGTAGCTTTTTGAGCATGACCATACACCCTTTTGGGCACTGGTTAATAAAACGTGCAAAGCACAAACAGGCAGTGTAGAGGACTTTCTTTAAATGCAAACCGAAATATTGTCTCATGGAAACAGTTGCAAGTGTCTGCTATGTTTTTCTGAAAGTCAACAATATAAAGTATATTTTTACCAAACTGAATAAAAAATCTAATTGGTTAAAATGAACCAGTATTGAATGATAAAAAAGGAGTTTTGGCTAAAACGAACCAATGTTTTCTTTTGAAATCCTAAAAAATATTGATATGAAAAAAGAAATGTTGCTTTTAAGTTTTTGATTTTACATAATATTTAAATTTTATTTTGCCTACTAACCTTAAAGTGATGAGTTAGGTATGCTCTTTGCTTTATCTGTTGTGCAAACTCTAAACGCAAGGGGCATGTTTTCACATGACAGCATATTATTCAGACAAGAAACAAGATAAAAAAAGAGTTGTTATAACCGGATTTGGGGCAGTAACACCGCTTGGGAACTCCATAGTTGAAAGCTGGAGAAACCTTGTTCAAGGAAAATCCGGAATTGGCGAAATCACGGTTTTTGATGCCTCAAAATATCCGGTAAAAATCGCTGCTGAAGTTAAAAACTTTGATTTTACCTCCAATATCCCCGAGGACATGCACCCGTTTGTAGGCAGAAGCACCCAGTTCTGTATTGCAGCAGCACGCGAAGCCCTTGCCCATGCAGGCATTACTACCGAAAACCAGCAGACCCCTCATATCGGTATTTCACTTGGGTCAAACGAAGAGGGTATGTATCTTTCCCATTGGGAACGGCTCTACGAATCAAAAACAGTCAAACAGCTTCTTGAAATGCGAAAAGATAATCCTCCCAGCACCGTCCCTTCGTTGCACCTTGCCAGCGCAAGCCAGCTCGGACGGCTGTGGCAGATCCGTAAAGCTGCAAGCACCGCAGCAAGCATTCTTTCGATTCTTTTCAACATTCAGGGTCCGGTCAGAACTTCAACCGGTGCCTGTGCATCATCTGCTCAGGCAATCGGCAAAGCCATGCGCCTTATCCAGGACGGCGATGCTGAAATCGTGCTTGCCGGTGGCTGTGACTCTATGCTCAGCGAATTTTGCATCGCCGGGTTTCACCGCTTGCGCGCGCTGTCGCGCAATAATGAAAACCCTGAAAAAGCATCACGACCATTTGATCTGAAACGCGATGGTTTTGTGCTCGGCGAGGGTTCGGGGATGCTGGTGCTTGAAGAGCTTTCTCATGCCCGCAAGCGCAATGCAGTGATTTATGGTGAACTTGTTGGCTATGGGTCTTCCTCAAACGCCTATAGCATCACGGCGTCGCCTGAAGACGGACGTGGTGCCGACCTGTGCATCAAGGCAGCGCTTCGCGATGCAGGCTGTTCGATTGAGGATATTGATTACATCAATGCCCACGGCACGTCCACCTACCTCAATGATAAATCAGAAACAGCAGCGATTAAAAATGTGTTCAAGGACCGGGCATATGAAATTCCCGTGAGCTCCAACAAATCCATGCTCGGGCATCTGATCGCAAGTGCTGCAGCGATCGAACTGATCATGAGCGTGATGACCATTAACGAGCAGCTCATTCCCCCGACCATTAACTACGAGCACCCCGATCCCGAATGTGACCTTGACTACGTGCCCAATGAGCCCCGGTGCAAACGCGTTGAAACCATCCTGTCTAACTCCTTTGCCTTCGGAGGACAAAACGCATCGGTGCTTGTTAAAAAATACCAGTGATGCGTCGCGTTGTTGTCACCGGCTTGGGCGCTGTCTCCCCGATCGGAAATACTCCTGAACACATATGGCAGGCGCTGTGCGCGTGCCACAGTGGTCTTGCACCGCTCAAGCTCAGCTGCGCACCATCGTTGCCGATCGCCGTGGCAGGACAAATACAGAATTTCTCGCCCCGTGAGTTTAATATACCGGTAAAATCTCTCAAGGTAATGAACAAAACCATCCAGTATGCGCTTGCTGCAAGCAGCCGTGCCGTGGCAGATGCCGGTATACGCAATGTCTATGCACCCGCTGAGATTGGCATATATCTTGGGGTTAACGGCATTCAATACACTGCTGAAGAGCTGTTCCTTGCATCCTATGAAGCAGTCGGCAGAGACATGCGCTCCTACATGAACCATGAATACCGGAGCACCGGGGAAGCGGTAACCTTCAGAGATCCTGATGCTGCGGTACATCCGCTCTGGCCACTGTCAGTGCTTGCCAATATGGCGCTGTGTCATATCGCGATCCAACATAATTTCCAGGGGACAAACCTTGCTTTTAGTTCTATTGACGCTGCTGGCAGTCAGGCGATCGGCGAAGCTTTCCACACCATCCGGCAGGGCCGCGCAGAGGTCATTGTTGCCGGCGGCAGTTACGCGCTCAACACCCTCGACCTGCTGTCGCTCATTGGAAGTGGTGTGCTCGCACCGGGGGATGCTGCGTGTCGTCCGTTTGACCGCAACCGTGCTGGCTGTGTTGCCGGCGAAGGTGCCGTCCTTCTGGTACTTGAGGAACGTACGCGCGCGCTGAAGCGCGGGGCTCGCATCTATGCTGAAATTGTCGGGTATGGTTCATGGTGCGATACTACCGGGGTGCTGCCGCACGAGGGTTCCAGCCAGAACGCGCATGAACCTCTCTGCTGCTGTATGGAACAGGCGTTGCAGGATGCCTCGTGCGAACCGGCTGCGATTTCCTGTATCGCTGCTGACGGAAAAAGCACTCCAGAGCATGATCGCCGTGAAGCACAAGCCTACGGCTACCTGTTCGGGCAGTACGGTGCCACGATCCCGATCAGTAGCCCAACACCCTTGACCGGCTATCTGTTTTCGGCAAACGGTGCCCTGAATGCGTTGACCGCTCTGCTCAGCCTGATCCACGGCATGGTGCCGCCGCTTGCGAATCATGATGCACCAGACCCTGACTGTGCACTGCTGTTCCCCAAAAAAACTTTGAAAAAAAATGTTGCGTATGCTATGGCAAACACCTTTGGTTTTTTAGGTGAGCATACAACGCTCATCTTTCACCATACTGGAAACGCATAATCAACAGGAAGACCATGGACAGACGAGCCGTCATTACCGGCATGGGCGTGGTATCACCGGTAGGTATCGGGACACAGGCAAACTGGGAAAGCCTCATCGCCGGGGTCTCGGGCATCGCAAAGTTTGCCCGCCTCAACCCTGAGCTGCTTCCCGTATGTCTCAGTGCTGAAGTCAAAGGTTTTGATCCCCGCGCTTTCATTCCTGACCGAAAAACCGTGCGCCTCACATTTCACAGCGTTCACCTTGCGCTTGCTGCGGCAAAGCTTGCTTTTGAAGACGCCGGTATCCAGCCGGGCAGCATCCCGCCTGAGCGCATCGGCGCTATCATAGGATCAGGCGGCGGAGGGTTTGATGACGGTCCGGGGTTTGAAGACCTGAACGACCCGATTTTGAAATCATGGGATGAGGAAACCCAGCGCTTTGACTCCGGGAAATTCGGGGAGCTCGGCATCCCCAGCTCATATCCGCTGTTTTTGCTCAAAGCGCTTCCCAATAATGCCTTCTACTATATTTCTCTGCAGTACAACATTCAGGGAGAAAACGACAACATTGTCTCATCCTACACCGGAGGCGCACAAGCCATCGGTGATGCGTTCCGCTCTATCAGGCGCGGGCTTGCTGACGTGATCATTGCCGGCGGCTATGATTCGCTGATTACGCCCAACACCATCTTTAGCCTTGATGCAATAGGACTACTGTCGCACCATGAAGATCCGGCAACTGCCTGCCGGCCGTTTGACCGGGATCGGAGCGGCATGATACCTGGTGAGGGTGCCGGATTTCTTATCCTTGAAGACGAAGAACACGCACGGCGACGGGGCGCCCGGATCTACGGTGAAGTGATTGGCTACGGCAATGCCTCAAGCGCCTATCATCTGTATAATCCAGACCCTGCAGGCACGGGCATTATCAATGCGGTGCACCGAGCAATGGAAGATGCAGGGGTCGGCATTGAAGCAATTGACTGGATCTGCGCTGACGGTATGGCAACCAAAGAGTCTGACCGGGCAGAGGCACAGGCGCTTGCAACGCTGCTCGGCAGCCGCGTCTCGACGGTTCCGGTGAGTGCTACCAAGTCGCTGACCGGGCACATGGGCTCAGCTGCAGGCGCAGCAGAATCGGTGTATACCCTCATGGCAATGACCCACGGGATGTTGCCGCCAACAGTGAACTGTGAGCATCCTGATCCTGACTGCCGTTTACGGATTCTGACAGGAGCACCACACAAAACACCTATCACCTGTGCCCTGAACATCAATCAAGGCATCGGAGGGCAGTGCACCGCGCTCCTTTTTAAACAATACGATAGTTCAGTATAAACAATATACCGTGCAGTGACATAATTTAGTTGCATCTGCGTATGACAACAGAAAAGATACCAAAATTTGGTTTTATCGTTCACTGTCGCAGCATGAAGGAACTGCGGCTTGCCTTGCTGCGGTACCGGCTCTCACCAGCCGCAGCGCTTCCTGAACCAGCACTGAAAGATTACTGCCTCAGGCAGGGAATCATTCAGGATATCTTTACCTTTGACCGGGTCGTGTCCGACACCGGAGCGGTTTGTCAAGGCAAAGCGTTCTGCGTTTTTTTGGCGCCTGACCAGTTTCTCGACCATCAAACACGCGCAACCGAGCTTGTGGTACAGGCAGCACAGATGGCAGCAGACTGGGGCGCACAGATGATCGGACTGGGTGCACTGTGTGGCGTGGTCGGTGCACGAGGCGTTGCGGTTGCTGAATCCTGTTCCGCAGCAGTCACCACCGGCAATTCTCTGACGGTCTATGCCTCGGTGCTCCAGTTTGAAAAAGTTATGTGGCGATTGGGGGTTGATCCGCACCGCCAAACCATTGTCATCATCGGATTTCCCGGCAGTATCTGTCTAGCCATTACAAAAATGCTGCACCACCGAGGTCACCGCCTCGTGGTGGTCAGCCGCCAGAAGACCAGCTTTTTGCAGAAATTTCTCGACAGCATTGGTGCACATGACGGCTCAATCCAAATTACCCATGATATACCAAGCAGCCTGCAGCACGGCAAAATCATCTTCTCTGCCACCTCAACCGGCAACCTCATTGACCAGCGTCTGCTGCTGCCAGGCTCGGTGGTGTTTGACATTGCGCAGCCCAAAGACGTTATCTTCAGCACCACGCCGCGCCGCGATGTGCTGATTGTTGATGCAGGTTTGATTTCTCTGCCCCGCTCAACGCTACGGCGCTACCGCTATTCTGGACTTTTGGCAAATGACATTCCCTCCTGCCTTGGTGAAACCATGACGCTCACGTTTGAACAGCGCTGGGAGCGGTTTTCGATGGGCAGGGAACTTTCCCTGGAAAAAATTGAGGAAATCGGCATGCTGAGTCGTCGTCACGGTTTTGTGTTTGACAACTTCCGAACCTTCCAAAAACCAATTCCCAGTGAAGCCTTTGACACGACCGGGCAGATACTCAATCAGCCAGCACCATAGCAGGGGAGGACAAGAGATGAACCTTTCCAACAAAATTGCAATCGTTACCGGAGCATCGCGGGGAATCGGGCGCGCGATTGCCTGCCACCTTGCAGCCGCAGGTGCAACCGTGGTGTGCAACTATGCGACAAACAAAGACAAAGCCGAAGCAGTGGTCGCCGAAATTCGAGCCGCTGGCGGCACCGCTCTCGCCTATCAGGCTGATGTGCGAGACTTTGCTGCTGTTGAAAAAATGGCGCAGGAGGTCATCGCACAGTACGGTCGGATTGACATTTTGGTCAACAATGCCGGCATCAACCGTGACCAGCTCATTTTGGAAATGACACCTGAGCAGTGGCGTGAGGTGATTGAAACAAATCTTTACGGCACGTTCCACTGCACCAAAGCCGTTGCACAGCAGATGATGTTCCAGAAAAGTGGACGGATCATTAACATCTCCTCAGTTGCCGGTGATCGTGGCGGCAGAGGGCAGTCAAACTACGCAGCATCCAAAGGAGCGATAAATGCATTTACCCGCGCTGCGGCGGTCGAGCTTGCGCCAAAAAAAATAACGGTCAATGCGGTCGCACCCGGAGTCATTGAAACCGAGATGAGTCAAGAGGTGCTGCGCCGTGCAAGAGAAATCGTCATGAATCACATACCACTCAAACGCCTCGGTACCCCTGATGAGGTGGCTCAGCTCGTCGTGTTCCTTGCGTCTGAGAAGGCTGCCTATATCACCGGTCAGGTTTTCTCTGTTGACGGAGGATTTCGAGGATAATGTTGTATACCCTTATTTGACAGCACAGGAGGATAGACACCATGGACGACAAAGAAATTTATGAAAAAGTAAAAGAAGCAATCGTTGAAGCGCTCGGTGTTGATGAGAGCGAGGTCAAGCCCACGTCGGTCCTGTTTGATGACCTTGGCGCAGAATCCCTTGACCTTCTTGACATCGTGTTCCGACTTGAGAAGGCATTTGACATAAAGATTCCGCGGGGTGGCATTCAACAGGATATTCTGGCTGCTGAAGGCATCAGCGAGCAGGAGGTCATTGTGGATGGCGCACTGACCGAGCTTGGTGCGCAAAAGCTCCGCGAGCGCATGACAGAGGTCAATCCAGAAAAAATAAAAGCAGGCTTCCGCATTGACGATATTCCGACACTGTTCACAGTGCAGACTTTTGTAAATATCGTCAAACAGCAGCTTGCAAAAAAATAACCTACTGCATGGCACTTGGCACTGACATCACCGAGGTTGACCGTATTCGTCGAATCGCGCAGGAGCATCCGCAGTTTTTGACCACGGTGTTCACACCGGCTGAAATTGCATACTGCCAAAGCAAAAAAAACCCGTACCAGCACTTTGCAGCCCGCTTTGCAGCAAAAGAAAGCGTGATGAAGGCTATCGGGAAGGGGTGGTTGCAGGGCATTGCGTGGACCGATATCGAGGTGGTGACTTTACCCTCAGGCAAACCCGAAATCAGGCCCGGCACCACGCTGGCTGTTGAAATGCGTGCACAAGGCATTGCCGGTTTTGAGGTTTCGCTCTCCCATTGCCGTGAGTATGCAATTGCAGTGGTGTCTGCCGGTGTTGCGGTGCCCGACAAGAAAGGTCGCTGACCATGCGCTGTCTGCTGGTAGATAAAATAACGGCATGTGAACCCGGCATCCGTATTTCCGGAGTTAAAAATGTCACGCTAAGTGAAAACTTTTTGCAGGATCATTTTCCGGGATTTCCCGTAATGCCGGGGGTGCTGCAGATTGAGGCAGTTTTGCAGCTTGCTTCATGGCTTGCCTTTGTCACTAGCAACGGTGCTCATAAACTGCAGCTTGTCGCAATCACATCGGTTAAGTTTAAGGAGTTCATTCTCCCGGGTGACCAGATGCTGATGGAGGTGCGCATTGTTCAGCAGAACGATACCGGGATGGTGTGTAATGCCACGGTGCATGTGGGTACCACGCTTAAAACCGAGCTGCGCCAGATGCTGCTTTCCCCGCTACCGATCGAAGACATTGAAGATCCGGCAGCAGCGCAGGCACATTTTGACTTTTTGAGCGGCAGGGCACCACGGGGTAGGTACCACGCTGCTAGTCCTCATCCGTGGTAGCAGGGAGGAGCATGGCAACCACAGCAGGTGCGACCTATCAGATAGAGCATGACCGTCAGGCAGTGATTACCGGTCTTGGGGTTGTATCGCCGATTGGGTGCGGCAGAGAAAACTTTGCCGATGCACTATATGCCGGCACCTCGGGTATTGACACTATCACGCTGTTTGACGCATCATCCTATCCAACAACATTTGCGGGAGAAGTTAAAGACTTTGATCCAAACCTTCTGCTTGCGGGTGCACGGGTGACCCAAGACACTCGGGAACGTCGTATTCTGTTTGCCGTAGCAGCAGCCCGGCTTGCCGTAGCAGATGCAGCACTACCACCTGCAATGCTGCAGGAGCAGCGTACCGCTGTGGTGCTGGGTTCAGGCGTCCATCCGGTGATCCCTGACCCCGACATGGTGATGAAAACCGGCATGTATGCTGCCCTGTTTAATGACGCTATGCCTGATCCCGGAAAATTTTCAGATGCTGCGGCAATGGATGGAGAAACCCGGCGGTATCCGATCTACAACCGTGTCAGTGCCGGCGCCCTTGCTGTTGCACACGAGTATAGCCTGCGCGGGAGATGCTCAACAATTATATCAGCCTGTGCCGCAGCAACACAGGCAATCGGTATGGCTGCCAAAATGATCCAGCGGGGGGAGGCTGATATTGCGCTGTGCGGTGGCTACGACTCCATGGTATTCAATTTCGGGGTTTATGCTTTTTGTCTGCTCGGACTGATGAGCACGCAGAATGACCATCCGTCCCAAGCCATGAAGCCGTTTGACAAACGACGGGATGGATTTGCTCTCGGTGAAGGCGCAGGCATCCTTGTGCTTGAGAGTGCTGCGCATGCACGGCGCCGCGGCGCTCGCACCTATGCCCGCATTGCAGGTTACGGCTCGTCAGTAGATGCCTACAAAGTAACCGATCCGCATCCTGACGGCAGCGGAGCAGTTATTGCTATGCGAGAGGCATTGCGCGACGCAGCCATGGAGCCTGGTGCTATTCACTATATCAATGCTCACGGCACCGCGACGCCCAAAAACGACCGTATTGAAACCAAAGCAATCAAAGAAGTCTTTGGCGAACAGGCGTACCGCATTCCGGTCTCAAGCACGAAATCCATGATCGGGCACCTCATGGCTGCCGGCGGCGCACTGGAGCTGATTGCCTGCGTACTCGGTATGGAGCATGGTTTTCTGCCGCCTACGATCAACTATGAAGAACCCGACCCTGACTGTGATCTTGACTATGTGCCCAATCGTGCGCGGGACTGTGCGTATCGCACTGCTCTTTCGAACTCGTTTGGTCTCGGGGGACAGAATGCCACACTCATTGTACAAAAAGAAAATTAAGCACCCGGCAAGAGAAGAGTAGGTATGCACCGACGTGTTGTCATCACCGGCATGGGAGCAATTACGCCCTTGGGAAATGACCTTGCAACCACCTGGGAGGGCATTATCAACGGTCGCTCAGGAGTCGGTGAGATTACAATTTTTGACGCTTCAAAATTCCCCGTGCGTATCGCCGGTGAAGTTAAGGGGTTTTCCCCAGACCTGAGCACAATCCATCCTGCCATCAGAAACGTTGCGGGCAGAAGTGTCCTTTTGTGTCTTGAAGCAGCAAAAATGGCGATCAGCGATGCTGGCATTGACCTTGAGCGTGAAGATCCCCGTTTGATTGGTGTGTCGCTCGGCGGCGATGAAGAGTATCAGGAGTTTAGCATGATGCCTGAACTCTATGATATGACCTATGCCTATCGTGCTTTTGTCCATGGGCTGCATGCCTACTGTGAGCTGTTGCAACATGCAACACCGCTTGCCAAACTCTGGGCGCTCAGAAAAAAAACTGACATTGGCACCAAAGCCCTCAGTTTAACCTTCAACCTGCAGGGTCCTTCAGAAACCTCCCATACTGCCTGCTCTTCCAGCGGTCATGCGCTGGGTAAAGCAAAGCGCCTCATTGAGCACGGTGAATGTGATGTCATGATTGCCGGTGGGCACTGTTCAATGATTTCAGAGTTTTCCATTGCCGGATTCTTTCTGCTCGGAACACTTTCGACCCGTAATGACGAGCCGCAACGGGCAAGCCGCCCGTTTGACCTCAATCGCGATGGATTTGTTATGGGTGAAGGTGCAGGCATTGTGGTGCTTGAAGAACTTGAACATGCACGGCGCCGCGGCGCCCGTATTTATGCAGAGCTTGCAGGGTACGGCTCGTCCTCAAATGCCTACCGTCTGACTGATACGCCACCGGATGGCAGAGGCGGTGATATTGCCATGCGCCGCGCATTGGAAGACGGCAGGATCAACTACCATGAGGTCTCCTACATCAATGCCCACGGGACCGGCACCCTGCTCAACGACCGGAGTGAAACCCGTTCAATCAAAAACATTTTCAAAGACCACGCTCCGGCGATTCCCATCAGCTCAAGCAAATCAATGCTTGGACACCTTGTCTGCAGCTCTTCTGCGGTTGAACTCATCATCACGGCGATGGCGGTTGCCCACGACATCATACCGCCAACCATTAACTATGAAACCCCTGACCCTCAGTGTGATCTTGACTATGTACCGAACACATCCCGTGAGCAACGTGTTGACGTGGCGCTCTCAAACTCTTTTGCATTCGGTGGTCAGAACGCAACCCTTGCACTGAGAAAGTTCACCGGCTCCTGATCCGGCAGTGCTGCAGAGTTACGGACATGCGGTTTTTCCTTTTTGACAGAATCATCAGTTCAGTCCCCGGCAAAGAAGCAACTGGCATCAAAAACGTCGCTGCGCAGGAGGAGTTTTTGATCGGTCATTATCCCCGCCGACCCGTAATGCCTGCTCCGTTGATCATTGAATCCCTTGCCCAGCTTGGCGGCTGGGCAGTCACCGTGGCAACCCAGTATGCAAGTCTTGCGCTGATGGTCAAGGTCAACGACCTCAAGGTCTATGGTAGCGCTGTTCCCGGCGATCAAATCCTGCTGCACGTCGTGCTTCAGAACATCAATGACTTTGGCGCAGTCATTAGCGGCACAGCACAGGTTGCCGGCACCGAGATTCTCACGGTTGGCAGCATTACCTATGTACTCTATACTGTCCCGCCTGAGGAACGCAAAAGCCTCAGGCAGCGCTACACCAGCGCCGCACCATGAGGAGGGCATTGCTCATGCGCTTTCTTATGATTGACCGCATTTGTGAGTTGGAGCTAGGCACACGTGCCCGGGGCATTAAAAATATTACCTTGAATGATGATTTTCTTGAGGAATTCTTTCCCGGTATGCCGGTATTTTCACCGGTCATTGCTGCCGAAGCAGCAGCACAACTGGTTTCGTGGGCAATTATTGCTGCACGGGATTTTTCAGTGAAGCCGGTGATCACAGTGGTTGATTCCTACCAGTGCACAGGACATATTCGTCCCGGCGATCAAATCGAGGTGCGCGGAGCAATAGACAGCCTGTCCGAGGAAAGCGGTCTTGCCCATGGATCGCTGCTGGTCGGTGGAAAGCCCGTACTTGAAATCCAGCATGCAGTCTGCTATCTCTATCCATTAGCAGAGCTTGATCCACCAGAGCGTGCACGGCTACAGTTTAAAAATCTTTATGTGCCGGGTGCGCCACTACCTGAGGTTCCCTCTACCAGTGACACGCCGCAGGCGCGCGAGCAGGTGCCCGTGCGTCCATTGCACTGGATCGACCGTATCCTGGATCAGAGTACTGATACGCACATTACCGGCATCAAAAACGTAACTGCAACCGAGGACTATTTTAACGACCACTTCCCCCATAAGCCGGTACTGCCCGGCGTGATTATCATTCAGTGTATGGTGAGCCTTGCAAAACACCTTGCTGACCGGTTGCTTGCACAAAGCTCAGGACATGAGAGACGTGCAGTACTGCACCGGAGCGATAAAATAAAGTTTCGTATGTTTGTGCAACCCGGAGACCAGCTCCTGATGCAGGCGAAGCTGAACCAGTTTGCCGATGACCGGAGCCTGTTTACCGCGCAAGCATCAGTTAGCGGCAAAAATGCAGCAAGCCTTCGGCTGGAGTTTGACCATGTTTCACGGGATGAATACCTGCAGCGTTATTACGATCTCTGACATCCGATCAGAACTTTGTACTGAAGAAAAGGAAGCGCTATGAGCACAACCATTCTCTTAACCGGCTCGACCGGCTTTTTAGGAAGTCATCTTATCCCTGAATTGGTTGCTCAGGGCTATAATGTCATCTGTCTTGCGCGTTCGCACAAAGGCACTCCTGCCATTGACCGCATCCGAAGCCTTATGGAGATTATCTGTCCGAAGCATAAGGTGCAGGATATCATGGCACACATTACGGTGGCAGAAGGCGATGTTGCCTCCCCGCGTCTTGGGATGGATGAGCATACATACCAAAAACTGCAGCGCACCGTTGACCGTATCCTTCACTGTGCTGCCATGACAACGTTTGCACCAGAACAGGCAGACCGGCAGTGGGTCGTGAATGTCACGGGCACTGAAAACATGATACGTTTTGCACTGGGAAGTCCTGCCGTAGAGCAATTCCACTACGTCAGCACCGCATACGTAGCAGGTGACCGCACTGATCTAGTGCGCGAGCAGGATCTTGACAAGGGACAGGGCTTTTTGAACGGCTATGAAAAAAGCAAGTTTTTTGCAGAAAAGATGCTGCGCCAGTACGCACAGGAACAGAACCTTAAGGTGACCTTTTACCGACCGAGCATTATTGTCGGTGACTCAACCTCAGGGCGAACAATTCTTTTTAACGGTATGTATCTCTTTATGCGGTTTTTTGAAGTCGCCAAGCATTCCTCGCGGGTGATTGTTGAAAACGGCAAAACCATTGTACCGGTACGGTGCATTGGCAACCCGGCGTGCACAAAAAATTTTGTCCACATTGACTATGTAGTAAAAACCATCAGTACGCTGTTCCACACTCCCGCAGCACACGGTGGTACCTACCATATCACCCACGACAATCCGCCGACCATGGAACTGCTGCGACAGTGTATCGAAACAGTGCTTGACATATCTGGCATTTCGCTGGTTGACGCCGCATCTTTTGAGCAGCAACCGGCAAACGAACTCGAGCTGGTGTTTCAGGACCAGATAAAACCCTATGCGCCTTACCTTATGATTGAACCACAATTTGAACGCAAAGCCATTACCACGGTGCTGCCGCCTGAAAAAATCCCGGTGTGCAGTCCCATGGACCGGCAAGCAGTGGAAAAACTTTTCCGGTATGCGATTGCGTCGCGCTGGGGTCGCAAAAAAATATAAGACACCGTCAGGAAGGACAAACGCCGACGCGATCTTTCGGGGACCCCAAAAATAGCGCCGCATACGTCAACCACATATTAATCCTTTCTATGCAGCAGCATATCGAGATTGAAAAAATTGATCTCGTGCGCTGGCGCATCAAGCAACACGGTTTGATGCAGACCGACGGCATCATCTATGCGAGCGAGGCAATGATCCCGCATATTCAGAGCGACCAGAGCCTTGTGCAGGTTGCCAATGTTGCGTGTCTGCCGGGCATCGTGGGCAGTTCGCTTGCCATGCCGGATATCCACTGGGGCTATGGTTTTCCGATTGGCGGTGTTGCAGCTTTTGATCATGATACAGGGATCATCTCCCCTGGTGGTGTCGGCTATGACATCAACTGCGGTGTTCGGTTATATGCAACCAGCCTGGACCTACAGGATATCAGCGGACGACTTGCACTACTGGTTGACCAGCTTGTGCGCAACATTCCTTCAGGGGTAGGCTCGCAGCGTCGCGACCTGAAGCTCAGCGCTGCTGATTACCGCCGCGTACTCTTGACCGGTGCTGCATGGGCGGTTGAGCACGGATATGGAGAGGAACAGGACCTTCACCACACCGAAGACCACGGCTGCATCAAAGGAGCTGACCCAGAGGTTGTCTCCGAACGCGCATGTGAACGCGGTCGCCAGCAGCTTGGCACGCTGGGTTCAGGTAACCATTTTGTTGAAATCGCTGTCGTAGATGAGGTGTATGATCAGGGTATAGCCCAACGATTGGGTCTTGTCCTGAACCGTATTGCCGTGACCGTGCACACTGGATCACGTGGCTTTGGCTATCAGGTCTGTGACGATTTTTTAAAAGTCATGCTCAAGGCAGCACAGAAATACCACATCTCGATTCCCGACCGGCAGCTCTGCTGCGCACCGCTCACCTCTCCTGAAGGCAGGCAGTATATGAGCGCAATGGCTGCTGCAGCAAACTATGCATTTGCAAACCGTCAGATTATCGGTCACTGGATCAGGGAAACCTTCGCTGCGGTGCTTGGTGCAAGCCACCGGGAGCTGAAAATGGTGCTCGTATATGATATCTGCCACAACATCGCTAAAATTGAAGAGCATGTTGTGAGCGGCAAACGCATCACCGTATGCGTCCACCGCAAAGGCGCAACCAGAGCCTTCCCAGCCGGACATCCCCAGCTCCCTCCTGATTACCGCGACATCGGGCAGCCGGTGCTCATCCCCGGTGACATGGGCAGATATTCCTACGTACTGGTGGGTACTGAGCGGGCAATGCAAGAGACCTTTGGCAGTTCCTGTCACGGTGCTGGCAGAATGATGAGCCGCAATGAGGCAATCAAAGCCTCGCGCGGCAGATCCATTGCACAGGAGCTGCATGACCAGGGCATTGTCGTTCGTGCTGCAGGCAGAGAAACACTGAGTGAAGAAATGCCTGAAGCATATAAAGACGTTGCGCTGGTCGTGGATACCATCGCTGCCGCAGGAATAGGGAAAAAAGTTGTTCGGTTGCGTCCGCTCGGAGTCATCAAAGGCTGATCTGAGAGCATGAACCACACCCCGTGCCCCACATCGTTTTCTGATCCTTCATGCAGGACGACTGCGTTGCAACCATGAAAAGGCTGTGATGCAAGGCATTATGCCGTCAGAAGTCATGAATCAGAGCACAGCACTTTTTACTGCTCACCGTTCACTCTTCACTGTTTACTTTTTAAGGGTGCCCAAAATGCCCTCCCCTAACAGCTCACTAATCCTAACAGAGAGCCTGTGTTGCAATATGTTTTTTAAGAAAATTCCGTATGTGTTTCTTGCTTCAGGTACCTTCTCCCCAGCGCGTGGTGCGGAGAGCGTGACACGGTTTTTGTGGTGCGTTAATAGATGAAAATAATACCCTCGACCCAAAAGGCTGTGTCGCAATTATAGAAAAAATAGGACACGGGGCAAAATAGGAAGCCTCCCCTTTCAGGGGGAGATTAGGAGGGGGGCAGAAAAACCACCATGAGAGGGGGAAAATTGCATATTACTTTTGCTGGGAACTATGATGACACTCTCTCAGAGCGGGAAACAAAAAACACAGGAGAGCATACACATCCCTATGGATGCGAGCAAAAAATCAATCTGGGCATGGGCATTGTATGATGTGGGCAACAGCGCTTTTGTCACAGTTGTCCTTGCTGGGTTTTTCCCACTCTTTTTTAAAACCTGTTGGAGCAGCGGTGCTGAGGTTACGGTATCAACAGCAAAACTCGGGTTTGCGCATACTACTGCAGGGCTTATCATAGCTATTCTTGCACCATGGTGGGGAACAGTGGCTGACTGCGGCGCTGCAAAGAAAAAATTTCTCGCCTGCTGTACCATGCTTGGTGCTGCAGGCACCGCGCTGCTTGCCGTTGTACCGTGTGGCTGGTGGCACTACGCTGCTGCCTGCTCGGTCATGGGTTCAGTTGGTTTTTCTGCCTCGCTGATTTTCTATGACAGCCTTTTGCCAGCAATAGCCCCTGCTCGTGAAGCCCACCGGGTTTCTTCGCTTGGTTTTGCGCTCGGATACCTTGGTGGCGGGGTTATGTTTGGTCTGTGCGTTTTTGCTTCATGGCAACCAGAGCTTTTCGGTCTTTCGCGCGAGGCACTCATTCGGGCATCGTTTCTCCTCACCAGCATCTGGTGGCTTGGCTTCACCATGCCGCTAATACTGTTTGTACCTGAGCCGGTGCAGCTTCCCCGGCAACGATTTGCGCAATCTCTCAAACAGAGCATTGCCCGTTTGCGGTCAACTCTGCAGCAAGCACGGCAGATGAAATCCGTATGGATTTTTCTCCTTGCCTACTGGCTATACATTGACGGCGTTGACACCGTCATCAGAATGGCGCTTGACTATGGCATGTCAATCGGCTTAAAGCAGGGCGCGCTTATCAGCGCACTGCTCCTGACCCAATTCATCGGCTTTCCCTGCGCCATTGCTTTTGGCATGCTCGGTGAGCGCTGGGGTGCAAAAAAAGCAGTAATCGCTGGTCTTGGTATCTACGTTATCATCGTTATGTGGGGCATGATCATGCGGACAGAGCGGGAATTCTACGTGCTTGCAGCAATGGTCGGTATGGTGCAGGGTGGGGTACAAGCGCTGAGCCGCTCGATCTTTGCAGGGCTTATCCCAAAAGAGAGGGCTGCGGAGTTTTTTGGTTTCTACAACATGGTAGGAAAATACGCGGTGATTCTTGGTCCTGCACTGCTTGGAACCTCAGCGTATCTCACTGGCAGCCCTCGCGCCGGCATCGCATCGCTTCTGGTCTTTTTCATAACCGGTGCACTGCTACTCTGCTGGGTGAAAAACGACCGTCCTTCAGACGCGAGACATCAACCCCCTTCTCAGACTTTTTAGAACTCTTTGAGCAGTAAATCTCCTTACTCTTTAAATTAACAAAATATCGCCAAGGAGGCTAAGGAACACATTTTGTTTTATGCACACTATTTCTTGCCACCTTTTCCTTTTTTTCCAGGTGCAATTACCATAATTGAGTCTTCCCCTGAAAACCCTTTTCCATTCTCAAGGCTACCGCTGACCACGCAACGCACTCTTACTGGAAATTCTTGATAGTAGCTTTGAATAAGATCTTTTACCTCCCGATTATCAAATTTTACATTGAGCATAGTTACATCCCAAGGAACCGGTGTCGCACTTACTGCATAAATGTTGTCTCCTGTCCCATTGTCATCAGCCAAAAGAGTCAACTGGATGGAATTTTCTACCACCTCTGCTGCAGTAATTCCTGCAGGGAAGATTACAAGAGCAGTAAGGTACCTGCCGTTGCGATTGAGGTTATAAGTTCGGGGTACCAGTCTTACCGCTGCTGAAACTATCTCTGTTGCATTGTCTGTTTCATTATCAGACGCATAACAAACTGGCAAACCACTAGGCACTATAACGCCTAAAAAAAGAATAAAAATAATCATCCAAGAGACCATCATGTTTTTCATAAATAGCTCCTTTCGTTGAGGTAAATAATGAATAAAGCTGGTTTTATATATAGCATATATAATATATATAAATTTTTCAATTTTTTTGCATCTCTTCCCATTCCCTGCATTTTCTATATCATGATTTAGGCATCCATGCCTTTTTATTTTTCGATCAACAAACCTTCGATTAGGTAAACAATAAATGGCTATTACCTGCACAAATCATCTTTCCAAGCAATACCTGCATCATAGTGAATCAAAACCGATTATCTCTGTATAAAAGGAATAACATAAACATCTTATTGTAACATTGCGGATGGGACGATCTCGTAATTTGCGGACAATATTTTATTCTATTTTTGCAACCCAAATTTTCTTTTTGCTTTTGACCATATCTGACAAACCCTCATGCTATATAACCCTCAGACAGAAGATTACCTTATAGACACGCAGAGGAGGAAAAAATATGAATAATGCAATAACCACCATGAATTTCTCAACACAAAGAATTACAAAATGGTTCAATTCGTGTGTTCACACCTATACCGATGCTCTTACAAGCATACGACGGTTTCTGCCTGAGTTTGAACGCAGATGTTTTGCTCTCGGAGAATCTGATTATCCCAAAACCGCTCTGAACAAAAGGCTTGATATGATTGTAAGAAAGCCGATCGGCGATGATCATGATTATGTTCCTGTGGGAGTTGTTTCCAAGGAATATAAACTCATCCCCCATACTGAGGTTTTTGATTGTGCCGTACAGGCCATGAGTGCAGCAATAATATCGCTGTCGGATATTACAGTCGAAATGACCATCACCGAATACGGGGAGCGCATGTCATTAAGCATGTACCTTCCTCCAAAATACGATTTTATCGAGCCGGACGGGAACAGGATCAGTTTGCGGCTTGTGCTTTTAAACTCTGTCGAGGGCAGCACGAGGTTTCATGCATTTGTCGGATGGTACCGTCTGGTATGCAGCAACGGTCTTATCATTGGGGTAGCAAAATCTGAATTAAAAGCACGACATGTGGGAGATATGAACCCATCAATGGTTTATGATGCTCTTGAACAAGGGCTTCTCGATTCGGAAAATGACCGGGTCACGTTTCGGGAGTGGCAAAAAATTCCAATAAACGAAAAAAAATTGGAGCAGTGGGTCACAAAACCCCTCCGGAACTCTTGGGGATTTAAAGCAGCAGCACGGGCATATCACATTGCAACGACAGGACATGATGCAAAGGTCAGCCCACCCTATACGGGTAGAACACCCTTAAAAGCAAACATAAAATCTCTCGGCAGGGTACCCGGCTGCCCTCAACGTGCATCAAACGTATTTGATATTAGCCAGATACTTTCATGGATAGCAACCCAGCGGAGAGACATACAGGAACAGTTTGCGTGGCAACAACAAATACCCGAGCTTATGCAGGAATATTTGATTTGACCAGCAGCCTATAAGCAACGCAGTTACAACCATGCTGTCGGTATTTTCATTTTCTTTTGTTTTGTTCCTTTGCAATCCTTGCCGAGGCTGCCGTGAGAGGAAGGGGTGCGTGTGTTTGTGACTAAAAAAACCGGTATCTATAAAGTGTGAACTTTGACATTTGTTGCTAACCGCTTTTACTCTATTGCTCATAGTTCGGGATGCTGCTGTATAAATTGACACGGAAATGTTCTTTTGATAAGAAGCTCAATGAGGGGTATTGAGCTGGGTCAAGCATATGAAAACAGGGGGAGTTACCATCCAAAAGCCACCATCGGCAGTTTCCAGTCGATTTGTATATCCAACACCATTAAAAAAAATAACTGTGAAAGCAGTGTTAGGGGAGCTCCAGTGGAGTTGCTCTTACACGTCGTCTCATGCTAATTCAATGGATAGTGATAAGCGTATGGTAACTATTTCAAATCGAGGGCTATAAAGAAACTCAGTACGCCTCCACAAAATAAAGGGGGCCGTTATTCTTTTGCCCTCGATCCGCCATTTCAGTAAGCCTCCCCTGTCGTAGATCCCGCTCTGCGGGACAAGGGGGAGGTTGGGTGGGGGCAGAAAAGCCCTCCCCGCACCCCTCCCTCACCGGAGGGGCTTAAGAACAAAATCATCAGAGACAAGAAAGCAAAATGATACCGGTTACCTTTATCATAGACCCCTTTATTGTGTGGAGCGGTACTCAGGATAATGAAAAGATTGTATAGAGACGGAAAAACAAAAAATAGCCTTATTGCTCACCGCCGACAAGATGGTAAAGAGCAGTCACTCCACACACATCTTATTGAAACATCAGAACTTGCAGGGCAGCTTGCGGGGAAAGTGGGTTTTTCTGAGATCGGAAAAATTGCGGGCTTGCTGCACGACTTTGGCAAAGCAAGCAAAGAGTATCAAGACTATCTAAAAACCAACGAAGGGTTAATTAACCCCGATGAAGATAACTACTCAAAAGCCAAACACGGCGAGGTTGACCACTCCACCGCCGGAGCGCAACTGGTGTACGAGAAACTCGCCAGCCGAGGGCAGGATGGCAAGATTCTGGCGCAGTTTTTGGCGCTGGCAATCGCTTCGCATCATTCGGGGCTGATAGACTGCCTGAAGCCCGACGGCTTCAATGAGTTCCAGCGGCGCATTGGAAAAGACGATAAAGATACTCACCTGGAAGATGCGCGCGAGAAACTGCCCGACATCGAAAAACAACTGGACGAGATTCTTACCCAGCCGATTGAAAAGAAATTCTTTGAAAAGATAATGGGCATGAAAGACGCAGAGAAAGACGTCACCCTGCCTTTCAAACACGGCTTGCTGGCGCGTTTCCTGTTGAGCTGCGTGCTGGAAGCCGACCGCCTGAACACCGCCGATTTCGAGCATCCCGACAACGAAGCGATACGGAATTACGGCAAGTACGTTCCCTGGGAGGCGCTTATCGAACGGCTGGAAGCGAAGTATGCCGAGTACGCGCAAAAAACCGCCCAAATGGAGCCAGGACGGGCGTTGGAGGTCAATCAACTGCGGGCGCAGGTGGCGCAAGCCTGCCTGGAGGCGGCGGAAAAACCCAAGGGGATATACCAGTTGACCGTCCCGACGGGAGGCGGAAAAACCGAAGCCAGCCTGCGCTTTGCCCTGCATCACGCCAAAGCACATAACATGGACAGAGTTTTCTACATCGTCCCCTACATCACCATCATTGAACAAAACGCGGAAAAAATACGGGGCATTCTGGAACGAGCAGACGAGCGCGGCAAGGTCGTTCTCGAACATCACTCCAACTTTGTGCCTGAAGACGATACCCGCTACCGCCACAACCTGCTGGCGGAAAACTGGGACGCGCCCATCGTGTTCACCACGCAGGTTCAATTTTTGGAAGCATTGTTCGGCTCAGGCACGCGCGACGCCCGCCGAATGCACCAACTGGCAAACTCAGTCATCATTTTCGATGAAGTGCAAAACGTCCCCCTGAAGATTACGCACATGTTCAACGCCGCCCTGCGTTTTTTGACCCATGATTGCGGCGCGACGGTCGTGCTTTGCACCGCCACGCAGCCGCCGCTGGATAAGTTGCCCAATGAATATCGAAGACTGACGATTGTGCCAGAATATCAAATCATCCAAAACCCACAGGAACTGTTCGAGAAATTGAAGCGCGTCGAAGTCCATGACGAGCGCAAGCCAGGCGGCTGGACGAACGCCGAAATTGCCGATTTAGCCGAGCGCGCCTTGCAGGAAAAAGGCAGCGTGTTGATTGTAGTCAATACGCGCCCTTTGGCGCTGGCGGTGTATCAGGCAATCAAAATCCGAAATTTGGGCGCGGCGCTGTACCATTTGAGCACCAACATGTGCGCGGCGCAACGCGAGGAGGTGCTGGAGAAGGAAATCAAGCCTAAATTGGAAGCCAGAGAGCCCGTCATTTGCGTCAGCACGCAGCTCATCGAAGCTGGCGTAGATATTGACTTTGGCGCGGTCATCCGCTCGCTGGCAGGGTTGGATTCGATTGCCCAATCGGCAGGACGCTGCAACCGTCACGGTCTGCGCGAGGACGGCGGGAGCGTGTGGGTGGTCAATCCGCAGGAGGAGAATCTCGACCGGCTCAAAGACATCCAGAGCGGACGTGAACATGCCCAATGGGTTCTTGATGATTTCAAGGGTAACCCAGAAGACTTTGGAAGCGACCGAATCGGCTTGGAAACAATTACTCGCTATTATCAGCACTACTATAAGGCGCATGAAAACGAGCTGGACTATCCCGTAAGTAAAGATTCGCCTATTGGGCACGATGATACATTGTTCAATCTGCTCTCGATGAACAAAATCTCGACAAATATTTATTCAGCAACCCACCAGAGAAATGCGCCTGATATTTTCTTGCGCCAGTCTTTTCGCTCTGCCAGCGGAGAGTTTCGGGTGATAGACTCGCCCACGCGTGGCGTGATTGTGCCATACAAATATGGCGAAGAAATCATCACAGAGTTGTGTAGTGCGTTTGATATTGAAAAACAAAGCAAACTACTCAAGTATGCTCAACGATTTTCAGTCAATTTGTTCGACCATCAATTTAAAGAACTACTTCAAACAGGTGCAATACATGAAGCACAAAAAGGCACAGGAATATTCTATCTTGATAAACAGTATTACAGCGACGAGTTTGGCTGGAGCGACGAACTAATGAGTAGTTTGACTACAATCATTGTATGAAAGGAGGTGCCTATGCAATACGAGAACAACGTGACGTTCAAAGTATGGGGTAAATATGCTCTGTTTACCGATCCGTTGACCCGCATCGGCGGCGAAAAATGCTCCTATCAGGTTCCCACGTACGAAGCGTTGAAGGGGATCCTGAGTTCGGTGTATTGGAAGCCGACCCTTGTGTGGTACATAGACAAAGTGCGGGTGATGAAGCCCATCCGCACGCAGCCGCGTGGTGCAAAGCCCATCAAGTACCAGTCGGGCGGAAACGACCTGTCCATTTACACCTATCTCGCCGATGTCGAGTATCAGGTGCAGGCGCACTTCGAGTGGAATTACAACCGTCCTGATTTGGAACATGACC
>Ga0209227_1000350_pt1 | contig 40105 bp, 29 predicted proteins | sample YNPBryantNP2012_FD_185815 | JGI IMG/M metagenome (GOLD analysis project Ga0209227, IMG submission 185815) | Anoxygenic and chlorotrophic microbial mat microbial communities from Yellowstone National Park, USA - YNP Bryant NP 2012 (SPAdes)... ...
GATGAGCAGCGGGCAGGGGGAGGGCAGAGCGTGGCCGGGGTGTACCCGCCGGTGGTGGTGATAGCGCCGCCCGGGGTTCAGAGCAGCCTCCCAACGCCGGCCGACAGGATGATGTACTATCCGCAGAACTGGCCGGGGCAGCGTCACTTCACCGTGGTGGGAGGAACAGGAACCGGAGAGACGGACACGATGTACTGATTCCTCTCCGGGATAATTATGCGGGGTTAGGGAAGGTTCACAATTGGTTAACACTTTGAGTTATGCGCCGGACGCCTCCCGATTGAAACAAACCGGCTTTTTGGGGTGCTGCGTGTCGGGCGTCGGCGCAGGCCAACGCCCGGCACAACGTGCCCAGGAAGGCTGATTTCCAATCAGCGCATAGCGGCAGGCCAGTCGGGTAGGTAGTTACTAAGTTCCCCTTTGAGCTGATACACCCGTGTGTCTTCTGCCGGGGCTAATGACCTGCGGCACCACCTCTGCAACTCCCCCTGACCGCAGTGGCGAAATCACCGCGGGCTCCAGATTTGACGCACCTTCACCTCATGCTATAATCTGCTGCCGGGGACTCGTGGAGGCCCCCATTACCACCACATACTCAGAGAGGACTGCCTATGCTTGACATCGCACTTATTCGTGAGCACCCGGAAATTGTCAAAGCGGCGCTGCGCAACCGAAAAGAAGAGCCGGGCCGGGTGGATGAGATACTCGAACGCGACGCACAACGGCGCCGGCTGCTCCAGGAGGTGGAGGAGCTGAGGGCAGAACGCAACCGTGTATCTAAAGAAATCGCGCAGCTCAAGGACAAAGAAGCACGAGAGCAACTTATCGTCAGAATGCGCCAGGTAGGAGAGCGCATCGAAAGGCTCGAAGAAGAGCTACGTCAGGTGGAAGCTGAGCTGGAGAAGGCCATGCTCGACATGCCCAACCTGCCCCACCCCAGCGTCCCTGTAGGCCCGGATGAGACGCATAATGTGGTGGTGCGGGAATGGGGTGTGCTCCCTGAGTTCAGCTTTGAACCGGTGCCCCATTGGGAGCTGGGACCGGAGCTGGGTATCATTGACTTCGAACGCGGGGTCAAGCTGGCAGGCAGCCGTTTCTATGTGCTGCGTGGAGCCGGCGCGAAATTGCAGCGTGCACTCATCTCCTGGATGCTTGACGTACACACCCGGGAGCACGGCTATACAGAGATTTACCCTCCCTTCGTTGTGAAAGAGAAATGTATGTGGCAGGCCGGTCAGCTCCCCCGCCTGGCCGAGAATATCTACCACGACGTCGAAGATGATGTATGGTTCGTCGGGACGGCTGAAATACCCCTCACCGGACTGCACCACGACGAGATTCTGGATGCAGACGAGCTGCCCCTGCGCTATGTGGCCTACACAGCCTGCTTTCGCCGCGAGAAGATGAGCGCCGGGCGAGATGTGCGTGGCATCAAACGGGGACACCAGTTTGACAAGGTTGAAATGTACAAAATCACCGCGCCGGAGAATAGCTACGAAGAGCTTGAAGCAATGGTCGAGGATGCACTGGACATCTGCCGGCGCCTGCGCATACCGCACCGGCTGGTGCAGATATGTACCGGCGATCTGGGCTTCCACGTGAGCAAGACCTATGACATCGAGATGTGGGCGCCAGGATGCGGAGAGTGGCTCGAAGTGAGCAGCCTGAGCAATTGCGAGGCGTTTCAGGCACGCCGGGCCAACATCCGCTACCGACCTGAGCCAGGGGCCAGACCCCGCTTCGTCCATACACTCAACGGCTCCGGCCTGGCCCTGCCCCGGGTAATGATCGCCCTGCTGGAGAATTACCAGCAGGCAGACGGCAGCATTGTGGTGCCAGAGGTCCTGCGCGACCGGATGGGCGGAATGGAGGTCATCCGCGGCGCCTCCGGGTAAGCCCTGACCCATTATATCCCAATTTATCCCAATTTATCCCAAACCGGGTTTGGGATATGTATACGGAGGGAACACAATGGACCTGCAACTGAGTGAAGAGCACCGTATGATCCGCGACATGGCACGGGAGTTCGCCCAAAAGGAGATCGCCCCGGTGGCTGCATACTACGATGAGAGCGGCGAGTTCCCCTACGAGACGGTACGCAAGATGGGCGAACAGGGCTTCATGGGCATCGAAGTCCCGGAGGAATACGGCGGCGCCGGCATGGACACGCTCGCTTACGTGCTGGCCCTCGAGGAAATCTCTAAGGTAGACGCCGCACACGGGGTAATCATGTCCGTCAACAACTCCCTCTATTGTTACGGTATCCTCCGCTACGGCACAGAGGAGCAGAAGCAGCGCTATCTGCGCCCGGTGGCCAGCGGCCAGGTCATCGGAGCCTACGCCCTTACTGAGCCCCAGTCCGGCTCCGACGCGGGAAATATCCGCGTGACCGCCACACTTTCTCCCGATGGCTCCCGTTATCTCATCAACGGCACCAAGTCCTGGATCTCCAGTGGCCCGGCAGCCAGATACATCGTGCTCTTCGCCCAGACCGATCCGGAGGCCAGACCACGCCACCGGGGAGTCAGTGCTTTCATCATTGATACAGATGAGCCGGGCTTTCACCGGGGAAAGACGGAACCAAAGCTAGGCATCCGCGCCTCCGCCACCTGCGAAATCCACCTGGAGGATTACCGGTGTCCGGTGGAGAGGCGGTTAGGCCAGGAAGGCGAGGGCTTCAAGATCGCCATGTCGGTGCTCGATGCCGGCCGCATCGGTATCGCCGCTCAGGCACTGGGCATTGCGGAGGCTGCCTACGAGGCTGCAGTGGCTTATGCCAGGGAACGGGAGGCCTTCGGCCAGAAAATCGGCGAGTTCCAGATGATCCAGCAAAAAATCGCCGATATGAAGTGCCGCATCGAGGCCAGCAGGTTGCTGATCTATCAGGCGGCTCTTGCAAAGGAAGAGTCCAGGCAAACTGGCCGTCGCTATACGCTGGAATCCTCTATGGCCAAACTCTTCGCCTCTGAGACCGCGATGTGGGTGACCACACAGGCCATCCAGATTCACGGTGGTATGGGTTATAGCAAAGAGCTGCCACTTGAGCGCTACTTCCGCGACGCCAAGGTGACCGAGATTTACGAGGGCACCAGCGAGATTCAGCGCCTGGTCATCGCGCGCCAGGAGCTGGGCCTGAGGTAAAACAGTCCGCGCGAATCATATCCAGGGAGGTGCCCGCATGAAGACCATTGTCATCGGTTCAGGCGTATCCGGCCTTACCGCAGCAGCGTTGCTGGCACGCGACGGCCACCAGGTGACGATCTGTGAGCAATTCGGGCAAATCGGCGGCGTGACGGCCACTTTGTGGGAGGAGGGCTTCGGGTGGGACCTGGGCCCATTAATGTTGGAGGGCATCGGGCCAGGGGAACCGGCCGGTGAGGTATTGGCCGAAGCGGGCGTGGCCCGGCGGATCAGGCTCGAGCGAGGAGAGCGAGGTATCTGCTTCCCCGATTTCCGGATCCTGCCCCCCGCCAGTTATGGCGGTCCATACTGGCGACGGGAATATCTCAAGGAACTGTTCCCCGCCGAGAAAGAGGGGCTGGATCGCTACTACCGCTTCTACGATCAGATGATGGACCTGGTCGCGCTTTCCAACCACGCCGAACGGGCTGCCGGCCTGCGCGCATTCCTGCTGAAGGCGCGCCTCTGGCTGGCTTTCCTGCGGGTAATGCAAATGAAGAACTGGAACGCTGCCCGGGTGATGGATCACTTCTTCCGCGACCCCAGGCTTAAGGCGATCTACACAGTCATTCTGGCCGATTTCGTCGTGCCCCCCAGCCTGTTCCCGGGGCTGCTCGTGCCACTGGTGAATCCGGAGACCGCTTTTGATAAGCGTATCCCGACCCGCCTCTCCCCCTCGGTGACCGGCGCGCGCCCCGCCTTCCACTACGTGATCGGGGGCTGTGGTAAACTTGTGGAAGCGCTGGCAGATGTGGTGCGCCAGCACGGCGGGGATATTCGGACCGGCACACGGGTACAGAAGATCATGGTCGAGGACGGACGGGTCACAGGGGTACGCTTTGAAGACGGCCGTTGCGAGCCGGCCGGGCTGGTGATAGCAAGCGGAGGGGCACACGAGACATTCTTCGGGCTGGTCGGTCGAGACCACCTGCCCGGGGATTTTGCTGCACGCGTCGCCGATGTACCTTTTATGGAGTCGGTCTTGATGGTACACGTCGGGATTGACTTTGATCCGACCCCCTACCAGCCGCTACCGCTCTGCTACTACTACAACACCTACGATGTCGAAGGCGGCATTGAACGCTGCAGGCGCGGTGAATATCACGAGGGCAAGGACGGCTTCCTGATCTACATCCCCTCGCTACATTCGCCGGAGATGGCGCCGCCGGGCCACCACGCAGTGACCGTCTATACCATCGCTCCCAATCACCTGAGCGAGGGAACGTGGACCCAGCGCCGCGACGAGATGGCCGATAAGCTGCTGGCCGAGGCCGGCAAGGTGATACCGGGCCTGGGTGAGCGTGCCCAGGTAAAGGTCATCCTCACCCCCCATGATTTCCGTGTGCGCACGCTTCAGGAACATCACAGTTTCGGCGGTGTGGCCCCGGTGCTCGGCAGGTCAGGAGCACCCCACAGGACACCGATCCGGGGACTGTGGTTCGTGGGCGCTCAGAGCGAAAGCAATGCCGGAGTGGCCAATTCTATCGTTGGGGCATGGCGGGCCGTCAGGATGATAAGAAAGGAAGGCTGGATGTGAGCAAGGCGGACATCGGACTGATCGGTCTGGCTGTTATGGGGCAGAACCTGGCCCTCAATATGAACGACCACGGTTTCAAAGTGGCGGTGTTCAATCGCACCCTCTCGAAAGTGGATGAGTTCATCCAGGGAGCAGCCAGGGACACCGGTATTATCGGCGCGTATTCACTGGAGGAACTGGTCGGTCTGCTCAAAAGACCCCGCCGGGTGATGCTGATGGTCAAAGCAGGCCAGCCGGTAGACGATTTCATCGAGGCGCTCATCCCATTACTTGAGGCGGGCGATATCATTATTGACGGGGGCAATTCCAATTTTGAGGACACCATCCGCCGCACCCGTGAAGTCGAATCCAGGGGGTTGTACTACATCGGCACTGGCATCTCCGGCGGTGAGGAAGGAGCACGTTACGGCCCGTCCATTATGCCGGGCGGTTCTCCGGCTGCCTGGCCGCATGTCAGGCCAATCTTCCAGGCCATCGCGGCCCGGACAGACGATGGCACCCCCTGTTGCGATTGGGTAGGGGAGAACGGCGCCGGCCATTATGTCAAAATGGTGCATAACGGCATCGAATACGGTGACATGCAGCTCATCAGCGAAGCCTATTTCCTGATGAAAGAGCTGCTGGGGCTGAACCACGATGAAATGCACCACATCTTCGACGATTGGAACCGCGGTAAGCTGGACTCATACCTGATCGCGATCACTGCCGACATCCTCGCCTATAAAGACGATGATGGCTCCCCGCTCCTGGAGAAGATCCTTGACGCCGCCGGCCAGAAGGGCACCGGGAAGTGGACGGCTATTTCAGCGCTTGATATGGGCGTCCCGCTCACATTGATCGTCGAAGCTGTGTTCGCCAGATGTCTGTCAGCGCTGAAGGAGGAACGCATGGCTGCATCGAAGGTGCTTAATGGTCCATCCGTCGCCTTCACCGGAGACAAGGAGGCCTTCGTCCGCGACCTTCACGATGCTCTGTACGCTTCCAAGATCATCTCCTACGCTCAGGGGTATATGCTGATGCGCCAGGCAGCCAGAGAGTACGGCTGGAACCTCAACCTGGGCGGCATCGCGCTGATGTGGCGTGGGGGGTGCATCATCCGTTCCGTTTTCCTGGGCAAGATTAAAGAGGCTTTTGATAAGAATCCTGACCTTTCAAATCTGCTCCTCGACGACTATTTCAACGCCGAGGTCGCGGCAGCGCAGACCGGGTGGCGTCGGGTGGTGGCACAGGCAGCATATGCCGGCCTGCCGGTGCCGGCGATGTCCAGTGCGCTCGCCTTCTACGATGGCTACCGGCGTGAGCGACTGCCGGCCAATCTGATCCAGGCGCAACGCGATTACTTCGGCGCGCACACTTATGAACGCACTGACCGGCCGCGTGGCGAGTTTTTCCACACTGACTGGAGCGGGAGCGGAGGCAGTGCGACTTCCACATCTTATCAGGCTTAGGAGGTGGACTTGCCACAGTATAATGTGCTCGTTGCCCAGTCAGGCGGGCCATCGCCGGTGATCAACAATTCACTGCGCGGCGTTGTCGAAACCTGCATGGCTATGCCCGAACACTTCGGCAGCATCTATGCGGCACTTCACGGCATCGAGGGGGTTCTCAAAGAGGAGTTGCTGGATCTCTCCGCACAGGATGCGGAAGAGATCGCCCTGCTGCGCACCACGCCAGCGGCTGGCGCAATTGGCACCTGCCGTTATAAGCTCAGGCGTGAGCAGGACTTCGAGCGCGTCATTGCCGTCCTGCGTGCCCATCAGATAGGCTACTTCTTCTACATAGGCGGCAATGACTCGATGGATACGGCCAACAAGATCGCGCGACTGGCGCGGGAAAAAGGGATGGAGCTGGTCGTTACCGGCGTGCCCAAGACGATTGACAATGATGTAGGCGATAGCGAGTTCAGGCTCGTTGATCATACGCCCGGTTACGGCAGCGCGGCGCGCTACTGGGCGCTCACCGTCCAGAATCTTGACGAGGAGAACCGCGGCTCCTACACCTCCGCTCCGGTGCTGGTGGTGCAGGTTATGGGGCGCAGGATAGGCTTCATCCCTGCGGCTTCTCGCCTGGGCGATCCAGAGCGCCAGATGCCGTTGCTCATATTTATGGCCGAATCCGGCCTTTCACTGGAGGAACTGGCCGACCGCGTGGCCGACACGGTGCGCGAGCACAGACGTGCGATCGTCATCGTCAGTGAAGGCTTCGATGTGGGGGACATCGGTGCCCGTAAGGATGCCTTTGGTCACACGATGTTCTCCGCCAGCAGGATGACTGTGGCACAATGCATTGTCAATTACCTGAACGAGGCAGGACTGCCGGCACGGGGTAACATGCCGGGCACCCTCCAGCGTCACGACATCATCTACGCCTCAACGGTGGACCTGGAGGAGGCGTATCAGGTGGGACAGCAGGCAGTGTTCATAGCACTGAAGCATGGCACCGGCTATATGGCGACCATCCTGCGCGACCCGGGGCCGCTGTATCGGGTTCACTACGATAAAGTCCCGCTGGAGGTGGTGGCAAACTCTGAGCGCACCTTCCCGGCTTCCTGGATCCTGCCCTCGCGCACCGACGTCAGCGATGAGTTCGTGCACTATGCACGCCCGCTCATAGGCGAAGACTGGCCCAGCGTGCCCCTGGTGAACGGCCTCCAGCGCTTCGCCCGCTTCAAGCCCATCTTTGCCGAAAAGAAGGTCACTATTCAGGCTGTAGGGGCATAGCATCGCTATACCATTACCAACCTGCCCCCTGGTTTGATGCCTTGCTCCCGCTATCGGAGGCTGCTGAAAAAGTCTCGGTTTGCACCGCAGTCACCATGTGCCCTGGCGGGGCACCAGGTCACGGTCATCTGGAGCTGGCCGGCTACGACATTCGCCAGGTGCCGATGGCTGCGCTTTGCGCCGGTCTGAGCGTAGATTGGCCGCCGGAGGTCGCCCAAGGCCACGTCCCAAACCCGTGACGCTCACCGACATAACCTTGACAAACAGCTCACGCGCGGTATAATGCTACCACCTGGGGCCCGCTAGCTCAACAGGAAGAGCAGGGGACTCTTAATCCCTTGGCTGCAGGTTCGAGTCCTGCGCGGGTCACCTGCCCATCGTTCTTGTCGCCACAGCGCAATAGGGAAACAGGGTCGCCTGGTCCTGGCCGGCAGGCGGCCCTGTTGGTTTCTGGCAGCCTGTAACCGCTCTGCCAGGAGCAGGTCGTGGGCAACACCCGGGCACCCACATTGGCCAGAAGACCGACCGCAACCAGACACAATAAGAGCGCAAACAGATGTGTCTCCAGGCAATCCAAGCCTGGCAGGTGATGTTACCTCGCCGGGCGTGAATCTGACCAATCAAGGGGAGTTATATGGACGAACCGGACGATAAGCGCAATGCGCGCGCCTATGGCTGGCAGCGGCTGGCCACCGACTATCCATACATCTATCACATGTTCCGCGTCCGGTGCGACCAGGTACGTTGGCCCGACGGCCACATCTCACCCTACGCCTATGTACAGGGTGCGAACGCAGTCTGGGTCGTGCCGGTGACCCCCGAAGGGAGGATCGTGCTCATTCGCCAGTTCCGCTACACAATTGATGATTGGTGCTGGGAGGTTCCTGCCGGGGGTTTTCACGACTTTGCAGGCGACCCGCTGGCTCTGGCGAAGAAGGAGCTGGCCGAGGAAATCGGTGGCGAGAGCGATGATCTGCTTTACGTGGGTTATTTCCGCCCCGGCGTCAGCACGATTGATGAGCTCTGCCACATCGTGTTGGCCCGTAACGTCCGCCTGAGCCACCTGCCGCGCCGCGAGCCAGGCGAGATCATCGAAGTGCACATCATGCCACCGGAGCGCGCACTGACTATGGCGCGCAACGGCGAGATGCTGGACGGCCACAGCGCGCTCGCGCTCTTGCGCTGCGAGCCGTTGATTACCGGGTGAGTGGAGAATGGAGTGAGTGTCTCTTTGGCCACCAGCCGCATCACCGGCTGGAGGAAGTTGAAGTAGACCAAGACACGGCGGTAGACTTGGTTCAGCAGGATGGTTTGGGCCACTGTATAACTTCGGTAGCATTTTATGTGATATAACACGGGGTCATTGACAAAACCACAATGCCATAGTACAATGCCACTCGCTTTTTGTCCGGCGCCGTCCTGCTTATGGTGGGTGATATGATCAGAAAAATTAACCCTCTGGCAGTAATAATTCCCGTGATACTCATCCCTCTTATAACCCTGGTGTGCCTGTGCCAGCCGCACACAACGCAGGCCCGGGGTATGCCCTCCGAAATAAAACCCGGTACAATAAAGAACGCGACATCGCAGCCTCTCGAAGCGGTCAAGACCGTCCACCCCTCCCAGGCTCACCCCGGCGATCACCTGACCTATACCGTGCGTATCACCAACACTTCAGGCACATTGCTGTGGCCGGTCTGGATGAGCGATACGTTGCCGGCTCTGGTGAGTCTGGTACCGGGCAGTATAACCGCTACCATGGGCACATTTGGCGTAACAGGCGGCACTATTACGTGGAACATCACGCTTGAACCAACCGGTACCGTATGGCTACCGTCTATGCAATCAGCAGCGCTCACCTTCACCGTACAAATAACGCCTGGTTTAAAAACAAGCATGCGCCTGACAAACACAGCGGAGCTCACCGCTACAGGATCGCTGGTCAGGGCCGAGGCGGGCGTAGACGTGGTGCCCAGGTTCACCGTGTGGCTCCCTGTTATCCTGCGTAACTATCCTCCTGTGCTCAACTTACATCCCATCCCCGAGCCGGACAATCGTGCTTACACTGTGTCGTGGGATGGCCTGCTGGTACCCTTTGACGTGTACGTGCTCCAACAGGCCCGCACTCCTGGCTTCGGAACCGTGGATCAGGAGTGGCGAACGACCAGCGCCTCCCAATACGTGGAAAATGCTTACTGCGCCTACTACTACCGGGTCCGGGCAGACTATACTGCAGGATGGGGGGTGGGGCCATGGAGCCCTGTCAGGCAGGGCAAGGCATCCCCTCCTGACCCACCCACTTTGAACGAGGTGCCTGCCCCCAATACGGACAGAACTTTTGTAGTCAACTGGTCCTCTGTGAATATTCCCGTTCAGCGTCCAGGGGTCGCCGTTGACCGGTACGTGCTTCAGGAAGCATTCGACCCCGAATTTAAAGAGATCAGGCAGGAACTCCGCACCTCCCAGACCTGGCTACAGCTTTCCGGAGTCTCCTCATACGGTGCTTTCTATTACCGTGTGCGCGCCGACGACGATGATTGTTGGGGAGCAGGACCATGGAGCAACATCAGGCGGGGAGCGGCTTTACCACCTGATCCACCTGTGCTGAACCAGCAGCCCAGGTTCAATGGGGCCGGCTCATACCTGGTTAGCTGGTCTCCGGTTTCCGTTCCTTCGGGCGTCACAGTAGATCACTACGTGCTGCAGGAATCCACCAGTGCGGACTTTGCCAGCGTGCGACGGGAGTGGGTTGTCGCCGGCACGTCTCAGGCTGTGCCCCTGGACTGGACATACAGAACACTTTACTATCGCGTGCGTGCCGACAGCGCACGCTGGTGGGGGGAAGGACCGTGGAGCAGCGTGCTGGGCTTCTACATAACCTACTTTGACGACTTCAGCGACCCCGAGAGCGGTTGGAGCCGCATGGAAGTACTGGTCATACCGGAAACCGGCACCCACTACAGATTGCGTTACGAGTATGGCCATTACCGCATCATGATAGATCAGGGAGGACCGTATATATGGTTCTACCAGCCCGATGCCCTGGCGCCCTTCACTCCACCCTCCGATAAGTATTGTGTCGAGACAACCATGCGCTTCGAAAAAGGGCAGCCACCTTACACTCAGTATAACTACTATCCTTATTGGGCTAACGCTGGCATAGTCTTCGGGGCAAATGATGCCAACACTGAGTTATATGCTCTGTGTCTGAGTGTGGGGGAGGGCAGCTCTATGGGCTGGTTTGTGGTACACAATCCTACCTACGCCTTCCCCAAAAAAGGTTGCAATTATAAGCCTGGAGTGATTAGGGGTGAGGACGGGGGGCTGAATGCCAACAACTGGTATAAACTCCAGGCCAGTGTGGACAGTGACACCGTCACCATATATATAAACGGCGTCTATAAAGGCACCTATACAATGCCAGGGCTCTCATCAATGACACGAATAGGTGTGGTAGGAGGTGATTACGAAATAACGCCGGTGGATGTGCGCTTCGATTACTTCAAAGTGACGCCAGACAAAGCCTGTGAGCCATAGCAACGGTGCCCGGAGCAAATTCGTACTATATTGACCAGGAGCTGAGTACTCTTTCAGAAAGTGGATGTCTGTCTGCTTTGAACAAAAGCCGGCGTTCTGACATGGCTCATCTGAAGGCTCGACTCCAGACTTGTTCGGAGTCCGGGTTCACTGTATGGCCGACTCAGGTAGAAGCACGCTGAAAGCAGCGACTTTTCGGGGAGAGTGGCTTTTCCTCTGCCTGACTGTGCTCCTGGCAGCCTGGCTCCGTTTTCAGCGCCTTGACCATGCCGAGTTTATCTGGGATCAGGCCGAGATCTCCAGATGGGCACTGGATATGGGGCGTAAGGGCCACATCACCTGGATTGGCCCATGGTCGTCCACACGCCTGGATACTTTCCCCTATGCCATCTGGCTGATGGCGATACCTTACGCGCTCTCCCCCAGCCCCGTTTTCGCCACCGGCTTCATCGCCGCACTCAATCTGTGCGTCGTGCCGGCATGTTATTTTCTCACCCGTCGCTGGTTCGGCCGGATAGCCGCAGCGTGTGCCACACTACTTCTGGCTGTAGCCCCCTGGGCGGTGATATACTCGCGCAAGGTGTGGCACACTGAATTGCTTCCGCCATTTGTGTTGCTCTACGTGACAACCGGGTGGCTCGCATTCGTGCGCAGAAAGCGCTGGGCGCTACCTGCCCATTGTCTCTCTCTGGCAGTACTGATCCAGATTCACCTGACCGGGCTGGCTTTTATCCCGCTTACCGCTCTCTGGACATTGATCTTTGGGCGCCGTATAGACTGGCGTGCCATGCTGATCGGTATGCTCCTGGCAGCCATAACCTTCGTACCTTATTTCATCGTGGATGCCGGCAAGGGCTGGCGGAACGTGCGCCTCTTCATCGAGATCGTGCGCCGACCGGCGAAGGTGAGCTGTGATGCCTTCCACTATACCTGGATCATCGCCACCGGACTCGAGCTACACTGGCTGACCGGTCCGGACCGCTACCCCGATTTCGTGGCCAGCACCCCCAACCTGCGCCCATTATTTGCGCTCGAGGGCGGGATAACTTCCGTCGGTGTACTGCTCGCCCTGATACGATCAATGCGGCGGGCACACCAGGGCCTGGACGATGAGACCTCCGTCGCGTTGATGACCACGACCTGGCTGCTGATGCCGGCTGCGTTCCTGACACGCAACACAACCGGCGTGGCTCCACATTACTTTACCACTACCCTGCCCGCGCCATTTATCCTGTCCGGTTGGTTACTTTCCCTCCTCTGGAGACACGCCGGACGGATGGCGACGGTTGGGCGGCGGCTTGCGTCCGGGCTGGTCATCATACTGGCCCTTGCCCAGGCTTACGAGAGCCATGCCCTGATTCGCTTTGTGACGACACACCACACACCCAGAGGGTACGGCACCCCGCTGGTCTATGAGTTCCGGGCACTGCAGGTGGTCACGCAGCTTGCGCAGGAGGCAGGCGAAGCCGAAGTCATCCTCCTCTCCGAAGGGGACGATCCTCGTATGTATGAGATGCCCGCCGTGGCCGATGTGCTGATGTACGAAAGCAGTATCCCCCACCGGTCGGTGGATATCCGCACCACGCTCGTCCTGCCCGCCGCTCCGGCTGTGTACTGGGCGACCTTCGACGATACACATGGGGAAGCTCTGCTGGCCTCATTAACACCCGAGTTGAGTGATATGCGCATCCCGCTGCGAGAAAACGCGCGCTCGTTTCGCTTCTACCGCTGGCCTGGCGGCCGGCCACAGCCAGCCGATCTGCGCCAGCCGCCCGGCGGTCCCTATACCTGGGCCAACGGTGCCCAACTGGTGGGCTACAGACTGGCAGGCAGGCTGCAGCCGGGCAATCCCATCCAATGGACTTTAGTATGGCGAGTAGCTAATCCGCCCGACGGAAAAGTCCAGTACCATTGGTTCAATCATCTGTTGGACCGGGAAGGCCGGATGTGTGCCCAGAGCGATGGCCCGAGCATGGTATCTTTCTATTGGCGCAATAACGATACAATGCTCAACTGGTTCACGCTTGAGATCCCGGCTGACGCTTATCCCCCTTACACCATGCGGGTGGGCATGTACACCTACCCGGGACTGGAAAACATCCCCGTTGTCAGCGCGGGCATCTCGCAGGAATGGGTAGAGGTAGGACCACTGGATGGTCAGCAATGACTCTGCTATGGCAAAACGCCAGCTAAAAGAGCGGGCGAAGGGGATTCTGTGTACCCTCTGGCCGATTGTCGTCCTGACGCTTTTATGCCTTGCCTTCTACTGGGACGCGTTGTGGGTGCGTGAATATGAGGGCCTCAGCGTCCTGGGGCGGGACGCGACAGACATGCACGCCCACTGGCTGCGCTTCGCCGCCGCCTCCCTCAAGACAGGTCGGTTTCCCCTGTGGAATCCTTACCTGTTCTCGGGCCAGCCTCTGGTTGCCAATCCGCAGGCGGCATTGTTCTACCCACCCACATGGTTGATAATGGTGCTCCCCGTCGTCAAAGCACTGAACCTGATCGCGGTACAGCACCTGTGGCTGGCCGGCGTGGGTATGTACGGCTGGCTGCGTTCAGAGGGCGCTTCCCCGGCCGGGGCACTTTTTGGCGCAACAGTGCTCACCTTCAGCGGCTTTTCGTCTGTGCGCATGCACGAGGGACACATAGGAGTTATCACCACCAGTTCCTGGTTACCCTTCGTGCTCTGGGCATTTTCTGTTGCTGCCAAACGTTCCTCCTGGAGCATTGCCCTCCTGGGAGGAGTACCGGTGGGACTCTCGATCCTGGCCGGACATACAGCTTCCTTTGTCTACGTAGCATTGGGCCTGCTGGCCTATGCCATCTGGTACGCCTGGGACAGCCGGCGGAGGGCGGGTACAGACGAGGCCCCAACCCGGAACCTGCTGCTGCATCCTGGCCTTGCAGCCCTGATGTTGCTTGCTGGTATTGCTCTGGCCGCGATACAATTGCTCCCGATGGTTGAGTTTTCTGCCCTCTCAACCCGTCAACTTTCCCCCAGATACGAGTTTGCGGCCCGCTTTTCCTGGCCGCCCGGGTATTTGCTCACTCTACTTGTGCCCAACTTTTTCGGCGAGCCGGCGCACACCGGCTACTGGGGCGACGGCGTGTACCATGAGTACATCTACTACGTGGGAATCCTGCCCCTATTTTTGGCAGCCCTGGGATTGAGATGCCGTCACCGTCTCACGCCCTTCCTGTTCGCTCTGGGTCTGGGTTCACTGTTGCTGGCCTTTGGCAGGTACGGTGCACTGCATCCTTTCTTGTACCGGTTCATTCCGGTTTTCAAAATGATGCGGGTGCCGGCACGTGCGGGATTCCTCTTCACACTGAGTGCGGCAGCACAGGCAGGCCTGAGCCTTACGGCACTGGAGTCCGCGCATCAGCGTGCTCTGCTGCCGGGGTCACTGAGCCGCTCGCTGGTAGCGGGCGTGACAGCGGGAGCAGTGTTGCTCATCGTGGCGAGCTTCGCCGCCTTCGCTATGGGCCGCGAAACGCTCCCGGCAGCCGGTCGCTTATGGCATCAGGCCAATCAGGTAACCCTGTTTCTGCTGTTCTTTTTGCTATCGGCAGGATTGCTGAAAGCATGGCCCAGGCTGCCATTGCGTCAGTCTGTGTGGCTGGCTACCGGCCTGGCCGTATTGGACCTGTGGACTTTCGGTAGTGGAATGGTCGAAGTGAGCAGCATACCGGTGCAGGGTGCCTGGCACGTGGCTGCCCAGGCCGTAGCAACTAATGAAAACGAGCGTCTTCCGCTTACGCGAGTGCTCCCCTGGGGTTTCAGCGACATAGACCAGAGCGGCGGCATGGAGGTGGGCCTGTATAGCGTTTTCGGGTATGATCCGCTGGTGCTTCAACGCTACCAGGAGTTCATTGATTCGCGCCCTGACCTACAGGCGCGGACTTATGACCTGCTCAATGCTGGCTATCTGATCACACTGGCGCCTCAGGAGTTTCCAGCGCTTCCAGACGCTCCCCGCCTGGTGTTGGAACGAGACGGAACGTGGGTATACAGGCGCCCGAACGCCCTGCCCAGAGCCTGGATCGCCACCCGTGTCGAAGTATTGGATGATGTCGCCACCCTGGCACGCATCCACGCGCCGGATTTCGACCCGCGCACCACAGCGCTGGTGGATACTCCTGTTATGTGCCCGGGTGCAGGACCGCCAGAGGAGAATCGGGTAGAGCTGGTACACTATGAGGGGAACCGTATTGAGGCACTGGTGCAGGGCGGCGGGGGCATGCTGATCTTCAGCGAAATTTATTACCCCGGCTGGTATGCCGCCGTTGACGGCGAGCGAGTACCACTGGTGCGGGCGGACTACCTCTTGCGTGCTTTGTGCGTGCCGGCAGGAACACACCACATTGTGCTGACGTACGACCCGCCGCTGCTGAAAGCAGGTCTGATCGTCACCGCCGTGACGCTCTCTACAATAACCGTGGCTTCAGCGCTGCTGTCTCGACGGGAGTCCACCAGAGCTTAAGGCATGCATTGTATTCACGCCGCGGGTGTTCACAAGCTGTACCCGTAACTGCCTGCCCACGCCGACTGAAGCCGCCCGCCTGGGGCCGCAGGCCTTCGGCCTGCGCTGACCGCAAAACCGTACAGGCGGCACCCCTATGGGGCGAGGCTTGCCTCACCCCCGCCACAGGCCTGCGCCGGCCGGGGGCATCGGCGCAGGCCGACGCCCGGCACAGCGTGCCCAGGAAGGCTGATTTCCAATCAGCGCATAAGCGACAGGCCAGTCGGGCAGTTAGTTACGGCAGCCCGAAGTGTAAACCGATTTCACAGAGAAAATAGACCATCCCACAAAAACCATCGCAACCGCGAAGGTTTTGGGACAGGGATCCTCATCACAGGGGCTTTACCCGCCGATCTCCGACATCAGCCGCCCCTCAGGCAGCACACGCTCATCCAGATGGTGACGCTGGGGTTTATTGCTGATGCCGCTCAGCAGAAGCGCCTCGATCTCGGAAACATCCGCCCCCTGACGCAACGGGGTACGCAGGTCAATCTCGTAATCGGAGAGGAGGCAGGGACGCAGATGACCATCGGCGGTGAGGCGCAGACGATTACATCCGTAGCAGAAATGCTCACTGAGCGGGGTGATGAAGCCTACCGTGCCGTGCGCTCCGGGTAGACGGTAATAACGGGCCGGACCGTTTCCCACCTCCAGCGCCGCCGGTTCAAGTGGCCCCAGCACATCTTCGATACACCGACGAATCTCCCGGGCTGTGATGACATGCTCCTGCCACCGGCCATACATCGCGTCGTCGGTCACCAGCGGCATCAACTCGATGAAGCGCACATGCCAGCCTTCCTCTACTGTCCTGCGCGCCAGGTCTACCACCTCATCATCGTTCAGCCCGCGCATAACCACGGTGTTGATTTTAATCGGATGCAGCCCGGCACCACGCGCTGCCTCCATCCCGGCCAGCACATCCTCCAGATTTCCAAACCGCGTGATGAGCTGGAAACGCTCAGGACGCAGCGTATCCAGGCTGATGTTGACCCTTCGCAGGCCTGCTGCGGCCAACTCCGCCGCATAACGGGCCAGAAGCGTGCCGTTAGTCGTCATCGCCAGGTCGTCAATGCCAGGAATCTGCGCGATCATACGCACCAGCTCTACCAACCCCAGGCGCACCAGAGGCTCGCCGCCGGTTAAACGCACCTTGCTGATGCCCAGCCTGGCAGCCGCCCGTACAACGGTCTCGATCTCTTCGTAGCGCAGAATCTCCTCGTGTGGCTGCCAGGGGACGCCCTGAGGCGGCATGCAATAGATACAGCGCAGATTGCACCGATCGGTCACAGAGATACGCAAATAGCTGATGGGGCGCTGATAGGCATCCAGGCGGGTCATCCCTGAGCTCCAGGAAACACATGCACAGCCGATGCTTTGAAAGCGGTGTACACCTCTTCACCCTCACGCAGCGCCATCTCTTCCAGCGATCTTCTGGTAATGGCACAGACAAGGTCCAGGGGAGGAGACGCTTCGGGTGCGCCTCCTCCACCGGAGAGATGCACTGTTACGTAGATGATGCTCCCCCGATCTGCAATGCCTGCAATGCGGCCGGGAAAGGAATTCCGCACGCTGGAACGGAACGGTTCTCTGGAGATGATAATGTCCTCCGGCCTGAGGGAACCGTATACCTGTCCGGTCAGGTCGGTCACCACAGCCATATCCATGCTGCCGACAGAGAGCAGCTTGTGACCATCCCCGGCCGGGCGCAATATTCCCTTAAAAACGTTTCTCACCCCGACGAAACGGGCCACGAACTCAGAATTTGGTTTCCTGAAGATCTCCTCCGGCGGCCCTACCTGCAACACCTTACCCTGGTGAATGACGGCGATCCTTGCCCCCAATGACACCGCTTCCTCAAAGTCGTGCGTGACGTGGATGACAGTCGCTTTCAGAGCGCAATGCAGGCCGGCCAGCTCGCGTTGCAACAGCTCGCGGGTGGCCGGATCAAGGGCAGCAAGCGGCTCGTCAAGGAGCAACAGCCGGGGAGTGATAACGAGAGCACGCGCCAGCGCGACCCTTTGCCTCTCGCCCCCGCTCAGCATGTCCGGCTTACGGTGATGCAGATGTGTGATCCCCAGGAGTTCAGATACGGCGTACACACGCTCCCTTATCTGGCGATCGCTGCCGACATCCCTCCGCCTGCCCCGAAGGCGCAGGCCAAAGGCGATATTTTCAAAAACGTTCAGATGGGGAAACAACATGGCGTTCTGGTACACAAACCCTACCCCCCGCTTTTCCGGTGGCAGGTCGGTCACATCCACTTCGTCTATGAGGATGCGTCCCCGGAGCGGGCGGTGAATGCCGGCGATCGTTTCGAGAAGCACGGTTTTACCGGCCCCGGTCGGCCCCAGGATGACGAAATACTCGCCGGCGGCCACATCAAGCGTAATCCCCTCCAGGCTGAACTCACCCAGCTCCACATGGAGTTGCTCTAATCGGACTTCCCCCATACCTCCCTTCTCCTCCGGGTGGTCATCCGCCATCCTGCCCGGCTCCCCCGACCGGCGATCATTCGCAGTGCCACAAAAGCTACCAGGGAGACCAGGACCATCAGCGCCGCTACAGGTTGAGCGCGGCGAAGACCCCACGACTCAAAACGCTCGTAGAGCAGTACCGGAGCAACCATCGGGTGATAGGCCAGGATGACAATGGCCCCAAATTCACTTAACCCTCGTGCCCACATCATGATGGCGCCGGAGAAAATGTTGCGCCAGGCCATCGGGAGCGAGACACGCCAAAAGCTTTCCCAGTGGGATGCGCCGAGCGTGCGGGCCGTGTGCTCCAACCGCGGGTCTATCGCCTCAAATCCCTCGCGTGCAGCGTTGACCAGGAAAGACATGCTCACAAACAGCATGGCCACAACGATGCCCGGTATGGCAGAGACAAATCTGATCCCCAGGAGGCCAGACACCCGCCCCAGAAATGTGTGCCGCCCGAAGACCATGAGCAGTGCGATCCCGGCCGCTGTATGGGGCACGACGACGGGTAAGTCTATAATCCCCTCGACCAGCCACCTGGCCGGGAAGTCATGGCGGGCAAGCAAATAAGCCAATGGGACGCCCGTCAGTAAAGCAATAGCCGTGGCGACCAGCGAGGCACCAAAGGTCAGGAGGATCGAGCGCTGCACCTCCTGGTCCAGTAGAGTCTCCCAGATCAGGGCCGGAGGCGCTGCGACTATACGGAGCAGTGGCCAGGCGATAAACAGCACCAGCAATGCGCCGGGTATGGCAAAAGCGGTAAGAGTGCGACGATCCATGACCAAACCTCACCGATCCGTTCCCTGTCTGCCGTCCGTTGCAGCAACGACCAGGTCCCTCAGCCCGGCGGGCAAAGCATCCACCTGCTCACTCACTGCCGGCACGAGGGGGGAGTGACCCGTCGCCTTCATGATCTCCTGCCCCTCCGGTCCGAGCAGGAACTTCAGGAACTCGAAGGCCAGCTCAGGGCGGGGGGCGTTCTCAGGGATGGTTAATCCGTAAACGATCGGTGCGCCTTCCTGAGTGATGGTGACACCCTCCGGGCCTGTCAGCTCTACCGAAGCCCGCCGGTAGAAATCAGCATCTCCGGCTCTGCTCAGATTGATCTCGTCCGGCAACTCCACGAACTTCAAACCGTGCTGCACTGCCACCGAGCGGTACTCGAAGGCGTAGTCCATATCGCCGGATTGGAGGAGGGGGATCAGGTCGGTCTCTTTGGGACGGATGTTTTCCGGGGGACAATGCTCTCGCAATCGGGAGTAGAGGCCGGGGAGCCGGTAGTACTCCTCGGCCAGTTGCCAGACCAGCAGCGTGCGGTAACCGCAAGGGTCGGCATTGGGATCGGAGTGACCGTAGACCACATCGCTGCGGGTGATGATTTCGTACCAGTTCTGCGCGGTGATCTCGTCAGCATACCTGGAGCGGTCGGTAAAGGCAATGACCATTTCGTTGCTGGCAAACTGGATGTTCCAGTCAGCAAAGGTGGGGATCAGCAGATTGTCAATTACAGTGTAATCGGCGACGAGCACGAGATCGGCCTGCCGCCCCAGCTCGCTCACCTTGCGCGCGCTCACCAGGCTACCGGCAGCCTCAGTCTCAAAGGCCACACCCGGGTGGCGAGTTTTGAAAGCGCGGGTCAGTTGCTCCAGCGGCACAATCAGGCTGCCTGCATGGAATATGATTATCGTGCCCTGCAGCCTGTTCAGAGCAGGGTCCGCAACGGGCTTGCGAGATTGTACGGGGGCACAGCCACTCAGCAGTGATGAAAGTAGCGCCAGTGCAGCAATAACCCGCAATCGTTTCGCTTTCACGATCTCCGCACTCTACTGTTATCTGGGGGAGTTGCTGCCGGCTATCTCAAGCAGCTTGAGAGGGATCGGCGCATCCCCTTTCCAAACACGGGAGGCGTGGTCGTTTCCGGCCACACCCTGCCGGCCTCACGCCATGGGCTGGGCCTTTAGGCCATGAGGCTCGGAGATGCTATAGGCTACAGGCAGTCTTGGGCTGCCAGCCAGAGATGGGCTGCCCATACCCCTGCTTCTGGGATATATGATAACACAGCAGATGGAGAAGTCAACCCATACAAATTGTGGGACGATTGCGAGCAGTTGTCTCACAAACCCGGCACTGGATCAGCCGCCACGTCGTGCTTCCAACTGGGCCAGGAGCAATTCCTTCATTAACTGTGGGTTTGCCTTCCCCTGGGTAGCCCTCATCACCTGTCCCATCAACCAGCCGAACACCTGTGTCTTACCGCTGAGGTACTGGGCAACCTCAGAGGGGTTCCTGTCCAGTACCTGCGCGATGACCTGTTCCAGCGCCGTGGCATCGGAGATTTGAGCCAGTCCTCGCTCCTCCACGATCTGTCGGGCGGCGCGGCCGGTGGTGAACATTTCCTCCAGCACTCGCTTAGCGGTGTTGAGATTGATGGTCCCGTTCTGCACCAGAGCGAGCAGTTCCGCCAGCATGGGCGGCGGCGGGGCGCTGGCGATCGTGCGCCCGCTTTCATTCATCAGGCGGAACAGTTCACCGGTAATCCAGTTCGCAACACTCTTGGGATCGGTTACGCCTGACGCGGCGGAGAGAGTGGCTTCGTAATAATCGGCTATGGCCTTGTCCGCCACCAACAATCCGGCATCATAGTTGCTCAGGCCGTAGTCCCTGATGAAACGGGCCCGTCTGGCGTCGGGTAACTCCGGCAGGCTGGCGCGCAGTTCCTCGACCCACTCACGGCTGACCTCCAGTGGGGGCAGGTCAGGGTCGGGGAAGTAGCGGTAATCGTGAGCATATTCCTTGCCCCGCTGGGGCACGGTGACGCCGCGCGATTCATCCCAGCCCATCGTCTGCTGGGTGATTGTGCCACCGGCTTCGAGCGTGGCGATCTGGCTCTCGATCTCATATGCCACAGAGCGGGCCAGCGCCCGAAAAGAGTTCAGGTTCTTAATCTCGTGGCGGGGATTCAGCTCAGCGGAACCGACCGGCCTGACGCTGACGTTAGCCTCGAAGCGCATCACGCCCTTCTCCATATCCCCCGAGTTTATCCCAAGGTAGACCAGGTATGAATACAGCCTGGTGGCGTAGGCCATCACCTCAGCAGCAGAGCGCATATCCGGCTCACTCACAATTTCGAGTAGCGGCACACCGGCACGGTTCAGGTCCACCCGGCTGCTCCCATCGCCCATATGGTACAGCTTGCCGGTGTCCTCCTCCATATGGGCGCGGGTGATGCGGATGCGTTTGGTCCCCTCGTCGGTCTCGATATCCAGGTAGCCGTTCACGCACAGGGGCAGCTCGTACTGGGAAATCTGATAGCCTTTGGGGAGGTCGGGGTAGAAATATGACTTACGGGCAAAGCAGCTCACAGGGGGGATTTCGCAGTTAAGCGCCAGCCCGGTCTTGATGGCCATCTCAATAGCGCGCCTGTTGATGACCGGCAGAGTACCAGGCATACCGGCACAGACCGGGCAGACATAAGTGTTAGGCGGCAAATCGCCGGTATCCTCAACCACCGGGCAGGAACAGAACATTTTGGAGCGGGTATGGATCTGAGCGTGGACTTCCAGGCCGATAACCGGTTCGTATTTCACAGCTTCCTCCGATGCTTGTTTTTTGTGGTGACAGGAGTTACGCGCAGGAGTTACGCAGTTGCGATTGGATTGGTTCGTGGAACAAGGCTTTCCAGCCTGTCTGGACAGCCTGGAAAGGCCGTCCCACATAGTCAGCATACCGGCAGGAAATCAAGTGCGTAAGTCCTGTTACGTGGTGGACCCGGCGGGCTTACCATCCATCTCACAAGCGAAAGCCCGGATGAAGGTCCTGCCATTAATTGTTATGGTCAGGCAATGATATTCTCCACACCAGAGCGCTTTCCCCCGTGGGTGTGAAGCCGAAACGACGGTACAGCCGCTGGGAGACATGGTTGCTCTGTTGGGTATTAAGGGTAACCTCTTCCGCACCCCATTCCCAGAAAGCAAGCAGCGCGTCGCGCAGCAGTTGTGAGCCTATGCCGTGCCCCTGATGGCCGGGCGTGACGGCAATGCGATTGAGATGTGCCATCGGCTCGTTTACGTCGCCGGTAGCGTAGCCCACAATCTCTCCCTTTACCTCCGCCACGACAAAATAAGGTGAGGCGGTGATCCCGTGTCGGATGGTAAGCTCGCCATTCCACCAGTGAGGTGGAAACGCCGCCCGGTCCACAGCCGTGATGGCGGGGATATCCTGTTCGGAGGAAGTGCGCAGATGCACGTTGCAAGCGGCCACTTCCGGAAGAACGTGATCAAACTTGGCCAGTGTTATCACCCGTTCTAATGGCACAAAGCCACCCCTGGCCAGGTATTTGCCAGCCCAGCCTTCGTAATCTATCCAGGTCAGCTCCCTCACCCCCGATCCGCTCAGCTCCGCCAGCACGCGAGATAACATCAGGCCGAGCCGTTGGGACATCCGTCTGTCGTCCTCCAGCGCCACCATCCGTATCCGGGCTACCGGCACACCGTCCGCCCAGGCGCAGATGGCGCCTGTCAACCTTCCGCCCTCGTCCGATACCACATAAAAGTGGGTCGGGAATGCCCGACATTTTCCGCACTGCCACACACAGGGCATTTTGAAACGCGCTCTGTGGTGAAGTGCCCGAATTTCTGGTATGTCCGCAGGGCGTACCTTTCTGACTCCCTCCATCTGCGCCTCGCGCTTATAATCTAGCACCATTGTGTCCGGGAGTCAAGCCGGCACATTGTCTTCGAGCAGTTGCCGGGCACGCTCTATCTGGAGCTTTACCGCTCCTGTCGCCGTGCCTCCCTCCACGTTGCGCATCTCCACAGAGCGACGGAAGTTGAATACCAGGTACACGTCCTCGTCGAACGCCGGGTGTATGGCCTGGTACTCGCCCAACGCGAGTTCTTTCAGCGGTACACCCAATTCTTCGGCCCGGCGGACGGCTCGTCCTACCAGGTGGTGGCTTTCGCGGAAGGGTACGCCTTTGCGCACCAGGTAATCGGCAAGATCGGTGGCGAGCATGCCGTCATCAAGGGCTGCCTCCACCCGCGCCCGGTCTACCCGCATGGTGCGGATCACGCCCGCGACGATGGGAAGTTCCAGCCGCAGCATGTCCAGCGTATCGAAAAGCGGCTCTTTATCCTCCTGCAGGTCTTTGTTGTAGGAGGAGGGCATTCCCTTCAGCATGCTCAGCACTCCGGTCAGGTGACCGATCAGCCGACCGGTCTTGCCGCGCACCAGCTCCAGCATATCGGGGTTTTTCTTTTGGGGCATGAGGCTGGAGCCGGTGGTGTAGGCGTCGTCCAGTTCGATGAAACCGAACTCCCGGCTGCTCCATATGATCAGGTCCTCTGCCAGCCCACTGAGGTGCACCTGCAAGAGCGCAGCCCAGGCCAGGAATTCAACGATGAAGTCACGGTCGCTCACTGCGTCCACGCTGTTTTCGCTGATGCGTTCGAAGCCCAGTGCAGCGGCAAGCGCAGCGCGGTCAATGCCGAAGGGATTGCCGGCCAGTGCTCCCGCGCCAAGTGGGCAGACTCCGGTGCGGCGTTCTGCGTCCGTGAGCCTTTCCCGGTCACGCTGGAGCTTCCAGAAATAGGACATCAGCCAGTGGCTGAAGAGAATCGGCTGAGCCTGTTGCAGGTGGGTGTATCCCGGGATGATAAGGTCCAGGTATTCCGCAGCCTTTTCCACAATGGCTGTCTGCACTTCCAGGAGCCTCTGCCGCAGCGCTGCCATCTCGCCGAGGAGGTAGAGGCGCACGTCGGTAGCGACCTGGTCGTTACGGGAACGTCCGGTGTGGAGCTTGCCGGCCACCGCACCGATCAGTTCTCCCAGCCGTCGCTCGACGGCGGTATGGATATCCTCATCGTCGGGCTGGATTTGGAACGTGCCGGCCTCGAACTCGGCCCGCACCTGCTCCAGGGCGCCGACGAGCTGTTCCCGCTCTTCGGCGGTGATAAGGCCGGCACGTGCCAGCGCTCCAGCATAGGCAATACTGCCCTGGATGTCGGCTGCGTACAGGCGTCGGTCAAAGTTGATGGAGTTACCGAAACGTTGTGTCAGTTCATCACCGGCGGTAACAAAGCGCCCACCCCACAGTTTCATCCCTAATCCCTCTTGAAGCGGGTGTAGTCCGGCATTTCCAGACCGGCTTTGCGGCCGTTTTCAAGCTCGACAAGAGCTCTGACCTTGAGCGGCAGGCCGAACAAGTTAATGAAACCCTGAGCATCGCTCTGGTCATACACATCGTCCTTGCCAAAGGTGGCCAGGTCCTCACGATAGAGGCTGAAGGGGGACTTGCGGCCCACCACGGTACAATTTCCTTTATAGAGCTTGACGCGCACGGAGCCGGTGACCCGCTCCTGGGTCCTGGCGACGAAGGCGGATAACGCCTCACGCAGGGGTGTGAACCACAGGCCGTAGTAGACCAGCTCGGCGTAGCGGTGAGCGACCAGTTCTTTATAGTGAAGTGTCTCCCGGTCCAGGCAGATTGATTCCAACCCCTGGTGCGCGGTGTAGAGGATCGTGCCGCCGGGTGTCTCATAGACGCCGCGCGATTTTATGCCCACCAGCCGGTTCTCGACCAGGTCCACGCGGCCTACACCATGGGCACCACCCAGTTCATTAAGGCGGGTAAGCAGTTCCACCGGTCCCATAGGCTGGCCGTCCAGTGCTACCGGCACACCCTGCTCAAAGTCTATGACGATGTAGAGTGGCTCGTCGGGCGCGGCTTCTGGGGCGACGGTGATCTTGAACATCTCCTCTTCCGGTTCGACCCATGGGTCTTCAAGCATGCCTCCTTCGTGGCTGATATGCCACAGGTTACGGTCACGGCTGTAGATGGATTTTTCCGTAGCCGCCACCGGGATGTTATGGGCACGGGCGTAGGCGAGCGCGTCCTCGCGGGAGCGGATTTCCCACTCGCGCCATGGGGCGATCACTTTGAGGAAGGGGTTGAGTGCCTTAACGGTCAACTCGAACCGCACCTGGTCATTTCCCTTACCCGTGCAGCCATGGGCAACGGCATCGGCATTTTCCTGTTCTGCAATACGTACCAGATGTTTCGCGGTTACCGGTCGGGCAAACGAGGTCCCCAGCAGATAGAGCCTTTCATAGATGGCACCGGCCTGCATGGTGGGAAAAGCGTACTCGGTGAGGAACTCTTCGCGCAGGTCCACAATGTATGCTTTGCTGGCCCCGCTGGCAATGGCCTTCTCTTCCAGGCCTTCCAGCTCCTCGTCACCCTGTCCCAGGTTGGCAGTAAAGGTGATGACCTCACAGCCATAGTTCTCCTTGAGCCAGGCCAGGATGACCGAGGTGTCCAGCCCGCCGGAGTAAGCAAGAACAACTTTGTTAACTTTGCCTTTCATTTGTACATCCTCCATCAGGTGGGATATAAATAAAAGCGCGATGGTTGTCACCCCATCGCGTAAATAACGAGCCGGCCTTCGTCTGGAGGCCGGCTGCGTGTTCGGTTAAAGGAACAAAGTAGAGAGGCAGAGCCTAACCAGACGGAGAATCCGGCTCTCCTCTGCTTCGTCGCAGGGACAATTGATGCTCATTTGCCGGGCACCGGGCCCGCCCGTTGTTGCTGATAACGATCCTCATAACCTGCGCTCCCTGGAAAATTTTACCATATCACAGGCAAAGTGCAAGTCAGGGCAAGTCCGACGCATACTTGCCCTATTCCGCTCTCCGTGCTACACTATTGACATTCCGGCCTGGGAGGTGAGATGCTGGCTAAAGTTACCAGTTGCGCACTGGTCGGTCTGGACGGGGTGCTTGTCGAAGTAGAGGTAGACACCGCGCGCGGGATGCCCTCGCTCACCATCGTCGGCCTGCCCGACGTGGCGGTCAAAGAATCCGCCGAACGGGTCAGGGCGGCGATCAAGAACTCCAACCTGCTTTTCCCAGGCAAGCGCATCACCGTCAACCTGGCCCCTGCAGACATCCGCAAGGCCGGTCCCGCCTATGACCTGCCCATCGCGGTGGGTATCCTGATCGCCTCGGAACAGGTATGGCCCCAGGCTGTCGAAGGGGCACTTTTTGTTGGCGAACTCTCGCTGGATGGCTCTGTGCGCCATGTGGATGGCATATTGCCTGTCGCAGCATTGGCCAGTCAGGAGGGTATCCGGCGCATTTTCGTGCCTTCTGTGGACGCGCCGGAGGCAGCGCTGGTCAAAGGGCTGGAGGTTATCCCGGTCGAGCACCTGGGCCAGCTTGCCGCCCATCTGCAGGGGTTGCGTGCGATCCCACCGTACCAGGCAGAGTCTGATCCCATCTCTTCGCTGCCGCCTGCTTACGCCACCGATTTTGCGGAGATCAAAGGTCAGGAACATGTGAAACGGGCTCTGGAGGTGGCGGCTGCAGGTGGGCATAACGTGCTCATGGTCGGTCCACCTGGAGCAGGCAAAACTTTGCTGGCCCGTTCGATGCCATCCATCCTCCCCACGATGAGCTTTGAAGAGTCGCTGGAGGTGACGAAGATTTACAGTGTGGCCGGCATGCTTCCCTCAGACACCCCTCTGATCCGACAGCGCCCATTTCGTGCGCCGCATCACACCATCAGCCATGCCGGTCTGGTGGGTGGCGGTCACTGGCCGCGTCCGGGCGAGATCAGCCTGGCCCATCGGGGGGTGCTGTTCCTCGACGAGCTGCCGGAGTTCGGCGTACACGCGCTGGAGAGTTTACGTCAGCCTTTAGAGGATCATCTCGTATCCATCGCCCGCTCCACCGGCACACTGACGTTTCCGGCAAACTTTATGCTTATCGCGGCAATGAATCCGTGCCCCTGCGGCTATTACGGTGATCCGGTGCGGGAATGTACCTGCAGTCTTGCCACCATCAGCCGCTATCAGAAGCGCATCTCGGGGCCGCTATTGGACCGCATTGACATTCATATCGAGGTGCCCCGGGTTGACTATGACAGGCTGACGACGGACCGGTTGGGGGAGCCTTCCGCGGCCATCAGGGAGCGGGTGGAACGGGCGCGGGAGATACAGCGGGCACGTTTTGCAGGTACCTCACTCACGTGTAATGCGGATATGGGCCCCACAGAGGTACGGGAGATATGCAGGCTGGACGAGACGGGGCGCAATCTGGTACGTGCTGCCATGCAGCAGCTCCAGATGAGCGCACGGGCATTCCATCGCATTCTCAAGCTTGCGCGCACCATCGCCGATCTGGCCGGTAGTGAGCGCATTGAGACGGCTCATCTGGCAGAGGCGATACAGTATCGGCCGCGCAAAGTCGGCATATAAAGCTGGTCTCCGTACGTCACCGGCTGTTGAAAGCCCAGGCGCTGAGCACCGGTACGGGCGCGGCGATCCCCACCAGCAGCCCCAGAATCAGCACCAGCCCACCGGCTGCCAACAGCGGTGGCACGAGCGCTCCCGAGAGTGCCATAACCCCACCGAGCACAAACAGGAGCAATGCTGCCACACCGAGTATCAATGAGAGTGTGCCAGCCTTGCGCACCGATGCCCGCCGCACTCCGCTCACCTGGCCATTCTGGCCGTTGATCAGCACCGGCCAGACGTGCTCTCCTTCCCGGTACCATGTAATGTAGGCCGGCAGAAGCAAGAGCGTCCAGTTGAGGTTGCGATACTCCGCCTGCAAAGTAAAATCACGTATATAATCAGCACCGGCAGCCTGACGGCACTCCTCTTCCGCAGCGCGCGCGAAGGCGGTCTCTGCATCAGGCCAGGCTGCTTTTGGCTCTACTGTGGGGATGCGTATCAGGGCACCGGCTACCGTTTCAGGGGCGTAACTGGCACGTTTTTGTAGCTCGTATCCGCCCAACTGTTTCATCAGCGAGCGATGATCCATCAATGCAGGCACGGTCAGATTCTGATACTGGCGACTGATGCGCCCGATCCGCGGCTCCCAGCGTACCCTGCGCTCGCGCACTTCCTGTGAATTCCATCCCGCGCCTTCCCTGTAAAGGTCCTGGAAGCTCAAAGTCTGGTATTCGAACCCCACATCTGCTCTCCAGACCCCCTCAAGCTGGCCGTCTACCAGCCATAAGGGAATGAAGTAGCATTGTGCCCGGTGTGTCAAAATATCGGGTTTCAGGTCATCCGGGCGCAGGGGCACTCCTCGTGCCCAGGCAGCCAGAACAGCGGTCAATTTCCGCTTCGATACTTCATAGGGCAATACCTGCTCGGGTGGCTCCGTGCGCAGAGGGGGTGACTGGGGTATAAGGGATTCTCGCAGGCAAAGAGGACAGCGAGATGGAATGTTATCTTTGGGTACCAGATGTGCCTCTCCGCAGTCAGTGCAGTGCACTGCTGTCAGAGGAAGCCCCCATGCCGCCTCCAATTCATCAGGCTTCTCCCCCATCTTACCTCCACAGGGCGGACTTTCACGAGCGATGAGCGGCACAATCGCAGGTCTGAGCCACTGCTTCGATCTCTACCCGGGCGCCCAGCGGCAGCGCAGCCACCTGTACGGTAGAGCGGGCCGGTGGCGACTGCGGGAAGAACTCCGCATAAACGGCGTTCATGCGGGGGAACTCGCCCATATCTGTCAGAAATACCGTGGTCTTGATGACGTGTTCCATACATGACCCGGCCGCTTCCAGGATCGCTTTGAGATTCTCCAGGGCCTGGCGGGTCTGGCTCTCAATGTCAGGGCCGGCAAATTGCCCGGTGTTGTGGAGGATACCCAGTTGCCCTGCCGTATAGACCAGGTCGCCAACCCGTACTGCCTGCGAATAAGGCCCTACAGCGGCCGGGGCCAGCCCGGTTACGATCACATGTCTTTCCATCATCTCACTCCGGTGCAGTTTTATTCTATGCTGCTATCAGCCGATGATCTGCGCTCCCAGGTCCTCGATCGCTGTGCGGATCAGCGGATCATCGGTCAGTGTCTGCTCGTCAGGGGGAGGAGAGAGTGGTTCGCCCGACGCCGGTTGAGGACGTTGCTGTGCAGCGCCTGCCTGCTCCTGCTGCCCCTTCTGCCTGAGCACACATCGCACACGGCATTTCCAACCCAACAAACTGCTGAGGGTATCCTCAACATCTCGCTTGTTGCGCTCCTCTTCCACCTTTCCACGGTGGAAGTCGTAGTCAAATCCCAGGACCACCACATCGCCTTCAACGGCCACCGGCCGGCATGAGCGCATCAGAGCCTCCAGCGAGAGGTTGCGTGAGTGCAGAGCGCTCAAGAATTCTGGCCAGCACTCCTGTAATTTCGCAGCCGACACAGAGGCTGCTCTGTAGTCCGCTCCCGCTTCTCGCGTAGCCGTGTTCGGTTCCGGGGGGGATGGGGGAGGAGTCTGCCGGGATGAGGCGGGCACACCGGCGCGAATCCGCTGCACCGTGGGTGGTTGGGAGTCTGCATCCACTCCTGCATCTGGAGGGAGAAGAGCCTCCACGAAGGCCATCTCAAGCGGCAGTTGAGGTTGCCAGCTCCCCTTCGCGTCCATCGCCGCGCGGTTGAAGAGCTTCACCGCACGCACCAACAAATTTGTAGAGGACGCCGCAGCCTGTTCCTCCAGGCGGGGAAGCATCTCGTCCTCAACATACGGGGGTATGATCCCTGAGCGCAACTGTACCAGGATCAAAGCCCGCAGATGATCCACTATCTGGCAGGCGAACTGGCGGGGATCCACCCCCTCCTCCACTGCCGTGTTTATAACGCTCAATCCCTGCGCTGCGTCGCCCCTGATCAGCGCGTCGGCGACCTGGAATACCGCCTCACTGCTGCCGATTCCCAATACGGCACGCACTTCGGCAGCGGTCAGGTTTCCGGCAGTGTATGATGCTAACTGGTCAAGCAGGCTCTCTGCATCGCGCATGCTGCCGGTTGCCTGACGGGCAATAGCAACCAGCGCCTCCCGCTCGGCCTGGATTTTCTCCTGTTCTACGATATGTTCCAGTCGGGCGACGACGGCATCGAGGGAGAGTCGCCGGAAGTTGAAGCGCTGACAGCGGGAGATAACTGTAGGGGGGATTTTGTGCGCCTCGGTTGTTGCCAGCACAAAGATGGCGTGTGGCGGTGGTTCCTCCAGTGTTTTGAGCAGTGCATTGAAAGCCGAGGTGGAGAGCATGTGAACTTCGTCAATCACGTAGACTTTGTAGCGGGCCTCATTGGGTCGGAATCCAACCCGCTCTCTCAATTCTCGCACATCGTCCACGCCTGTGTTTGAGGCAGCATCAATCTCGATCAGGTCAAGGAGGCGCCCTTCGTTGACCGCCTGGCAGATGGAGCATTTGTTGCATGGGCGCTCTGTCTCCGGGGCAAGGCAGTTGACAGCCTTGGCCAGCAGACGTGCCGTTGTGGTCTTGCCTGTGCCGCGCGGCCCGGCGAAGAGGTAAGCGTGGTGGATCCTTCCGGAGGACAATGCGTTACGCAGTGTGTTGATGACGTGTTCCTGTCCCACCACCTCTTCAAAGGTGCGGGGACGCCATTTTCTATACAATGCCTGCTCTGTCATTAACTGCCTCCCTCAAGCCCACGTGAATAGTCTAACACTTTAGGGCCGGAAAGGCAAGTCAGCGTCAGGGTAACATGGTGCGCGCATCGTATTTTCGCGTCCCCCGGCCCGGGCTGGTCTCTGTCTGAGCAGCAGCCAGCCGTTGGCGGCTGATTGAGGACACCCGGTAGAATCAAGACATATCCCACGGAAAGAGGGCTATTTGACAAAATATGAATGTTGTTGTATAAGGTAACTACTTACCCGATTGGCCTGCCGCTATGCGCTGATTGGAAATCAGCCTTCCCGGGCACGCTGTGCCGGGCGTCAGCCTGCGCCGACGCCCCGGTCGGCGCAGGCCGACCGCAGGCCGAAGGCCTATGGCGGGCGACTTTAGTCGGCACGTAGGTAGTTACTGTATAAGACTGTTGAATTATTGTATTAGTCATTACACAATTATCGCATCCTTCGTCCTCTCTGACCAGCTTCTTAAGTATGGGTGCGCAAGTGGTCAAACCGTTGACCCAGAGAGCAAAATTCCTATATACGTTTAGATTGAGGAGCAGCTCCGTTCGCTCATCGCAGCCGGGCAACTCAGGCCAGGTGAACAGCTCCCCCACCATCCGCGAACTCGCAACAGAACTGCGGGTAAACTAAACACAATTGCCCGCGCCTACCTCGACCTGGACCGCGAAGGCATTACCTCGATCCGGCAGGGGCGTGGCACATTCGTTGCCGACATCCCCGATACCGGGCAGATGATACATCTGCGCCAGAGGAAACTCGAGGCGATTGTGCATATTGCCCTCGATGAGGCACGCATGTTGGGCTACACCCCGGATGAGATCGCAGCGGCCCTCAACAAGGAGCTGGCGCGCTGGCTTGGTGAAAGCGAAAACGACAGGAATATGGAGGTATAAGCTATGGTTGTCAAATCGGCGGTAATCCAGAGGCCAGAACCCGGGACACACTCCCTCAAAGGCCTGAACAGCTTCGCAGCGATGATCTGTGCCATTCTGATGGTCGTCGCCATCATTTTGGCGCTGGTGATGAGTGCAGCAGGCGTACCGGCGGGGTGGATCGTCGTTATGGTGCTCGGGTTGTGGTTGATCGGCGTATACATCTTTCTTGCTCTACGCATCGCCAACCAGTGGGAAAAGGCCATCGTACTGCGGCTGGGACGTTTCAGAGGGCTTAAGGGGCCCGGTCCGTTCTGGATCATCCCGGTCGTTGATACTGTTTCAGCGATGGTGGATCACCGCGTGATGGTCACACCTTTCACCGCCGAGAAAACGCTGACCAAGGACTCGGTACCGGTGAATGTGGATGCAGTGCTCTTCTGGGTGGTGTGGGACGCGGAGAAAGCGGTGCTGGAGGTAGAGGACTACCGCACGGCTATCGCCTGGGCGGCACAGACTGCGCTGCGCGAGATCATCGGCCAGATGTTCCTGGCCGACATTCTGGTAGGCCGTGCCAGGATGGACGCCGAGTTGCAGCGCATCATCGACGAGCGCACCAACCCGTGGGGTATCACCGTGCAGTCGGTCGAGATCCGCGATATTATCATCCCCTCCGGGTTAGAGGACGCTATGAGCCGGCAGGCCCAGGCCGAGCGCGAGCGCCAGGCGCGCGTCATCCTGGGCGAGAGCGAGAAGCAGATCGCAGCTTCATTTGCCCAGGCCGCTGAGGCTTACCGCGACAACCCCACCGCATTGCACCTGCGGGCAATGAATATGCTGTTCGAGGGCCTCAAGGAAAAGGGTGCTCTGATTATCGTGCCCTCCAGCGCCGTCGAGACGATGAACCTGGGGGGAATGATGGGGATCACAGCACTGGCCGGCACAGCTCAGACGCTGATCGCGCCCCAGGCGAGCGAAAAGGAATAACCCAACAGCCCGCGATGTGTGAGAGGTCGGCCAGTCAGGTTTCCTGCCCGCACCCGTAACCCGGGTGTCAGGTTATCCCAGAGAGATCGGCCTGCGCCGACGCGCCGGTCAGTGCGGGCCGACGCCGGGCGTGGAGTGTCCGAAGAGGCCTGTTTCAACCAGCCTGAAATTTACTTCAAACGTAACTATTCAGCCTGCCCATGCAGTGCCGGGCGGAACTATAGTCCGCCCGAACCAGACTTTGCAGACAACTGGCTACGCTGAGACGCCCTCAGGTGGCTCAGGTGCCATCTGCCCCGCCGGACTTGTGGTCTGGCGGGCGCAGGCTGAATAGATACCTTCAAACAAGATGACAAGCGCCGATGAACAAAAACATCCCCTTGCCCCCTCACTTTGCTCTGTTCGTGGGTGTTCTGGCAGCCTCAACAGCCTCTCCTCTCATCAGGCTGTTACAGACGGAGGTGAACTCGCTGGCTATCGCGGCATGGCGGCTGACCATAGCGTCGGCAATCCTGGCCCCTCTCGCACTGACAGCCCGCCGGGGAGAGCTGGCTCGCCTTGCCGGTAAGGACTGGCTGCTTATGCTGGCCTCCGGCTTGATGCTGGCCGCCCATTTTGCCACCTGGATTTCCTCGCTGGCTTACACTTCGGTTGCCGCCTCGGTTGCGCTGGTCAGCACCAGCCCACTGTTTGTGGGCCTGGGCTCTTTTCTCCTCTTCAGGGAACGGCTATCCAGAGCGCTGCTTTTCGGAATGTTCATAGCCATTCTCGGCTCCGCAGTCATCGGTCTGGCCGATTGGGGTCATGGAAGCCACCGACTGGCCGGCGACTTGCTGGCACTGGCGGGCGCTCTATCGGTGGCGATTTATTTCCTGATCGGGCGGCGCTTACGCGCCCGCCTCTCACTTGTGGCTTATATCTTCCCCGTTTACGCCACAGCCGCGCTTGCGCTTATGCTTATGGCAGCTTTGCCAGGGATACCACTGGGGGGATATCAGCCCCTCCACTGGCTCTGGCTGCTGCTCCTGGCGCTGGGGCCACAGATCATCGGCCATTCCTCACTTAACTGGGCGCTCAGGCATCTACCGGCCACTTACGTGACACTGGCCGTCCTCGGGGAACCGATAGGTTCCAGCATCCTGGCCTGGTTGATTCTGCAAGAAGTCCCCAGCCTGATCACAGTCATCGGGGGTATTCTTGTCCTGACCGGCATTGTAGTCGCCGGTCGTGATCGCTGAGTAACGGTCCTTTCTGCGATCGGCGTCCTGGCCGTCAGCCTGCGATCGGTTGAGGCGGTTGAGAAGCTGCCCGACAACTGAACTTCGTACGTAACCTCTGAGATTCCGGCAGGTCCGGCCGGCACCCCGTTCAGCGTCATTGCCTCCCCTGTGCCCGCCGGCCCCACAATCCAGCAGACGGTCGGTTGGGACTGTATCATGTGGTTAATCGCCATGATCGGCGCCGAACGATGGTGATTCCTGTATGCGCGTTGCACGGCGTTTTGAAAGATGATATAATCGCCGCACTGCGTGTACATCTTGTATAGGGGTGAGGGTGCGATAATGAACGTTACTCAAACTATGGATCTCTCCCAGGCTATGCAAACGCTCAAATGGATGGACGAAGAGCGTCGCAAGGACAAAGCGCTCATTGCAGCTCTGCAAGAACGCCTGCAGCTTCAGGAACAGCAATTAGCACAGCAGGCCGCTCAGATACAGGAACTGCGAGTCGCGCTGGCGGGCGTACAGGGTATGTTATCGAAAGTGGCCGATTTCGAGCAAATGGTCTCTAACTTCAAAACAGAGCTCCTCCTTCAGATGGACCAGCGGGACGAGACCAGACGCAAGGAGACAAACGAGTCGGAGCGGATGCGGCGCATAGAATACGAAGCTCTCCTCACCAACCTGCACCGCCTGGAGAAAAACCTGCGCGTACTGCCCCGTTACGACGAGGAATTGAGCGCCTTGCGGACCGAAAATCAGCGCCTGAACGAGTCATTCCAGCTCCTCTCCGCCGACCTGGCCGATTTGAGCAAGCGAGCAGAAGAACAGCTTCGGCTGATCCCTTACCTTGAGGAGCAACGGCGCGCTGACAACCGGCGCCTCACCGAGCTGGAAAACGATTATGCTGAGCTACATCGGTGGGTGGGAACGATAGATAAACGCTTCCTCCCGCTGGAGGATGCCATCCAGAAGCAACGGGCGCGCATTGACGCTGCCATTGAGGAAACAAAAAAGTACGCCCAGCCTATCGAGGAATTGCGCGTCTCCGACTTTCAGCGTGAGCAGAAAATGAAACAATATCTTGGCCAGGCGGAACAGGTCGCGCAGGAGCTGGAACGTCTGCGTGCTCAGACGCAGGGCTTCATTGAGCAGCAACAGGAGGTGAGACGTGCTCTCAGCGCCCTGGAGAAGTTCAAAGCGCGCATCGAACGGCGCCAGGACGATATGGCCGAGAAGCAACGCTTAAATGAAGAGCAAATGCAACGCCGCTGGGAAGAGTGGCAGGCAGTACAGGCTAAGGAGCAGAAGAAAAGGGACGTCCTTATTGAGGAGAAATGGCGACAGCAGGAGCAGGTCAATCAAGAGCTTGCCAGACGTCTGGATAAACTGGCCTCTATCTCAAAATTCCAACTTGCTCAACTGAATGCGCTGTGGGAAAGGCGGCGGGCTGATTGTGCCTTTGTACTGAAAGATGCTCAGGAAGTCCAGGAGAATGTGCTCCCGGCCATAGATCAACAACTTACGGTACTCCGGAGTGCCATGGAGGAGTAGTCCACATGTACGTGATTGGCACGGCCGGCCACGTGGATCACGGGAAATCCACGCTTGTCCATGCACTCACAGGTATTAACCCCGATCGGCTGCGTGAGGAACAGGAACGGGAGATGACCATAGACCTGGGGTTTGCCTGGCTCACGCTCCCCGACGGTACAGATGTCGGCATTGTGGATGTGCCCGGCCATCGTGACTTCATCGAGAATATGCTCGCGGGTGTGGGAGGCATTGATGCTGCACTTCTGGTCGTCGCCGCCGATGAGGGGGTGATGCCCCAAACCATCGAACACCTGGCGATCCTCGACCTTTTAGGAGTAGAAGCAGGGGTGGTCGCTCTGACCAAGGCGGACCTGGCCGAAAGTGAGGAGTGGCTGGAGCTGGTCACTGCCGACATATCCGAAACGTTGGAACACACCGTTCTGAAAGGCGCCCCCGTCATTCCCGTGTCCGCGCACACTGGTAGGGGCCTCGATGCGCTTGTGCGCGCGCTTCAGGAGACGCTTAACCGGGTACAGCCGCGCCCGGACCAGGGGTTTCCCCGCCTGCCGGTAGACCGGGTTTTTACCATCAGCGGCTTCGGCACCATTGTGACCGGCACGCTGACCGGCGGGTGTTTCGAGGTAGGGCAGGAGGTCGAAATTGTGCCCCAGGGGCTGCGCGCCCGCGTGCGAGGGTTGCAGGTCCATAAGCACAAGACAGAACGTGCGTTCCCTGGTAGCCGTGTGGCGATTAATCTCAGCGGGGTCAGTAAGTCAGACCTGCGACGGGGCGACGTGATCTCCCTTCCGGGGCGCTTACGCCCCACTACGCTGATAGATGTACAACTGCGTTACTTGCCCAATGTGTTGCGCTCGGGCAGTGGTCAACCACATCCTCCACTGCGTCACAACACCTGGCTTAAATTCTTCTCCGGGACCGCGGAGACGATGGCACGGGTGCGTCTCCTGGGCCGGGAGGAGCTCGAACCGGGGGAGAGCGGATGGGCCCAGTTGGAACTCCGCGAAGCTATTCCCCTGGTCAAGGGAGACCGTTTTATTGTGCGCATCCCTTCACCACCCGCAACGGTGGGAGGCGGTGTTGTGGTGGACCCCAATCCCAGGCGGCGGCATCGTCGCTTCCGACAAGAGGTCACCGCACGGCTGGAAACCCTTATGCGGGGCAGCCCGGCCGAGATACTGCTCCAGACCCTGGAACGCAGCGGCCCCGTTACCGTCGGTGAGCTGCTTGCCAATGCCGGGTTGGGTGAGATCGCTTCGGAGGCCCTGCTCGAACTGTTATCTGAAGGGCGGGCAGTTGTGCTCACCGGTTCATCACCCACTGATCATCTGCCATCTGCTGGACAACTTGTCGCCTCAGACTCATGGTGGCGGACGCTGGCAGAACGGTGCAGAAGCGAACTCTCGGCTTACCATCAGCGATTTCCTCTCAGAGCTGGTATGAGCCGGGAGGCCCTGCGCAGCGGGCTGAAGCTGGAGCCACGTGTTTTTAACGCAGCAATGGAGCGTGCTTCTGCTGAGCGCATCATTGTGGAGGAAAATGCCCTTGTGCGGCTCTCGTCACATACTGTAAGGCTCACCCCTGAACAACGGCATCAGGCAAATGAGCTGCTGGCTCGCTTCCGCCAGGATCCTTATACCACCCCATCATTTAAGGAAAGCGTTGCGGCTGTGGGGGAAGAAGTGCTGGGCGTGTTGATCGGGCAGGGGGAACTGGTGCGGGTCTCCGCGGATGTGCTATTCCTACCGGAGACTTACGAGGAGATTGTTTCGCGCATCCGGGCCCATATCACCAGCGAGGGGAGCATCACTCTGGCTCAAGCACGGGATATGTTTGGCACCAGCCGCAAATACGCCCAGGCCATTCTGGAGCACCTGGACGAAATCGGGGTCACCAAACGGGTTGGTGACGAAAGAATACTGCGATCCCAGGAGGTGGGTTGATAACAGAGGCGGGGATGTGATACCCCGCCTCTGTGTGAATTTATCCGGGGCTCAGATATACTTGCTCACCACCTGTGCCAGCGCCGCGAACTCGCTTTTGAGTGCCGGATAGAGCGCCCGGTAGCGTGGGTAGTAATCGGCATAGACCGATGCCGCCGGGCCAGGCTGTGTCTCCCCGGTGAGGCGGATGGCCCGTGCGCAGGCTGCGGCCACGTCAGGATAGACGCCCGCGCCCACGCCTGCCAGCAGTGCTGCTCCATAAGCCGCCCCTTCGGTAACATTGACGGTGACAATCGGGGTGTTGAACACATCGGCCAGGATTTGACGCCACAACGCGCTGCGCGCGCCGCCACCGGAGACACGTACCTGCTCGATCGCAAGCCCCAGCGCACGCATCAGCTCCAGCGAGTCACGCAATCCGTATGCCACTCCCTCAAGCACAGCGCGCGTAAGATGAGCCTTACCATGGCGCAACGTCAACCCGAAGAAGACCCCCCGTGCATTGGGGTCGGGGTACGGGGTGCGCTCGCCGGTCAGGTATGGTAGAAAGATCAACCCCTCGCAGCCCGGCGCCACCTCTTCCGCTGCCCTGGTAAGTAAATCGTAAGCATCTTCTCCGGTCTCGGCCGCCCTGGCCCGCTCCATATCTCCGAGCGTATCGCGATACCAGCGGAAACTGCCCGCCGCCGAGAGCATCACCCCCATCAGATGCCATTGTCCGGGCACCGCGTGACAGAACGCATGGAGCAGGCCATGCGGCTCCACGCGATAAGTATCAGAGGCAGCGAAAACAACACCGGAAGTGCCCAGCGTGGCAGATACCAACCCCTCGGCGATGATACCGGTACCTACCGCCTGAGCAGCCTGATCGCCACCCCCTCCAACCACAGGTGTACCCTCCAGCAGGCCGGTCTCACGCGCCGCCTCTGCACTCACTCTGGCGCTGGCCACCGGCGACTCGGTTACTTCAGGCAACCATTGTCGCGGCACGTTCAGTGCCTCAAGCATCTCATCTGACCAGCACCTGTTGCCGACATCGAACAAAGAGGTTCCAGAGGCATCGGATACCTCGCTGAAGAAACCACCCGTCAACCGGTAACGGACATAATCTTTGGGCAGCAAGACCTTGCCTGTCCGCGCATACACCTCTGGCTCATTCTCACGCACCCATACGATCTTTGGCGCTGTGAATCCCGGCAGCACGGGATTCCCGGTGAGCCGGAGCACATTCCCGGCACCGACCTGCTCTGTGATGGCGGCACACTGGGGCGCCGTCCGCTGGTCATTCCACATAATACATGGACGCAACACCTGGCCTGCGCTATCAAGCAACACCAGCCCATGCATCTGTCCTGTGAGACCTATGCCAGCGACCTGCCTGGCAACATCTTCTCCGCTCAGCACTTGCCGTATGCTGGTAACGGTGGCAGACCACCAGTCAGAAGGGTTCTGTTCGGCCCATAACGGCCTGGGAGTGTACATAGGATACTCCGTGGTTGCACTGGCCCGGACAACGCCCTCGGTATCAATGAGCACAGCCTTGCTTCCGGTCGTTCCAACATCAATGCCCAGTAAGTATGTCATTTTCGCGTTCCTCCGGTCAAAAGTTTGTGTGCGGCAATGCGGCGTTTCGCCCCTTCAGCCGGCACTGAGGTAAGCCTCCCTCAGTGCCCCCGCGCCGGGGTACGTCATGTAATTATACACGAATTGGGGATTACAAAAAGTTGTGCCCAGGTGTCTCGATAACTATTCAGAGGCCTGCACCGGCGCGCCAGTCGGCGCAGGCTCCAAAGTATAGGCTCGGACTGGTCTCCAAACCGCGCCCACAGCAGCCCTGTTGGAGACCGGATGCAGCCTGAGGTTCAGGTCCAGCACCAGCCACCTGACAGTTTTCAGCCGAAAGTTGGTATGAATTTTGCAGAGACGGGCCAGCCGTTGGTCAGGCGTCTTTCCACCAACCGCAATCCAATCTGGAAGGTGCTCAAATCCCGCCACCCGGCCCGGCCCACCAGATGCCGTTGACCTTTCTTGATTGCCCGGGAGCCTATGGCAACGAGCCATACGTACAGCAGAACCACCGCCAGAGTCAGGCGAGACAGGCGCAAGAAATGAATCAGATGGATGCTTTCCAGGTCAAATCCGTTGCCTTTCAGATCGCCGCACATTTCCTCCACCCACATTCTGCGGCGGTATGTGCGCAACGTTTCCTGTCAGGAAAAAGGTTTGTCGCCGACAACCAGGGCTCCTTGTCGCCCTTTCCCCGGTGAGCCAGCAGGTTGGTTGGACATGTTCGCGGGTCAGCAACCCTTCCCCCAGCCACATGCTCTGACCGGGCCTCTGAATCACGCCCCTAAAGTGCTCCCGGTTGCCTCCACGCACTTGAATCAAATGGCTGGCCTTTTGCCACACAATTATTCTACCGGAGCCAGCGCGTCACTCAATCACTTTATTAAGTGTCAGGTGGCCAGGTCAAATCACAGGCATTCGCTGACGCAAAGACGGGGCTGGGACATAACGTCCCTTTTGCTCTCACCCCACCCCTCTGGGTGGCAGCGCAGCCGCCGGGGGTGGGGTGAGGGCTTTGACCGCTCGCTGCAGCCCGGGAGAGATTTGGTGTATATAGAGGACGCCTGGAGGCACCCGCCTCAGGCCAGACCGTCCAGCAGGGCCAGGAGTTCCTCATTGGACGGGATGTCGCTCATGGAGTGCCCGTAGTGGATCCAGCGGACGAATCCGTCCCGATCCACGATGGCCTGAGCGGGCATCCGCCCCAGTTTGAAGAGGTTGACCTCCTGCCCGTACCGCTTGAGGACGACGTGCTCCGGGTCCGGGAGCCCCACAAAGGGCAACCGTTCCTCCTCCCAGTAGCGGGCGAAGGCCTCCGGCCCCTCCGGCCCGACCACGATGACCTCGGCGTTGCGCTTCACAAACTCCGGGTAGTCCTGGCGCAACTGCGCCATGTGCCGGCGGCAGAAGGGTCACATGAAGCCCCGGTTGAAGACCAGGACGACGTGTTTCTTCCCCCGGTAGTCGGAGAGGCGCACCGTCTGCCCCCGAAAATCCTCCAGGGCGAAGTCGGGAGCCTCCGTGTGGACGGCAACCCGCGCCATTGT